>JACXTT010004028.1_pt1 | contig 22082 bp, 15 predicted proteins | sample 9270951 | NCBI WGS metagenome assembly JACXTT01 (sample SAMN15532306, study PRJNA645909) | rock metagenome | isolation source: weathered quartz diorite | place: Puerto Rico | collected 2017-06-21
TTCTTGAGCACGCCATTGCCTGTCCCTCAGGCTTGTGCTTGGGTGTCATGGAATTTGAGGCAACGTATTCGACAAATCGTTGGAAGCTACGGTGTCATTTTCCCGTGAGGCAACGGGACAGCGAGAGCCCCTCTTGAAAGTTATGCGAAAACTGCCGCCGATCCTTTGGAGTCTACGTCGGCCTCATACATGGCACATGGCGGCGCCCGAGGAACGGGCGCGCTTCCAGCAAACAGCGGGCGCGCGTTTGACCTTTCCTGGCGTGGGATGCTCACAGTAAAAAAGAGCTTTTGCGGACTGGGCGTCGTGCGCCCACGTCATCTGTTAGTACTCCAATTCATAAATACGCATCCGTTCGTTGCGCTGTATTTGGCTTGGGGCTAGGCGCGACGAGGGAGCATACCCGCCGGCGGTCTGTGACCGAGGAGCAACAACGCCCCAAGCCAAATACGGCGCAACCCTCCCGGGCGGCAGGTCTTTTTGCCCCAGACTTCGTTGCTCGCGCCTTACAGACCGCTGACCGGTATGCTCGTCGCTCGCGCCTCGTCTGGCACAAAAATCCCTTGCCGCGAACGTATGCCTATTTATGAATTGGAGTACTTAGCCTTTGGAAACTGAATCATGTCGAAGCGCTCGACGCGGCTGATTTTCGCGGCAGGACTTGTGTTCGTCGCGGCCCTATGGGCCGGTTGCGCAACCCCGACCGAGCACAGGCCCGCGACCTGGCCGCGCTACGTCCTGAGTGCGGCCCAATCCTGGCAGCTAAATCTGCCGGGCGGCGAGCGGTTCGACGCCTCAGGCCTTTTGCTCACCCGCAGCGGCGACCTGCTTACGGTGAACGACCGTACTTCGGCGGTGTACCGCGTCCAATTCCTTCCCGGCCAAAACGCGGCCGACCTGGCACAACTACCGGGCTGCTTCACGCCGGTCCAACTCGCGGCAATGGCGGGCGAGAAGATCGATCGCTACGACATCGAAGGCATCGCCGAGGACACGCGCCAACGGATTTATCTTTGCGAGGAAGCGAACCGCTGGATCCTCCGCTGCGATCCGCGCTCGCACACCGTCGAGCGTTTGCAGATCGACTGGACGCCCGTTCAAAAATATTTCAATCCGCTGGACCGGAATGCGTCGTTTGAGGGCATCGCCATCGGGGACGGGAAGCTGTACGTGGCCAACGAACGGGAGCGCGGACGTATCATCGTGGTGGATCTCGCGACCCTTAAGGTAACGGGCGATTTCGAAGTCCGCTCGAGTGTGGCCTCGCTTTGGGGACCGCAGTATTCCGACCTTTGTTGGTTTCGCGGCGAGCTCTACGTTTTGATGCGCGAAGATCACGTGGTCCTCCGCGTGAATCCGCATTCACACCAGGTTCTCGCCGAGTATGATTTCCGCCAACTCGAATCCGCGCCCGAGAACAAATACCGCAAGCTCTTCTGGTTTGTCGGCGTTATGGAAGGGTTGGCCGTGGACGAGCACAATTTCTGGCTGGTGACCGACAACAACGGCCTGGGTCGCGAGCGTTATCCAAAGGATACGCGACCGACGCTGTTCCGCTGTCCGCGGCCGGATCGCAACTGAAGCCGATCGGTTCATGCTGAGACCGCATCGGAGAGGTGGAACTTTTCATCCGTTCGCTCATCCAATCTGTTGAACGGTTGGTTGTATTGAAGAGTTGGTTCCGTTGCGCAACACACCGGCAAGGCCGTCCCCGGACCGGCAGTCGCAGGGGACGGTTTTGCCCCGGCGCTTTCAATTCGCAGATGCCCGAAGTCAATCAAATCTATGGAACCAGTGCAGGTCCTCCTTTGCGCGTTTGGTGTATCGGCAGTCCTCGAATCGGTGTGCTCTGCGCGCGCGCAGAGCGCCTACGTACAACACAATCTCGTGTCCGATGTGCCGGGTCTGGCGGACCACAACGATCCGAATCTGCTCAATCCCTGGGGGATCGCCTTCAGTGCGACCAGTCCTTTCTGGGTTTCCGACAATCACACCGGGCGCTCCACCCTCTACAATAGCAGCGGCACGCCGCAGACGCTGGTCGTGACGATTCCTCCCCCCGCAAGCGGCACGCCGCCGGGGGCGCCGACTGGGATCGTCTTTAACAGCACAACCAATTTCATCGTTGTGTCCAACACCGTTGCGCGATTCATTTTCGCCACGGAGGACGGGACGCTCTCGGCGTGGGCCAGTGGCGCCAATGCGGTACTCAAGGTGGACAACTCCGCCTCGAGGGCGATCTACAAAGGGCTGGCGCTGGGCAATGCCGGCGCGAGCAATTACCTTTACGCGGCCGATTTTCACAATGGCAAGATCGACATCGTGGATGGGAATTTCAGTCCCGTGACCTGGGCGGGATCATTCACCGATCCGGGAATCCCGGCCGGTTTTGCGCCGTTCGGCATCGAGAGTATCGGCACGAACCTTTGGGTGACCTACGCGAAGCAGGATCCGGACAAGGAAGACGATGTGTCCGGGCCGGGCAACGGTTACGTGGACATTTTCGACACGAGCGGCAACCTCGTGAAACGATTCGCTTCGAACGGCGCGCTCGATTCGCCTTGGGGCCTGGCGGTGGCGCCCGCCGGTTTTGGCCGGTTTGCCGGACACGTGCTGATCGGCAATTTCGGCGACGGAACGATCAATGCCTTTGATCCGGCCACGGGCGCGTTCGTGGGGCCCCTCGCGAACACGAATGGCGTGCCGATTGCGATCGAGGGGCTGTGGGGATTGAAGTTCGGGAACGGTGGAAATGGAGGCGACACGAACACACTCTATTTCACTGCGGGGATCGCGGCGGGCGGTGCGCTTGAAGATCACGGTTTGTTTGGAAGCATCGCCGCCGCGTTCCGAGCGCCGACACCTTACTCGGAGCGCAACCTGGTTTCGGACATCAACGGGTTTGCGGACTGGACCGATCCGAATTTGCTCAATCCCTGGGGCATCGCGTTCAGCGCCACGGGTCCGTTCTGGCTCTCGGACAATCACAGCGGTCTTTCGACCCTTTACGACAGCAGTGGCACGCCCCAAACGCTCGTCGTGAATATTCCTCAGCCGACGGGCGGCACACCTCCGTCCGCGCCGACGGGGATCGTTTTCAACAACACCACGAATTTCATCGTCGCATCCAACCAGGCGGCGAGGTTCATCTTTGCCACGGAAGACGGAACGATCTCCGCGTGGGCCAGCGGGACCAACGCCGTGCTCAAAGCGGACAACTCAGCGGCGGGCGCGATCTACAAAGGGCTGGTCCTGGCCAAGGCCAACGGGAGCAACTACCTTTACGCTGCCGATTTCCACAACGGGAAGGTGGATGTGTTTGACGCGGAATTCGGCCCGGTGACCTGGACGGGTGCCTTCAGCGATCCGGAAATCCCGGCGGGGTTCGCGCCCTTCAATATCCAGAGCCTCGGCACGAATCTGTTTGTGACCTACGCCAAACAGGACGCGAACAAGGAGGATGATGTGCCGGGTCCGGGTAACGGTTACGTGGACGTCTTCGACACGAGCGGGAACCTGGTGAAACGGTTTGCGTCGAACGGGGCGCTGGACTCGCCTTGGGGCCTGGCGGTGGCGCCGGCAGGCTTCGGACAATTCGGCGGTGAATTGCTGATCGGCAATTTCGGCGATGGAACGATCAACGCCTTTGATCCGGTGAGCGGGGTCTTGATCGGGCCAATGAAGGATTTCAGCGGCGCGTTGATCGCCATTCCAGGGCTGTGGGCGCTGGCGTTTGGGAACGGCGGCCGGGGCGGCGACACAAACACACTCTATTTCACCGCCGGGATCGCGGGGGGCGGCGCCATCGAAGATCACGGACTATTTGGCAGCGTAACGCCGGTGTTTCCACTCGAGGTCTCCGGCATCGCCGCGAACGGGATCAGCCTCACCCTCCCATGGGCCGGCGGCGCTGGACCGTTTCTGGTTCAGAAGAAGTTTAGTTTGTCCGACACCCATTGGCAGAATGTCATGACGAGCGCCAACCGCGGTGTGGTGGTCGCCAAGGACGGAGAAGCCGGTTTTTTCCGCATTGCCGACCGTGCCACAAATTCGGTCATTGCCTTTACGGTCTGGATGACCGGTGCAGGGGAAGTTCCTCCGGTGACGACGAGCGCTTCCGGTTTTGGAACGCTGGCCATCGATGGCAACCAGTTGAGCTATCACATCCGTTATGCCGGTTTGTCGGGACCGCCTATCGGGGCGCACATTCATGGGCCGGCCTCGAGCTCCGAGCCGGCGGGTGTCATCGTCCCGTTGGGGCCGCTGGACACCAATGCATTCGGAACTCTGTCAGGCGTGATCGATCTGGCGACCCTGACGTCGAATCAGGTCGCGGCGATCCGGAGCGGCAGAAGCTACGCCAACATTCACACCGACGCGAACGGGGGGGGCGAAATTCGCGGCCAGATCGCGCCCGTCCTGCTGACCGCCACGTTGAACGGGGCCAACGAACGTCCCAATCCAGTCGTGACGACTGCGACAGGATTGGGTTTGCTGACCCTGATTGGAAACCAACTCAGCTACACCATCACCTATTCCGGTTTGTCAACGCCAGCCACTGGGGGCCACATTCACGGCCCGGCAGGAACGAATACTTCCGCCGACGTATTGCAACCTTTTCCCGGGGTCACCGGCACTTCCGGGGTCGTGGCTGGAACACTGATCCTCCCGGTGAGCCAGTTGACGAACGTGATTGACGGCATGACCTACATCAACCTCCACACCACCAATCATCCCGGCGGCGAGATCCGCGGCCAGGTCTTGTTTGAATAGCACGTTTTGGGAAGTCGCTGCTCATCCGCCAAACCCCAACGGTCGCTCCCTGCCGGAGCCTGGCCTCAACAGAGAGACTGGTCCGAGCGTCGAAGCCGTTTTGTTTCGCTGAGTGAGTAGAACCCATCTCATAAATAGGCACGGGTGCGTTGCCAGAGGTTTGGCGTCACGGCGAGGCGCGAGGAGGGCGAAATATCCGCAGCGATCTTTGACCGACGAGCAACGAAGCCGTGGCGGCAAAGATCGGGCGGTTGGCTGGCGGTGTTGCTCCTCAGTCGCAGCCCGCTGTGGGGATGCTCCTTCGTCGCGCCTTGCCAGTCAACCGCCAGAAGAAAGCGCACCAGTGCCTATTTAAGAGATGGGTTCTAGGGATGTCCGTCGCGGAATGACGTTCTGGGAATTCAGTGCGTCGGAAGCGGCTTGCCAGCTCGTCCCAAGTGTCAGTATCGTTTGAACCGCTGAAATTGGGACTCAGAACCTGAAGTCGTGATGCTGCTCTCATGAACGTTCGCGTCCGATTTGCTCCCAGTCCGACCGGTTTCCTACACATCGGCGGCGCGCGCACGGCGCTGTTCAACTGGCTCTATGCCCGCCACACCGGCGGCACGTTCATTCTCCGCATCGAGGACACGGACGTCGCGCGCAACACGCGGGATGCGGTCGAGGTGATTCTGAACGGCCTGAAGTGGCTTGGCCTCGAATGGGACGAAGGCCCAACGAGCGGCGACGCCACAGGGCCGAGCAAAGGGAAGCACGGGCCTTACTTTCAATCGCAACGAGCCGCGATTTACCAACGGCGCATGCAGGAACTGAAGCAAAAGGGGTTGGCTTACGACTACGAAGGCGCCGTGAAATTCCGGATGACGCGCGAGCCGGTGCTAATCCCCGATCTCGTCGTCGGCGACGTGACGCGCGAATTGACCGACCGCGAGAAACTGGATCCGGATTTTGTCATCGTCCGGTCCGACGGCCAGCCGGTGTTTCATTTCGTCAACGTGGTGGACGATCTGGAGATGGGAATCACACACGTGATCCGGGGCGAAGATCACTTGAGCAACACGGCCAAGCACATCGCCCTGGTCCGTGCCTTCGGCGCCGAACCGCCCAAGTATGCTCACATTCCGCTCATTCTGAATCAGGACGGCACGAAGATGAGCAAACGCGATCAGGGCGCGTCGCTGACGAGTTACCTGGAGGAAGGTTTCGCGCCGGAATCGATTGTGAATTACCTTTGCTTGCTCGGTTGGTCGCCCAAGGACAATCGGGAGGTGTTGCCCCTCCAGGAAGTGGTCCAGTTGTTTGACCTTCCCCAGGTCTTGCGGCACAACGCGCGGTTCGATCTCGACAAGCTGCATTGGCTCCACGGCGAATACATCCGCCTGATGAGCAACGAACGGTTCTACCAGCTCGCTGTTCCCGCGTTGGCCCGGGCCGGTTACCTAACACACAAGTACTCGCCTGCTTACGTGAAGGCGGCGCTGGACACGTGCAAAGGCAAGAAACGCCTGTTCTCCGAGTTGGCCGATTACGGCGGCTTTTACTTTGTCGAAGACGTGGATTACGACCGCGAGGCGGCGGCGAAGGACTTCACGCCGGAAAACCGTGAGCGACTGAAGCCGTTGCGGGAAGAGTTCGCCGGCCTGAAATCGTTCGATGCGGCGACACTGGAAAACTCACTGAAGGAAACCGCCAAACGACTGGGTGTGAAAGCAGGTGTGCTGGTGCATCCCACGCGCCTGGCCTGCACCGGCAAGACGGCAGGGCCGAGCCTCTATCATTTACTGGAGGTGCTCGGCCGAGAACGCGTGCTCCATCGGCTGGATCGTGTGGTTTCCACTTGAGACACTGCGTCAGATTGAGATACTGCGTTCACGGCTGGAGTTGATAAACGCGAATCTCCGCGGACCTCTCGCTAACCCGCGGCACGGCGAGACAGAGCCGGTTCAGGTCCAGCGAGAACAAGCACGTGCGCGCGCCGGGCGCCGTGGACACTTTCTCCAGCAGCCGGTAGTCGTCGACGTCGCGCTGCTCGATCACGTCGATAAACCCCTCGCCGCAGGAAGCGTAAATGCTCCGGCGCGCTCCGTCGTAAAACAAATCGTCCGTGTCGCCCGACAAGGCGAGGTCCGCGACCCTCTTGCCGTTCTTCGCGTCGAGAACGACGAATCGGGCTGGATTGCGGCAGCCTACGAACAACCGATGATTCCCTTCGTCGAGCGTCATGGGGAAGTTCGCGCGAAAGTCCTTCAGCGGCCAGGTCTCCACAACGGTCCGCAGTTGGCGGTCGATGACTGCGATTTGCTGTGCCTCGGGCACGTTGACAAACAGGAAATGTCCGTTCTGTTCCACCTGGAATGATTCAGGATGGCCCGGGAGTGGAATGCGCACCGTGAGCACTCCAGTGGCCGGATTGATCACGCCAATGCCGCCGTTGCCGTAGCCGACATACACTCTGTCCAGCTGCGCGTCGTAGCGAAGGTTGTCCGCGTCCTCCAAGCCACCGATCGTCACGATCGGCTTGAACGAAGCGCCGTCATAAATCCGGACCCGACCGTCACCCCCATTGGCCACAAACAGCAGATTGGGCTTGGCCAAATACGCCAGGCCTTGCGGCTTGTTGCAGCCGGCAATCGAGCGGAGCCTTGTTCCGGCCTTGAGGTCGAGCACTTCGACCGTATTGTTGCCCAGCGCCGCGACGAACAATCGTTTGTCTTGGGCGTCGATGGCCAGGTGATCGATGCGGCCGTTCACCGCCGGCAGGGGAATCGTTTGAATCAATTTAAGCGAAGCTGGATCCGCGCCGTGAAGTTCGAAGGCGAACAGGCAGAAGAGGGAGAGCCACGAGGCTTTCACAGCGCGTCGTTTACAGTTCGCCGAAACTGAAGTCATCAAAGAGCGTCACGCTGTCGGCCTTGGTCCACAGGCCGACCATGCCCGGTTCGGTGAACGTTTGGTCGTCCCACTCGATGGCTTTCTGGCCATCGAACGTGACGGTGAAATGCTCACCAGAAAACTCGACGCGCAGAGTGTGCCACTGGTTCGAGGCGACCTTCATGGCAGTCCGTTTCTTTTCGGTGCGTTTGCCGTTGATCGTGTGATAAATTGTCACGTTGTCTTCGAGCGCATTCGCGCGAGCGATGTAATAATTGTCCGCATCCCTCGCGCGCCAGACGACTCCGCCCGCTTGGTCCTCCTTGCCGGAGACCGGCTTGAATTTCACTTCTACAAAGCCGTTTTTGAGGCGCGTGCCGTTCCTAAGACAGACCGGATACGTTCCTTCGCCGGATTGTTTGAGCCCTTTCGTTTTTCTCGCCGCAGTGTCGTCCCTTTCGATGGTCCACTTCGCCTCCTCCTTGCCGGTTTTCGTGGCTGTCCAACCGGGCGGAGGCGCGCCCGGCGCGGCATCGTCAAAGTGGATGGTGGCGGCGACGGCAGCATTGTTGGTCAAACTGATCATAAGTAAAACGGAGCGGATTGTTTTCATGGGGTTGCCTCGGGATTTGACGTTTCACTTCACGGCCTTCTGCGCGTCCAGCGCCTTCTTGAGGCTCTGAGCCAACGCCCCGGACTTGTTTCGACCCCAGTAGTGGAGAAAAAGCATGCGCGGCGCCTCTTGAGTCATGTGATGATGAATGGCCACGATGTTGATGCCCTCGGCCCGCAGGTTCTTGAGGACTGGTTGCAGCTCGTTTTCCCGCACAGCAAAATCGCCATCCACCACGGCTCGGTCGTTCGTGCCGGCGAACGCGGCCCAGGTATTGACCCCCATTTCTTTGCCCAACTCGCAGCCACAGGGCATTTTCACCGTTCGCCCAATGACGACCTTGAACATCCCGTCCTTCTCCTGGCCTTTGACGCCGAGAATGTCCTCGATGATCCTGCCGGAGATGGAGTTCTCCGTGGGAAAAGGCGGGCCACCGAATTGCGTCGAGGGCTGCGCATTCGCCGCGCGTATTTCCTTCACTTTATCCAGCGCCTTCCTGACGCCGACAGCCAGCCTCTCGACGGCGCTTTCCCCGCCGATATGCATGAAATAAACCTTCGGTTCATCGAAAAAGAAGTGGTTGTGCAACGCCGTCACGGCCAGGCCGTTGTCGAGTGCCGCGCTCATCACTGGATTCACTTCATCCTGAAAGAGCACTAGGTCACCCATGACCATTGCCTCGGCCTGCTTGCCTTCGGTAAACGCCGCCCACGAGGTCAACCCCATGAACGGCGGCATCGTCCAGCCGTCCACCGCGATCGTCACGTCGTTGCGCGGCGCGGTGATTTTGAACACGCCTTCATTCGTGTTGAAGGTGCCCTTAAGCCCGGTGATCTGCTCGATTTTGGCGGAGTCGAGTTGCCCGGCGCGCGCTGCGGCGCCGAGCACGCCGAGGCCGACGAGGGCGCAATACAGTCGCATCATCGTTTGCATAACCCCGAAGCTAGGATTCCGTTCAGATATTTCAAGTTGAAATATCTATTACATTCCCTACCCTGACGCCGGTGCCGATTCCACACCAGTGGCTTCTGTTGTTGTATGGGTTGCCCACGAAAAAGGGCGCCGCGCGCGTCAACCTCTGGCGTCAGCTGAAAAAATGCGGGGCGCTTCCGTTGAAGACCTCGGCCTATCTGCTGCCGGACAAACCGGACCATTTCGAACGGCTGCAATGGCTGGCCCAACAGGTCCGCGACGGCGGCGGCGAGGCGACGATTATCCACGTCACCGACATCGAAGGGCTCAGCAATGAAAGCATCGTTCGTCAGTTCAACGAGGCGCGAGCGGCGGAGTACAACGCCCTGCTCCCTGCGCTCGCACAACTGATCGCCCGGAGCCGGAAATCCCCAGGCAGGTCGTTCGCGTTGGATCTGGACCGGTTGGGCCGCCAGATCGAGGATATCCGCAGGATTGATTTCTTCAACTGTCCGCGCGCGCAAGACGTCCAAATGCTCCTGAACCGCGCCACCGGGCTGCGGAGCCCCCGATCGAAATCCGCGCCGCCGTTGACTCCGAAACGGTTTGTCGGCAAGACGTGGCTCACGCGGCCCCGGCCTGAAATTGACCGGGTCGGCTCCGCCTGGCTCATCCGCAAGTTCATCGATCCCGAAGCCAGGTTCATTTTCAACGGTGATCGGGGCCAGCAGCCCGAAGCCATCCCCTACGACATGGTCGACGCGGAATTCTCGCATCACGGCGACGACTGCACGTTCGAGACGCTGGTCAAGCGTTTCGACATTACGGACAAGGCAGTATTGCAGCTCGCGCGGATGGTTCACGACGCCGACCTGGAGGACGGAAGATTTCAGGCGGCCGAATGTGTCGGCATCGACCGGGTGCTGAAAGGGTGGGCCAAGACGGGCATGAGTGATGAAGAACTCTTGAAGCGCGGCGGCGAGTGTTTCGATGCCCTCTATCAGCACCTCAAGAAATAAATAGGGAAACTACAGTAATCGACGGATGGGTTGAGCAACCGTTTCCATTGTGAGCCGGGTGGGAACAATCCTTGAATTCCTCGCGCTCAAGCGGAACACCGCCCTGCTGCTCGGGGCGCTCGTGCTCGCGCTCACGGGTGAAAGGCTCTGGCTGGGTTTCGCGCCGAAATATCTCGAAACACTGGGCGCGGGCGTTCTGATCATCGGGCTGTTTGACGCGCTGCAGACCTTGCTCGGGGCGCTTTACGCGTATCCCGGCGGCTGGCTGACCGACCGCTGGGGCCAACGCCGATCGCTCCTACTGTTCAACGCGCTCTCACTGGCGGGTTATTGTTTGGTCTTGTTATGGCCGCATTGGCTGGCGTTGGTACTCGGTGCGTTTTTGTTCCTGGCCTGGAGTGCCTTGTCCCTGCCGACCACCTTCACCGTCGTCGCGACGTCGCTCGAAGCGCGCCAACACACGATGGGCATCGGCGTGCAATCGATGGTGCGCCGAGTGCCGATGATGCTCGGCCCGTTATGCGGGGGCTGGCTGGTCGAGCGATTCGGCTGGGCGTCCGGCGTCCGGTGGGCGCTCCTGGTTTGCATTCAGTTGGGGTTTTTGACCGCGGTGTTTCAGTGGTTCATGGTCGAACCGACGATCGTTGAGACCAAAGCTAACACCGGAATTGGTTCCCCTCCATCGGATGGAGGAGCGGGCCGGGGAAAGGAGGAACCTACCGTAACGACACGCCTCCCCTTGAACCCAAACACCCCCTCACCCCAGCCCTCTTCTGCACCGTATCAGGTTAGCGGAACGCGGCCGTTCTCGGCCGCGTCAACTTCGGCCAGCCTTGGCGCATCCGAATCAACCGGGGTGGGTCGCCCACACGTTTCTGCGCTCGAGGACGGGCGCACTCCACCGGAGAGCGCGTCCCAATCGGCGATCGGATTCCGCGAAGTCGTCGCTTCATTCACGCCAGCGCTGCGCGAATTGCTGATCAGCGATATTCTGATCCGCTTCTGCGAACGCATCCCCTACGCCTTTGTCATTCTCTGGGCGATGAATCATCGCGGGCTGAACGCGCAACAGTACAGCTACCTGGTCGCCGTCGAGATGGTCACCGCCATGTTCTGTTACATCCCCGTCGCTCACCTGGCGGACAAATATGGTCGCCGGCCCTTCGTGTTGGTGACCTTCCTGTTCTTTACGCTCTTCCCGGTAACCTTGGTTTGGGCGAACAATTTTGTTTGGCTCGCGGCGGCGTTCGCGGTGCGTGGACTGAAGGAGTTTGGGGAGCCGGCTCGAAAGGCGCTCATCATCGGCGAAGCGGCGCCGGCACTGCGGTCGCGCACCTACGGCGCCTATTACTTGATCCGGGATTGCGTTGTGACCGGTGGGTCATTCCTCGGCGCTTGGCTCTGGAGCATCAGTCCGCAGGCGAATTTCATCGGTGCCGCCGTTTGCGGCGCTTTGGGAACAGTGTGGTTCTGGAGGAGTGTTTACAGACGGGAGTCGGCGCCGGTACAGGTCTGACTTCTTGCAATTCGATTAGTCGCCTGCAAATGCCAATTCGCAATCCCGCATCAAACCTTCGCCGGGTCGGGGTGAACCCACGGCTCGCGATAGGGCCGGCGCAAGAGGCGATTGGCCTCGTCATCGCCGATGACCTGTCCTTTGGCAGGGTCCCAGGCCAGTGCCCGGCCAAGTTTCTGCGAGAGGTTGGCCAGAATGCACGACGTTGTGGAGATGTAGCCTTGCTCGATGTCGGCGACGGGCCGGGCGCGGCTGGCGATGCACTTCAGGAAATCCTGCATGTGCCAACGAATGGCTGAAGCGCAGTGTTTCTCGAGGTCCTTCTCCGTTTGGTCTTCGGGATATTTGTCGTATTCGAACAAGGGTTCGCCGCGCGCCGCGGGTTCCTTTTTGCCCTGCGGGATGAACTCGTATTTGAAGACGCTGGCCTTCAAGGTGCCTTTGTTGCCGTAGAAAATCGCGCTCCAGGGATACTCGGGATCGACCGGTTCGCCCCAGGTGCGATGGTTCCACACCACCTGCAGGTCGCCGAAATCAAAAGTGGCGGTCTGCGTGTCGGTCGTGTTTGCGTTACTGTCCTTCTCCACAAGAATGCCGCCGGAGGAAGAGACCGTTTTCGGCCAATTAAGGTCCAACATCCAGCGGACCATGTCGAGCATGTGGATGCACATGTCGCCCACGATGCCGTTGCCGTATTCCATGAAGGCTCGCCAACCCCGCGGATGCGTCCGCTTGTTGAAGGGCCGTTTCGGAGCCGGGCCGGTCCACATCTCGTAATCGAGCGTGTCCGGCGGAGGAACATCCGGCGTGTTACCGGCGCGGCCCATGCCCCAGTAACAGCAGATTTCAACGTGACCAATCTGCCCCAACTTGCCTTCCCTGATGATACGGTCGCGCGCTTCGATCAGGTGCGGGGTGCTGCGCCGCTGGGTATTGACTTGCACGACGCGCTGATGCTTGCGCGCGGCAGCCAGCATGGCCTGCCCTTCGACGATGTCCACGCTGATGGGTTTTTGCACCCAGACGTCCAGGCCGGCTTGGCACGCCTCGATCATCGGCAGCGCGTGCCAATGATCAGGCGTCTCGACCAGAACGAGGTCGAGGTCCTTCGCCTTGAGCATCTCACGGTAATCGCCATAGGTCCGCGGTTTCTTTTTCGAAAGTTGACGTGAGGCCACAATGTCCGCCGCCTCCGAAAGCATTCGTTTGTCCACGTCGCAGAGTGAAACCACCTCGACGGGCGCGACCTGGACCAAGCGCAGGAGGTCGCACTTGCCGTACCAGCCGCAGCCGATCAGTCCGACGCGTTTTTTCTGATCGGCAAGCTCGGCGGCGTAATTGGGGATGGCGGATAGCGCGAGAGCAGCGGTGGTACTGGTCTGGAGAAATGTTCGTCGGTTCATACTCCTGCTTTTAGCTTCGACCGGAAGGAAACACAAGCACGCAACGCGGAGGAGGCGCTGGGTGAGTCCCTTATAGAGTCCACAACGAGTCCGGCTTGTTTGAGCAGCGGCTCCGTGCTACGGATTCCCTCCGAGCCTGCACCATCGCCTCACACTTTATGCCTCAGACCACTAAGCAAAATTCCAATACGTGCCGCAGGCCAATGCCTTGCTTTTCCCGGCCCGCCTCAGTCACAGTCATCGACGTGATCCGTTTCGGGCTGTTCAGCACACTCCTGTGGATTGGATTTGCCGCTGCCAACGCGGCTGAAGCTGAAGCCTCCATCGTGATCACCGCCGGCCACTGGCCGCAGTTCCGCGGCGCGTGGGCGTCGGGCGTAGCAGACGGCCAGAGCCTTCCGGAGCATTGGGACGGGGTGAAAGGCGAGAACGTGCGTTGGAAGAAGGGCGTTCCCGGACTGGCCCATTCCAGTCCGATTATCTGGGGGGACCAACTTTTCCTGACCACCGCGGTGAGCAGTCAAGCAAACGCGACTTTCCGGCCCGGACTGTATGGTGACGGCGATGCGTCCAGGGATCGTTCGCAACATCGGTGGCTGGTTCTGTGCCTTAACAAGCAAAACGGCGAAGTGATCTGGCAACGCGTCGCGCACGAGGGCGTCCCAAAGGACAAACGGCATGTGAAAGGGACCTATGCGAACTCGACTCCTGCCACCGACGGCAAACGCGTGGTCGCCTTCTTCGGTTCGGAAGGCGTGTTCGCTTTCGATTTCGAAGGGGAATTGCTTTGGAAAAGAGACCTGGGTCGCCTGGAAGCCGGCGCATACGACGCGCGCAGTTACGAAGGGGGCACCGCCAGCTCGCCGATACTCTATCGCGACCGCGTGATCGTCCAATGCGACGCACAGGAAGGCTCGTTCCTCACCGCGCTGGATGCGCAAACCGGCCAGGAAGTCTGGCGTACTGAACGCAAGGAGCTGCCTTCCTGGGGAACGCCCAACGTTTATCCGGACGCGGCACATCCCGAACTGATCGTCAACGGATCCAATTTCATACGGGGATACGATCCGACCACCGGGCGCGAATTGTGGCGGCTCGGCGGCAGTTCGAAAATTACCGCCCCGACGCCCGTGTTCGCAGAGGGGCTCTTCATCGTCACCAGTGGACGGGCTCCAGAACGGCCGATCTTCGCGATTCGTCCGGGTGCCAGTGGCAACATCACGCTGGAAACAGACCAAACGACCAACCGCTTCATCGCCTGGAGCAAGGTGCGGAAGGGACCCTACATGCCCACACCGTTGATCTACCAAAGCCGGCTTTACGTCGTGAACAACCAGGGTTTGTTTGACTGCTATGAACTGGTCTCAGGCCGTGAGATCTTCGCCGAACGCATTCCACACCGCGGCAACGGATTCAGCGCCTCGCCCGTGGCGGCCGATGGCCGGCTCTACCTGGCGAGTGAAGACGGCGACGTCTTCGTCTATGCGGCTGGGAGTGAGTGCAAGCTGCTGGCTCAAAATCCGATAGGTGAACCCCTGATGGCAACTCCCGCCCTCTCGAATCGAACCTTGTTCATCCGCGGTCAGCATTCTCTGTTCGCGATCGGGACGCGTCACCAATGAACAGCGCCCAAATGCCAAACACCGATTCTGGACTTCCGCTCTTTCTTGAAGCTTGATCGTTGGAATTTCTCGCGGGTTTGGAATCCCGCCTTTAGCCGATCCGGGCTTTGTCCGCGCCCTGGAGGAGGGAAAGGCATGCTTTCAAGAGGCAGCCACCCCGCTCTGCTTTTCTCGCAACTTTTGATTCCGCTTCCGGGTATTGCCTGTTGCAGGGGACGACTTCCCCTATGAACCAAAACCATTAACGCCAGGAATCACTATGAAAAAAGCCCTTCGCGACACGCTCGCACTCGCGGTCCTGTCTGCCTTCGCCGGCGTCGGTGTTTGTGCCGACAATCCGGCCGGCTACATTGACTTTGGAAAGTTCTCTCCACCCGCCTCAGGCGGCGAATTCGTCGAGGTCCATATCAAAAGTAATGTGATCGCAATGGCCGCGCGCTTGGTCGAGAAGAGCGAGCCGGACGTCGCGGAGTTGATCCGTGGTCTGGAGCTCATTCGGGTCAACGTCATCGGCTTGGATGATGAGAACCGTGCGGAGGTGGAGAAGCGCGTCAAGAAAATACGCAGTGAGCTCGATAGTCACGGCTGGGAACGCGTCGTGACTGCGCAAAAGAAGGACGAGGACGTGAGTGTCTATCTCAAGATGCGGGGCGCGGAAGCCGTGGAAGGCGTGGTCGTCACGGTCCTCGAAGGCAACCGTGAAGCCGTGCTCATCAACATTGTCGGCAACATCCAACCGGACAAAATCGCCGTCATCGGCGAGCGGATGAACATCGAGCCGCTCAAGAAGGCCGGCGAGGCGCTCAAAAAGAAGTGAACCTCTGGCTCGCTCACCCCGATCCACGAAACGGAACACCCATGCGAAAGACCTGCAGACAAAAATCCCTCTGCCGTTCGAAGCTCGCGCGTCGAGTCACCCAATCGGGGCTTGTTCCTCAGGCCGCTGGATGGCCCAAGTTGGGCATCGCGCTCGCCGTGGCGCTTGGGTCGCTCGGACTCACGGGATGTTTCAAGGTGAGCAGGGACGTCCAGGCATTGCGCGACGGCGTGGTCAAGGCTGCCCAGGTCGAAGAACCCCAGGGGCGAATTGAGCTCGGCGTCGGCGCGCTCACCCTCAATCTCGCGCGCGCCGGCCTTGCTTTCGTGGATCTCGAACCCGAGGCGCGGACGGTTTTGCATGCCGTCCGGAGCGCTGAAGTGGGCGTTTACAAATTCCGCGGTCGACGCCAACGACCCAACTATGCCGCGGTTCTCTCTGCCGCCGACAAAACCATGGCCGGCCGCGGTTGGGACCGCGTCGTTGGCGTGATGAACCGAAACGAATTGGTGGCGATTTACGTCCCGGCGCAAGCACATTCGACACGGAACGTGAAGGTTTGTGTCGTTGCGCTGAACGGCCAGGAGATGGTCATCGCTTCCGCTCGAAGCAATTTGGAAACGCTTACGGCGCTCGCCTTGGACCGGGTGGACCGACACACCATCGATTTGTCGCCGCTCCGATTGTCAGCGCTGGAGCGGTGATCGATGGATGAGCAATCAATACTTCGAAGGCCCGCAACCAGGCCTCGGGTTGATTTTGCCTCCTCATTATTGTTGGATGCTGAGCAAACCCCTCTTCTCGCTCGGCATCGTCGCCGTCGTTGGGGTCGTTACGCTCAACGGCCATGCGCTGGCCGGCGCTTGAAGGAACCTCGAATGGCGCCACGACAAACCCTGGAACCATCACCGCCGTTCTACCGATTGTTCGGCTGATAATAGTGTGTGAACGGCACTCCAAAACGGCGCTTTGGCGGGTGAGCGTTTTTTTCCGAGAATTCACGCCCATTCCAGACGATGAAGCTCATGTCGGTGGCGTTCGTCAGCTCGCGCACATAGAGATATTGCGTCATGTCATAGACTCGCATCCCGTCCAGCGCGACAATGAGGTCGCCTTTTTTCAAGCCGGCTTGGCGCAACGCATCATTGTCTTCTGAAATGAGAACGCCTTCAGTTGGGGCAGACTTGAAGTCCGACGCCTTGACCTGTTCGATGCCGCGGGGAAAAAGGGTTTTGAAACGCTCCTGGACCAGTTTCTCGAAACGCGAATCAGCAGTCTCGGCTTTGTATCGGACGCAAAAACCGACCAAGGGTCCGGGCTGATCATAGCGTTCCTCATTTCGGCGGTAGTATTCCAAGGCTTCCTCGTATTTGTTTTCCATTTCCATCAGACCCGCCTTGGCTCGCAAGCCGGCGCTGGAGTAAACTTCGGCCGCCCGGTCCGCCAACGCCTCCGCCTTTTCCCGTTCACCTTTGTTAAAATAATAGCGGACGAGCCAGTCGCAGTTATTCGACATTTGCACCGCGTCGGCGCCGAGTTGGACGCCTTTTTCGTAATACTCAGCCGCTTTTTCGACCGCCTGCCGGTCGGCAAAATAGCGCCCCAGGGTGAAATAGCCCGCTGGATTGAGTTTCGCGTAACGCACCATGATTTCTTCGTATTGGACCGGGTCACCCGAGGCATGCTTCGCCAGACGCAGATTCTGGCGCGCCGAATACGCCAGCAAGGGTCGGAGGGTTCCCTCGGCCTGTTGGAAGGTTTCATTGCCGTGATACTTGCGCTCAAGCAGTCCGTCTGCGATGGAAGCGTCGTACGGCGCCAGTTCATGCAACTGGCCCAGCACCGTCACCGAGTCAGAACGATTCACCAGACTCGGATAAGCCAGGCGAGGACCGGGATCATAGGCCGTCCCGGGAGGCGGGTTGTGTTTGTGCCATTCATCGACGTGCGAATTGAAACCCGGCCAGTAACGCGCCGCAAATCTTGGACGGCTGCTGAGATGGTTCCAGATGCCGGGCGCGACCCAATGCGGCGTCGTCATGATCACCAGAACGCCTCCGTCAACCGCGCGATGATACTCGGCTTCTGTGGTGGCATTGAACCGCCGCACGAACGGGTACAGCGAAAGTTTCCCAAATTGCGCGTCGGCTTGGGCGGCAAAATCCCTGGCCTCGTCCGGGACACCCCACATGGAATGCAAGAATGTGAAATGGTGCACCAGCACATGACAAAGGTGGCGTTGGAGAAACATGGCCCATTGCCCCGGACCAATGATCCGCACGCGGTTGGTCCCGGCCAAAAAGCAACGCTCGGGAATTTGATTCAGAAACTTGATCAGCTCCTCGCCGTTGGCCGAACCCCCACCGCTGACCAGGGAGCGAAGCTTCATAATCTCGGCGAGTTCCAATGGCAAGCTGCTTTCCACCAGGACGTGACCCAGACCGACCGAAAAATTTCCGGCCAAGGCAATTCGAGCGAAATCGCTGGAACTGTCCACCACATCCGAGCCCAACTCTTCCCAGCCCGCGTCGCTGCTGATGCATTGGCTGATGGCATTGTAAAACATGACGCTTTCGAGTCGCGTCCGACGAATCGCGCCCTGCAATGGGCGGTAGTCATAGGTATTCCGCACGCGCAACGCGTTCGCCCACGGCTTCAACCTCGGCTCGCTCTCCAATACGGCGAGTTTCTCCAAGGCTGATTTCTGGTTGTTCATGAGCGTGAGCAACAGGACCTCGGCGGCGCGACCGTTGACTCCGCCCCCAGACTTGCCAGACAGTGCTCTCGCCAGAGCCAGATGGGCTGTCATTCGGCACAAGGGAGGACGAACGTCGTAGAAATCGCCGGAGAACTCGCGCAAGGCAAATGTGCCCAGGACCACCGCCGCCTTCTCGTGCAGCTCCGGATCGTTGAAGTTCCATTCCAGCAAGCCGGAGATCCTCTGATTCTCAGTTTCGATCGTTGACGCCCGCAGATCCGTCAACGCGACCAACACGGACACGTCGTTCCGATCTTCCCGACTCGAGGCAGCAGAACCGCCACCCAGCAACGTCCGAGCGAAATCCTCGTACAACTCCGGTGACCAAATGGGTCCCACGACATCGAGACGCTTTCGAACCACTTTCTTTCCGGTGACAATCTTTACCTCATAGGACGGCTGACGGAATTGCGAACCGGGTCGTTCCGTGGCGGCGACCGCAACTTCAACGGGGCGCTGTCCGTTTTGCGCGTAAACCGCCATCTCGGCGAGATCGGTCAAAACGGCTTCGACAATGAACTGGGACTCGTCCTGAAAGTGGGTCCGAAAAGAGTCGGCCGTGGGACTCGTCTGCTGAGCGCGCTGCGAATCCTGCGGCTGGCGATTGCATCCCGATAGCAGACCCAACAGAGACAGCCAGCAGATTGCGCCTTTCAAGGATTCGGGGAGCATCCTCGGTTAGTGTAGAGATACGGGTTGTGGCTTGCAATTATTCAAGTTGCGTTAAAGTCACCCCAATATGATTGTCCAAATTTACGAAGTATCCAGTCCAGAAGAAGCGCGAGCACTCACCGGCTTTGGCGTTGACCATATCGGAGTGCTCGTGGGAGATGGCACATTTCCACGCGAGCAATCCATCGAGCAAGCAAGAAGAATCTTCGCGGCTGTTTCCGCGCCATCCAGGGGCTCTGCTTTGTCGCTATCCGCAGACTTGAATCTGATTAAAAAAATTGTCTCGGAGCTCAGTCCGGCTCTTCTGCATTTGGGCGCGGCCACCGACATTCTTCTGCCCTCTGACGTGGCGATCTTAAAAGAGGAGTTTCCATCTTTGAAGATAATGCGAAGTATTCCCGTGTTAGGAGGTGAGAGCGTCGCACTCGCGAAAACCTACGATGGGATAGCCGATATTCTGCTTTTGGACAGCCATAAGCCTGGCGACAAACAGATTGGTGCATTGGGGATCACGCACGACTGGGATTGGGACAAGCGAATCGTGGCGAGCGTTAGCATTCCGGTCATTATCGCGGGCGGGTTGGGAGGCGAAAACGTTGTTGAGGCAATCCAATTCGTAAATACTGCGGGTGTTGACTCAAAAACTAAAACGGACAAAAAGGATGGCAGCCACACGAAGGATTTAGAAGCAGTGAAAAGATTTACCGCAGCGGCAAAGCTTCTGCATAAAGGGTACCGCGCTCCCTGCGGCAGGGGCTTAGGTAGGTAGTCTCGACGGCGCGCTGGCGAAAACGAAGAGCTTGCGCGGATGAGTCGAATATGCCTCTCCGCTCGTCGCGGCGGTTCGACCAAGGGGTTTTCGGCTTGAAGGCGAGTCACGTATGTGCTTGAATTCCGACACGTCCCGAGTCAAGCGCTGGACCGGGCCGCGTTGTACAATGATACCTGACCGCCATTCAAACGAGCGCGGTCGAGCACCAAGTAGTTTGTCGTCGGGCGCTGGCGCGGTACAAGGGTTCTCATCTTAACTAAAGGAGAAGGCGATCGATGAACTGGCATGCTGTGTTTGATTCCCATCCACGTTTCATCGTGATCTTTTTGCTGACCGCGTCACTGCCAATGCGGGCTGGCGACTCGATTCCGCAACAGCCGAAGGCGGCTCAACCAACGGCCACGACCCTGACCGTGATGAACCGGCCACTAATCTTTGAACGCTCGGAGAGTGAAGGTTCCTCGGAAGCCCCATTCATTTCGCGCGGTCAGAGTTACAGTTTGTTCCTGGCGCCAAGCGAGGTTGTCCTGGTTCTCTCCAAAGGATCAACAAATCGGCAATCGTTTTCGGAAAGGGAACGGTCTCCTCAGGATCTTGCCGCCGCCGAACGCAACCGGGGCGAGTCGTCGGTTGTGCGCATCAAAATGGTTCGGGCCAATCCCAGGCCGCACCTCACCGGCCGCGACGAATTGCGGAGCACAAGTCACTATTTTATCGGCAACGATCCGAGGCGCTGGCGAACCGATGTTCCAAACTACAGCAAGGTCGAGTATGAGAACGTTTATCCGGGCGTAAATCTGGTGTTCTATGGGAACCAACGTCAGTTGGAATTTGACTTCGTCGTCTCGTCTGGCGCCGATCCGAACTCGATTCAGTTGGCGCTGGAAGGTGCCAGGAGCCTGCGCCTGGATGTTGACGGCAACCTCGCGCTGCGCACCGACGGCGGAGAAGTGCTGCTGCACAAACCGCTCGTCTATCAAGAGACCAATGGTCATCGCCAATCGATCGAAGGCAGTTTTGTGTTCAAGGGTGAGCATGAAGCAGGCTTTCAAGTCGGTTCTTACGACCACACGCTTCCGCTGGTCATTGATCCCGTAATAGACTATTCGACGTTCCTCGGTGGCAGCTTTCAAGACTTGGGCTCGGCGATCGCGGTGGACTCTCAAGGCAATGCCTATGTGACCGGCTACACGTTATCGACGAACTTCCCAACGGTCAATCCACTCCAGTCGAATAAAGCTTATCAATCCGCCTTCGTCACCAAATTCAACCCTGCTGGCCAACTTGTCTATTCGACTTACCTGAGCGGACAGGACTCCAAGCCTAGTGCTACTGCCGGCCTAGGCATCGCCGTGGACGCGGTGGGTAATGCCTACGTGACAGGCTCGACCTCATCGACCAATTTCCCGACTGTAAATCCTTTTCAATCGACGAACGCGACGGTCGGCGATTATGTTTGCATAGAGCCGTCGAATGCGTTTGTAACCAAACTCAATTCCACGGGATCTGCGCTTTTGTACTCCACCTATCTGGGCGGTTCCGGAATTGACGAAGGACTCGCTATCACGGTTGACGCCGGAGGCAGCGCTTATGTTACCGGCTACACGTATTCGACGAATTCTCCAACCAACGCGCCGCGGCTCCCAAAGTCCTACGGTTTCCTGGGTGATTTTGCTTCCGACTAAACGGACGCCTTTGTCACCAAACTGAGCCCCAGCGGTTCGGAGTTGGTTTTTTCAACCTATCTTGGCGGAACTCTTTCCGATGTAGGGCGCGGTATTGCCGTGGATGGCGCCGGCAACGTCCACGTCACTGGAAGAACCTTTTCCGCGGATTTTCCCACAATGAACGCATTCCAAAACGTGTTCCATCCAAGCTCCGACGCATTCGTAACCAAGCTTAACGCCACCGGCGATGTCCTCATTTATTCTACGTTCCTGGGCGGTGGGGCTTGGTTGGAGATCACTCCTTGGATTTTGGATTTCGGCATGGTACCCGCCGGGCAACCAAAAGATCTAACGCTCAGCCTGCACAATACCAGCACTCACCCCCTGTCGATCCTGGAAATCAAGTTCGGAGCGGCGTTCGCCTTCCAATTGGTGAATCCTCCATCCACACCTTTCACCTTGGCGGCGGGTCAGGTGGTGGATTTATCGGTGCATCATTTTCATTCAAATACCGGGACCTACAGTGCCAAAAACGTGATCACGATCAAGGCAAGCAGGGAGGAGGGAGCTGTGGGGAACGATAACGGCTTTACAGTGCAAATCGCCACGATTGTCGGATATCCGCCCGGTACGTTCGAGGACGCTGTTAACTCCTCCGAAAATGTCA
>JACXTT010004029.1_pt1 | contig 22072 bp, 12 predicted proteins | sample 9270951 | NCBI WGS metagenome assembly JACXTT01 (sample SAMN15532306, study PRJNA645909) | rock metagenome | isolation source: weathered quartz diorite | place: Puerto Rico | collected 2017-06-21
CGTAGATCGTATGCGAGACGTCGAGCATGCTCTTGTGCGCCGGCATGTTCTTGACCTGCGTGAACATCAGCATGCCGAACGCCATGCCGAACAGGCAGACGCCGAGACCGATCATCAGCAACTGGCGTTGACCGGGGTCGAGCGTCGGCAGCTTGAGGTCGAGCTCGCTCGCGAAGGCGGTCACGGGGAGCAGCAGTCCCACGAGCCCCGCGAGGACGACGGCCCAGCCCGGCGCCGGACGACGCAGGCTGGAGCGCACGGTGCGCATCATGCTCATCGAGTGCTCCTTAAAGTAGTACTGGAAGTAGAGGGTCCGAACGGCGTTGCGATGAACACCAAAGGCCGGGAACGCGGGCGCGGTGGTGTGGCTCTACCCTTGGCGTGGTGCGGCCTCGGCGCGGGGAATCCCCGGCGCAAAGGACGCAGGAAGATAGCCGAGCGGCCGAGGTGGGAACAAGGCGATTTCCGTCGGCTCCCGGGTTCGACGCGGCAGCGCGAGACGAGGCGCCGCGTTCGCGCGCATCAGTCGCGCGTGTGCCGCACCGCGATCAGCGTGACGTCGTCCGTGGGACCGCGCTCGGCCTCGAACGCGCGGACCGCATCCGCGATCGCCCGCACCAGCGGACCGCAGGGCTCGCCGGAGCAGGCGCGCAGCGTGGCGATCAGCCGTTCGTCCCCCCAGAGCTCGGAGGACGGGCTCGTCGCCTCGGTGACGCCGTCGGTGTAGAGCACGAGCAGGTCGCCCGGCGCCATCGTGGTCTCGCCGGGCTCGTACGCGCTCTCGGGACTGATCCCGAGGATCGTCCCGCCGGTGGCGAGCATCTCGCACGCGCCGCCCGTCCGCAGCAGCACAGGGGGATTGTGGCCGGCGTTCACGTACGCGACGCGCCCGCTCTCGCCGTCGATCACGGCGATGAACGCGGTGACGAACTTGCCGGGATCGAGGCTGGCGTTGAGGAACCCGTTGAGCCGGCCGGCCAGCGCCACGGGATCGACCGTCGTGAGGTCCTGGCTCACGAGCGCCGCGCGGAAGCCGGCCATGATCAGCGCCGCGGGCACGCTCTTGCCGGAGACGTCCGCGATCACGACCAGCACCCGCCGCCCGTCGAGCGCGATGTGATCGTAGTAGTCGCCACCCACCTCACGCGCGGGATCGTAGTATCCCGTGATGTCGAGCCCGCGGACGCGCGGCGCCGCGGCCGGCAGCAGCCGCTCCTGGATCCGCCGCGCCACATCCAGCTCGTCCTCGATGCGCTGCTGCTCCTTCTCCGCGTCGCGCGCGCGCGACAGGCCTTCGGTCGCGGCGTTGAACGCCGCCGCCACCTGCCACAGGTCGTCCTCGCCGGCGATGGCGATGCGGTGAGAGAGGTCGCCGGCGCTGAGCCGCTCGGCCGCCCCGCGCAACGCGGCCACCGCCAGCGTGATGCTGCCACCCATGCCGCGGACGATCATCAGGTCCCAGGCGACGACGAGCAGGGCGACGATCGAGAACAGTCCGACCATCACGAGCGGCAGCAGCCCGAGAAGGTTGGTCTTCACGTCACGCGCGAGCCCGGACAGGATCTCCGCCGGCGCGGCGCGGGCCGTGAGCATGAATTGGGCGGTGCGCCATCCGCCCCCCGTCCAGTCGATGCCGTCCACAATGGCGTGTCCCTGGACGAAGAAGCTCTCGGGGTTTTCGACCTGGACCGAGCGTCCGGGGACGGAGACGCTGACGCCGCGGGAAGACTCGCGGGTATTGATGGTCACCGAGCGGTCAGGCAGCCCGAGGCGGCGCAGGGTGTGTCGTAGGCTAGCCGCCCGAGCCGAATCGGCCGAGTCGGGAGACGCGCTCGGCACTGCAACCTGTTCGCCCGCTTCCGGCGAATCGCGTCCGCCCACGGCTACGCCCGAACCCTGTTTCCGGGTCAGGGCTCGGTGCCACATGCTGAGTCGTGCGCGCGCGACGGAGTCCGGCAGCGATCCCAGCGCCGCACGCACGGGGGCGAGCAGCACCGCGCCGCCCGCCGGCCCGGACGCGGCCGCGCCGACGAACATCGAATCCTCGAGACGCACGACGCCGGCGTCGCGTAGACTCGCGAGCGAATCGACCCAGGCGGAGAGCCGCAGCTCGCCGCCGATCGGCGCGCCGGCGACGCGGCGAAGGGTGAGGCCCGAGCGGCGCCATACGCGGATCCCCGCCGTCGAATCGAGCGCCGCGGGCAGCGCCTTGAGCCGCGACTCCGCCTCGGCTGGGTTCCGGAGCGCCGCGGCGAGCTGGGTCCGATAGGAGCGCCCAAGCGAGGCGACCGCTCGAGCGCCGACGATCGCACGCTCGTTGAGCACGCCCAGCACCGTCGTCATCGTCCACAGCGCGACGACGAGCAGCAGCGGCACCAGCCCGACGAGCACGTGCGACAGCGCGAGGCGGCGCGAGACCGTGCGGATCCCCAGGCTCGGGTCGCTCGCCCAGGCCCGCAGCAACGCCAGCGCGCCAAACAACGCGTAGAACGTCGACGCGATGAGCACCCAGCGCGCGAACCGGTGCCAAGCCTCCGGCGCGCCGCTCAACGTGCCGCGGGCGAACACGTGTCCGAGGTGCGTGGACAGCACGAGACCCAGCGCCAGCGCGATCATGCCGATCGTGAACCGGGCGCGCGTCTTGAGCTCGCGGTTCCATCGCCACGTCATGATGCCCGACATCGCGAGGCTGGCCGTCAGAATCTCGGGGGCGTTCAGCGCGCTGCTCAGCGCGGCAAGGCCGAGGCACAGGCACCGCCCCGGAAGATCGCGCCTCCGGGTCTCGAACGAGACCAGCCGGATCAGGCCTGTCCAGGCCGCCAGCGCCGCCGCGGCCGCGAGCCCGAGCAACAGCGGGCGCGCCGGGGCCAGGGCGTTGCGCGACGCAAGCGCCAGCGCCGCCGCCGTCGCGAGCGATCCAACGGCGAACCCGCGCAGCGAGCTCCGGAACCCGGGCCGCCGCTGCACGGCCGGCACCCCGTGGGCCCAGAATGCGGCCAGCGCGGCGAGCAGGGTGAGGAATGCGCTCATCGCGGCCGACACTGTACGGGAGCGGTCTCACCCCCCCCAAACGGGAGGGGCGCGTTTGTCCCGCGGCGGGCGCAGGCATAGTCTTGATCTTGTGTCGCTTGCTCCGCTGGGCCGACGCCGGGGAGCGCGAACCGCGTCGTTCCGCCGGACGAGGAGAGGTGTCATGAGCCAAGCGTCGAGTCGGGGGCCGCACGTCACCGAGACCGAAGCGCGTGCCGTCGCGGAGGCCTCTCGCGAGACGGCGTGGACCGCACCTTCGTTCGTCCGCGAGCTGTTCCTCGGGCGCCTTGCCCTGGACCTCATCCATCCTTACCCCGAGCCCGATCCGGACGAAGACCGGCGCGGGCGCGAATTCATCGCAAAGCTCGAGGCGTTCGCACGCGACGAGGTGGATGCCGAGCAGATCGAGCACGACGGGCGGATTCCCGCGCGAGTGATCGAGCGCCTACGCGAGCTCGGCGCGTTCGGCATCAAGATCCCGCGCGAATATGGCGGGCTCGGGTTGTCTCAGCACACCTACGGGCGCGCCGTCGCCATGCTGGGCACGAAGTCGGGCGCGCTGGTCGCGCTGCTGTCGGCCCACCAGTCGATCGGCGTGCCGCAGCCGCTCAAGCTGTTCGGCAACGAAGAGCAAAAGCGGCGCCTGCTTCCGCGCCTCGCGAAGGGCGCGATCTCGGCGTTCGCCCTAACCGAGACGGACGTCGGCTCCGATCCGGCGCGCATGTCGACGACCGCATCGCCGACGCCGGACGGCAGCGCCTATATCCTGAACGGCGAGAAGCTGTGGTGCACGAACGGCAGCCTCGCCGAGCTGCTGATCGTGATGGCGCGCACGCCGGGGCGCGACGGCAAGCCCGGTCCGATCAGCGCGTTCATCGTCGAGACCAGCTCGCCCGGCGTTGAAGTGGTGCAGCGGCTCGAGTTCATGGGCATCCACGGCATCGAGAACGCGCTGCTCCGCTTCACTAACGTGCGCGTGCCGAAGGAGAATCTGCTGTGGGGCGAGGGCAAGGGCTTGAAGCTCGCCCTGATCACGCTCAACACCGGGCGGCTCACGCTGCCTGCGAGCTGTGCGGCGTCGGGGAAATGGTGCCTGCAGGCGGCCCGCCGGTTCGCGGCGGAGCGCGTCCAGTGGGGTCGCCCCGTGGGACACCACGAGGCCGTCGCTCAGATGCTGGCCGACATGGCCGCGCGCACCTACGCCATGGAGGCCGTCGCGGACCTGTGCGCGCTGCTCAGCGACGCGGGCAAGAGCGACATCCGGCTCGAGGCGGCGATCGCCAAGCTGTGGAACAGCGACGTGGTGTGGGAAGTGTGCGACGAGGCGGTGCAGATCAAGGGCGGGCGCGGCTACGAGACCGCACGTTCGCTCGCGAGCCGCGGCGAGGCGCCCGTTCCGCTCGAACAAGCGCTGCGCGACCTGCGCATCAACCGCATCTTCGAGGGCACGAACCAGGTCATGCGGCTGTTCATCGCGCGCGAGGCGCTCGACCAGCACCTCAAGGTCGCCGCCGACGCCGTGATGCCGGCCGTGCCTCTGGGCAGGCGGATCGCGGGCTTTGTGCGCGCCGGGATGTTCTACGCGGTGTGGTACCCGAGCCGCTGGCTGGGATGGGGGCGCTGGCCGCAGTACGCCGAGTTCGGCCCGCTGGCGGAACACATCCGATGGGTCGAGCGGGCGTCGCGGCGGCTCGCGCGCCAGCAGTTTCACCTCATGCTGCGTCACGGTCCGGCGCTCGAGAAGAAGCAGGCACAGCTGTTCCGCTGCGTCGACATCGGCGCCGAGCTGTTCGCGATGGCCGCGGTGTGCGCGCGCGCCGAGCGCGACCGGCGCCGGAGCGAGTCGTCGAACGCCCGCGAGCTGGCCGACCTCTTCTGCCTCCAGTCGCGACACAAAGTGGAGCGGCTGTTCACCGACATCGCCCGCAACGCCGACCCGGAAGCCTACGGGGTCGCCCGGGGCACGCTCGAACAGCGCTACGCCTGGCTCGAGCGCGGGATCGTCGACGCGCCGGAAGTGGCGGCGAAGACGGGCGGTGGCGCCGCGAGGGTTGCGGGGCAGGCGTAATCCTGGCGGGAGCTCCGCGGTGTACCCTGGCAGCTCATCTCCAAATCATTCCTTGACTTAGAAACAGGTCCTGTGTAACCGTTTACACAGCCTTCACGGGCGCCGGTTGCGGGTCGCAGCGTCCCTCGGCGAGGCGCATCGTCCGCGCGGCTTCAGCCACTCGCGGATTCGGCTCGAGTGGCGAATCTGGACCCTGGGCTGTGAGTGGCGCAATGCTCGGATTCGCTCATCAGATGCGCTCGCGCACGCGTGCCGAATGCGCGGATCGGCCTCGGCCCGCGCCGCTCCCGCCGCAGCCCCGCCTTCGTCCCCACGTCCTCCTCCCGTTCACGCAGGCATCGCCCTGATCCGCGTTTCCTTGCATCCCAGGAGGTTCGTACCATGAGACCAGGATTGTTGGCGGCCGCGATCGTCGTCGCTGCCGTCGCGCTCTCCGCTGCGGCGCAGGCACAGCGGCTCGACGTGTACTGGGCGCGGCAGGCGCCGGGCACCACGATTGTGCTCGATGGCGTGCTCGACGAGCCGGCGTGGAACTATGCCCAGACCAAGCTCATCCGCTACGGTGTCGACAACGGCATTCCCGGGAGCGGGTATAAGGAAGAGGGCGGGAAGCTCGCCAAGGACAGCACCTACGCCCTGCTGAAGTTCCTGGTGGTGGGCAATCAGCTGTACATGGGTCTCACCGTGCGCGACAGCTCGATCGGCGGCGCCCCGGACTTCAATCGCTTCGACGGACTGCTCATGTCGATCAAGAACCACGCGGATCCGGGCGCGCCGAAACCGCCGACCGAGTACTTCTATTCGTGGTGGTATCCGGACACCTGCGATCACAATCCGTCCGCACCCGGCAAGCAGCCGCACTTCCTCGGCGCGTACGGCTACCCGACGGCGCCCGCGACGCAGTGTGACCCGCGCACTCCAGCCCAGATCGCCGCGTGGGATGGGGCGTGCAAGGTGCATGGCGTCTCGAACTCCGATGCCGTCCCCGACACGGGTTACACGATCGAGATGCGGTTCGACTTGGGCGTCATCGGCTACGACGCGACGAAGGCGGCCGGCGAGGTGATCGAGTTCAACATCTCGATCTACGACTGCGACTGGTACTGGCCGATCAATCTCGCCCGCTTCAGCTCGAACCGGACCTGGTGGCAGAGTCCGTGGGGCCGCGACATGTGGTACGACGAGGTGCAGATCTGGACCAAACCGAGCCTCACGATCACCAGCGGGCTCCCGCCGATCGTGCCGCCGGAAGTGACGCTGCATCAGGGTGCGACCACGGTGACCGTCGACGGCAAGCTGCTCGAACCCGTCTGGTCCACGGCCGACAGCCTGCGCATCACGTACGACGACCCCGCACTGCGCGCCAGCTACCCGACCATCCTCAAGTACCGCGCCGGGCAGTTCCAGCCGGTCGTGAACGGCGGCACGTCGACCGTGTTCGACCCTGGCGACGCCACCGTGAAGTGGTTCTTCCTGGGAGACTCGCTGTATCTCGGCTTCGACGTGCGTGATCAATACGTGCAGAACGGCCCGCTGTTCGATCGGTGGGACGGCTTCATCGTCAGCATCAACGATCGAGCCTTCCGCGGTATCGACCGCAACCTGGCGGGGCGCCGCATCACATTCCACGTCGGGGCGGGCGGCACCGGAGTGGCCGAGGACTATCTGCTCGCCTTGCGCGACACGTTGAACGGCGCGCGATTCGCGCTCGCGCTCAAGCCGAACACCACGGTCGACACGCTCGGTCTCGACGTCGACGAGGGGTACACGGCAGAGCTCGTCATCGATCTCACCAAGCTCGGCTATCCCCACGGCCTCGGAGACCGCATCCTGTGGGCAGGGTTCGACCTGCTCGACGGCGATTCGTTCACGCCGTCGACGCTGAGCTACGGCACGCGCACCTGGTGGGGCCGCCAGTACGAGAACGAATGCTGCCCGGCGTATGTTTGGATGGGCGGAGGCAACGTCACCGGCGTGGTCGACGGGGACGTCGCGCGCCAGGGATTCCTGCTCGGCAACTCCCCGAATCCGTTCGCGCGCTCGACGGTCATCGGATTCGCGCTCGATCGACCGAGTCGCGTGTCGATCGAGGTGTTCGATCTGGCGGGTCGTCGGGTCGCGAGCCAGGACCTGGGGCTCAAGACCGAGCGCGTCGGCCAGATCCCGTTCGCGCAGCCGGGGCTGCGGAACGGCGTCTACCTCTACCGCGTGAAGGCGGTGGACCCGGCGACGGGCGCGACGACGGCCGCGGGCTCGGGCAAGATGATGGTGTTGCAGTAACCGTTCAACAGCGGCAACGGGGGGCGAGTCGATTCGACCCCCGTGGGCCGTGGCCGACCTCGCGAGGGTTTCGTGACGACGTGGCGGGGAGGACTGAACCGCAGGCTGATGACGGCAGCGACGGGCTTGAGCCTGTTGCTGCCGTTCGTTTCGGGGCCGGCGCTGGGGGGTACGACCGGGAAGATCGAGGGCCGCGTCGTCGACAAGCAGCGGCAACCGCTCACCGGGGTCAACGTGACCGTTCCGCAGGCGCGCACCGGCGCGGCCACGGATCTCGACGGTCGCTACGTGATCATCAACGTGCCCGCGGGAACCTACGAAGTGAAGTTCGCGCTGGTCGGCTACCAGCCCGTCACGTTCCGGGGCGTGGTCGTCTCCGCCGACAACACGACCTCGCTCGACGCGACGCTCGACATCGCGCCGGTAGGGATCAAGGAGATCGTCGTGACTGCGCGGCGGCCGGTCGTCGACCTCGCCAGAACCAGCACCATGGCGTCGGTCGACCGCGAACAGATCAAGAACCTTCCCGTGCAGGAGCTGCAGGACATCGTCAAGCTTCAGGCGGGGGTCGTGGACGACCATTTTCGGGGCGGCCGCAAGGGTGAGGTCCAGTTCCAGGTCGACGGCGTGACGGTCAACAACGTCTACGACAACACGTCGACGCTGAAGCTGGATCGCTCACTGCTCGAGGAGGTCCAGGTCGTGAGCGGCACGTTCGACGCCGAGTACGGCCAGGCCATGAGCGGGGTGGTGAACGCGGTGTTGCGCAGGGGCAGCGACAAGTTTCGCTGGGACGGTGAGGCGATGGGGGGCGACTTCGTGTTCCCCGGCAGCGCGCGCATCGAGACCTTCAGATTCCATCCCCAGGGCACGCAGAACTACCAGCTGAGCTTGAGCGGCCCCCTGCATGTACCCAAGACGACGTATCTGCTGAGCGGGCGCGATTACCACTTCGACGACTGGATCTACGGCACGCGGACGTTCCTACCGACGGACCGCTCGGACTTCGAGAACAAGAAATACGTGCACACCGGCAACGGCGAGCGGGTGCCACTGGCGTATTCCCGCGAACAGTCCGGTCTGCTGAAGATCACGAACCACTGGCTCAAGAACACCGAGCTGAACTACCAAATGGTGATGAACCACATCGACGGTCGCAAGGCCGACTACGCCTGGCGGCTCAATCCCGACGGGCTCTCGACGCAGCACACGTTCTCCATGACGCACGGCGTCGATTGGACTCACACGTTCAGCCCCAAGTCGTACTATACGGCCAGCCTGCGCCAGAACTACTTCGACTATCGCGACCGTGTCTACGGCCGCGATCGGAACCTGTTCGACGACCTCGTGGATTTCTTCAAGTTCAAGATCAATTTCGGCCGCCATTCCGGCGCAGATACCGACGGTCTCTACGACCCGCGCTACGACGCGGGCGGGATCCCGACAAGCGATCCGAGGTACCAGAATGGTGCGATCATCCAGGGCGTTCAGTCGACGCGCTTCCGCCAGTCGACGAATGCGCTCGTCGCGAAGGCGACGTGGGTGAACCAGTATCGGCGCGATCAGCAGTTGAAGGCGGGCGGCGAGTTCCAATGGCCGGTCATGGGCTTCGGGGCGATGGGCTACATCGTGACGCAGGTCGTCAACGGCGTCGCGCAGTTCGTGCGCATCGAGAGCGCGCCGCCCACCTATCCCGGCGTGCTCGAGTATCGCCCGCGGTTCGGGGCCGCGTTCGTCCAGAACGACGGCGAATGGAACGACCTGCGCGTCCGCTCGGGGCTGCGGTTCGAGTACTTCGATCCCGGGACGACGCTGCCGAGCGACCTCAAGAATCCGGCGAACGCGTACCCGCCGCCCGCGCCGCAGTCCGTGCCGCGGGCGGCGACGATCAAGACCTCGATCGCGCCGCGCCTCGGCGTGTCGTATCCCGTGACGAAGGATGCGGCGCTGTTCTTCGCTTACGGTCACTTCTATCAGATGCCGGCGTTGGGGACCGCCTACAACGACGCCGACTACCGGGTGCTGTCCACGCTCCAGGCGGGGACGGCGAACTATCGCGTCATGGGGAACCCGGACATCAGGCCCGAGCGCACGGTGCAGTACCAGTTCGGCTACAAGCAGGCCGTGACCGACTGGCTCGGGATCGAGCTGGCCATGTTCTACAAGGACATCCGCGACCTGCTGGGCGTCGAGTTCATCGACACCTACAACGATGCCTCCTACGCGCGGCTCACGAACGTCGACTTCGGGAACGTGACCGGCTTCACGTTGACCCTCACCCAGCGATCGGTCGGCATGGTCAGCTCGACGCTCGACTACACGTGGCAGCTCGCGCAGGGCAACTCGAGCGATCCCAGCGAGACTGCCGTGCGTGCACAGGCGGGTGAGGATCCGCGCCCCCGTTCGGTTCCGTTCAACTGGGACCAGCGACACACGCTCAATCTCACCTTGACTCTATCGAGGCCGGACGACTTCAACGCGAGCGGGATCCTGCGGGTCGCGAGCGGCCAGCCCTACACGCCCACCGTGGGGCCGGGTTTCGCGGCTGGCCTCGAGGACAACTCGGGCCGCAAGCCGGTGTCGATCAACCTGGATCTGCGTGGCGAGCGACAGACGAGAATCGGCGGATTTCGCGCCAGCCTGTTCGGCCGCGTGCTCAACGCCATGGACACGCGATTCTTCAATGGCTTCGTGTTCGGCAGCACCGGCAGCCCCTACTACTCGAGCGACCCCGCGACCGACAGCAACGCGCTGTTGGACCCGACGCGATACTACGGCCCTCGCCGCGTCGAGCTGGGGATCACGATGCGGGGAGGCGACGAGAAATGAGGCGCGTCCTCGGCACTCGGTTCCCCGGCGTCGTGCTCGCCGGCGTTCTGGTCGCCGCCACGCTCACGGCGGGAGGCACGCGGGCCGACGAGCCGCACCGCTGCATTCCCGTCGACAGCCTGGGCGACTTTCGCTGGGAGCGGCAGGGCATCCATGACGCCGCGAACATCCGGACCGTGTTCTGGAACTTCGGCATGGTGGGCGACTATCCGCGGGATCCCCTCAAGGTCGATCTCACGACGTTCCACTCGGCCGAGGCGCCGAAAGGCAGCGGTATGAACTACACGGACGGGATCACGCCGTTCGTGCTGGCCAAGGTGACGCCCGAGCCCGGCAACGACCAGTACATCATGGAGACGGGCTACCGGGAGCGGCAGGCGATCAGCAGCACGCACCCCGGCGAGCTGCAAATGCGATTCGAGCCGAGGCCCGGATACTTCCAGCAAGACCCCAACATCAATCGCGGGCTGTCGCCGGCAGTGAGTCAGGACACCCTGACCTGGCCCGACTACTGGCCGGACAAGTCGGGCGACCCGGCCGATCCCGGTTGGCGGCGCTCGTGGGACGGCTATTTCGGCAAGCGACCGGCGGCCGACCAGGAGAGCTTCTTCGTCATGGACGACCAGTACTACGACTCGTTCGGCTACACACCCGACACCCTGTGCACCTCGCGCTACGGACTCGGGCTCAGGGTCGAGGTACGCGGGTTCCAGTGGGCCAACCCGCAGGCCGGCAACGTCATCTTTTGGCACTACGACATCACGAACGAGAGCACGACGAACTACGACGACAACATCGTCTTCGGCCTGTACATGGACTCCGGCGTCGGCGGCTCCGCCGTGTCATGCGACGGCGTCGCCGAGTCGGACGACGACAACGCGTTCTTCGATCGATCGCTCGGCGTGAACCTGGTCTATACGTGGGACAAGGGCGGCCATGGCGTCGACCTGTCGGGCACCTGCAGCCCGACGGGTTACCTCGGGTACGCGTATCTCGAGACACCCGGAAACCCGTTCAACGGCATCGACGACGACCACGACGGCATCACCGACGAGAGGCGCGACAGCGGGCCGGGGGAGCAGATCGTGGGGCAAGACGCGATCCGCGCCTACGTCGTGGCGCACTACGATACGGCGCTGTTCCAGAAGTTCTACGGCCCGCTCGAGAAGCGGCCCGCGTACCGCGCCGGGGTGTGGTGGACCGGCGACGAGGACATGGACTGGGTCGCAGAGTTCGACGACACGGGCGCGGACGGCGTGTTTGGCTCCGCGAATCCCGCTGCCGACGGTGAACGCGACGGCATCCCGACCGAGGGTGAGCCGCACTTCGACCGCACCGACGTGGACGAGTCCGACCAGATCGGACTGACGGGCTTCAAGTACAACCGGATCAAGGCGGGCGTCGGCAGCCCGAACAACCTGGTCGACGACGTCCTGTTCTTCATGATCTCCCCGAACTACTGGCCACAGAAACTGTACAACATGTTTACGAACCCCGACTCGTCGCAGCGATTCGAAGGTGGACTCGTCAACAACTTCAACATCGCGTTCCTGTTCGCCTCGGGGCCGTTCAAGCTGCTCGCAGGCAAGCGCGAGCGTTTCAGCCTCGCGCTGGCGTTCGGCACGGATCTCGAGGAGCTGCGTGAGAACGTCCACGTCGTCCAGCAGATCTACAATTCCAATTACCAGTTCGCCGTGCCGCCGCCGCGCCCCACCGTGCAGGCGGAGGCCGGGGATGGGTTCGTGCGGCTGAGTTGGGACGACGCCGCCGAGCGCGGATTCGATCCCGTCTCGAACGAGAACGACTTCGAGGGCTACCGCATCTATCGCTCGACGGACCCGGATTTCACGGACCCACGCGTGCTGACGACGGGGCGCGGCAACCCCCTGGCCGCGAACGGCAAGCCGATCAAGCAGTTCGACCTCGTCGACGGCGTGCGGGGCTACTCGCGCGTCGCCGTCGATGGCGTCAAGTTCTGGCTTGGCAGCGAGACGGGGATCACGCATACGTGGACCGATTCGACCGTGACGAACGGGCAGCAGTACTACTACGCCGTCTGCTCGTACGATTTCGGTTCGCCGCTCAGCGTGCCGGACTCGCTTGCCTTCTATCCGTCCGAGAACTCGATTCCCGTATCGCACACGCCGCGCCGCGGCATCATCCTGCCGACGAACGTCGTGGCCGTGCGCCCGGAGCCGGTCGTGCCCGGGTTCGTCCCCGCCTCGGCCGAGGCGGCCACCCGGCTGACGGGAGCCGGCGACGGCAGCGTCCGCATCGAGATCGTGAACAACGCGCTCGTGCCGGACGGACACGCGTTCAAGATCCCGTTCCTGGCTCCATCGCCCGACAGTATTCGTGCCGAGCGATATGCACTCATCGATTCCACGACGGGCGACACGCTGGTCCGGAGGGGCCAGGACTTCAGCGGTCAGGGGATCGGGCAGATCGGGAGCGGGCTGCTGCCGATCGTGCAGACGCCGCCCGGCGTGCTCGTCGATCCGACGCTCACGCGGTTCCGCCCCGGTGCGCATACCGACCTCCGGCTCGCCACCAAGTACGTGGGAAGCAAGTCGGACAATCTGCGCAGGCCGGGCTACCCGCAGGACCTGCGGATCGTGTTCTACGACACGGTCGCCGACACGAGCCGCTTCCTGCCGCCCTTGCGGCCCATGCCCGCGAAATTCAGGGTGTTCGCGAAAACGGATACGGGCTGGCGCAAGCTCACGTTCGCGTTGGACGATTCGACGAAGCATCCGGCAGACAGCACGCTCGCGGATCCGAGGGACATCCTGATCGTGACGGACTATTCCGCTGCGCACCCGACGGTGCTCGACTACACCTACCAGTTCTTCGTCGACGCCATACCCGCTCGCAAGCCCGCGGCCGGGGACACGTTCGACGTGCACTTGCAGGTTCCGTTCGGTCCCTCGGATGCGTTCGCCTTCACGTCTCACGCCTCGCATGTCAACGCCATCGCGGAGCGCAAGCAGTTCGCCCAGTCGCCTTACGTCGTGCCGAATCCGTACGTCGGCTCGGCGAGCTTCGAGCCGGGGAGATTCGCCGAGTCGGGCCGCGGGTCTCGGTTGATGGAATTTCGCAACGTGCCGAAGGGCGGCGCGGTGCGGATCTACACGGTGCACGGGGATCTCGTCCGCACGCTGCAGCAGAACGGGTCGGATCAGGGCTACGTGCCATGGGACCTGCGCACGAAGGACAATCTGGACGTGGCGCCGGGGCTCTATGTCTTCCACGTGAGCGCACAAGGGGTCGGGGAATATGTCGGCAAGTTTGCGATCATCAAGTAGCCGCCGCAACCGATGGCAGGGGCTCGCCTGCGCCGCGGTGGCGGGCGCGGTCGTCGTCTGCCTGCTCGCGGGGGCGGCCGCGGCGCAGACGAAGACCGGCACGACGTTCGGAACGTTCCTGTTGATCGAGCCGAGCGCGCGCATCGCGGCGATGGGGAACGCGGGCGTCACCGAGCCCGACGGCCTCGATGCCGTCTACTACAATCCCGCGGCGATTGCCCGGACGTCGCAATGGGGCGCGCACTTCACGCACGCCGCCTGGTTCGCGGACATCGCCTACAACTACGTCGCGACCAGCATGCCGCTCGGGCGCTGGGGCAACGCGTTCGCCAGCGTCACGGCGCTCAACTCGGGCGAGATCGACGTGCGCACCGTCTCCCAACCGCTGGGGACGGGGGAGCGCTACACCGTGTCGGACGTCGCGTTCGCGCTCGGGTACGGGCGCGAGATCACGGATCGCTTCGCCGTCGGGGGCCAGGTCACCTACGCGCAAGAAACGATCTGGCACAGCTCAGCCGAGACCGCCGTGCTCGGCCTCGGGACCCTGTACCAGGTTTCCGACAACGGTTTGCGCATCGGCGCCAGCCTGTCGAACTTCGGGACCCAGACCGCGTTCTCGGGACGGGACCTCCGCGTCACGTTCGACGCCGATCCGACCCGCAACGGCGACAACAACACGCTGCCGGCCGAGCAGTTCACGGACCATTTTCCCGTGCCGGTGCTGTTTCGCGTCGGGCTCGGGCTGCCGCTCCATCTCGACGCGGATCACGAGCTGCGGCTCGCCGTCGACGCCGAGCATCCCAGCGACAACACCGAGTGCATGAGCGCCGGCGCCGAGCTCGTCTACCGCCGCAGCCTCGCGCTTCGTTGGGGCTACCAGAACGCGTTCCAGCAGGACTCGGAGGTCGGTCTGACGATGGGGGCGGGCCTCCAGGGCGACGCCGGAGGTCGCCACTATCACACGGATTACGGTTGGGCCTACCACGGGAGGTTGGGCAACGTGCACCGCTTCTCGCTGACGCTGCTGTTCTGACCGCCACCACACCCCCCGGGGAGATCTCCCTATGAAACGATTCGCACTGATGGCACTGACACTCGGACTGTGGGTCGGGGAGGCGCACGCACAGCTCAGCACGCAGGCGCTCATCGACTCGCTGCAGTATCGGTCGATCGGCTTCTTCCTGAGCGAGGTGAACCCGGCGAACGGTTTGATCAAGGACCGCAGCACGGCCACCTCGCCGTGCAGCATCGCGTCGCAGGGATTCGGGCTGAGCGCGATCTGCACCGCCGTCCAGCACGGCTACCTGACGCGGGCCGACGGTGCGCAGCGCGTGCTCACCACCCTGCAGACGTACTGGAACGGCCCGCAGGGGCCCGCCGTCAACGGGATGATGGGCTACAAGGGGCTGTTCTACCACTTCCTCGACATGACCACGGGGCTCCGGACCTGGAGCTCGGAGCTGTCGACCATCGACACCGCGCTGCTGCTCGCGGGCGTGATCGATACGAAGCAGTTCTTCACGACCTCCGACCCGGTCGAGGTGCAGATTCGCGCGCTCGCGGACTCGATCTACTATCGGGTGGACTGGACGTTCCTCCAGAATCCGGCGACCAAGGGTATCGTGATGGGTTGGAAGCCCGAAGGCGGCTCGTTCGGCGACTGGATCGGCTACAACGAGGCGATGATCCTGTACATCCTCGCCCTCGGCTCACCGACTCACCCCACCGACACGCTGGGCTGGAACCGCTGGACCAGCGGCTACACCTACGCCACCCAGTACGGCCAGACCTACGTGCTGTTCCCGCCGCTGTTCGGCCATCAGTACTCGCACTGCTGGATCGACTTCCGCCAGTCCTGGGACCGCTACATGAAGCTCAAGGGGCTGACGTACTTCGAGAACTCGCGGCGCGCCACCTACGCGCAGCGCGGTTACGCGATCGCGAATCCGCTGCACCGCGTGGCGTACGGCGACAGCATGTGGGGACTCACCGCGGGTGACGGCCCCACGGGCTACATCGCGCGGGGCGCGCCGCCGACGCAGAACGACGACGGCACGATCTCGCCGACTGCCCCGGTCAGCTCGCTGCCGTTCGCGCCGGAGATCTGCGTCCCGGTGATTCGCAACCTCGTCAACACCTATGGCCCCTCGATCTGGGGCGATTACGCGTTCACCGACGCGTTCAATCCGACGGTGAGCTGGTGGGACCTGGACGTCCTCGGCATCGATCAGGGCCCGATGGTGCTGATGATCGAGAACTGGCGGGGCGGCGCCGGCTGGCTGCGGTTCATGAGAAACCCCGACGTCCTGCGCGGCCTGGTTCGGGCGGGCTTCACGCCGGTGCTGACGGCGGTGGACGATCACGGCCCCGGTCCGACGCCTGACGTCTTGTGGTGTCAACCCAATCCGTTGAGCGACGCGGCCACGCTGCGGTTCCGCCTTACCGAGGCGGGGCCGGTGCGGCTCGGGGTCTACGATGCGAGCGGCAGACGCGTCGCGGACCTCGCGACGGGCGTCCACGAAGCCGGCTTCCACGAGGTGCGCTGGGACGCGCAGCGGGCGCCGGCGGGAATCTACTTCGCGCGGCTCGAATGGAACGGGCGGATCGCGCAGCGCAAGCTGGTGCGAGTGCAATGACGCGTCGCCCGGTGGGCCGCGAAGCCGCGACACGCCCGGGCCCGACGCAGGAGGTACCTATCATGGCGACCATTCGCGACGTAGCACGCGAGAGCGGCGTATCCATCGCCACGGTCTCACGCGTCTTCAACCACAGCCCGCTCGTGAGCGGCGGCACGCGGGAACGCGTGCTCGCCGCCGCGGAGCGGCTCGGGTACTGGCCGAATGGAATCGCCCGCAGCCTGATCACGAACCGCACGCACGCGGTCGGAGTGCTGCTGCCCGAGCTACACGGCGAGTTCTTCTCGGAGCTAATCCACGGCGTCGACTTGGCGGCGCGGGCGCACGGGCTGCATCTGCTCGTGTCGCGCGCGACGTCGACCGCGGAGGAGCTGGCGGCGGCGCTGCGGTCGATGCGCGGTCGCGTCGACGCGCTGATCGTCATGGCGCCGGATCCGGACGCCTCGTCGGCCCTGCGCGACTGCGCGGGGCAGGTGCCCGCGGTGCTGCTCAACACCGCCGACCCGGAGCCCGAGTACGATACCCTGACCGTGGCGAACTTTGACGGCGCGCTGGAGGTCGTCCGCCACCTGATGAGCCTCGGGCATCACGAAATCGCGATCGTCTGCGGCCCGGAGCACAATGTCGACGCCCGCCAGCGGCTCGAGGGCTACCGTGCGGGATTGCGCGAGGGCGGGGTGATCGTCGACGCGACGCTCGAGTTCCCCGGCGACTTCACCGAACCGTCGGGTTACGCCGCAGCGGCGCGCGTGCTGGCCCGCGAGCCACGACCCACGGCGTTGTTCGTCGCCAACGATCACATGGCGATCGGCGTGCTGGGCGCGTTGCAGGACGCCGGCGTCCGCGTGCCCGAGGACCTGGCAATCGCCGGATTCGACGACATCCCGATGGCGCGCTATCTGACCCCGCCGCTCACGACCGTGCACGTCGACCTGTTCCGCATCGGGCAGCGGGCGATGGAGCTACTGCTCGAAAGCCGGCGTGGGGGCCTGCCCTCGGGAGGCAGGCACGAGATGCTGGCGACGACGCTGGTGGTGCGCGGCTCGTGCGGCGCGCACGCTCCGGAGAACGGCGACACGGCCGCCTGGCACCTACATCGCGCGCCCGCGGCGACGCGGCGATGAGCGCATGCGCGAAGTGAGCCGCACGCGGGATCGACGAGTGACGGGAGGGGTGGCCCGGGCGACGGGGGCGGTGCTCGTGACGCTGATGCTGTGCGCCGCGGCGTGCGCCGCGCCACGCACGGCGCGGACGCGTCCCGCCGCGCCAGCGTTCACCCCGACGCTGGCGCAGGTGGCGTTCCTCGACACGCTCGAGCGTCGCACGTTCCAGTGGTTCTGGGACCTGAGCGACCCCCGCACCGGGCTCACCCCAGATCGCGCGCCCACGCGGTCGTTCGTGAGCGTCTCCGCAACCGGATTCGCGCTGACGGCGTACCCCATCGGCGTCGAACGCGGCTGGGTGAGCCGCGACGCGGCGCGGCAGCGCGTGCTCGCGACGCTCAAGTTCTTTGACGCGGCGCGACAGGACACGGCGTCCCGCGGTGTCACGGGATATCGCGGCTTCTTCTACCACTTCCTCGACCCGCAGACCGGGACGCGGTTCGAGCGCGTCGAGCTGTCGACGATCGACACGGCACTGTTGCTCGCGGGCGCGCTGTTCTGCCAGTCGTACTTCGACGGCGCGGACGCCGACGAGGCGTCGATCCGCGCGCTCGCGGACTCGCTGTACACGCGCGTCGATTGGAACTGGGCGCTCGTGCGCCCGCCGATGATCGTGCACGGCTGGGATCCGGAGCACGGGTTCCTGGCCTACGACTGGCGCGGCTACAACGAGTCGATGATCGTGCCGATCATGGCGCTCGGCTCGCCGACGCACCCGCTCGGTCCGGAGGTCTGGTCCTACTGGGCGTCCGGCTGTCGCTGGGGCAGCTTCCAGGGCTACGAGCACGTGGGGTTCCCGCCGCTGTTCGGGCATCAGTATTCGCACGTGTGGCTGGACCTTCGCGGCGTCCGCGACAGCCTGATGCGCGCGCACGGCATCGACTGGTTCGAGAACTCGCGCCGCGCAACGCTGGCGCAGCGCGCCTACGCGGTCGCTAACCCCTCGGGGTTCCGCGGCTACGGGCCGCGGCTGTGGGGGCTGTCGGCGTGCGACGGGCCGGTCGACGCCACGCGCACGATCGAGGGGCGCGAGTATCGCTTCCACACCTACGCGGCGCGCGGCGCGTCGTTTCGCGATGTGAACGACGACGGCACGGTGGCGCCGACGGCAGCGGCCGGATCGATCGCGTTCGCCCCCGAGGTCGTGATTCCCACGTTGGTGGCGATGCGCGAGGATTGGGGAGATCATGCGTATGTGCGCTATGGATTCGTCGACGCGCTCAACCCGACGCTCAACGTCGCCGGGGACGTCTACCACGGGCGCATCGTGGCGGGCGTGGGGTGGTTCGACACGGACCAGCTGGGGATCGATCAGGGGCCGATCGTGGCGATGATCGAGAACTATCGGAGCGGCCTGGTGTGGCGCGTGATGCGACGCAACGCCCACATCGTGCGCGGCTTGCGCCGCGCCGGGTTCCGCGGCGGGTGGCTGGACGCGGCACCGGGATCGCCGTGAGCGCTCGCAATCGCTCCCGACTCGGCGCGGCGCTCGCGGCGCTGATGCTGCTCGCGGGCTGCGGCGCGGGCGGACCGCGAGGCGAGACGCTCAAGTTCTGGGCCATGGGCCGCGAGGGCGAGGTCGTGCAGGAGCTGGTGAGCGACTTCGAGCGCGAGAACCCGGGCGTGCACGTCATCGTCCAGCAGCTGCCGTGGAGTGCCGCGCACGAGAAGCTGCTCACCGCCTACGTCGGCGGCTCGACGCCGGACGTGGGGCAGCTCGGCAATACGTGGATCCCGGAGTTCGCCGCGCTGCGCGCAATCGAGCCGCTGGACGCGCGGATCGCCGCCACTCCGGCAATGGCGCCCGCCGGATACTTCTCGGGCATCTGGGACACGAACGTCGTCGACGGCCACGTATACGGCGTGCCCTGGTACGTCGACACGCGGGTGTTGTTCTACCGCCGCGACCTGCTCGCGCGCGCGGGCTGGCGGGCGGTGCCGGGAGACTGGGCCGACTGGGTGCGCTGCATGGAGGACGTGAAGCGGGCGGGGGCGAAGACCGCGATCTTCCTGCCGACGAACGAGTACACGCCGTGGATCATCTTCGGGCTCCAGGCCAAGGCACGCATGCTGAAGGACGGCGACACCCGCGGCGACTTCAGCGGCCCGGCGTATCGCCGGGCGGTGAGCTTCTACATGGACGTGCTGCGGCGGCGGCTCGCGCCGACGCTCGACGGCAACGCGATCGGCAACGTGTATCAGGAATTCGAGCGCGGTACTTTCGCGATGTACATCACCGGACCCTGGCAGCTGGGCGAGTTCCGCAACCGGCTGTCGCCGGCGATGCAATCGTCGTGGGCGACGGCGCCGCTGCCCGGTCCCGACGGCCCCGAAAGCGGCGTGTCCACCGCCGGCGGCTCGAGCCTCGTGTTGTTCCGCAACTCGCGCCACCAGGACGCCGCGTGGAAGCTGGTCGAATTCCTGTCGCGGCCCGAGCAGCAGCTCAAGTTCTGGCGCCTGACGGGCGATCTGCCCGCGCGCCGTGAGGCGTGGCGCGACACGGCGCTCACGCGCGATCCGAACATGGTCACCTTCGGGATTCAACTCCAGCGCACGGCGCCGACGCCGAACATTCCGGAGTGGGAGGAGATTGCGGTGCAGCTTCGCGACGACGCCGTCCCGGCCATGGTGCTGGGACACGCCGATCCCGACTCGACGCTGCGCACACTGGATCGCGCGGTGGATCGGATTCTCGAGAAGCGCCGCTGGCTGGTCGAGCGCGAGCGCGCCCACGGCGCCGCGTCGATGGCGGCGCTCGGCGAACCCGTCGTCGTGGCGTCGGGTCACGTGCCGTGAGCAACGTCCACCCTGCGACTCGGTCCCAGGCGGGATGGGGGTTCGCCGCGCCCGCGCTGGCGCTGATCGGAGTGTTCTTCTTCGTGCCGGTGCTCGGCGGGCTGCTCCTGAGCTTCACCGACTTCGACATTTACGCAATCGGCCGCCCGGGGACGGCGCGTGTCCTGGGGCTCGCGAACTACCGGCAGGCGCTGACCGATCCGCTGTTCTGGAAGGCGCTGGGCAACACGTTCACGTTCGTCGTGCTCGGCGGCCCGCTGTCGGTGGCGGCGTCGCTCGTCGCCGCGCTGCTCGTCACGTCGCGGCTGGCGCGGTTTCCGGCGCTCTACCGCTCGATCTTCTTCCTGCCGGTGGTCACCACGCTGGTCGCGGTGGCGATCGTGTGGCGGTACCTGTTCCACACACAATATGGCCTGCTCAACTGGATGCTCGGCGGCCTCGGCATCCACCCGGTCGATTGGCTCGGCGACCCGCACTGGGCGATGTTCGCGATCATCGTCATGGCGGTGTGGAAGAACTTCGGCTACAACATGCTGATCTTCGTCGCGGGTCTGCAGAGCATCCCCGACGAGCTGTACGAAGCGGCGTCGCTGGATGGAGCGGGTGCGTGGGCGCGATTCTTCCACGTCACGCTGCCGAACCTGGCCCCCACGCTGCTGTTCGTCAGCCTCTTGACCATGCTCGGCAACTTCCAGCTGTTCTCGGAGCCGTACGTGATGACCCAGGGCGGGCCGCTCAAGGCCACGACCACGATCGTCATGCTGATGTACGAGCAAGGCTTCCGCTGGTGGCGCATGGGCCTGGCGTCGGCGATCGCGTTCCTGCTGTTCGTGATCATGCTTGTGGGCACGGCGATCCAGCTGCGGCTGCAGGGTGGGCGCCGCTGATGCGTCGGACGCTGCCGGCGCTGGCGCTCAACGCGGTGCTCGTCGCCATGGCGCTGCTGACGCTGGCGCCGCTCTTGTGGATGGTGTCGGCGTCGTTCATGCCCGCGGGTCAGGCGAACAACTTCCCGCCGCCGCTCTTGCCTCACGGCGCGACGCTGGCGAACTACGTCCAGCTGTTCACCCGACTCAACTTGGCGAGGTCGTTCGGCAATAGCCTGTTCGTCGCCGTGCTCGCCACGCTGATCTCGCTACTCACGAACTCGATGGCGGGGTACGCGTTCGCCAAGCTGCGGTTCCGCGGGCGCGATCGCACGTTTCAGCTGCTGCTCGCCGCACTCGTCATCCCCGGGCAGGTGTCCATGCTGCCGCTGTTCCTGCTGCTCAAGGCGCTGGGGCTCGTGAACACGATGATCGGGGTGGTCGTGCCGTTCATGGCGACGATCTTCGGCATCTTCATGGTGCGCCAGTACGCGCTCAGCATCCCGGACGAGCTGCTCGACGCCGCGCGCGTCGACGGCGCCAGCGAGTGGAGGATCTTCACCACGATCGTGCTGCCGGTGCTGCGTCCGATCCTCGCGACGCTCGCCGTGTTCACGTTCCTGAGCGCGTGGAACGACTTCATGTGGCCGCTCATCGTGCTGAGCGACGAGTCGCGCTACACGTTGCCCGTGGCCCTTGCCAGCCTGTCGGGCGAGCACGTCCAGGACACCGAGCTGATGATGGCGGGTGCCGTGCTCACGGTGCTGCCGGTGCTCGCGGTGTTCCTGGTGCTGCAGCGGGCGTACCTTCGCGGTGTCCTGATGGGGAGCCTCAAGGGATGACGCACGAAGCGGAGCCCTGGCGCGGCCCGCAAGCGATGACGCCTCCGCCGGCGCCCCGTCGCCGCCCGCCGACGCTCGCGCCGAGGCTCAGGCGTCGCCCGCGACGCGAGTGCGCCGCGATCGGGCCGCTCGTGCTGATCGCGTGGATGTCGCTTTCGCCTCCTGACGCGCGCGCAGCGATGCCCAAGCCACGCAGGATCCTGAGGCCGGTGCCGGTGGCGCTGCGGGCGACGCCGCGTTTGATCGACGGCTTCGAG
>JACXTT010004030.1_pt1 | contig 22059 bp, 12 predicted proteins | sample 9270951 | NCBI WGS metagenome assembly JACXTT01 (sample SAMN15532306, study PRJNA645909) | rock metagenome | isolation source: weathered quartz diorite | place: Puerto Rico | collected 2017-06-21
AGGTTAGCGACCGCTGTCATTTCGATAATGGAAAACTTATCGGCAAAGGCGTGCTGGCCGCCAACGGGAAAACACTTACAGGGCACTGGGAGTTCTACTACCCCGCGGGTAACCTTAAAGGCATAGGCGAATACAATATGCAGGGCCAGCGTGAAGGAGAGTGGAAGTTTTATTATGCTTCCGGCGCCCTTAAGTCGATCGAGCGCCATAAAAACGGTAAACTCGAAGGAGAAATGCTTCACTACTTCGAGAACGGTAATCCGTCATCCAAAGAATCTTATGCGAACGATAAGCTAGAGGGTCCGGCGCAAACCTGGTATTATGCAGGCAGTATCCGGATGAAAGGCAATTACAGCGGAGGAAAGAAGGAGGGCGAAACCATCGACTATTATTCGAATGGGAATATCTATCGTCAGGGACATTATTCAGCCGACCAACTGACCGGAACTTTAAAAGAGTATTATAAGAACGGCGCACTGAAATCTACCGAAGAATATGCGGGTGGCAAGGCCGAAGGTGCTTACCAGTCTTTCCATGAATCGGGTAAGATCTGGATGTCGGGGCAATATGCGAAAGATAAAGGGTATGGCGAGTGGAAATACTACTATGACAGCGGCAAACCAAAAGAAAAACGCAACTACGTGAACGATCTGGAAGAAGGCTTGCATGAAGATTATTTTGAAAGTGGGCAGCTTTCGGGCAGCTATATGGTCAAAAAAGGAAAGATGGAAGGAGAAGCGACCTTTTACTATAAAGACGGCAAAGTGCTTTCCAAACTTGTGTATGACAACGGGGCAATTCGGTCGGCCAAATATTTCGACGAGACTGGAAAGCAGCTATCGGCAGCCGAGCTCAAGGGTAACCGGATCGACATTCTGAGTTATGAGCAGGGCGGCCGCAAACGGGAAAGCATGACCTATGATAACAAGGGAAACCTGACTGGAGCGGATACGCTCTTTTACGCCTCCGGTAAAGTCCTGCAGATCTCCTATTATGTTAAAGGTGACCTGGATGGACCGTTGGTCACTTATTTTCTTAACGGCAACAAAAAATCAGAAACCAGCTACAAAGGAGGGAAAGAGAACGGACGATCTGTGCATTATTATTCGAATGGCCGGATCGAATCCGAGGGATGGGTTGTTGATGGTAGTGACCAAGGAGAATGGGATTATTTTGACGAAAAAGGCCGGATGACGGTCAAAGCTTTCTTCCTCGACGGAGACATGAACGGTTACCGGGAAGAGTTCCACACCGATGGCAAAAAATATCTCGAACAGAAATATTATAACGGCTGGATTGAACGGATGGTACAGTATGATATCGAAGGAAAAGTAATGACCGTCGACTCGTTTCCGAAAGGCAGCGGAAAATTTGTTCTGTACCACCCGGGCGGAAAAGTGATGACCGAGTGTGACTATATTAATGGCGACTTTAACGGTTTTTATAAGACCTACTTTTTTGACGGCAGCTTGTCAACCAGCACCCATTATACGAGGGGAATACAGGACAGCATCTTCCAGAGCTTTTATTATGGTGGTGTGAAAAGTTCCGAGGGCCATTACCTGAGCGGAAACCGGACCGGGCTTTGGAAATATTTCGACGAAGACGGGAAACTACAGTCTACAGTTACGTATGCCAATGACCAGAAGAACGGACTGCAGGTTCGCTTTTTACCCGATGGCAACAAAGACCAGGTGTCTCTTTACCGCGACGGGGAGTTGGACGGTATTTATACCAAGAACAATCCGGATGGCAGCATGGCCTATCAGATCAACTTCGAAGAGGGATATGCCCGTGCCTATTCTTATCCGGGCAAAGATGATAAGCCGGTGGCTTTTATTCCGCTTTCACCGGTCAGCGACACATTGAAGGCTTATTTCCCTAATGGCAAAATCGCCAGGCTTTGCACCTACACTAATGGCCTAAAAAATGGTAGGGACATACTTTATTTCCTACACTGGCAGGTATACTCCGTGGAATCGACAAATTATGGTATTTAGGAGGGACGCTACCAGGAATATTATGCAAACGGAAAGCCAAAGTATGATTATACCTACCGCACCGACAATACCGACGGAGTTTGCAGGGAATATTACCCTGACGGAACATTGAAGAAAGAGGAACCGTATGACAATGGTTCTTACGAAGGGACGGTTAAATATTACGATGCCGGAGGTAATCCGCTCAAAATAATGAACTACGCTACCGGCTCGCTTCTTACAGTAAAAAATGAAAAATAGACCCACCCGCTCGCTTTTTGCAGCTTGTATGGCCTTATGTCTGTTGAGCGCAGGCAGCGCTGCCGGGCAAACCTTTGAATCAATACGCAAACAGTTTCCCGATGAAAAGGCAGTTCTTCTCAACAGGACGCTGGAATATAATATCAGCCTGAAAGAGGATCAACCTTATGTAGAAAGCCGGGAGCTACGGCAGATTGAGTATCTGTTGGGCAGCGCCACCGCTTTTATGGGCGGCTATAGCTTCTATCATAGCGGCTTCCGCCAGTTGGTTGCCTATGAGGCCTATACACGTACTCCTGATGATAAAAAGCTGAAAGTAAGCGACTTCAAAACAACAATTGATAAAGAGAATTTTGTTTTTTACGACGACGCGAAACAGACCAGCTTTAATTTCCCGGCAGTGTCTCCCGGGGCGATCGGTAATCTCGAGGTATCCTGGCGCAATACCGACCCCCACCTACTTGGCGCCCACTATTTTTCCGGTTATATGCCGGTAATCAATAGCGCGCTTAAGATCACGGTTTCGGACGCAGTCTCGTTAAAATATAAGCTGATGGGTTTTGATACGGCCGATATAGCGGTGAGCGTAGAGCGAAAACATCACAACAATATCTATACCTTTGTTTATAAGAACTGCCCGGCTGACAGACACTATCCTGACGCACCCGGCTTTGCCTGGTATTCGCCACATGTGCTTTTCTATATTGATAGCTATCGTGACAGCAAGGGGGTGACCGTTCCCTATCTCTCCAGCACAGACGACCTGTACAGGCTCAATTACAGTTTTGTCAAGTTAGTCAACAACGTAGTTGACCCGCAACTAAAGCATATTGTCGATACGCTGACGGCAGGGCTTACAACGTCGGAAAGCAAAGCGAAGAGCATTTATTCCTGGGTGCAGCACCATGTCAAATATGTGGCCTTTGAGGATGGCCTCGGTGGTTTTGTGCCTCGTGATGCAGGTACGGTATGCAGTCGTCGTTTCGGGGATTGCAAGGATATGGCCAGTGTACTTACGGAAATGCTCAACGCGGCAGGCGTTCCCGCCTACTTTACCTGGATCGGTACGCGCGACCTCCCCTATCGGTTCAGTAGCGAGCCCCTGCCATTGGTCAGCAACCACATGATCTGTGCAGCTAAAATAGACGGTAAGTTCATCTTCCTGGATGGTACTGACCCAACCTGTGTTTTTGGGATGCCTTCGGCTATGACGCAGGGCAAAGAGGCTATGGTGGGCATCAGCGAAAAGGAGTACAAGATTATGCAGGTACCAGTCATGGAGAAGGAAAGGAACACAGAGACCGACACGACCTGGCTGGAGTTAGGCCCGGACGGCCTGAAGGGCCGGATCAAAAAAGACCTCACTGGCTATTTGTCGTCTGGCATGTATGCCAAACTACTCTATTGGAATGATCGGAATATCAGAGAAGACATGAAGGATGAGTTGGAGCGCGGTTCCAACAAATTCAGGCTCGATACCTTCTATGTGGACCGCAAACCCACGACAGACCGGATAAGCCTGAATGCACGCTTTACGCTGCCCAACCATGCCAAGAAAATCGGCAACGAGTATTATCTGAATCTGAACCTCTTCCGCTTCTTTGAGCACGAGGAAATAGATTATCCAAAAAGAAAAGTGCCGGTTGAAACCAACTTTAAATATGTTAAAAAATACGTGACTATGATCAGGATACCCGATGGCTACAAACCCGGCTACCTGCCGCAGGGAAAATCCTTCCACAACGATACCTGGGGCTTTGATCTAAAATACGAGCAAAAAGGCAGTTGGATCATTCTGACCCAGGAGTTTGACAATGACCACCTGCTGCTGACCAGCGACCACTTTCAGGCCTGGAACAAGGTACTCGAGAATTTATTGCCTTTGTATAAAGAAACGCTAAGCCTTACCAAAATCTAGAATAACATGAAAAAACCAGCTTTATTCCTCATCCCCCTTGCGTTATTATCTGTTCAATACGCGCATGCACAAACCATCAGTATAGAGCCGGAGAAATGGGCGGAGAAGCCTATGATCAGCAGCATAAGCAACAAATACAGCAAAGAATCGGCGGTGGTGCTGATGAACCGTATAAAGATCGAATACACGGATGAATCTAAGGGACAGATGGCCGAGTATTACACCCTGCATAAAATTGTCCATATCAATGATGACCGTGGCATTGAGTATTTCAACAAGGTATACCTGGGGGTGACCGAGAATGCCGATATCGTTGCTATCAAAGGGAGAACAATCCTCCCTGGCGGCCGAATTATCGAGTTGGACAAGAACAATATCAAGGACATCAAGGAAGAGGATGGTAACATCTACAAGATATTTGCCATGGACGGCCTGGAAAAAGGCTGCGAGATCGAATATTATTATACCTTTAAAAGACCCGTTTCTTTTTTTGGGCACGAGCTCGTTCAAAATAGAGTCCCTCAATTAAGCACAACTTTCGAGATCGTTGCGCCTGAACGTTTGCACTTTGAAATCAGGCCATTTAATTTTACAGTGAGCCCTTCCGATACGGTTATAGCAGGAAGACGCATCGCCCAATGCGGCTTTAAGGAGACGCCGGGTATGGATGAGGAGAAATACGCCAATTACCAGGCAAATCTTCGCCGTCTGGAATTCAAATTATCCTATAATGACGTTGCCCGGAAGGGCGAACGCTTGTTCACATGGAACGAGCTGGCTAAACGTGCCTTTGCGGTATATACTGACTACGGGGACAAGGGGACGAAAAAAATTGCAGACCTTGCAACTGTCGAAGGCTGGTCTAAGCTTGGTGACGAGGTCTCAAAAATAAAAGCGGTCGAGAACTATGTAAAAAAGAATTTCTCCTACAGTGAGGACCTCGACGGCGATAATGGCAACACGCTCACCTCGGTTCTAACCAACAAAGCAGCCGGGAAAACTGGGCTTTTAAGACTATATGGATCGATCTTTGAAAATCTGGGAATCAATTTCCAGTTGGTGTTCACCGGCAACCGCAGCAAGCTGATTGTTGACAAAGCATTTGAGAACTGGAACAATTGCGATAATGCGCTTATCTATTTTCCTACTGAGAATAAGTTCATTGTTCCGACCAGGCCGGACTATCGCTATCCCTGGATCATACCTTCTTGGGGCGGCACCACTGGCATATTTCTCAAACATATGACACTCGGTAACTTTTCTACAGCGATTGCCGAAATTAAACCCATCCCATTGGAGTCATACAATAGTTCAGCAGATAATATCGACGCGAAGCTGGAACTGAGTTCAGGACTCGATTCGCTTACAATCGATGATCGGCAAACTTATACCGGTTATGCCGCAACTGGTTTCCGTGATGCGTTTAACTACTCAAATGATGAACAGCGGGCCAATATTATTAAAGAACTGGCCAAATCGTTTGCCAGTACTGACCATATCCTCTCCAAAGAAATACTGAACCAGGAGTTCGAACGAGCAAACGATAACGAGCCCCTCGTGCTGCATGTTAAAACCCGGTCAGGTGAACTGGTGGAACGTGCAGGCAACAAAGTGTTGGTCAAAATAGGTATGGCCATTGGGCCGCAGGTGGAGATGTATCAGGAAAAACCGAGGCAGCAACCAGTCGACATCGAGTTCGGCCATGTGGAAGAACGGAAAATCGATCTGCTGATCCCACAAGGCTATGCAGTAAGTAATCTGAACGATTTGAATATCGAGCAAACCTATAAGGATAATGGCGAGCTTACCATGGGTTTTGTGTCTAAATATGAACTTAAGGGGAATACGCTTTCGGTGCATATTATGGAAGAATATCGCAACCTCTACTACCCCATCAGCCAGTTTGAAAATTTCAGGAAGATCATTAATGCGTCGTCGGACTTTAATAAAGTAGTGTTGGTGCTGGAAAAGAAATGAGATTTCAAGAACTCAAACTTGAGGAGCAAGTAGGTGAAGGATTTAAAGCTGATACCTGATTTTTAAACTTTGGACGCGACAACCTCTCTAAATCCACTCTAAAACAGGGCAGGAGATTTATATCGTTGGAATCAAGATAAGCAAAAGCAAGCTGTTCCAGCTGTTTTTTTTATACCTATAATTTATTGATCTTGGTGCTGAAAGAATATTTTAATGCATTTGCTCACGATGAAGCCATTGTGAATCTAGCCGCAATTTAAGTGTCGGCCACTTAAATTCAATAGGGCCGATTGTCGACACCCGAACTGGTGTGGAAGAAACCTTCACGACCTCGTCGCTTCCTTATTATACCTACTCCTATATTCCAGCGGAGACATACCGGTGATCTTTCGGAACAGTTCGCGGAAGGCTTTCAGGTCTGAATAGCCTACTTCGTACATCACCTCATTGATGGTTTTTCGGCTCACCTCCAGTTCCTTTTTTGCTGATTCTATCTTCACCCGCTGTGAGTATTCCAGTGGGGTATTGCCGGTCGCTTTTATAAACCTCCGGTCGAAATTGCGCCTGCCGATGGCAAACCTGGATGACAGTTCTTCAACAGATATCCTTTCGTTAAGGGAACCTTCAATATATTTCTGTGCTTCTTCTACCATTTTATCACCATGAAGTTTTTGCCCGGTGAATATAGTAAAGGCCGACTGGCTGTTGCGGTCCATTTCTATCTGCAAACTTTTTGAGCAATAGATGGCTGTCTCGCGGTCGTAATATTTCTCTACCAGGTAGATCATCAGGTTCAGGAAAGAAAAAGCGCCGCCGTTGGTGCAGATACCATTCTCATCGGTGATCAATTTGTCGGCTCTCAAATTCACTTTGGGGAACCGCTGCCTGAAAAGGTCCGCATGTGCCCAGTGGGTTGAACAACTTTTCCCGTCAAGCAAGCCAGAAGCAGCCAAAAGGAAGGCGCCAGAACAAATGCTCACAATGCCCGCACCCATTTTGTATTGTTTGGTGATCCAATTGATCAACGCATCATCCCCTGGCACATCACCCTGGTGATAAGGGTCGGAGGATGGGATAATCACCAGGTCTGTTTTCGCTATATCTGCAATATTCCACTGCGGTTTTATGGTAAACATGCCACCGTACATTTCTTCGGCAGTTGTAGTCCCCGCCAGCTCAACAGTAAACAGATCGGTTTTGCCGGTTTTCCTGCGATAGCTATTAGCAGCCATAAATGTTTCGAAAGCTGCAGTTATACAAGCAAGCGTACTATGACCGCTGCGTTGTGACGGGTAAATTATCGTTGCGTGTTTCATATCCTTTTTTACAAAAATAATTGGTTTGTGTGTCCAAATCAACCCATTAGAATGTCTATTTATCCACCATCGGGTGTGTAATATGGACGATAACTTTGGGTTATGAAAAGACTTGAAAACAAAATAGCAGTTATATATGGAGCCGGCGGTATAGGAGGCACTATCGCAAAAGCCTTTGTTGCTGAGGGTGCAAAAGTGTTCCTGGCCAGCCGGAGCGCGTCAAAGCTGGACGACATAAAAAAGGCAATTGAGTTTGATGGAGGCACTATTGGTACCAGCCAGCTCGATGTATTGGATGAGCAGGCTGTTGAAAAACATTTGCAGAAGGTGGTTCAGCTCACAGGAAGGATCGACATATCGTTCAACACCATCGGTATCCCGATGACCGGCATACAAGGCGTTCCGCTAGAGGATATTCCTGTGGACAGTTTCTTAGCGCCTATCGTCACTTATACAAGGGCGCATTTCATCACCGGTCAGACCGCTGCAAAAAGAATGATAGCGCAGGGCAAAGGCGTGATCATGATGCATACGCCAAACGCCAGCCGTCTTAGTCCGCCTTTTGTTGGGGGCATGTCGCCGGCGTGGGCAGCTTTGGAGTCGCTCTGCCAATCTCAATCGGTAGAATGGGGAAGAAAAGGCGTGCGAACCGTTTGCCTGATGACTACCGGCATACCGGAAACGCCACTGATAGACGACGTTTGGCAGATACAGGGCAACTCGCACGGAATATCCCAACAACAGTTCCATGAGATAATGGAGGGCATGACACATGTGGGGAGGCTTACCACGCTCGATCAACTATCAGCTGCAGCCATTTTTGCTGCGTCGGACGAAGGCAGTGCGATCTCCGGAACGGTATTGAACCTTACCGGGGGGATGATCATCAGTTAAAATTCACGATATCGATTAACCATTAAAAACTCAAAAAAATGAATATCACGAACAAAGTAGTTCTTATCACAGGAGCCAACCGGGGCATAGGCCTGGCGTTGGTGGAAGAAGCATTGAAAAGAGGTGCAAAAAAAGTTTATGCCGGAACCCGGGTTGCAATGAGTCATTCGGATGAGCGGGTGGTTCCGCTTGTGCTGGATGTGACCAACATTCACCAAATCGGGAGCGCTGCTGCCAAAATTGAGGAGCTGGACATATTGATCAACAACGCGGGCATAGCCAGTTATGACGACCTGAGCGACAGCAGTGTGCTCGACAAACATCTTTCGGTCAACCTTTTCGGGCCTTATCATATGAGCAGGGCTTTTTTGCCAGCACTGAAAAAGTCCCATGGTGCTATAGTGAACAACCTGTCTATAGTCGCCCTTGCCCCTTTTGCGCTCATCGCGTCCTATAGCGTGTCCAAAGCGGCGGCTTTTTCGATGACTCAATCCATGCGGGCCTATTTAGCCGGAGAGAACGTGAGTGTTCACGCGGTGCTGACCGGACCGGTAGATACCGACATGAACCGTGGTCTTGATATTCCTAAAACAGCGCCCGAAATAGCGGCTAAGAACATTTTTGACGGTCTGGAGGTCGGTTTGGAAGAGATATTCCCGGACCCGATGTCGGCCCAAATGGCTGATGGCTGGAATAATGGCGGTGCAAAGGCGATGGAAAGGCAGAATGCTATGGCGGTACAGGGCTAACTGCTCCGCCAACGGAACAGAAAATAAAGACTATATGACAGCAAGAATATGGCATGGCAAAACCAGTCTCGCCCATTATGAGATTTATACAGAGTTTTTAAGAAAAAAGGCGATCCCGGATTACCAGGGGACTCCCGGATTTGTCAAATTGTTGTTCCTAAGGAACATTGCCAACGGAGAAGGCCATTTCACTTTAATAACGGTTTGGAAAGAACTGGAAGCGATCAAAAATTTTGCCGGAGACGATACTGATAAAGCCAAATATTACGATGATGACCGGGAGTTCCTTTTGGAGTTCGAAGAAAGCGTGCAGCACTTTGAGGTTTTTGCCGGATTAATCAGTTAATTTTAACACAGCAGACAATAAAGCAAGTAGAATCAAAATAAATTATCATAAACTATGGAAAATCAAAGTTTCACAACTACCATCCTGGTAGAACAAACACCATCGCAGGTATTTAACGCTATTATCAATCCACAGGCCTGGTGGTCTGAAGAGATAATAGGCGGAACAAGCAAGGTTGGAGACGTCTTCGATTATCATTTCGAGGATATCCATCGTACAAAAATGAAGTTAACAGAAGTAGTTCCGGACAAAAAAGTGGTGTGGCTGGTGCTGGAAAACTATTTCAAACCGGGTTTATTTAATGAAGCCAAGAAAGCAACCAAAGATGATGGTTTCGGGAGCGACAAAGCGGAATGGGTAGATACGCATGTCATTTTTGAGATAAACGAGAAAGATGGTAAAACCCAGCTTCTTTTCAAACATGACGGTTTGGTGCCCGATTACGAATGTTACGATGTCTGCGTCAATGGCTGGAGTCATTATATTCAGGAAAGCTTATACCGCCTGATAACCACAGGCAAAGGGCAGCCAAACGGCACCGACAAGCCGATGACTGCCGATGAGGAGAAATTTAAGGCGGTGAGCAATGCGTAGTAGGTGACGAAGTCAGCGATAATTCGGCATAAAAATGGTGATACAAATTTGCTGCCATTACCAAAACCTACAATACATTGTTAATCAGAGCGTTCATTTTACCAATGGGTGTTCATCGCGTGAACATGAACGCTTGATTAGAAAAAAGGGATGACATAAATACCATCCCTTTTGTTCAACCCATCTATGATATAAACCTATTAGCTTTTAGGAGCCAAACGAGCGCTTAATTCCATGATTATTTTTTGCCCTTCATAAACCTGCGTTTTCAGCGTATCTTCATTATAGGTATGTTCGGCCGCTATTTTTTTCAGGCATTCTTCCAACTTCGTGCTTAGATCTTTGACTTTTTTATCAGCTGATATAAAGGCTTTTTCTTTCAATATCCGGATCTTCTCATAATCGGCAATACCTTCTCTTAACTTTTCAAAACGGATACCACTATTAGCGCCCGGGTAAACCAGGTAGCAGTCACCGGCCGCCCAACTTCCGTGACGACCATCTCTCATAGGGTCTTGCGGCCAGGCGTCATATGCCCAGCGCAGAAAACCGTTATATCCATATGCTGATGCATACCAACTGATCCACTGCCCTTCTATTGGCGGGGAAAAAAGAAAATTATTAGGCTTTGGGGGCGTACAGCATACATAATAAGTTGTTGTGAACCCTTTGGACTTGCGTTGTTGAACAATATCCGCCGATGATTCCTTACCCTTAACATATGAATAATCATTTGACAGATCATTCAGCTCCGGGTGCCAGTCGCCTGCGTAAGTTATTTTCCAATCAGGCGAATTAGCCCTAACTACTTTTATTGCGGCAAGGGTCTCGTCCATTGCGCTTTCATTTATACCAATGTAAGTTTTATTAAGCCAGCCTTTCTTTTTCAAATGAATCTTTAGGTCGTCGAGGAAAGCATTCCAATAAGATTTAAATTTTTCAGAGGTAGGCGGCCACGATTCAGTAAGATAATCACCCGTTTGTCCATCAATATAACGGAACCGGTACCCGCCTGGAATCGGTGTGTAAACCGTAATGGCTTTGTCGATACCAACACTCATTGCCAATTCGACATATTGGTCGAAAACGGAATAGTCAAACTTCCAGTGCCCGTCCTTATATTTTGTGGATTCGATCATCCCTCCTTCTATCGAATAAGAATTATCGCTCCATGGAGAATTTACTGAATAGGTGGTAATGTATTTCCCGCCGGCATCAGCATAAAGCTTCAAATGTTTTTTTAGCAAAAGTTTATGTTCCTCAGACCAAGGCTGTAAGTGATTATCCCATGCCACCACCCATGGGTTCTGCCAAAGGTCGAGCCTATATTTCCATTCATGCGGCGGAGGCAGCAATTGATTTTGCACCTCAATGTCCAGCTTCAACGTTTTTTCAGCCCCTTTTGCAATAACATTTATGGTTCCCTTATAGTGTCCAGGCTGTGCGCTTGCGGGAATATTTAAAGTCAGCCAAATCGGCCTCACCGTTTTACCCGGCACATCCAAGCGGTCAAATTTTTCAAAGCGGTCCGGCATCAAAAAGCCATCCTTATACGGTGATCCGCCGCAATCCACTTTATTTGAGCCATAAGGATAGTTTGCAAGCACATAACGAACCATATTGATGCTGACGCTATTTTTGCCAAGTAAAGCGCCATTGGCATTTTTAAGATCACTCAATTTAAATCGCACTTGCTCAAGCGTGTCTGATGACCATACGACGATCTGCGCATTTAAACGCTCACCCTTCCATCCACTTCCCGACCATGAAGATTCTTCTTTCATATCGGGCACTTCAGCGCGGAAATAAAGTGCATCGGCGGATCCAAATCCAGCATGCAAACCTTTTTGCGATTTCCATTTTTCCGGCTCAGTACATTTATCTATTGTAAACTCGTCCTCGTAATGTGGACTGAGCTTGGGTAATAAATTTGAATCAACCTGTCCCTTATAAACTTGCGCAAATGCGTTTTGGGCTATAAGTTGAATAGATAAAATAATCAATAAGTATTTCTTCATTTCTGAAATTAAAAATAAGATTTCCTGAAGTCTTAGAAAACATAGGTTCCAGTTGCCCCTGGATTTAAAGATCCCTCGAAAGATTTATTGCCCAACTTTATCACAAACTTTTTCTCTGCCAATGAGTCGTTATATACAATAAGTACCGTTTGGCCTTTTGGTGTTGAAAAAGCCACATTAGGCAAATCATTAAAATAATTGGATGCGATTCGATGCGATCCGGGTCTCACAAATTTTGCCGCATGAGCAATAATATAATAGGCAGGATTACGAGTTATCTGATCGCCGTCGATGGTAACCGCGCCCAAACATTCGGTGCACCCCCCGGGGGTATGTGGATTCTGGTGTGGATCGGCTGCGAGGTTCCATTCTATAACATTGCGGCACCAGTTGCGTGTAGCGCCAATGATGATGTCCCTGACATGAAACTGCATATCCTTTTTAAGGTTACCGGGCGCACCCACCCACTCCTCAGTAAAATAAAGGTTCTTATCGGGATGAGCATTGTGCACGGCGGAAAGCGCTTCGATCTTACCACCATATAAATGGAACGCCGAGCCATCTGTATAAGCAGCTGCCTTTTGATCGTTTAGGATATCAAGCGGGTAATCGGGCCGGTCGGCATTGTGATCATACAGAATAATTTTGGTCTTTATTTTGGCTGCTTTAAAGTCGGGTCCGAGGTTGTTTTTGATGAAATTAGCCTGCTCGGCAGCCTCCATTACCAGACTCGGATTATTATTGGCATTTAAAGGCTCGTTTTGAATAGTTATGGCGTCGATACGAATACCATTGGCCGCCATTCCTCTAATATATTTTATGAAAAACTGAGAATAGGCGTGGTAGTACTCCGGTTTCAGATGCCCCCCGCCTGTGCTGTCATTGGTCTTCATCCATGCCGGCGGACTCCATGGCGAACCTAGTATTTTGATGTTCGGATTGATGGTTAATATTTTTTTCAGCACAGGTATCAGCGCCTTCTTGTCTTCGGCCAAACTAAATTTTTTCAGCTCAGGGTCTTTTTCTCCTGCCGGTAAATCATCGTACGAAAAGACGTGGTCATCTAAATCAGATGCTCCAATACTCACCCGTAAATAACTGGCGCCTATATCTTTCTTACCGGTACCAAACAATTCACGGAGCAGCACCATTTTCTTATCCGGACTCATTTTGTTGATCAGCATAGCGCTGCCGCCGGTTAAAGCGAAACCAAATCCGTCCATCTGCTGATATTTCTTTGCCGGATTAATTGTTATTTCAGGAAGATCATTCTGCTCCTTAGCGGTTGCTACCGGTTGCTGCTTAAAGAGTATCCCCTGGTCAGGATCGGTAAGCCAAAGTTGTGGCTGTTCCTGCCTATGTTCGGATTGTTGACCGTTTGCAGTATACGATCCGATAGCGATAATAAAGAGCAGGCCTGTTATGAAATATTTTCGATTATACATTTTAATAGATAGACTTTAGAAACAAGTAAATAACCTCCACCAAAGGTGGAGGCTTTAAAGAAACCCTAAAAGGGTTCTTGAATAAACATTTGTCAAGCGCTGGCAAATAGCCCATCTAATCATTCATTGAATTGCGAGCTGATTAAACTGGCGTAGCCTTTACCCCTAACCTACCGCCTTAGGCGGTGGATTTAATATTGACATTAAAAGCCGCCCTCTTGCGAGAGCGGCTTAAATCAAAAACCAATAAATCAATAGTCCGGATTTTGGGTAAGATTCGGGTTTAACTGTAATTCGTTAGTCGGCATAGGGAATATAAGCAGGTGTTGGTCAACGCCTGCACCGTTAGGTCCGTATTTTAATAAAGTGCCGTGGGAATCATGTTGGTTATTCATGACGGTCAATATGTTGATTGTACCATTGGCGTTCGCACGCAACAAATCATGCCACCTGGTGCCTTCATTTACGAGCTCTAACCTTCTTTCGTTTAATATAGCCAATGCCAAACCGGTTTTCGTTGTGGCTGCCGTATTAGCAACACCTGCGCGGGTCCTGATCTGATTTAATTGAGTAATGGCCGCTGCTGTATTACCAAGTTGATTATTTGCTTCAGCAGCAAGCAAAATAATATCAGCATAACGGATGAGTTCAATATCATCAGGGCTATCAAAGCCACCAGGATCGGGTTGTTTATTCACGAATGGTATGGGTTTATTTGGATCCCAGGCATTTAAAGGCATATTAAACGCAGCATTAGCCACGTGCCAGCTAAAAGTCGCATGATAGCGTTCAGAAGTTGCAGTATCACTTTCAGCTGCAAAGGCCTGGATCAAATCATAAGAACCAATATTTCTTTTGGGGTAATTATCCGAAGGCACATAATCCCAAAGTTCGGCCCCATAATTATAGTAGGTACCTGTTTGGTTACTTTGAATTTCGAAAATTGATTCAGCATTATTTTTATTTGCTACTCCCCACAAATTGGCAAAATGAGGCAACAGCGAATATTGGCCGCCATTAATCACCTTGTTACAATAAGTCAGGCAATTGGTGTAATCACCCATTTGAGCATATGCTTTTGCTAGCATGGCATCCGCAGCGCCTACCGTGGCCCTGCCGACCTGGCTATTGGCAGCCACCGGCGGAAGGTTGGCATCGGCAAATTGCAAATCTGCAATTATCTGAGCGTATACTTCTGCAACCGAGGCGCGTTTTGGTGTATAATTATTGCCATAGTTGGTAGTTAATACCAAAGGAGTCGGTCCCCATTCAGTAACTAACCAATAGTAGTGCATAGCCCGCAAGAAACGGGCTTCTGCCAATATTTGGTTCTTGCGCGTAGGTGTTAATGCCGGATCTGTTATATTCGGCACATTGTCCAATACCGTATTGGCCGAAGCGATCATATTATACAGATCGGACCATTCGCCGCCGACCTTTGTATTTGATGGTGAGTAAGTAAAGTTTTCTAATGGCCACTCGCCGGTATTATCGTCGCCATTTACGTAGCAATTATCCGACCGTCCATCAGTAAAAAGCAGGTTATTGTATTGGTAAAAACCATTCCTCATAGTAGCATAAGCTCCGATTAAACTCGTCTCAGCATCAGTCGCCGTTTTAAAGTAGTTTCCCGTTGTTAAGGCGGACTGTGGAGCTTTGTCGATAAAGCTCTTTTTACACGCCGATAGCACTAATGCCATTATCCCGGCACAGGCTAAAAATATTTTGGTATTTCGCATTGCAATGTTTTTTTGTTAATTAAAATTGAACATTTATCCCAATCGTATAGATCCTGGCTGCAGGATAGGCTCCATCATCTATGCCTAATGACAATAAAGTCGGACCACCATCTTGTGCATTTCCAGGTTTATTGTTGGTACCGTTGCCGTAAGAATTCACATCCGGGGTATAACCTTTGTATTTAGTTATCATAAATAAATTCTGGCCGGTAACAAACACCCTGGCCCTTTGTATCCCAATGCTTTTTAACAGGTCGGCGTTAAAGTTATAACCCAATGTGGCATTGCGTAGCCTGAAAAATGAACCGCTCTCAAGATAATAGGAAGTAGCGTTCGTGTTCAGGAATGCGATCGCCGGATTATTCGGGGAGTTAATTGCAGAAGGCACACTGGTAATATCTCCAGGTTTTTCCCAGCGTGATAATACAGCGGTACTTTCGTTAGCGCCGGCATTAAGCTGATCGGTTTCCTGCCGCGTAACATTGTAAACTTTGTTGCCATATACCCCATCAAATAATAAAGATAAACTGAATGCTTTATATCGGAGGTTTTCGGCAATACCATAAGTGAATTTTGGCAAGGCACTGCCTAAGTTTGTTAGATCAGTACCGAATTTCTCGTCACCCGTCTGAGGATCAACACCCAAGGCCTTATAACCCCAGAAAGTACCAAGACTATAACCATTTTTAATAATTTGCAGGTTAGGGCCGCCACCTCCGCCAAGCGAAATACCCCCTGTCGGGAAAACCTGGGCATCGGTTAACCCTGCCATTTTATTGTTGTTGAACGACATATTCAGGCTCATATCCCAGCTAAAATCGTGTTGTCTCACAATCGCCCCATCTATATTGAACTCAACCCCTTTATTTATATCATTACCCGGCAAATTAACAAGGATTGTCTTGCCACCGGTTGTCCCAGGCAGAACCTGAGGAAATATCATATTGGTTACTTTTTTATAGTAATAATCCGCAGTAATTGTAATCCTGTTATTTAAAAACCCGGCGTCAAACCCCAAATTTGTTGAGTTTCCTGATTCCCACTTCAGGTCAGGATTTCCAATCTGTCCTCCTGGTGAGTAACCGGGTGTTGAAGTAGCCGATGAACTAAAAGGATACTTTACAGGATTAAATGGGGTATATGAAGGATATAACAAGGAGTAAGGTGGGAAATTACCCGTTTTACCCCAGCCGCCGCGTATTTTTAAATCCTGTATCCACGTTACATCTTTCATGAAGTCCTCGTTCGATACTCTCCAGCCTGCTGAAAATGCGGGGAAAGTTCCCCACCTGTTATTAAAACCTACACGGGAGGTACCATCTGCCCGAAGCGTGGCAGTGAGCAAATACTTATCATTGTAGCTATAAGTCGCCCTACCAAAGTAAGAGTTAGTTGACCATTCAGCCCTCGCGGTATATGGAGCGGAGACACTGCTTGCCCCATTAAGTGTTTGAATAGCACTTGAGCCAAACCCGGTTCCGGTCTGAGATGATGTGAATATCTTTTCGTTCAACGCAGATGTACCTACCACGACATTCAGTTTATGCAAACCGATGGTTTTGTCATAAGTCAGGGTGTTATCCCAGGCCCACCGGGTGGTTTCATTATAGGTTTGAGTTGCTGAACCGTTCTTTTGAATGCCATTTAGACTTTTATATGGGTCTAAGAAATATTCATAGTTAGAGTTTTCCATTGTCAGATTGAGCTGGCTGCGATATACTATACCAAATGGCAATTTGATCTCAGCGTGAGTATCGCCCAGCAAGTTATTTGCAATAGTGTTGTTGTTATTATTGTAAATGTCGGACAACGGGTTATCGCCTGAATAGAACGTACTGTACCCGTATACCAACGGAGTATAACCCGGGTTTGGGTTAGTGGTTGCAGGCATAAAAACAGGAACGTACTCAGGAGTTACCAAGGCGGCTATAACTGCTCCTCCGTGAGCGGCAGATGCATTTTGAGGCACCGTACGCTGATTTGAACGGTTATAATTGATGTTACCACCAATGGCAAGCCATTTGTTTGCTGATTGATTAACACTGAATTTTGTCGAATAACGGTCAAAATTCGAGCCAACCATAATCCCGTCCTGATTTAAATAGCCAAGGCCCAAATAATAGGTGCCTTTTTCAGAACCGCCAGATACGCCAATACTGGCGTTGGTTTGCATCGCATTATGATAAACCAGATCTTGCCAGTTATTATTGGTATTTAAACTGTAAAATGACGGGATCGTGGGAGCTGTTCCACCGTCAATATCCGTTTGAAGGGCCAGCCATTGTTGGTTATTTAAAACAGATATCTTTTTTGATATTTGCTGTACTCCGGTAGAAAAGTTAGCGTCGATCGCTGATTTGCCTTTTGAGCCTTGTTTGGTAGTGATCATCACCACGCCATTAGTTGAGCCCGCTGCTCCATAAATACTTGTGGATGAAGCATCCTTCAAAATACTGATCGACTCGATCGAGTTGGGATCAATTGTTTTAATGTCATTTACCAGCACTCCATCAACTACGTACAATGGTTCAACGCCATTTACCGACCCGGCACCGCGTACACGAACCGACAGGTCATGTCCCGGCTCGCTGGAGGGGATACTCACTTGTACGCCCGGCGCTTTTCCGATCAGGGCCTCTTCCGGGCTGACGATCGGGCGGGTCGCAACATCTTTTACGCTGACCGTAGCGATAGCGGACGTTATATCCGACTTTTTCTGGGTACCATAACCAACCACAACAATTTCATTGAGCTGTTTATTCCCTGATGACATTGATACATCGATCACCGACCGGCTGTTGACCGATATTTCCTGGCTGTTGAAACCGATGAACGAGAATATAAGTGTTCCGTTTCCCGGGACGCTGATGGAATACTTACCGTTTACATCCGTTGACACTGCGGTGTTAGTGCCTTTGACGGTGATGGTAACACCAGGCAAGGTCCCTCCCTGGTCATCTTTAACGGTTCCGCGAACTGTCGTTTGTGCAAAGGCGAAAGCACATCCGGTTAACAGCAAGACCACTATTAATGTAAGTTTTCTTTTCATGCTTTTTATAGAAAGTTTTAAAATTGGTTAAATGCCGGCTGGCATTTTATTAAGTCGGGGTAAAGTTACTGTGAATAATCTCAAAAAAACGAAAATTATTAACAATTTTCATTTGTAAAATATTGACATATAGATAGTTATACATAATTTGATACGCTTTAATACCACCCAATCGATCAGTCTAAATCGTTGATTATTAATTAAAATTGCTGGTTAAAAGTGTAAAAAACCAAGGGTAATTGATACGGAAAAACACCGGTCAAAAAAAACTTTAAAAAGTTTTATGGCTTGCGAATTTGTGGTGTGCACGTACACATTTTACTGCACGTGTACGTCCTCCAGGAGCAATTTACTCCATCCTTCGCCGTTCTCAGACTTATTTCTTCTGGGTCGGCCGGACAATAATTTTTTAATGCGATGGCTGTATTGCCAGCAAGTGCTTTGACGAATATCGAGTATTTCGGAAAGTTTGTGTGATGATATCTTCCCGTTGCTGGAATACACCAGGAAGATCAGATAAAAGCCTTTGGTGATCGGTATGCGGATATTATGCAAAAGAGTGAACGCAGTAACCGATTCCTCGTGGCTGCATTTGGTGCATTTTCGGCTGTATGGAGCTCGTCCGCTAAATGAATGATCGTTGTTGCATTTATGACATTTATATCCTTGCTTCCACTTCAGTTCGGCCAGCAAGCGATAACAACTGTCGGCGTCAGGATAAATCCGGCTGAATTCCTCAAAATCCACTTCAGTCGACATGATCCTGTCGCGACTAACCTTCTCAAAATCGTTCTGAAGTACTTTATTATCATTTTCAAGCAGCTGGTTCATCCGCATGATCTCCTCAGCTTGCTGCTGCAAGACTTCGTTGGCATGGTTAAGATCGTCGTTCTGCTGCTCAATAATGCGGGCCTTCTCAATTACCTCGGCTGTCCTTTCCTGTACTTCTTTTTCAAGGCGGATGTTGATCGATTCCTTAAGTTTTTCTTTCTCCCTCAACTGCCTGATCATTTCGCGCTGAGCATTGTCTTTCGATTTCTTCAAAACGCGAACCTGGTCACCTAAAGCGAAGGCAAAAAATATCATCTCCAGTATAAAGCATATACTCAGGCTATAGTAGCCAACTGTTCCCAAGTCAATCTGACCAAATGCCGTTAATAGCTTTATAGTAAAGCCTACAAACAGGAAACTGTAACCTAACACAAAAAACCTGGCGGGCCTATAACCCCTTATGAAAACATATATGCCCGTGAAAAAGGCTATGCAAAGCGGAATAAATTCAAGGAATTTATAATTGAACCATTGCTTGTCTGCAAAAAAGCAAACAACAAAAAACGTTATCCTGATACTGACTACGGCCTGTATAAGCCTATGTAACCATGGCGCGTTGTTTTTTACAAATAGCAGCCTATCTGTAAACATAAGCGCAAAAACACTCACGCAGCAAAGTGCAAAGCCGTAGGCATATTGATTCCATCCGGGCGAATTAGGCCATAAGTATTCATAACCCACACCATCATTACATAGCTCATAAAAAGCAACACTCAGGTTATAAAAGATATAATAGAGATATTGTCGTTGCCTTACTGCCAGGAACATCAACAAGTTGTAAAAAGAAAAAACCAGTATCATCCCATAAAACACACCAAACAGCAAGTATTCGTTAAGGGCATATTGAATGAACCATCCCACGGAACGGAGCACAATAATGATATCGGCAGTCTGATGCGATTTTACCCTGAAATAGTAAGTCAGTTCCCTACCCGGGTAAATATTAAGGTTGAGTTCAAAATTTTTGTGGTGATAGGTGCGGTCGCCAAATTTACTTAAGGCACCAAAATGTTCGCTTTCGTAACTCCCGCTTGCTGTTGGAAGATATACGGTGATATCATCTATTGTTTGGTCAAAAAATTCGAGTATCCATTTCTTTTGGGTCGATGATGGGTGCTTGATCTTTATCCTGTACCAATATACTGAACCAATATTATAATTCTGCGGCGTGCTTGACCAGCTGTTTTTGAATTGTGATGAAACAGGGCCGAAAAGAACCTGATCAAATTTAAACGTCCCTTTCGGATCCTCCAGGCATTGTATCTCGCCATAAGTAAAAATATGCTGATCGGCCTGGTCATTCATCACCATTTCGAGCTGCGCGCGCGCCGTAGCGGAAAGCAATAAAAAAGCTGTTAACAGGAACCCTATTAACCGGGACCGACCTGTTTTATTAAATTTTATGAGATAAAAAAAAGAAAAACTCTCCAACCCTATTCCCTCTTAATTAGCGAATACCCATATTACAAGGCATTTAGCGAATGAACGAACAATAATAATTGATTTCTAATTATCTGGGGTAAAATTTAAGAAATATTCATCGCCAATGCCGATCTAAGTAGAAATTGAGAAAATGTCAATAAAATTGCTGTCAGATCCTAATCAATTCAACGGCAAACTGAAATGAAAGGTAGAACCCTTTCCTAATTCGCTTTCGGCCCATATTTTGCCGTTGTGCCGGGTAATGACCTCATAGCATAAATAAAGACCTATCCCTAATCCCGAGATATGAGCATCGAGATCTTCCACCCGGTAGAACCTGGAAAATACGTGTCCCAACTTGTTCGCAGCAATACCTATTCCGAAATCCTGAACACTTACCCTGACGTCTTTCTCTGTTTTGTTTACCCTAACAATGATTTTGCCTGTGTTATGGGAATATTTAATTCCATTAGAGAGTAGATTAACAATAACCTGTTCAATCCTCTGACTATCTGCACGAACCACACAGGTTTCCACGTCGGCATTGAGCAAAATGACAAATTTGTCATTAGTTTGCTGCATCAATTCGATTGCGTCATTTAGTACTTCCATCAAATCAAACTTTGCTTTTCTCATTTGCAGTTTGCCCGCCTCAATTTTGGAGACATCGAGCAGATCGTTGACCAATCCACTCAGTTTGCGTACTTGTTTGATTGTTTTATCTACAAACCGCCCGCTTTGTTCGTCCGTTTTCAGCCGACCGAGAATTTGCAAATAACCCGTGATGCTGGTTAACGGCGTTTTAAGCTCGTGACTGGCTAAACCTATAAATTCGTCTTTTTTTTCATTCAGCAATTTCACTTCGTCATACAGCCTTGCATTATCTATGCTGATAGCTGTCTGTGCTGCTACAGAAACAACCAGGTCTTCATGATCTTTTGTAAATTTCGCCGGTTCGGGGTGCCCAAAAAACAAGCCCCCGATAACCCCGCCTGATTGCGATATTACAGGTACAGCAAGGTAACTTACAACCGGCAGATGTCCTTTTGGCATTCCATAATGCGGCGGGTTTTTACCATATCGCGGATCTTTGGTGATATCATCAGATCTCAGTATAGCCTCACCTGAAAAAGTTGGATGAAACACTGCTGTGTTGCGCGGCATGCCAAATGATTCAAAGGCAGATCGTTTCGCTCCCGACAAAGTAAATAACATGTAAGATTCACCAATCTCATCTACCTGGTTATAAAAAAATGCGCCGAACGAGGCCTCGATGGCCGAAGTTGTTGCATCAGTTACTTTTTGCAATATAGTTTGCAGATCAAGGCTTTCCGAAACCAACTTGCCAATTGTGTTCAGTGTTTCTACTTTCCTTGTATAACGTCGCAATTCATCCTCATATTCCTTCTGTTTTGATATGTCACGTGCAACTTTTGACGGACCTATATCATTCCCGACCTCATCCATTCTCGGAGCGCCAGTAACAGAGATTGGGATTTCCTTCCCATTTTCTGTCACCCC
>JACXTT010004031.1_pt1 | contig 22057 bp, 21 predicted proteins | sample 9270951 | NCBI WGS metagenome assembly JACXTT01 (sample SAMN15532306, study PRJNA645909) | rock metagenome | isolation source: weathered quartz diorite | place: Puerto Rico | collected 2017-06-21
GCGCGGCCACGTGGTCTCCATCATGGTCGCCATGGAGACCCCACTGGAGACCCCCGTCCGGACCAAAAATGGCTGAATGCTGGGGAATCATGAGGTCGCCACCATCAGCGGCGCTTTGGGCGCCACAATCCGCTCGACTGCGTTCCTCGAGCTGCGGCAGGAGGCGTTCCAGCGTGCCGGGCTCGAGGCCGGCCTGGCGGTCGCCGTCTTCGAGTTCGCGAACCAGCAGGTCATCTTCGGCTAAAGACGCTGGATCACGGTCTGGTCCCTCGCGTGAGCGATGGCGGGATCGGCCAACAGGTCCGACAGTACAGGTGACAACGAATGGCCGGGCGCCGCTGAAACGGCCCCGGCCCGACACAGGAGGGATTAGCTCCCGTGTTCAGCAACGGTATCCCCCACCGCTGCTCCAAGTGCAGCAACCCGAACGGCTTCTCCCGCAAGGTGAGCCCGCCGGCCGAATCGACCGAGACGACCTTTGAGCTGGCACGGCTCGCAGACTGCGCCGCCCCCAGCTGCCCCCATTCCGTCGGCGCCGACTTTCTGCGATTGGTCTCAATCTGCACGCTCGAGGCATACGACCCAGTGGCTGACGCGAGCGACCTCGCTCATGAGATCGCCGACGGCTGCGTCCCCGTCTACACGCACGAACGCTGGCGGGTCTTCTGCGACCTCGCCGCCTACCAGGAAGACCTCAGCGACTTCGGAACGCCCCACGATCTGACTGAAGCAGCCGGGTTCGCCCTCTACCAGATCGCTTACCGACTCGCGCACGCCATCCTCGAGCGATAGACGTGAGCGCAACTGGTCGGGGCAGCGGAAGCCGATGATTTTCGCGAACCCTTCGATCACATCACTGCATCGGATGTGATCCAGCGAGAAACCCGGCATGGAAGCTGGATCCCGACCTGTGAGTACAGCGAGGGTTCAGCCGCCGGAGTCGCACACATGCTGGTCAAGAGTCGTGCCGGGCCGATTCTGGTTCACCACCCAGGCACCCCCACCCCCGCGGCGAATGAGCCTCTCCGGTCGCGAAACGCGGGTCTCATCTCAGGCGGATAGCGGGGTCCCATGAGTCTGGTTAAGGATCCAGGTTGGCACTCTCGGTGGTAGAGTGCCAGAGCCTTTAGTCGGAAACCGTGACGATGTGGTATGGGAGGCGTTTGATGAACTTGCAGCCGCTGGGTGATCGTTTGATCGTGGAGGTCCTGGATGAGGAGGAGACCACGTTCAGCGGCATCGTTTTGCCGGATACGGCGAGGGAGAAGCCGCAGCGCGGCAAGGTCCTCGCGGTCGGGCCGGGGTCGCGTGACGAGGATGGCGAGTACGTGAAGATGGATGTGGAGGAGGGTGACGAGGTCATCTTCTCCAAGTACGGCGGCACCGAGATCAAGATCGGTGTCGACGAGGTGCTGATCCTGCGCGAATCGGATGTGCTCGCGAAGGTCGTACACACAGGTGGCAAGGGTAAGCGCAAGCTCGCTGCTGCCGCTGCATAGCTCGTTTCGCTCAGGAGGAATGTGATGGCTCACAAGGAGCTGAAGTTCAACGAGGACGCGCGCCGTTCGCTCGAGCGGGGCGTGAACATCCTCGCCGACGCGGTCAAGGTGACGCTCGGCCCGAAGGGCCGCTACGTGGTGTTGGACAAGAAGTTCGGCGCCCCGACGATCACCAACGACGGCGTCACGATCGCCCGCGAGATCGATGTCGAGGACCCGTTCGAGAACCAGGGCGCACAGCTCGTGCGCGAGGTGGCCACGGCGACCAACGATGTTGCCGGTGACGGCACGACGACCGCGACTGTGCTGGCGCAGGCGATCGTCCGTGAGGGTCTGAAGAACGTCGCCGCGGGCGCCAACCCGATGTCGCTCAAGCGCGGCATCGAGAAGGCCGTCGAGGCGGTGGTCGAGGACCTGAAGGCACAGTCGACCAAAGTCTCCGGCAAGGAGGACATCGCCCGGGTGGCGACGATCTCGTCGCGCGAGCGGGAGATCGGCGACGTCATCTCAGACTCGATCGAGAAGGTGGGCAAGGACGGCGTGGTCAATGTCGAGGAGGGTCAGACGCTCGGTTTGGAGCTCGAGTTCACGGAGGGGATGCAGTTCGACAAGGGCTATCTATCGCCGTACATGGTCACCGACGCCGAGCGGATGGAGGCCGTGCTCGAGGATCCCTACATCCTCATCGCCAACCAGAAGATCGGTGCGGTTAAGGACATCCTGCCCGTGCTCGAGCAGGTGATCCAGGCGGGCAAACCGCTGTTGATCGTGGCCGAGGACATCGAGGGCGAGTCGCTGGCGACGATCGTGGTCAACAAGCTGCGCGGCACCTTCCAGGCCGTGGCCGTCAAGGCGCCCGGCTTTGGTGACCGTCGCAAGCGCATGCTGGAGGACATCGCCATCCTCTCCGGTGGCGAGGTGATCACCGAGGAGTTGGGTCTCAAGCTGGAGAACACGAAGCTGTCGCAGCTCGGTCATGCCCGCCGTGTCGTCGTCGACAAGGACACGACGACGATCATCGACGGTGCCGGTGACTCGGAGGCGATCAAGGCCCGGATCAAGCAGCTGCAGTCCGAGATCGAGACCACCGACTCCGACTTCGACCGCGAGAAGCTGCAGGAGCGGCTGGCCAAGCTCTCCGGTGGTGTCGCGGTGGTCAAGGTCGGTGCTCCCACCGAGACCGAGATGAAGGAGAAGAAGCACCGCGTCGAGGACGCGCTGCAGGCCACCCGGGCCGCCCTTGAGGAGGGCATCGTTCCCGGCGGCGGTGTCGCGCTGCTGAACGCGGCAGGCTCTGTCACGAAGTTGCTCGCGGCGCTCGAGGGGGACGAGGCGACGGGTGCGCGGATCATCGTGCGTGCGCTCGAGGAGCCGGTTCGGCAGCTCGCGTACAACGCCGGTCTCGAGGGCTCGGTGATCGTCGACAAGGTCCGCACCTCGAAGAAGGGCGAGGGCCTGAACGTCGACACTGGTGAGATCGTGGGGATGGTCGCGGCTGGAATCATCGACCCGACCATGGTTACTCGCTCGGCGCTGCAGAACGCGGCGTCGATCGCCAAGAACATCCTCACCACCGAGGCCATCGTCGTCGACGCCCCCGAGAAACAAACAGCCGGTATGGGCGCCGGCATGGGCGGCGGCATGGGCGGCATGGGCGGTATGGGCGACTACTAGATCGACTACGTCTGACCTGACCCAGAGGGCCGGCGGAAGCCGGCCCTCGTGTCTCTTCAACGCAGAGTTACGGGCGCCACAACCGAGAAGGCACCCCCACGGGAACGTGTCCTTTCTGGCGCCGAGTCCGTTCGGGCCCTAGCGAGGACGAACTCTCCAACGACACCGCCAGCAGTAGAGGCTCCCAACTGATGCCACGAACACGGCTCCTGGGTGTCAGAACGAGTACGTTCGCGTCGTGTCCGAAGATCTGCGGCTAGCTGGCGTGCTCGAGACGGTCCTCTACTACGCATCCGATCAGCAAGACGAGATGGAGGTGTTCTACGAGCATGCGCTCGGCCTCGAGTCGCTCGGCCTGGGACGATGGAGCCTGGCGTTCCGACTGGGGCAGGGTGTGGTGCTGCTATTCGATAGGGAACGATCCGCGACGCAGGGCGAGCCGCCTCCGCACGCCGCCGCCGGATCGATCCACACAGCCTTCCTCGCAGCACCCGGCGACTACGACGCCTGGAAGAAGCGTTTGACCGATCGAGACGTGAAGCTGATCCACGAGATCGCCTGGGACAGCGGTGTACGCTCCTGCTACTTCAACGATCCCGCCGGCAACCTACTCGAGATCGCGGAGCGCGACCTCTGGACCGAGTAGAAGCCGATGAGCAGTTCGTCCGGGGCCACGCCTTTGACGACGAGCCGCTGGCCGCGAGGCACCTTGCCGTAGGCCTCGGCAAGCTGCGCACGACGCTCATAGTCCACGGCACCCTTGTTCCGCCAACCTTGGCGTGGCACCCGCAACGAGCCGCCGGCGGCGACTACGTCATCGACCAGCTGCTGGGTGACGGAGACGTTGGGCTGCCTCGGCAGCGGTGGGTTCGGCCCATCGACGCGCTGCAAGTACTCCTTACCAGCATGAGTGATCGTGGCCCTCCAGGTCGGCCCTCGACCAGATGTCGTGACCAACCCGCGATTACGCAAGGCACCCGCGGATATCCGAGGGGAGATGCCCTCCATGACGCCAGCCGGACAGCCGTCTGCGATCCAGCTCAACACAGCGATCTGAACTTCGTTCAGGGTCTTCCGTTGAGCCATGTCATCTCCGTGTTTCGCATTAGTTACTCCAGCCGCTTGATCTCGAAAACAGGGTGGTCAGGGGCGATGCGCCGAAGCTCTTCCGTCGGTGCGTCCGGGCCGACCCCGCCGAAGAACTGGCCGACTTCCCACTTCCACTTCGTTAGGTAGGCGCGCAGGATCGGCTCCTTGTCGTCGTCCGGGAGCTCGTGTGGGGAGAAGTGCTCACGACGGGTGCCGAGGAGTAAGTGGCCGTCGCCGGCTGCCCGAAGGTTGCGCACCCATTGGGTGTTCCCACGTGGCGCGATCAGGTAGCGCGCACCGTTGAGTTTGAGGGGGTTCACCGGGTTACGACGTAACTCGCCGCTCTTCCGTCCTCGCACCTCGAGCACCCTCGAACCCCAAATGCTGATTCCGAGCCGGGTCATCCCGGCGACGAGCCGATTGACGACGTGACGGCTGAACCAGTCCGGTTTGACGTAACGCTTCGCCACGGGAAGGACGGTACCGGCGCGCAAGGATCCTTTCGATCTGAGTCCGCGGCGCCCAAAGGGTTGGACATGCTCCCCTTGATGTCCATGGGCGCACATTGGGATCGCTTTCCGATCCATGAGATCCGTACCAGTGAACGCTGCCGCCCAGCCTCCTCGCAACATGGGGTGATCCCGAACTATGGGATGAGATTCCACCTATTGACACGACTAACCCTCGACACTAGAGTCGGCTCGTTCCCGAATCGAGCCCCGCGGGCTGGTAGTCGGGTGCAGGCCTTTAACTGAGGAGGGTGTGTCGTGTCCGACAGCCGAAGCTTCACGTCCAGGCTAAGAAAAGTCTCTTTGCGCCGCTCTCTCATCGCGGGTGCCGTTGTGTCGATCCTTGTTGCTGTCGGCATGTTGGGCCCCTCGGCCGCCTCAGGCAGTAAGAAAGCGTCTGTCCTGACGATCGCCGAAGATCAGCTCCAACCGTCGTACGACCCCGCGACCGCGGTCACATACCAGAGCGACGAGCTGCAGGCGGTCTACGACACGCTCGTGACGCTTCTTCCCAAAGGAAAGATCGGGCCGGATCTCGCGACGTCCTGGAAGGCGGAGGGCCTCTCGATCACGTTCAAGTTGAGGCAAGGCGTCAAGTTCCAGGATGGCACCCCGTTCGACGCCGACGCCGTCAAGAAAGCGTTCGATCGTCTACAGGACCCGGCCACCAAAGCCCTCAATGCCAAGGGTGTTCTGGGGCCCTACCAGAGCAGCACGGTCATTGATCCGTACACGATCAAGATCACATGGTCCGCACCCTACGCAGGCGCGTTGATTGACCTGGCCAACTCGAACCTGAGCATTCCATCTCCAACCGCGGCAGCAGCTGGAACGCTCGCGACCCACCCGGTCGGAACCGGTCCGTACACGTTCGGGTCGCTGACGCCGCAATCGCAGCTGGTGGTCAATCGTAACCCGGATTACACGAGTATTCGCCCGGATCTCGCTAACAAGGGCGCTCCGAAATATGACCAGATCGTATTCAGCTACGTGCTGAGCGAGCCAACAAGGGCCAACCTTCTTAAGACGAACGGCGCGCAGGTTGGACGCCTCGACGGGGTATACGCCAAGCAAGCGGCCGCTAACAGCAGTCTCGACACGCGGCAGTTTCCGTCGATCTTGGAGTATTGGCTTGAGATCAACTCTCGCAAGATAACTGACATCAATTTGCGCAATGCGATCTTCGCGGCCATCGACCGAAAGGCGATCATCGCTACTGCCGGAGGTGGCTTCGGACATATCAATACCAACGCTATTCCGACAGGTATCTCGGGATATAGCGCCACGATCAAGGTCCCGCAGTACAACGTTAAGCAGGCTAAACAGTATTTCGCCAAGGCGAATCCGTCGCTTTCATCGAAAACATTTCAGATTCTGGCTCAAAGCACAGCCCCGTTTCCGGGAATTGCCACTCTCGTCCAGGATGAGCTCAAGCAAGTCGGTATCAAGACAAAGATTGTGGAACTTCCGGTCGCGGCAGAGAACGTCGCGCGGGCCAAAGGTCAGCAGGCGATCTATATCGGCTACTACGGCATTCTCGACCCAATGGGCGCGCTGGGTCTCCTCTGGGGATGTTCCAGCATCCCAAACGGAAAGAATGTGGGCTACAACTTCGCCTTCTGGTGCAATAAGAACTTTGACAAGCTGATCACGGCCGCGAAGGCGGATACCAACGAAACGACACGGAATGCCAAGCTTGTTGCGGCACAGAGGATCCTGATGGCGGCGCGAGTTAGCATGACCCTCTATGAGAGCGCGTCGGTCGTCGTCTCCAGCAAGAGCCTTGGTGGCGTGTCGCTCCAGCCCGACGGGATTCTGCGGATCAACGACTTGAGGCCATCTGGATAGATAGGTGCCTATGACGGAGTCGCTGCCATAGGCCTCGGCGCGTTCATCATCCGACGCGTCGCCGGGGCGCTGATGGTGGCGTTTGCGGTGCTGGTGATCACGTTCGCCATGCTCCACCTCGTCCCAGGGAACGTGGTGGACGTGATCGCCGGGCCGTCGGTTACTCCTGAGATCGCCGCAGAGCTTCGGGATAGCCTGGGTCTCAACAAACCGCTGCCGACGCAGTTCTTCGACTATTCGAAGGGCGTGCTCACCGGCGATCTCGGAACATCATTCGTGTCGCACGAGCCCGTAGCGACGATCATTGGTCAGCGGCTGCCATACACGCTAGAGCTTGCGGGACTTGGTGTCGCTCTTGGTCTTCTGATTGCGGTGCCGTGGGGCGTTGTCGCGGCGGTCAGACAGACCCATCAGCCGCGCCGCGGCATCTCGTTCGCCTTGAGCACAACCGTCCTCGCCGCCGCACCGGACTTCCTTGTCGCCACCCTGCTCGCGTCAGCCTTCGCTGTGTACCTACGGTGGCTTCCGGTAGCCGGCGCTACCCACTGGGATTCCATCATCCTCCCGGCGTCGGCGCTGGCAATCCCGCTCGCCGGGCTGGAAGCACGCGTTGTTCGCGCGAGCGTCGTTGAGATATTGAACCAGCCGTTCATGCGGACGCTCCGCGCTGCTGGTGTCAGCGACTGGCGGATACTGCCGCGCGACGTGCTGCCGAACGCTGCCATCCCCGTCATCACGGTGATGAGTGTGGACTTTGGTCGACTCCTCGCTGGCGCTCTGATCGTGGAAAACGTCTTTGCCTGGCCGGGAATCGGCACGAGTGTCTTCTACTCGATCAGCAGCCGCGATCTGCCCGCGGTTCAGGGGGAGATTCTGGTACTGGCGCTGATTGTGGTTGGAGTCAATCTCGTGATCGATGTGCTGTATCGGTTGATCGACTCCCGCATTCAGACAACGTGACCAACGCTTCAGCGTCACTGAGCCAAACTTCGTTCTGCTCGTTGTGGCGGCGGTTCACCGACAGCCTCTTTTGGCGGGAGCCTGTTGCCAAGGTCGGCTCGCTCTGCCTCTTGGTCGTAGTTCTCTTCAGCCTGATCGGACCGCTGCTCTATCGAGCGTCGCCCGATCAGACGCACCCCTTCGATCTTCTCAGCGGTCCTTCCGCGAAATTTCCACTCGGCACAGATGAGCTCGGACGGAACATTCTTGCCCGCCTCCTTCACGCAGGTTTGCTCTCGATCCCGTCTGGCATGCTGGCCGTCGGTATCGGTGCGATCCTCGGAAGTCTCGTTGGCGTCACCTGCGGTTTTGTCGGAGGTCTGCTAGACAACGTCATCATGCGACTGGTCGACGTGATGTTGGCGCTTCCCACACTGCTGACCGCGCTCGTGGTGGTAGCAATTCTCGGGCCTGGCACCAGATCCGCGATCTTCGCAGTATCCATCGCAGCATTCCCGGCATACGCACGTGTCCTACGTGGATCTGCACTGTCGCTTCGCACCGCACAGTTCGTCGACGCGGGCCGAGTCAGTAACACACCGCTCAGGCGAATGATCGGCCGCCACGTCATACCTAACGTCTTCGATGTGCTGCTCGTACTAATCGTAATCGGCATTGGAAACGGCATCGTTATTCTCGCGTCCTTCAGCTTCCTCGGAATCGGAACGCAACCCCCGCAGGCTGACTGGGGTGTCATGCTCGCGGATGGAGTCAGCAACCTGAGCATCGCGCCGCTCACCGTGATCGCGCCTGCAATCGTCTTGATCACAACGGTAGTAGGCATCAACCTCGTGGGCGAAGGTTACGGCGCGTCGCGACGCATAGACACTCGCCGAGTTCAATATGCGAAAGAGACACAGACCTAGTGCGTTCTTTCAGCGACCTCCGGCACGTGCGGCGCGCCGAACGTGATCAGATAGCAGGTAGCGCCTGATCGTGGGAGCAGAGCCTGAGCAGCCGCTGCTGAGCGTCCGTGAGCTCAGCGTGGGCTACCCACACGGCTCGGAACACGTCCGCGCCGTAGACGGCGCCTCATTCGACGTTCACCGAGGTGAGCGTGTCGGGGTGGTGGGCGAGTCCGGCTCTGGCAAGACGACCCTCGCACTCTCACTGATGCGACTGCTTCCACCTTGGGCCAAGCAACTCAGCGGCGAGATCGTCCTTGACGGCCAGGACATATCCACCCTCGGCTCCCAAGGGTTGAGGCGCATACGCGGAGCCGAGGCGGGAATGGTGTTCCAAGATCCACTTCGCGCCTTCGATCCGCTACGGACAATCGGATACCACCTCGCTGAGGGTCTGCGAGCGCATGGAGCGCCACAACGGTCGGGTTGGGTCGAGAGAGCATCCGCGGTTCTGCGGTCAGTCGGCATGCCATCACCGAGAGAACAACTGCGCCGACGTCCACACGAGCTTTCCGGCGGCATGCAGCAGCGCAGCCTGATCGCACTCGGCGTCGAGAACGATCCTGAGCTGCTGATTGCAGATGAACCGACAACCGCGCTCGACGTCACGATCCAGGCTCAAATCATCGAGCTCTTCAAGGAGATTGGTGCGCCGGGACCATGGCAACGAATGGCATTACTCATCGTGTCGCACAACGTCGGTCTTGTGCGACAGCTCTGCACCAGAGTGATCGTGATGTATGCGGGGCGAATCGTGGAGGACGCCCCAGTAGAAGAGTTCTTCACGCAGCCGCGTCACCCGTACGGAGCAGCCCTGCTCGCCGCGATGCCGAAGATGAGTGGTGCCCGCGGCAAAGTCACCACCATCCCCGGCCAGCCCGCTCGCATAGACGCCTTGCCGACGGGATGCGCATTCGAACCGCGTTGCTCATTCCGGCTGGAGCAGTGTCGGAACGAGATTCCGCCGCTCACACAAATCGGTGAGGTCAGGCGCGTAGCGTGCTTTGTTGGTCAGCGCGGCCCTCTCACCTCTCCAAACGGCCACGTCGACGAAGATCAGCTCAGCGGGGTGGACGATGCCCCACATCTGCTTCCGGCGAACCAACCGGCTGTTGTCTCGATCACAGGTTTGAGCAAGCGTTTCCACGTTCGCACCACAGGACTGATTGGGCGTCGCGCTCACCTGCGAGCCCTCGAGGCTGTCGATCTCGAAATCAACTCAGCCGAGACACTCGCACTCGTCGGGGAGTCCGGCTCTGGCAAAACGACTCTCGCAAGAACAGTGCTCGGGCTCACCACTCCGACGGCCGGCACCGTGCTCGTCTTCGGAGAACGGCCCAACCACAAGAGCAGCACTGTCAGGCGAAAGCAGCTCGTGCAGGCCGTGTTTCAAGACCCTCATGGATCTCTGAACCCGCGGCTTCGCGTTTTCGACATCGTTGCCGAGCCCCTCTGGGGATCGATCCGAAGCACCAATGAGCGACGGGCGCGGGTCGCGACGGCGCTGGATGAGGTACGACTGGGAGCAGCTTTCCTCGAGCGCTATCCACACGAACTGTCAGGCGGGCAGGCGCAGCGCGTCGCAATCGCACGCGCACTGATCGCCGACCCCAAGATCATCGTTCTCGATGAGCCGACCGCGTCACTCGATGTCTCGATTCAGACGCACGTCGTCTCGCTCCTACGCGACCTCCAGCAACGACACGGCCTGACGTATCTCTTTGTCTCGCACGACCTGACCGCTGTACGCGAGCTCGCAACCCGAGTCGCCGTGATGTACCTCGGCCAGATCGTCGAGGTCTCGACAGCGGAAGCGTTCTTTGAACAGCCACTGCATCCTTATGCCGTCGCTCTACTGTCCGCCGTTCCTCGAGTAGATATCGACCCTTCTCGGTTCGATCGGATCGTCCTTCGCGGAGAGCCACCCGCGGCGTTTGCCATTCCAAGCGGCTGCCCGTTCCACACCCGCTGTCCGATCGCAGCCGACATCTGCAAGGACGTCGCGCCGCCGCTCGCCGAGCATGCCCCACAACGTTTCGCAGCCTGCCACTTTGCTGGAACCTTGCGGGTAGGGCTGGAGGAAAGCAGGGCCAAGGTCTCATGAGTCCGGCAGTCACAGACTGGAACACCCGTGAATTGTGGCCAGAGGCGCTGAAAATCAACGACGGCCGACTCGAGCTCGATGGTTGCGATCTCGAACGCTTGGCCCGACAGCGAGGGACACCGCTGTGGGTCGTGTCGCGCTCAACAATCGAAGCGAACTTCGATCGCATGAGTCAGGCTTTTCGCAGCCGTTTACCTGGCTGTGAGATCGCCTACTCGATGAAGGCCAACAACACGATGGCCATCATTCGGCTTCTTCACCGGCGAGGAGCTCTGATCGACGCGAGCGCAGAGTACGAGCTGGAGATTGCGCTCGCAGCTGGCGTGCCGCCCTCCGACATCATTCTCAACGGCAACGGAAAGTCGCACACCGCGCTCACCACCGCCGCCCAGCTCAACGTTCGACAGGTAAACATCGACTCTCTCGGCGAAGTGGCGCGACTCGACAACTTCGCGCGAACAGCCGGAACGCGCATCCCCTGTCTCGTACGCGTTCAACTCACGTATGACCAGCTTCTAGCAGAGGACCCCAGCTTCGAATCGACCCTACGAGTCGGAGAAGGAAAGTTCGGAGCGAACATCGGCTCCGGACAAGCACACGAGGCGATCGCAGCCGTGGTCAACGCCTCAAATCTCGACTTCGTCGGCCTCCACCACCACGTTGGCTTCTCGGGCTACATGGGTGACTACACACCTGAGCGGGAGGTGATGCATCACCTCGCCTGCGTGCGAGAGCTTTGTGCCCTTGCAAACGATGTCCGTGGCCGTCACGGTGTCGAAGTCTCTCGCCTCGATCTCGGAGGTGGCTTCCGCGCCGGCCGCAGCATCCTTCTCTCAACACCTGGTGCCGCGGACGACCTCGGCTTCCATCCGCTCCCGCTGATCCAAGACTACGCGGCGGCGATCTTCGACACCTTAGAGTCAGATCTCGAAGTCTCAGAGTTTCCGATCGTGCAGTTCGAGAGCGGCGGCTATCAGGTCGCAAACGCCGTCGTCATGTTGACCGAGGTGAACGAAGTCAAAGATGTCAACACACTTCCGCCACGCCGGTATGTAGTCGTCGATGGGTCGATGATGATGTTCGTATCGCGTGGACTGATGCGAGTCGGTCATCCAGTCGTGATCGCAACCGACCCGGCCCGCGAGCCCGAAGACATAGCCGTTGAAGTCGTCGGGCAGACGTGCGTCTACGACTCAATCGCAGAAAGCATCAAACTTGGCAAGGTAGACAGAGGAGATATTCTCGCGCTTCTTAATCAGGGAGCATATTGCGAGACAGAGTCAACGCAATTCAACGGCTTCCCGCGTCCCGAAGTTGTTCTTGTCAGCAATGGCGCTACGTCTTTGATTAAGCGCCGCGAATCGATCGCTGACGTACACGCACGCGACGTGATTCCGGCGGACTTGTGGAACTAGGCTCGAACCTGGCGCCACAGACTCTCTCGCGCATTGTCGAATCCGTGGATTCGCTGCGAGGCGATCTGATTGACGCGACGGCAACGGTGGTCAAGATCCCAAGCATTAACCCCACCTATCCGGGCCAGGTCTACGAGGACACCGTCGGCGGTGAAGAAGAGGCCGCGGAGTTCGTCGCAGCGCTGTACGGAGATCTGGGCTGCGAAACCGATGTCTTCGGCGAACGCGAAGGGCGGAAAAATGCTGTAGGCGTGTTGCGGGGAGCCGGTGGGGGACGCTCGCTGATCTACAACGGCCACATCGACGTGGTACCGCCTGGACCCGCGGAGCAATGGTCAGAAGGCGACCCTTGGAGTGGGCGAGTTGAAGACGGAGCGATCTTCGGGAGAGGCTCGTGCGACATGAAGGGCGGCGTAGTCGCGCAAGCGTTCGGCATACGCGCTCTGCTCGAGGCAGGAGTCACGCCGCGAGGCGACATCATTCTCGAAGCGGTCGTCGGCGAAGAGATGATGGAGCACGAACTGGGAACGAGTGCCTGTCTCGAGCGCGGCTACCGCGCCGACGCCGCGGTGGTGGCTGAACCAACAGCTCCACCAGCCCCACTAGCGGTCGTGCCGATCACGCCTGGAATCATGTCCTTCACCCTGAGCGTCAAAGGCAAAGCAACGCATGCAGCTCTCCGCGGCGAAACCATCAGCGCAGGCGGGTACGGCGCAAGCGCCGGCGTGAGCGCCATCGATGCGATCATGACTCCATACCAGGCACTGCGCGCGCTTGAGACGGAGTGGGGTCGCACGAAGCACCACCGGCACTTTCGACCAGGACACTTCGCGATCTACCCAGGCGTCTTTGTCGGGGGCCCAAGCAGTGGTCTCGTCCCCTTCTTCATCGCAGACACAGCGCGGATCGAGTACGTCGTGATTTACCACCCCGAAGAATCTGCGGACGACGTCCGAGCAGAAATCGAGCACCAGGTTCGGGCTTCTGCCGAACTCGACGGATGGCTACGGCTCCACCCACCGCGCATCGTCCGGAACCCCCAGTGGCCCCAAAGCGTGGTTCCTGACCAACGTCCCACCGTTGGAGCCACCTGCGCAGCGCACGAGGCAGCCACTGGCTCCGCAGCGATGTTGAACGGCTTCATGGCCGTCAACGACACCACCTTCTTGAACGCAGCCGGTGTCCCGGCAATTAGCTACGGCCCCGGCGATCTTCGCGTAGCACACGCGGTCGACGAGCACGTCTCAATCGATGAGCTCCTTCGTGCGGCGAAGACGTATGCGGTACTTGCCGCGATCTGGTGCGGGACCACCAGCTAACGGAGGGCTCGTACCGATAGCTGACCCTATGGATCAGGTCGGCGCGAGTTCAACGCACGAGGTACTTCTGGAGCATTCGATCGTGAGCGGCTGCGACGTCAGCGACGTAAAGGTGCCCCACGGAGTCGACTGCGATTCCGTGCGGCTGCGCGAAGACCGGGCCCGTGTCTCGCACGGCTCCCGGTGGCCGTGCTGGCCAACGTGCAATCACGCTGCCGCCCTCACCAAGGAGACTCAGTCTCGCCGGACGGGACTCCTGGATCGGGCCTTGCTGAAACGATCCATCGCCAGCAGACCAACTCAACTCTGCAACATAGATTCCGAGCGCCGACACTGCGACCGCGGCCGGATGCTGCACGTCGGTCCATTCCTCGACGTAGGTCCCGTCAGCTTCAAAGAACTGGATACGTTCGTTTTCCCGATCGCACACAAGCACGCGGCCATCAGGCGCCATAGCGACATGGTGAACAACGTAGAACTGACCCGGCTGCGGTCCTGGCTCTCCCCAAGAGGCTAGAAGCTCTCCCTGTGGTGAGAATCGGTGAACGCGGCTGTTGCCGTAGCCATCCGCCACAAAGACATCGCCGTCGGGGCCAACGGCGGCCTTCGTCGGCCTGTTGAACGGTCCAGCACCTCGTTTGATTGTGGCGAGGTGGACGTACAGAGTGTCATCGAGAGCTGGCCGAAACCCAGTGAGCGAGGGGTTGTCGACGTCGCCCAAACACGCAACCTCGTTCCCCTCGAGGTCAAAGATCCGACCAACGTGACGCGTGTTGTCAACACAGTAGACCAATTCGCCGCAGATGGTGATCCCGTGTGGGCCAGGAGGGGCTCCGAACATGCCAGCACCCCAGATCCGCAGGAACTCTCCGTCTGAGGAAAAAACAACGACCGCGCCGGGGTCCCGGGTCAGAAGATAGACATCGTCGTTGGGGCCGGTAGAAACATCCGATACCCCGCGAAATGGAATCGCTGGCGGCCGATACCAATCACTGAGGAACTCTAGTTGCAACGCGGAAGGCTCACTCGGCGGCGTCGGTGGTGCTTTCCGAGCTTGAGGCTGGTGCGCGTCGCGGCCATGGCTGGGCGTTTTCGATTTGTGCCGCTAAGCCTAGGAGCACATCTTCGCGCCCAATGTCTGCTGTCAAGAGCATGCCGATTGGACGCTCGTCTGACGTTCGACCAAGTGGAAGACTCAGAGAAGGCTGTCCGGTGATATTTGCGAACGGGGTGAAGGCATTGAGCTGTCTAATCGACGCGATCGAGTCCTCCCTGGTCACTCGGTCACCGTCCGCAGACCGGTCCGAGAGTGTCTCCCAGTCGCCCGTAAAGCGCGGCGTGATGCCGAGAAGAATCGGCGGGGTTGCGAGTGTTGGAGAGAGAAGGATGTCCCACTCGGCGTGGAAAGCGCTCATCAGCCGAGATGCCTCGTGGAATCGTCGTCTTGCATGGGCGTACGCAACCGCTGGGGTGAAGCGCGCCGACTGCAGGAACACCCACGTGGCAGGCTCGAAGTACTCCTCGAGGATCGGTCTGTTCAATTCGGCAGAAGCTTGATCGAGGTCGGTCCAGATCTCTGCCCCGGCGACGGCAGCAAAAGCCTCGAGCAGTGAAGCGGCATCAAGTTCGGGCGCGACGGGTTCGACGGTGTGTCCGAGGCCTTCAAGAACGCGCGCGGTCTTGATCAGTTCTTGCTCGACCTCCTTGTCAACAGGAATGTCTTCAAGCGGATTGCCCATCAGCGCGATCTTCAGCGCGCGGGGTGGTCGGGTGGTGGCGGCGAGGAAAGTGCCGTCGATATCTTGGCATCGATAAGGGGTGCCGGGTTCGCGACCAGCCGTGAGGTCGAGCATGGCGGCCGTGTCCCGAACAGTTGTCGTGAGGACGTGATCGGCGTTGAGCCCGCCCATGGACTCGAAGAAGCTTGCACCGGGCGGGTTGCGTCCTCGCGTTGGCTTCAGCCCAACAAGCCCGCAGCACGATGCCGGGATGCGTATAGAGCCTCCGGCGTCGTTGCCATGAGCCATCGGTACGATGCCCGCTGCAACGGCGGCGGCCGATCCTCCACTTGACCCACCGGCTATGTGCTTAGGTGACCAGGGGTTGCGCGTTGCCCCAAACATGGCAGGTTCGGTCGACGAGCCAATGGCAAGCTCTGGTGTGTTCGTCCTTCCGACAAAGACGAGTCCGCCCTGGCGGAAGCGTCGGACCAGGGTGCTGTCTGAGCCGGCAACACGATCGAGGAAGAATCGGCAAGACGATGTCGTCACCGTGCCGGCAACGTCACAACCATGATCCTTGACGAGAAACGGGACACCTCGAAACGGGCCATCTGGCAATCCGGCGCCAATCTGCTGGCGGGCCTGTTCGTCCAGCAGCCACGTGATCGCGTTGAGATTGGGGTTGGCGCGAGAGATTCGCTCGAGTGCGTGCTCGAGAAGATCCTCCGCTGAGACCTCGCGGGCTCGGATGAGTTCGGCCAGACCGACTCCGTCGCGTTCGAGATAGTCCCCGGCGGTCACGGCTGTTCAGGCGGTCGTCCCGTCAGCGACCCCGCTTGTAACGCCCGGTTGGTACCAGTCGGAGACGGCGACGTACTCGTCGAGGGGGGCGGCCATGACGAGCCAGTAGATGTCGTCATCAGTCGGGTTGCGGGTCGCGTGCTGTACTCCGGGCGGGGCTCGGAAGCCATCGAGCGGGTGCGCAGTAAGCAGATCGTCGCCAAGCTGTATCTCGCCCTGGCCTGACAGCAGCACGTAGATCTCTTCGGCCTCATCGTGCGCATGCAACGGGCTGCCCGCGCCGGGTGGCTGGCGCGAAACGATAAAAACGAAGCGCTCGACCCCTAGCGGCGCGCTATAGATCCTGTAACGGCGGCCCGGAAAGTCCTCAAGCCCCTCCCAACTCACAGCTCCAAACGGCGCTGTCATGCGAGCCTCCAATCTCACGTCGACAACCAACATCGAAAACGTCTCTTGCTTGCACCGCGTGGCGCACGGCGTTCCGCAGTGAGGAATCAGGTTCTACGAGACGGAAGAGCTTCATTGCGGAGTCCCGTTCCTGGAGCGTCGCAGCACGCGACCGGCACGAACGCCTGTGAGAGCGCCATCCTCAACGGCATGCTCTCCATGAACGAACACGTGCTCGATGCCATCGGGGTACGCGCACGGGTGCTCGAAGGTTGAAATCTCGGCTAACCGGTCGAGGTCAAGCACCACCAGATCGGCGACCGCACCGGGTTCAATGACACCGCGGTCGAGCAGCCCCATGCGTCGGGCTGGCAGCGTTGTCATCTTCGCGACGGCTGTTGGTAGGTCGAGAACGTGCTCATCTCGCGTATAGCGAGACAGGATCCGTACCGCCGAGGCAAAGCTACGCGGGTGCGCATAGGTGGCGGCGTCGGTCGACATCGTCCAACCGTCGCTGCCAACGAGCGTCCGTGGATGTCGGAGCACCTCACGGAGATCGTCTTCGGCGATGCCGAAGACGACCATCGAGACACGGCTTCCATCCTGCTCCAGCAGCCTCAGTATGAGCTCTGGCAGGCCCACTTCTTCGTCGCGTGCCGCTTCACCCAGTCGAAGACCTTCAAGCTGCGGCCGTGACGGCACCGTCGCCAACACCACATCTTCGAGGTCGAGGTTTGTGTTGCTTTCGAGTAGTGCCATCAACCGTTCCCGGTGCCTGCGATCCCGTAGTCGCGCATGCAGACCGTCTTCGCCGCCCGCGAGTTCCGCTGCGGGCAGAAGCGACGCGATTGTGGAGCTTCCTGCGGTGTAGGGGTACGCGTCGATCCACACGTCGTGACCGTCGCGCATCGCGGCGTCGAGAAGCTCCAGTGCCCGACCGACAAGGCCCCAGTTCGCGCGCCCCAGCGCCTTCAGGTGAGAGATCTGCAGCGGACAGCCCGACTCGCGGGCCACGGTAAGTGCTTCCTCGATCGCAGTCAGCAATCCGTCGCCCTCATCGCGCATATGGGTGGCGTAGATGCCACCCTCTTCTGCCACCACCGTGGCCAGCGTTCGTAGCTCCGTTGAATCGGCGTAGGAGCTCGGCGCATAAACAAGGCCGGACGAGGCTCCGAAAGCGCCCTGGCGTAGCGCAGCGCGTACCAGCTCGCCCATTCTCGCGAGCTCGACCTGAGTTGCTGACACGTCGTCCTCACCCAAGACGGCGAGACGAACAGCGCCTAGGCCGACCAGAGGCGCAACGTTTATTCCGAGTTCTCTCGACTCGACGTCTTCGGCAAACGCGTCGAAGCTTGGCCAGCGCTCGGCCAGCTCGGCTTCGACGAAGCTGCCGTGGCGAACGGAGACTGTTGAGCCGTCGAGCGGGAATGGCGAAAACCCGCAGTTTCCAGTGACATCGGTCGTGATCCCCTGCAGCAGCTTCGCTGTTCCGGCCGGTCTGACGGGAAGCGTGAAATCGCTGTGGGTGTGGATGTCGATGAACCCAGGGACGAGCAGCTTGCCGCGACCATCGATCGTCTGCTTTGCTGGTCCGAGACCCTTACCCACTGCTGCAATCGTTGCTCCCTCGAGGGCTACATCGATCTCAACCGACGGGCCATTGTCGATCCCTGCTCCAACGACGAGCGCTCCACGGATGAGCATGTCGTGCATGGCGCCTAGTTCCGAGGGGACCGCTTGCGTATAAGGCGATCCACAGAGCGATACGCGATTCTGTACAGCGGCACAAACCTGACCGTACGTGGCGGTCAACGGCACGTCAACTAGCTATCGTACGAACCCGTGATCCAAGTGGTGGACAGGGTCGGTCGCATGTTCGGAGCGTTCAGCCTCGAACGGCCCGAGTTAACCCTCACCGAGTGTGCGGAAGCGTCGGGATTGAGCAAGAGCTCGGCGCACAGACTCCTGTTGAGCATGGAAGCGGTGGGCCTCGTTGAACGCGACGGTCAGCGGTGGCGCCTTGGCCCCAGGGTTGTTTGGCTCGCAACCGTTCGGCTAGGGCAGTTTGACCTGCGACGAGAGGCCGTTTCGTCACTGCGCGAGTTGGGCAAAGCCTTCCGCGCCGCAGCTGCCTTCTCCGTTCCTCACGGCTCGGACATGATCTATGTAGAACGCCAGGAGAGTCCCGAGCCATTCGCCGCCAACGCACGATTGGGCGCAGTAGCCCGGATATGGGCTGGCGGTTCCGGCAGGGCCGTGCTCGCCAAAATGACGCCCGACGAGCGAAACGCGCGCCTCGATGTCGACGACTGGCATCGCCTTCCTCACGAGACACGTGAAGAAGTGCTCCGAGAGGTGGACGCTGCCCAGCAGCGTGGCTACGCGACGGACGCGAGCCTCTTCTTCGACGGCGTCGCCGGCGTTGCGGTCGCAGTCTGTGACATGCACGACCACCCAGTAGCGGCGCTCAGCGTGATCCTCCCGCCCGAGCGTCTGCGCGGCGAAGAGAAGGTGATCGGAGCTCGCCTCATCGCAGCCAAGGATCATCTCGAGTCGCTCCTCGGCCGCGCACCGTCCAACAACACCTGACAACGCTGGAGCGTCGAACGGACGGCGAACAGGCCCGCCTGAGACGAAAGGAACCAATTGTCCGAGCGCACTAGACCGGCGCATGCAACGGTCTGTCTGACGGTCGACTTCGACGCGCTATCCCTGTGGCTCCAGTGGGGTGCCAGAGGACCACAAGCACTCTCTCGCGGAGAGTTCGGTGCGCGTGTCGGAGCGCCAAGATTGCTTGAGCTCGCGCAGCGTCACTCGATACCAACAACCTGGTTTGTCCCTGGGCATACAGCCGACACCTATCCCGAGGTCACGCGGCAGATAACAGAGCGGGGCCACGAAATCGGAAACCACGGCTACCTTCATGAGGTCTTCGACTCGCTCTCAGCTGACGAGGCTAGGAGTGCTCTAGTCCGAGGAACTGAATCGATTGAGCGTGTCACGGGATGTACGCCACGCGGATTTCGATTACCGGCAGGTGAGGCTCGCCCTGATCTCTTTGAAATGCTCCTTGAACTGGACTTTGAGTACGACTCGAGTCTTCTTGCAGGCGATTTCTTTGCTCACTGGTGTCGTCGCCGTGATACATACCACACTGACGGCCCGCCAGAGTTTGGTTCCGAGATTCCTCTTGTTGAAATACCACTGAGCATTGTGATGAACGACTTCCACCACTTTGAGTTCAATCTCGGAAGTCCTCAGCTACCAGGCCATGACGGCCCGCAAGATGTCGAACCGATATGGCGCAGTCAATTCGACTACATGTACGACAATAACCCGGGAGGAACTCTCGTCGTCATCGTCCATCCACAATGCATCGGACAGGGACTACGAACCGCCATGCTCGATCGATTCGTGGAGTACTGTGTCTCTCGGGATCGCGTCCGGTTCGAAACCATGGGAACCGTAGCGCGTGAGTTCCGGCAGACAGCGACGAAACCATCTCCGGACACGCGAGCGAAAGCGATCTGAAAGCTGTCAATGCGCTTCAGGCTTCATCGAAGCTGATCTGGCTCGCAGTGGGCGACCGCTACTCGGCACTACGGCCACTCCTGCCCGCAGCCGATTCGAAGCACACCAAGAACGCCTGTGAGCACACGAGGCGGTCTAGCCCGAACGTCTCAGCCAATGCCGGGTTGGGCGAGGCGTGGCCATCAGGTAGCCACCAAACCGGCGACGGGGACCTGACCGTCCCGCCCGGCGTATCGAACTCGACCGGATCGATGTCGATCTGTATGAGCTACGAACACGCCAGCAGAACCAGCACCCGGACGCTAGATGCCTTCGGCGCTCCTCGCCGTGCGGCACGCACGAACTTCAAGGTGGCATCGGCAAACAGTGTTTGGCAGAGCCGAAAGTCTCGTGAGCTATGAGCCCATGAGTCGTCCGACCGGTTGACTGTAACCCTAGCGCCGCTGGCGACAGCCGAAGCTGAAGCTTGGGAGATAGTGATAGCGGCAATCGGGTGGTCGGTGAGGGCGACTGGAAGCCGGCTGGGGGGCTGGATTCGAGGAGGCCGTCGGCCCCCATGCTGTGTAGGCGACGAACAAGACGGCCAAGACGGCGAGCAAGCCGAGGGCGATCTTGAACCAGCGGACCGCGGCGTTGAGGTAGCCGCCCTTGACCTGGACGATGCGGGCGTTGAGGCCAGCGCACTTGAGGTAGGTCGCCGTTCGGCTGGCGCGGGCCCAGGCTAGATCGGCTCGGGCGCGGTCGAAGATGTCGTTCGATCCCGGGTAGGACCAAGGGAACGTGTTGCTCGATGAACGAAGCGCCTGAACACCCGAGCCAATGAACGCAACCACCGCCGCGAGCAAGACAGTGGCGAACGACAGGCGCCACGACTGTGAGGCGATCTTGGTCCGATCGAGCAGGAGCCCACCGGCGGTCAGGGTCAGGGTCGTGGCGATGGCGACAGCGCTCTGCAATGTCATCGCCCGACCTTGGAGGCTGTTGGCCGTATCGTGGTGCGAACGGTCACGCTCTTGCGCCTCATCGAGCAGGGCGGCGGCGAGCTCTGGATCTCGGACGTTCAGACGCCGAGCGAGCTCCAACTCGGGCTCGATGTAGTACTGCGCCTCACCGAGCGGTATCCGGATTCGGTGCCAGATGTGGGTCAGCAGCCACTGCTTTAACCGTCCCCAGCGTTGCTTCATCGTTGACCTCGCGCGAGTAGATCGGCCATTGTCGCTCGTAGCGGTTGACCGGTCAGTTGCTCGATCCAGGCCCACTGGCCGTTGGGGTTGATCTCAAAAAAGACGTACTTGCCGTCCGGTGTCCGGGCCAAGTCGATGGCCCCGAATTCGAGACCGTACGAGCGAGTCAGCTCAAGACATAGGGATCGAAGCTCGGCCGGCAGCTCATCGGCCGCGTGCTTGAGTTGGGTGCCCGCGCGCCGCCAGTCGATACGCGCCTCCTCTAGCGGCTGCGACTCGATCCGTGTCGCGAATACCGTGTCGCCGATCACCGTCACGCGCAAGTCGTAGTCCTTGGGAATCAGTTGTTGAAATAGATAGGGCTCGGGGCCAAAATCGTCGAGCAGATCCTCGGGACCAACATCGAGCGGCGACGTGAAGAAGAGGCGGTCCCCCTCTGCCAGTTCCAGGCGGCCTTCCTCGATCGGCTTACAGATCACACCACCCACCCCTTGGCCTGACTTGACGAACGCTCGCAACGTATCCCGATCGTTGGTGACGATCGTCGGCGGAATGGCGAATCCCAGCTCGCGTGCCCGCCGCAGCTGATGCAGTTTGGCACCGGCGAGTCGGTTGGCCTGTGGCGCGTTGATCCAGAGCGCATGAACCGTCTGCCAGACCCCGTCGAGTGCTGCGCGCGACTCGCCAAGGGCCCAACGCGCGCGATCTGCTGTCGACCAAGCCGCCGGATCTGGAGGCAACGGACGGCGATACTTGCAAGGCTCGTCGGGATTCCGCGAACCTTCCCATCGAAATTCCCCACTCTTGTCGGGCCTCTCAAGCCGCACCCCCGGCCAAGGCCGCCGCTCCCAAGCGCCCGACAGGGTTGGGGATTTTGGATTGGAAGGTTCGCGGAAGTCGGACGACCCTTAACAGAAGATCCGGCGCTACGGGGTTGCGAACCGGCTCAACCTGCTCGGAACGCTCACTTACGCGGGCGAGGGCTGCCATGACGGCGGACAGCTGCGCTTGGACGTGGCCGGGTTCTTCAAAGGGCTGCGTCCGGCGCTGGGCGGGCAGGCGTTGCCCTATG
>JACXTT010004032.1_pt1 | contig 22057 bp, 21 predicted proteins | sample 9270951 | NCBI WGS metagenome assembly JACXTT01 (sample SAMN15532306, study PRJNA645909) | rock metagenome | isolation source: weathered quartz diorite | place: Puerto Rico | collected 2017-06-21
CGGGCGGGGACGGAGACGGGTGCGGGGTCCGTGGGGTTGGGGGGCCATGGGGGGACCAGGAGGCCGGGGAGACCTGGCGCGGGGACCGGGGCGAGGGCGGCCCAGAGTCGATGGGGGTACGGGACCGGCGTCGGTGAATCGTGCTCGAAGCCGAGCCAACCTGCCCGCGCGAGCCGGTTCACGCGTGACGTTGCGTCCCAGGCCCGGCCGGCATGGACCAGCACGAACGGCGTCGCCAGCGCGAACGTGCAGGCGACGAGGACGCCGGCGCGCGCAAGCGCCCGCCACCTGCCCCAGCCTGCGATCACGAGCGGGACGAGAGCGACGGCTCCCGGATACTTGAACGCCGCCGCGAGCCCGACCGCGAGCCCTGCCCACTCGAGGCGCCCGGAGAGCATCAGCGCGAGCGAGCACGTCACCGCGAGCGCCATCGGCACGTCCGTGACCGCCTCCCGCGAGTAGGCGACGTGCGTCGTCGCCACGGCGACCGTCGCGGCACCGACGAGACCGGCGCCGCGCCCGTATGCACGTCTGCCGAGCCACCACGTGGCGACAACACCGCCGAGACCGAGCGCGACGGCGACCCCGCGGGCCGCACCGAACGACGCATGGCCGTACAGGGCCTGCACCGGCGCCAGGACGTACATCAGGAGCGACGGGTAGTCGTACCAGTGGGGGTCGAGACCGTGACCGTGCGCGATGCGCCACGCGCGGGGGACGATGCTCGTCTCGTCGGGGTTCAGGAGCGAGTAGGGAAGCCCGTAGCGGATCCCCACGAGCCGGAGCGCCGCCGCCAGGGCGACGACCGCGCCGAGCGCGAGGAGCTCAGACCTCTGGAGGCGCGTCACCGACGAGCAGACCGATGTCGCCCGCCGTCACGAGCACGGCGTCGACCCCGGCGCGCTCGAGCTCGTCGATCTCGTCCCGGCTCGCGCTCTCGAGCTCGGCGATGGCAAGCTTCCCGGCCGGGACGTCGGGCAACAGCTCGAGCAGGCGGTCGAGGTGATGCTGGTCGTCGTCCTTCTCTTCGGCCGAGAGCAGCAGGATCTCCGGATCGACGATCTCGAGCACATGCTCGAGGTCCTCCTCGTCGCGGACGCGGATCACGCATTCGACCCCGAGCGCGTGCACCTCCTCGATGACGTCGGCGAGCCGCTCGCGCTCGGAGTCGACGTCGACCACCACGGCATCTGCATCGGCGACGCCGTCGAGCGACCCGTTCCAGACGACCGGGAGCGCCGTCGCGTCGCGGACGCCGCCCGCCGGCGCGCGCACGACGACGCCTTCCGCCCCTTGTTGCTCGGCTGATCGGGCAGCCGCGGCGTCGGCGACCTCGACGAGGATGGAGATACCGTCCCCTTCCGAGATCGCCTGGCTCAGCCTACGGGGGCCGGTCACTGTCGGGGATGCTACTTCGCGCCGCACGCTAGCGTCCGTTCATGCCCTCGCCCGGCGTCCCACGGGTGTGCGTGCTCGGCGCGGAATCGACGGGGAAGACGACCCTGACGGCAGCGCTGGCCGCACGGTTCGACACCGTCTGGAACCCGGAGTACGGGCGCGTCTACACCGAGGTCGGGCGCACTCGCGGAGCGCCGTGGGAGAGCTCGGAGTTCGCGCATATCGCCCACGTCCACTGCTGGTACGAGGACTTCCTGGCAGGTCTCGCGCACCAGGTCCTCTTCTGCGACACCGACGCCTTCACGACGGCGCTGTTCCACGAGGCGTACCTCAGACGCCCGGCCACCGGCTTCGAAGAGCTGGCTGGTCGCGTCTACGACCTCTACGTCGTCTGCGGCATCGACGTGCCGTTCACCCACGACGGCTGGCGCGAGTTCGAGGGTCAGCGCCGCCTGATGCACGAGCGGCTGGTGGACCACGCCCGCGGGAGCGGGTCGCCCTGGTTGCTGGTGGAAGGCCCGCATGAGGCCCGACTCGCTGCTGCGGCAGCGGCGGTTGAGGAGGTGCTGAAGAGCGGGTCAGACCAGAAGGTCTGACCCTGTCGGGGCTACGCGCCGACCGGGTGCCAGACGGTCTTCAGCTCGAGGAAGCTCGCGATCTCCCACGGGCTCTGCTCGTCGCGCGAGCGGACGACGCGCTTGACGTTGTCTGCGGCGAGGCGCTCGAGCTCGGCCGTCGAGCCGTCGGCACCGGTGAGGTCGATCGCGTTCACGTCCATGTGGCCGGCGAGAACCGGCGCGATCTCTTCGCGAAGACCGGTGAGGACGTTCACGACGCCGCCAGGCACGTCAGAGGTGGCGAGGGCCTCCGCGAGCTCGACCGCGGCGAGCGGGTGCGTCTGCGAGGCGACGACCACGACCGCGTTTCCGCCGACGAGCGCCGGTGCCAGCCTCGCGACCACGCCGTCGAGCGCCGGCTCGTCCGGGGCCACGATGGCGACCACCCCCGTCGGCTCGGGCACCGTGAAGTTGAAGTACGGCCCGGCGACGGGATTCGAGCTCCCGAGCACCTGGGCGAGCTTGTCGGCCCAGCCCGCATACCAGACGACGCGGTCGACAGCGGCCTCGACCTCCTTGCGTCCCGAGCAGACAGTCGCCAGGTCGTCGGCCCGCGCTTCCATCATCTCGGCCAGCCGGTAGAACACCTGACCGCGGTTGTAGGCGGTCGCGCCGGCCCAGCCGGGGAAGGCGCCACGTGCGGCCTTGACCGCGTCGCGCGCGTCCTTCCGGGAGGCGCGAGCGACGTTCTGCCCTTCCGCCTCGTAGGTGCGCCCCGACTCGGAGCGCGGAAACGCGCCCCCGATGTAGAGCTTGTACGTCTTTCTGACGGGGAGTCGCGCCATGGTCAGTCGAAGGTCAGATACGCCTCGAGACCGTGCCGGCCGCCCTCGCGGCCGAACCCGGATTCCTTGTAGCCGCCGAACGGCGACGTCGGGTCGAAGCGGTTGAAGGTGTTCGCCCACACCACACCGGCCCGCAGCCGCTCGGTCATCCAGAGGATGCGTGAGCCCTTCTCCGTCCAGACGCCCGCGGACAGCCCGTAGGCGGTGTTGTTCGCCTTCTCGACGGCCTCCTCGGGCGTCCTGAAGGTGAGCACCGACAGCACCGGGCCGAAGATCTCCTCCTGGGCGATCCGGTAGCTCTGAGCGACGTTCGTGAAGACCGTCGGCACGAACCAGTAGCCCTTTTCGGGCAAGCGGCACGGCGGCTGGTAGATCTCCGCGCCCTCCTCCTCCCCGCTCGCCACGAGCTCACGGATCCTCTCCAGCTGCGCCTTCGAGTTGACCGCCCCGACATCGGTGTTCTTGTCCAGCGGATCGCCGACGCGGAGCGTCGTCAGGCGCCGCTTCAGCTTGGACACGAGGGGCTCGTAGATCGACTCCTGGACGAGCAGCCGGGAGCCGGCGCAGCACACGTGGCCCTGGTTGAAGTAGATTCCGTTGACGATGCCCTCGATCGCCTGGTCGAGGGCGCAGTCGTCGAAGACGATGTTCGCCGCCTTCCCGCCGAGCTCGAGCGTCAGGTGCGTTCCGGTGCCCGCGAGCTCCCGCTGGATGGCCTTCCCGACCTCGGTCGAACCGGTGAAGGCAATCTTGTTAACGCCCGGGTGCTTCACGAGGTGCGCCCCCGTCGATCCGTCGCCGGTGACGATGTTGACAACGCCCGGTGGGAGCTCGGCCTGGCGGCAGACGTCGGTGAAGAGCAGCGCCGTCAGCGGCGTCGTCTCGGCCGGCTTGAGGACGACCGTGTTCCCCGCCGCCAGCGCCGGCGCGATCTTCCACGCCAGCATCAGCAGCGGGAAGTTCCACGGGATGATCTGGCCGGCGACCCCGAGCGGCCGCGGTCGCCTGTTCGGGAAGGCGTACTCGAGCTTGTCTGCCCACCCCGCGTAGTAGAAGAAGTGCGCCGCCGCGAGCGGCAGATCGACGTCGCGCGACTCCTTGATCGGCTTGCCGCCGTCGAGCGACTCTGCGACTGCGAGCTCGCGCGATCGCTCCTGGAGGATCCGCGCGATCCGGAAGAGGTACTTCGCGCGCTCCGACGGCCGAAGACCCGACCAGCCGTTCTCGTACGCCTCGCGGGCAGCACCGACCGCCAGATCGACGTCCTCGGGGCCCGCGAGGGCGACCTCGGCGAGCAGTTCCTCGCTGGCGGGCGAGATGGTCGCGAACCATTGCCCGCTCTTGGGGTCGACGTGCTCGCCCGCGACGAAGAGGCCGTACCGTTCTTCGAAGCGGACGATGTCCCGCGCCTCGGGGGCAGGCGCGTACTCCCACTCCAGCGGCGCCGGGGCGACGTCCTTTCGCTTCGCGACGTCGGTCATCAGTCGATCGTGAAGTAGTCGAGGGACTGGTAGACGCCGGTCTTCTGCTTGCGGATCTGCATGAGGACGTCGTTGAGGAGCGACGAGGCGCCGAAGCGGAACAGGTCTGGCGTCATCCAGTCGGTCCCGAGCGTCTCGTGCAGGACACAGAGGTACTGGATCGCCTGCTTGGCCGTCCGGATCCCGCCGGCCGGCTTCATCCCGATGATTCGCCCGGTCTCGTCGTAGACGTCGCGGATCGCCTCGAGCATGCAGAGCGTGACCGGCAGCGTTGCTGCGGGGGTCACCTTGCCCGTCGACGTCTTGATGAAGTCGGCCCCGGCGGCCATGGCGAGGAGAGAGGCGCGGCGAACGTTGTCGTAGGTGCCCAGCTCACCGGTCTCGACGATCACCTTGAGGTGAGCGGCCCCACACGCGTCCTTGACCTGGCAGATCTCGTCGTAGACCTTCGCGTAGCGCCCGGACAGGAACGCACCGCGGTCGATCACCATGTCGACCTCGTCGGCTCCCAGCTCGACCACGTCGCGCACCTCTGCCACCTTGAGCGCCGTCGGAGCCTGACCGGACGGGAACGCGGTGGCTACGGAGGCCACCTTGACACCCGTGCCACGGAGCCGGTCGTGCGCGGTCGGAACGAGATTCGGATAGATGCACACCGCAGCCACTGACGGAACAGTCGGGTCGACCGGATCGGGTCGGACGGCCTTCGAGCACAGCGCAGCAACCTTTCCGGGCGTATCGGCTCCCTCGAGCGTCGTCAGGTCCATCATCGTCACGGCGAGGACGAGCGCCTGCAGCTTCGACTCCTTCTTGATCGAGCGCTTCGCGAGCTCGCCGGCCCTCGCCTCGAGCGCGACGGCGTCCACGGAGCCGATCCTGGGCAGCCGCGGCTCGAGCGGAAGCTCGAAGCCCCCGCCCGGTAGTGCAGGTGCGACAGCCATCTAAGTGAGTGTAGTGGCCACGCCCGTATTCCTCGATCGAGGGATTCCCCCGGTATCACCCTTTCAGGGGGAGGCGGCGAGCGACCGCTGCCTACCGTGAGACTCGACCCGCCGGAGCGTCACGCGGGATCGGCAACTGCGGCAGGCGCACGGCGCCGAAGGGGTGGAGACTCAGATGTCCTTCCGTGGGCATACGTCCGAGGTTCGCGTACGCTCGAACGACGTTGGTCGCGGTCACCGGCGGGTGATGACGATTGCACTTCGTGCCGCCACGGTTGCCGCCATCGTGCTGACGTCGCTGGTCGCCGCAGGCGTCACGTGGGCCGCGCCGGTTCCATACGACCCTAGCGTGGACGTGAACTCCATGTTCAACACGACGGCGTACTCCGGGGCCACGCAGTGGTGGAACGCGGGCTACACGGGTGCGAGCGTCGACGTTGCCCTGATCGACTCGGGCGTGGCTCCGGTAGAGGGCTTGGACGCCCCGGGAAAGGTCTTGTACGGACCGGATCTGTCGCTCGAGTCGCAGGCGCCGAACCTGAGCAACCTCGACACGTACGGTCACGGCACGTTCATGGCCGGCCTGATCGCCGGCAAGGACGCGACCCTGACGGCACCGTATTCGACCGCGCCCGCCTCGGCGTATCGAGGCTTCGCGCCTGACGCGCGCATCGTCAGCCTGAAGGTGGCGACCGCGGACGGAGGCACCGACGTCACGCAGATGATCGCTGCGATCGACTGGGTCGTCCAGCACGCCCACGATCCCGGCCTGAACATCCGCGTCATCAACCTGTCCTACGGCACGAACTCGATGCAGAGCGCCACCGTCGACCCGCTCGCCTACGCGGCGGAGCAAGCCTGGAAGAAGGGCATCGTGGTGGTCGCGGCCGGCGGCAACTCGGGCTTCCAGAGCCACATGAACAACGCGCCGGCGCTCTCCGACCCGGCGTTCGACAGGTATCTGATCGCTGTCGGTGCAACGGACTCGCAGAACACCGCGACGCTCACCGACGATCACATCACCGACTTCTCGCCCTGGCCGAAGCGCGGCGCCACCCGCGGCGTCGACCTCGTCGCACCGGGCGGCCACCTCCAGGGTCTGCGCGTACCGGGCTCGTACATCGACGCGAAGAACACGTCGGGTCAGATCGACGCCCGCTTCTTCCGCGGCAGCGGCACGTCGGAGGCGGCCGCGATCGTCTCGGGCGCGGCAGCCTTGATCCTGCAGAAGTACCCGAACGCGACACCGGACCAGGTGAAGGCGCTGCTGACGAGCACCGGCTATCCGATCAACGACAAGGCGCAGGCGATCGGCGGCGGCGAGCTCCAGCTCGGTAAGGCGCTCCACGCGGCACTGCCGGTCTCGACGCAGACGTGGCCGGTCTCGACGGGAACAGGCTCCGTGGAGCTCTCACGGGGCTCCGACCACCTTACGCGTGACGGCATCGAGCTGAGCGGCGAGCAAGACATCTTCGGCATGCCGTTCGGCGCTCCCGGCATGGCGGCACTCGAAGCGGCGGCATCGACCTGGTCGGGCGGTACGTGGAATGCAAGCACGTGGAGTGGCAGCACCTGGAGCGGCTCGACCTGGAGCAGCTCCACCTGGAGCGGCAGCAGCTGGTCTGGAAGCACGTGGAGCTCGAGCACGTGGAGCTCGAGCACCTGGAGCAGCTCCACCTGGAGCAGCTCCACGTGGAGTGGCAGCAGCTGGTCGGGCAGCACCTGGTCGGGGAGCACCTGGTCGAGCGACGGTTGGCACTAGCCGTCCGTCCTCAAGTTCGGATTCTCACGATCCGATCAGGACAGGGATGAACGCCGAGGCGACAGCTCGCGCACGTCTCCGTCCGGGCCTTCGTGGGCACGTGCTGACCGGCACCGCCCGCGTCTGGCTTCTGATCGCAGGCATCTGGCTCGTTACCGGCGCGGCCTGGGGTTCCGTGGTGGCGTTCGACCACCCGGCCCGGGCTCTTGCGACACCCGTGCTGCCGTGGTGGGCGATCGCAGGGATGGCGTTCCTCACGGAGGCATACGTGGTGCACATCCATTTTCGGCGTCAGGCGCACACGCTTTCGCTGAACGAGATCGTCGTCGTCCTGGGACTGTTCAACGGCACGCCGCGCGCCCTTCTGATCGGACAGGCGCTGGGCACGGCGGTCGCCCTTGCCGCCTGCCGGCGCCAGCGGCCCATGAAGCTCCTCTTCAACGTCGGCCAGCTGCTGCTCGGCACGGCAATCGCGGTGCTACTGTTCAGGGCGGTCGTCGGCGCCGAGACGCTGTACGGCCTACGCGTGTGGGCGACCGCCCTCGCGGCGATCTGCGTGATGAGCCTCGTCGGCGTGACGCTCGTGGCGGTCGTGATCTTCCTCGCCGAGCGCGAGTGGTCGCTGAGCGAATACCCGCGGACACTGATGATCGCAGTCGCGGGCGCGACGGCAACCGGCAGCCTGGCACTCGCGGCGGTCGAGCTGCTGCACACCACCCGGTCGGCTGTCTTGCTCCTCGTTCTCCCGGTGGTGCTCTGTGGGCTGGCGCTCCGCGCCTACGTCGAGCAGCGGCAGGAGGCTGAGCGGGTGCGGTTCCTCTACGAATCGATGCGCCGGACACAGGAGGCGCCCGAGTTCGGCCTTGCGGTCGGCCAACTGCTCCTCGCGGCGCGTCAGCTTCTGCGCGCCGAGTACGCCGAGATCGTCCTGCCCTCGCCGCGCACGCAGGAGGGTGCGCTGAGGTCGACGAGCGGCCCGCAGGGAGAGACGCTGATGCGCCCGGTGCCGCTCCAGCAGACCGACCACCACGCACTGCGGATCCTCTCGTCCTCGAGCGCGGCGGTTGTGCTCGCACGGGGGCGGTCGCCGCACTCGCTGGACGGGCTTCTCGCAGCGCGCGGGCTCGAGGACGCCATCGTCGGTGTTCTGCGCACGGAGGCCCAGGCGCTCGGCCTGATCCTCGTCGGCGACCGCGCCGGAGACGTGGCGACGTTCACGAGCGACGATCTCGGCGTCTTCGAGACGTTCGCCGGTCATGCGAGCGTGCTGCTCGAGAACGGCCGTCTCGAACGGTCGCTGGCGCAGGTGACCGAGCTGCAGGAAGCCCTCCAGCATCAGGCGTATCACGACGGGCTCACCGGCCTCCCCAACCGCCTGCTCTTCGCCGAGCGTGTCGCGGACGCGCTGGAAGCGGTTCGAACCCCTGGTCAACCCGCGGCGATGCTGTTTCTCGATCTCGACGGATTCAAGGTCGTCAACGACACGCTCGGGCACGCCTCGGGTGACGAGCTGCTCGTCGAGGTGGCCCGTCGCCTCAAGGCGACCGTCCGCCCACAGGACATCCCGGCCCGCCTCGGCGGCGACGAGTTCGCCGTGCTGCTCGACGAGACCGAGGCACCGAGGGCCGAAGCCGTCGCTGCACGCATTGCCTCCGTGCTCGGAGAGCCCTATCGCATCGGCAGACGACTGACGACGGTGCACGTCAGCATCGGCATCGCCCTCGCCCAGCCGGACATGCGGTCACCGGACGAGCTGTTCGCACAGGCCGATCTCGCCATGTACTCCGCCAAGTCGGAACGCTCGCGGCGGTTCGCGACGTACGAGCCGGGTCTCCACGAAGCGATGCGCCAGCGGCACGCCCTCGCCTTCGACCTCGAGGAGGCCCTGAAGCGGCGCGAGATCGTCGTCTACTACCAGCCGGCCGTCTCCATCTCCACCGGGCGGATCCACGCGTTCGAAGCGCTCGCGCGGTGGCGTCATCCGTCACGAGGTCTCGTGCTTCCCGACGACTTCCTGCCGACGGCGGCAGAAAGCGGGATCATGGAGGAACTCGGCCGCTTCGTGGTCGACGAGGCCTGCAGACAGGCGGGCCGCTGGCAGGAGATCACTACCGACCACGGCGGAACCGGGCTCTGGCTCAACCTCTCCCCCACCGAGCTGCAGCGCGACACGCTCGTGGACGAGCTCTCCAGGGCCCTCACGCGCACCCGCCTCGACGCGCGTCTCGTGTCGCTCGAGGTGACCGAGGCGAGCGTCGTCCAGGACGAGACGCGCGTCGCCCGCCTGATGAGGGACCTGCGCGACCTCGGCTTCAGCATCTCGATCGACGACTTCGGCACCGGCTACTCCTCGCTGAGCCGGCTTCGCGACTTTCCCATCGACATGCTCAAGATCCCCAAGCCGTTCGTCGACCGGCTCGCCCGCGACGGCGTCGACGCGAGCCTCGTCGACGCGATCCTGCGGCTGGCCGGCTCGCTCGGGCTAACGGCTGTCGCCGAGGGGATCGAGACCGCCGAGCAAGCCGAACGGCTCCGCGCGCTCGGCTGCGACCTCGCCCAGGGATTCTTCTTCGGGCACCCGGTGACGGGGGACGAAGCGCTGCACACGCTCCGGCGCAACCAGCTGCGCCGGGTGACCCCGGTCGCCCGCGCCAGCTAGAGCCCGAGCCGCTCGAGCTGCCCGGGGTCGCGGCGCCACTTCGGCCGTACCTTGACGACCAGCTCGAGGAACACCGGGTGCCCTACGATCGCCTCCACCTCGGGTCGCGCCCGTGTCCCGATCTCGCGGATCATCGACCCGCGCTTGCCGACAAGGATGCCTTTCTGCGACTCGGTCTCGACGAGGACGAACAGCCGGATCGTCCGCTCGCCCAGCTCGTCGACGACGACGGTGACGGCGTGCGGGACTTCCTCGCGCGTCAGCTGCAGCACCTTCTCCCTGACGACCTCGGCGATGCGCTCCTCCACCGTCTGGTCAGTCGAGGCCTCGCGAGCGAAGTAGAGCGGCCCTTCGGGCAGAAGGTGGACGAGGTCTGCGCGAAGCTCGCCGACGCCGTCCTTGGTCTTCGCGCTCACCGGGTGCAGCGCGTGGAAGTCACCCAGTGTCGCCGCCACCTTCATCTGGCTCGCGATATGTGCGGGTTTGAGGCGGTCGACCTTGTTGAGCGCGATCACGACCGGCACGCCGAGCGAGAAGACCCGCCGGGCGACGAAGCGGTCGCCCGCGCCGATCCGCTCACGAGCGTCGACCACGAGGAGAATCGAGTCGACGTCGTCGAAGGAGCTGTCGACGGTGTCCTGCATTCGCCGCGTGAGCGCGTCGATCGGCCGCTGGAAACCGGGGAGGTCGACGAGCACGAGCTGATGCTCCTCGTGGTTCGCCACTCCGAAGATGCGGCGGCGCGTCGTGTTCGGCACGGCCGAGGTGATGGCGACCTTGTCCCCGCACAGCGCGTTGACGAGCGTCGACTTGCCGACGTTCGGCCGGCCGGCGACCGCGACGAAGCCCGAGCGCAACGTGCCGGTGCGCTCGCCTGTCATAGCTCGAACGTGTCGGGCAGAAGCTCGCTCGGCGTCATCGTGCGGACGTCTGCGCCGTGGCGGAACACGACCCGCTCGACACCCATCTCGACGAGCCACTGACGGCAGCCGCCGCAGGGCGAGGCGGTGACCGCGGCGACGACGAAGTCTCCAGGCCGGTACCCCTCCACGATCGCGCGCGAGAACGCCGTACGCTCGGCACAGACGCCGAGGGGGTATGCAGCGTTCTCGACGTTGACGCCCTCGATCACGCGTCCGTCCCTCGTCAATACCGCGCAGCCGACGAGGAATTTCGAATACGGCGCGTACGCCCTCTCGGCGACGGCGTCCGCGCGCGCAAGCAGCTCGGCGTCGGTCATCCCTGGAAGAAGAGCTGAAACAGCCCGAGCGTGACGAGTGACCCGAGCAGCGCTCCCGCCCCCACCTCGACCGCCGAGTGGACACCCGCCTCGACGCGGGTCTGGGCGACGAGCAGCGCCATGATGAACGTGAGGCTCGAGATGAGGAAGCGGTGACCCGAGTCGTGCAGGACGAGCGTCGCCACCATCCAGCCCGCGAAGGCGACGGCCGCGTGGCCCGAGGGCAGACCGCCTCGCAGCGGGCGCCCACGGCCCGACAGCGCCTTGCCGGCGATGACGAGCATGACGACGAGCACGAGCGCGACGACGGTCAGGTCGGCCGGTGCGTTCGAGAGCCGGTCGAGGAAGCGGCCGCTCCGCTCGGCAACGTCCCCCGAGAAGACGAGGTATCCGACCGCGACGGCGTTGATCGACGCGATCAGCACCGCACCAGCGGCGACGTCCTTGGCCAGCTTGGCGAGCGGGTCGAACGAGGTGCTGGCGACGTCCACCGCCGCCTCGATCGCCGAGTTGAGCATCTCCGCCACGAGCACGAACGAGATCGAGATCAACAGCGCGATGAGCTCGATCCGCGTAACGTCGAACGCGACCGCGGCGACGATCACCGCGACCGCGATGAGGAAGTGCAACCGCAGGTTCCGCTGCGTGCGCAGCGTGTGGATGATCCCCTCGAAGGCGAAGTTGAAGCTCTCGAGGAGCGACCGTGCGCGGCGGGCGTCGGTCATCGTGCGAGCACGCGCTCGCGCGCCTCCATCTCGTCACCGTGGTCGTAGCCGATGAGGTGCAGGAGCCCGTGCACGAGCGGCCCCCGCCAGGCAGCTCCGACGATCTGGGGGCACAGGACGACGTCGCCGAGAGCGCGCGGGACGCCCGCGGGCAGCGCCTCGCGACTGTCGATCGGAAACGACAGGACGTCGGTCACCTCGTCGAGGCCGAGGTGCTCCGCCTTCAGCGCCCGGATCTCGTCCGAGCCGACGAAGGCGATTCCGAGCTCACCGTCCTCGAAACCCTCGCTCGAGAGCACGAGGCGCGCGAGCTGGACGGCCCCGTTCTCGTCGACGGGCAGACCGCTCCGGTTCTCGACCTCCACCTCGATCACTTGCGACGAGCCGTTCCGGTCTCCTCTGCGTGCCGCTTGTAGGCCTCGACGATCCGCTGCACGAGCTTGTGGCGGACGACGTCCTCGTGCCCGAACTCGACGAACGCGACGCCGTCGAGCGCAGACAGGATCTCGCGCACCTGGATCAGTCCGGACGCCTGCTCACGCGGCAGGTCGATCTGGGTGACGTCTCCGGTCACGACCATCTTCGAGCCGAAGCCGAGGCGCGTCAGGAACATCTGCATCTGCTCGGGCGTCGTGTTCTGCGCCTCGTCGAGGATGACGAACGAGTCGTTGAGCGTCCGCCCGCGCATGAACGCGAGTGGCGCTACCTCGATCGTCGCGCGGTCCATGTACGCGGCGAGCCGGTCGGCATCCATCGTGTCGTACAGCGCGTCGAAGAGCGGGCGCATGTACGGATCGACCTTCGCGAGCACGTCGCCGGGGAGGAAGCCGAGCCTCTCACCCGCCTCCACCGCCGGCCTCGTCAGGATGATCCTGCCGACCTGCTTCTCCGACAGCGCCGCCACGGCGAGCGCGATCGCCAGATACGTCTTGCCCGTCCCTGCCGGGCCGATGCCGAACGTGACGGTGTAGGAGCGGATCGCATCGACGTAGCGCTTCTGCGTCACGGTCTTGGGCGCGATCTTCTTGCCACGGTGCCGCCAGACGACGTCTTCGAAGACGTCCCGGATGTCCTCCGCCTGGTCGAGGGCACGTGCGACCGCACCGACCGTGTCCGGCCCGATCTGGTGCCCGCCCTCGACCAGCTCGACGAGCTCGTCCAGCACGGCACGTGCCTCGGCTACGCGCTCCGCCTCCCCGTCGAGCGTCAGGCGGTTGCCGCGCAGCGAGATCGAGCAGCCGAGCCGCTCGCGCAGCGAGTCGAGCACGCCGTCCTCGACCCCCGCGAGCTCGGCGGCGACGTCGTTCGGAACTGTGAGAACCTCCTGCACCAGTCTCAGTGTAGGGGTGGGTAAGGTCAGGGAGATGCGGGGTCTGGAGCGCAAGTGGTGGACGCTCGTCGTCGTCTGCACCGCGGTGTTCATGCTGCTCCTCGACATCACTGTCGTGAACGTCGCGCTGCCCTCCATCCAGCGCGACCTGCACGCCAGCTTCTCGCAGCTGCAATGGGTCGTGGACGCGTACGCGCTCGCTCTGGCGACGCTCGTCCTCACCGCCGGGTCGCTCTCGGATCTGATCGGGCGACGCCTCGTCTTCGCGCTCGGCCTTGCCGTGTTCGCCGGTGCATCGGCCGCTTGTGGCGCCTCGCCGAGCGCGGGCTTCCTGATCGGTGCGCGCGCGGCCCAGGGGCTGGGCGGCGCGATCATGTTCGCCACCTCGCTCGCGCTGATCGCGAACGCGTTCCACGGCCGCGAGCGGGGTTTCGCCTTCGGCATCTGGGGCGCAACGATCGGTGCGGCTGCCGCGATCGGCCCCCTCGTCGGCGGTCTGCTCACCGAGGGTCTCGGCTGGCGCTGGATCTTCTACGTCAACGTCCCGATCGGAGCTCTCGCGGTCGTCGGCTCGATGCTCAAGCTGGACGAGTCGAGGGATCCCGCACGAGGGCGGGTCGACCTCCCCGGCACGGCCGCGCTTACCGGCACGCTGTTCCTGCTCGTCTACGGGCTCCTGCAGGGCAACGGCAAGGGCTGGTCGAGTGCCTCGATTATCGGCTGCTTCGGAGGAGCGGCGGCGCTGTTCGTCGCGTTCGTCCTGCTCGAGCTCGCAGACCGTGACCCCATGCTCGACGTCAGGCTGTTCGCCGGCCCGGGGTTCCTCGGCGCCCAACTCGGGGCGTTCGCCGTCTCGGCGGCGATGTTCTCGATCTTCCTCTACTTGACGCTCTACCTGCAGAACGTGCTCGGCTACGGACCGCTCGGCGCCGGTGCGCGCTTCCTGCCCCTCTCGCTCGCTGCATTCGTGGTCGCCGCAGTGACGGGCAACCTGACGTCGCGCGTGCCCCTCTGGGCGTTGCTCGGTGTCGGGCTCGTTGTCTGCGGGGCCTCGCTCCTGCTGATGGCGCAGGTCAAGACCGGATCCCACTGGACCGTGCTGCTCGCCGGATTCTTGGTGGGCGGCATCGGCATCGGGATCGTCAATCCCACGCTCGCCACCGTCGCCGTCGGCGTCGTCCCACCGGAGCGGTCCGGGATGGCATCGGGGACCAACAACACGTTCCGGCAGGTCGGCATCGCCACCGGAATCGCAGCGTTCGGTGCGCTGTTCGAGAGCCGTATCTCCGCCCACCTGACCTCGACGCTCGGCCACGATCCCGGGCACGGCGTGGTCGCCGGCGTCGCATCAGGCTCGTTCCCACCCGCGTTCCCAGCACCGGCGCGCGCGGCGTTCGTCGACGGTCTTCACTCACTCTTGTTCGCAGCAGCGATCGTCGCCTTCGTCGGCGCCGCGCTCAGCGCTTTCCTGCTCCGCGGGTTCGAGGCGCAGGACACCTCCGCACACGCGCGGACGGCGCCGTCGGCCGAGGGGTAGCCTTTAGGCCAGTTTCTCGCGGACGAGCTGGCTGACGCTGGAGCCGTCCGCGCGCCCGGACACCTGCGGCATCACGTCGGCCATCACGCGACCGAGGTCGCGTAGCGATGTCGCCCCCACCTCGGCGATGACGTCGTCGATGATCTCCTCGAGCTCGTCCTCGGAAAGCGGCTCCGGCATGAACTCTTCGAGCACCTCGAGCTCGTATTCCTCCGCCTCGGCCTGCTCCTCGCGTCCCGCCGCCTCGTAGGCGTCGGCCGCCTCGGCGCGCTTCTTGCGCTCACGCTGGAGAACCTGGAGCTCTTCGTCTTCCGAGAGCGGCCGCTGCAGCTCCTTCTCGGCGGAGCGCAGGCTGGCGAGGATCAGGCTGAGCGCGTCGCGGCGATCCTCGTCGCGCGCGAGCCGCGCCTGCTTGAGCTGGTCCTCGATATCGGCAATGAGTGTCATGCGCACCCCGGCAGGCTAGCGCCGCCGAGCACGTGCCAGTGCAGATGGAAGATCGTTTGCCCTCCTCCAGGCCCGACGTTGACGATCACGCGGTAGTCCTCGAGCCCCGCTCGGAGCGCAGTTTCGGCGACGAACTCGAGCATCCTCTTGGCTTCGTCGGGCGGAAACTCGGCGACGTCTCGGAACGTCGCGACGTGCCGCTCCGGGATCACGAGCAGGTGGGTCTGCGCCTTGGGCGCGATGTCGCGGATCGCCACGAAGCCGTCCGCGGCGTGGACGTGATCGCCCTCGCGATAGAGCCGGCAGAAGAGACAGTCAGGCCGCAACTGCGAGCACCCCTTCGTCGGCGACGCCGGTCGCGCGTGCGCGGACGAGACCTCCGACGGGGGCCTCGACGAGCCAGGGCGTGTAGTCGTCGCCGTAGCCGCGGCCCGGCCGGTCGACGAGGACGAGGTCGGTGTTGCCGACCTTGGCGCTCCAGCGCCGGCGGCACAGCTCGGCCGACAGCGCGCGCAGGCGAGCGCTGCGATCTGCCTTGACGGTCGGCGGCACTGGATCCTCCGCTGCGGTGCGGGTCCCGGGGCGCGGCGAGTACGGGAAGACATGCACCTTGGTCAATCCGGCCTGCTCGACGACGGCGAGGGTGCGCTCGAACGCCGCGTCGTCCTCCGCCGGGAAGCCGACGATCGCGTCCGCAGTCAGGTTGAAGTCGCGAACCGGCTCCAGCTTGGCCACGTACTGCGCGGCCGTGTAGCGCCGACCCATCGCCCTGAGGACGCCGTCGTCACCGGACTGCAGTGGAACGTGGAGATGGGGAGACACGGTCGGCGTCTCCCGTAGGGCCGACACGAGCTCGGGGGTCACGTGGTTGATCTCGATCGAGGAAAGCCGTAGACGCGCGAGCCCCGGCACCGCTCCCGCCTCGCGCACGAGCCGGGAGAGCGTGGAACCCCCCGCGCGGTCGCGGAAGCAGCCGAGGTTGACACCCGTCAGCACCACCTCGCGGTGTCCCTGGTCGACGCGGCGGCGAATCTCGGCGAGCACAGCCGAGGCTGCGCGGCTACGAGTGCCGCCGCGGACGAGCGGGATGACGCAGAAGTGACATGAGAACGAGCAACCGTCCTGGATCTTGACGAAAGCCCGGACGCGCTCGAGCCGATGATCGGCCTGGACGCAGCCGATCGCGCCGACATCGCCTGCCACCGCGACAGCCGCCTCGTCGCCGGTGCGTGAAATCACGACGACGTTCGCGGGCATGCCGGCGAACGCGCCTTCGAGATTCGCCGCGCAGCCGGTGACGTAGACCCGACGCGCCGTTCGCGCGGCCCGCGCTGCCGCCTGTCTCGACTTCGAGACGGCCTCGTTCGTGACGCAGCAGGTGTTCACGATCGTCGTGTCCGCCAGGTCGTCGGCGGCTTCACGATGACCATCGGCGAGCAGGCGCTCCCGGATCGCCTGGGCGTCGGCGAACGAGACCTTGCAACCGAGAAACCGTGTCGTGAAGAAGGCCATTTTCGAGCCCAAGAGCTTAGACGGTGCGGATCGCGACCGGTCTGTCAGATTCGCTCGAAGCGGTCGGCGGCCCAGCCGTCCAGCGTCACCGAGCCGGCCCGCGACCATCCGTTGTGGGAGGGCCGTTGACCCTCGAGGTACCCCGACGTGACGACCACCGGCGTATGCACGCGGGCCAGTACGAGCTGGACGACCTCGCTCGACACGTTGGCAACGGCGACGTCGGCGGCGCGGAGCGCGCCGGTCGCCGCGTCGAGCACGTACGCGTCCAGCTCGACGCTGTTCGCCGCTGCGTTCACGCGCGTGACCTCAACGGCAACCTCATCGACGTCGACGGCGACGATCGGCGCGAAGCCGAGTCGCGCTGCGGCGATCGACAGGACCCCGGAGCCGCAGCCGATGTCGAGGAGGCTCCCCCGCGCGACGCCGCCGAGAAGCTCGATGCAGAGGCGCGTGGTGGGGTGGGCGCCGGTGCCGAACGCCCGTCCCGGGTCGATCACGACGGTCGGTGCGCCCTGCGGCGGTTCGAGCCACGGCGGCCCGATCCAGAGCCCGCCGACCGTGGCCGGGCGGTGGAACGCCCGCCAGGCGTCCTCCCACCCCGGCGCCACGGGCTCGCTCGCGACGCTCCGGAAGGCTGCTCTGAGCCGGTCCTCGCCGGCCTCGTCGGAGTAGATCCCGAACTCGACCTGGCCTGCGTCGTCGCCCTCCTCGAATCCCGCCGGTGCGAGGTCGAGCAGTACGGCGATCGCCTGCTCGCGCCTCTCGACGGGGACGCGAACCGCCACGCGACGCACCCCGTCGGTCATGGCACGAACCGGAATCGCTCGGTCGCGCGCCAGCCGTGGTCGGGCTGCTCGATCAGGAGCCACGCCGCGTCGACGTGAAACGCGAGCGGCAGGTGCGGCGCCAGCTCCCGCTCCGCTGCTGCAAAGAGCTCGTCGATCGTCGTCGTTGCGGTTGACACACCGACAGTCAGGTGCGGAACCGGATCGTGTCCCTCGAAGTCACCTCCGTACGGCGGGTACTGCGGAAAGCGCTCCCACGTCGCCGATATCAACTCGACGAAGCGCTCGCCAGGAGCCGGCGAAAGCCACACGTGCTCCGCGAACCGCCCGACGGCAGCCAACTCGGCGTCGAACGAGAGGATCTCGGCGAAGTGGGATCGGGCCGCAGCAAGCGCCCGTTCGTCGACGCGGTCGGCCGGAACGAACGGGACCAGCAACGTGATGTGCGCCGGCACTCTCCTGGCGACCTTCTCGGCGTCATACGTGGAACGAAACGGCGCCACAACGGGGTCGGCGTCCGGGACGAGCAGCGAGAGCGCCGTCCGAGGTCCGTCGTCGGAAGCGGACTCGGTCTCTACGGAGGTCAGCGAAATGCGCCCCGCAGTCGGTCGAAGAAGCCCCCTTCGCCGTCGTCGCGGTAGGCGTCCTCGCCGATCTGCTCCCCCAGCTCGACGAGCAGGCGGCGCTGCTCCGGATCCAGGCGGCGCGGGATGCGAACGTCGAGATGCACGCGCAGATCGCCGCGGCGTCCGCCCGCGAGCGAGGGCATGCCCTTGCCGCGCAGGACGCGGACGTCGCCGGGCTGCACGCCTGGTGGGATCTCGAGCTCGATCTCCCCGTCGGCTGTGGGCACGGTGACGGTCGAACCGATCGCCGCGTCCACCATGGTCAGCCCGACCACTGCGACCAGGTCGTCGCCGTCGCGGACAAGGCGGTCGTCCGCCCGCACGCGCACCTGGACGAAGGCATCGCCGGCGTGGCCACCGATGACACCGGCATGCCCCTCCCCCTGGACGCGAATACGCTGGCCGTCGTGGATCCCGGCGGGGATCTCGACGTCGAGCGTCCGCTCCTCGACGAGCCTTCCGTCTCCGTCGCAGCGCTCGCATGGCGTCTCGACGACCACCCCGGAGCCGCGGCAGCGCGGGCAGCTGGACGCCCGCACGAACTGACCGAACACGCTCTGCGAGACCTGCTGGACCCGACCGGCGCCGCCGCATGTCAGGCACGTGACCGGAGAGCTTCCCGGTTCGGCGCCCGACCCCCGGCAGCGCTCGCAGGCGACCGCGACCTGCAGGGGAACCTGCACCTCCGTCCCCCGATAGGCCTCGGCGAGCGTGACCTCGACGGCTGCAGCAACGTCGGCGCCGCGACCACGGCCTCCGGTTCGCCCGGTCTGCCCGAAGAGCCCCTCGCCGAAGAAGGCGGAAAACAGGTCGGTGATGTCGCCGAGGTCGAAGTCGGTCGGGGCAAACCCTCCGCGCCGCAAGCCGGCGTGACCGAAGCGGTCGTAGGTGTCGCGACGCTGGCGGTCGGAGAGGACCTCGTATGCCTGCGCGACCTGCTTGAACCGGTCGGCGGCGTCCGGCTCGGTCGAGACGTCCGGGTGGAGCTCCCGCGCAAGACGCCTGAACGCGCGCTTGATCTCGTCGTCGCTCGCGTTGCGCGGGACGCCCAGCACCTCGTAGTAGTCGCGCTCAGCAGTCGCCATGGCTCACGAATACGAGGACACGCGCGTCACGCCTCCTCGTAGACCTCCTCGACGAGGCGGGAGAGCTGGAACGCGGCCGCCCGCACGGAGCGGATCGCAGTCTCGTAGTCCATCCGGAGCGGACCGAGGAGACCGACCGTTCCGAGCGTCCGATTCGTCAGTCCGTACGGCGCGCCGACGTACGAGACGTCGTGGAACTCGGCTCCTTCGATCGCGGGACCGACGCGGACGACCGGCCGGTGCGGATCGAGGGCCTCGGAGAGCAGGTCGATGACGGCGGCTCGCCGCTCGAGCAGCTCGAGCAGCCGATGACAGGCCTCGAGCTCTTCGGCGGCGCGCGCGTCGCCGAGCAACCCGGCGGCGCCACCGACGTAGAGCTGCGTCCCGCTGTCGGCGAGCAGCTCCACGAACGCCGGGCGGATCCGCTCCAGGAACTCACGCTCGCGCGCCGACAGCTGGGGATCGTCGAGCTGTCTTCGAAACGTGCTGGTTCCGAGCCGGGTGCCCGCAACGCGCTCGTTGAGGAACTCCTTGGCCCAGCCCGCGAGCCCACTGTCGACCGGATCCTCGGTCTCGAAGAGCCGCTTCGTGACGCCTCCGGTCGTCGTGATCACCACGACCATCACGACGCGCGGCTGCAGGACGAGCACCTCGACATGGCGCACTATCGCCGACTCGAGCGACGGCGCCGAGACGAGCGCGAGGAGCCGGGTCGCCTGCGAGAGCATCTCCGTGGTCGTCTGCAGTGCCGCGTCGAGCTCGTTCCGCATCGCCGCGAGGTCGAGAGGAAGACGCCCCGGCCGCCCCTCGATCGATCCGACGAGCTCCTCCGCGTAGACGCGGTAGCCGCTCTCCGTCGGGACGCGCCCCGCAGAGGTGTGAGGATGGGTGAGCAGGCCGAGCCCCTCGAGCTCGGAGAGCTCGACCCGAACGGTCGACGAGGACGCATCGATGCCCGCGCGCACGACGAGCGACTTCGAGCCTACGGGTTGCCCCGTCGCGACGTATTCCTCGACGACGCGCCGGAGGATCTCGCGCTTGCGTGGGGTGAGCTCCATGTTCAGCGATGGTAGCTCCCGCATCGTCCGATCCGGCCCCGGGGACCCTGATCGGCGCTGCTAAGCGAGCACGGCCGCGGTGACGCCGCCTCCGAGCGGCCGTCCGCGTTCCGTCAGCCGGATGAAGCGGTTCCGTCCGCGCGAATCGGCGACATCGATCAGCCCGCGAGAGCAGAGACGGTCCAGCTCGGGCTGGTCGAGCGCACGCTCGAGCGACGGGTCGAGCTCGAGCGGCTCGTCGAGGCGGAGTCCGAGCATCAGCCGCTCGCGTGCGCGGGTCTCGTCGTCGAGCGGTTCGAGCTCGCGCGGCGGCCGAGCGCGGCGCTCGAGCGCCTCCAGGTAGCCACCGAGGCTTGGCGCGTTCCGCCACCGGGTGCCGCCCACCGTGGAGACGGCACCGATGCCGAGACCGAGATAGTCGCGTGCACGCCAGTACCCCAGGTTGTGTCGTGCGCGGAGGTCGCGGCCACCTACGCGCTCGGGCGAGACGCAGAAGTTCGCCGTCTCGTACCAGCGGTAGCCGGCGTCGGCGAGCGTCTCGACGACCCGCTCGAAGTACCCCTCCATCGCCTCCGCCTGGCGTTCGAGCTCGGCGCGCCACGAATGGGTGAAGCGGGTCCCCGCCTTCGCCTCGAGCTCGTAGTAGGAGAGGTGCTCCGGCGCGAGCGAGAGCGCCTCCGCGAGATCGCTGTCCAGGTCGGAGGGGCTCTGGCCGGGAATCCCGTAGAGAAGATCGAGCGAGATGTTGTCAAATCCGACACCACGAAGAGTATGCACCGCGCGTCGGACGTCGTCCCGGCCGGCCCGCCGCTCGAGCACCTCGAGCAGCTGCGGCTGGAAGCTCTGCGCTCCGAGCGAGATCCGCGTTACTCCGACGTCGCGTAGAAGTGCCGCGAGCCCGGGCGTCACTGTCTCGGGGTTCGCCTCCACTGTCGTCTCCATGGCGTCGGGCAGCGCCGCGAGAAGCCGCACCAGGGCATCCTCCTGCGTTAACGTCGGCGTGCCGCCGCCGAGGAACACCGTCTCTACGTGCCCGGCCAGCAGAGCTCGCTCGAGCTCGAGCTCCGCGAGGAGCGCCTCCACGTAGCGCTCGTGCTGGCCGTGCTTGCCGACGAGCGTGACGAAGTCGCAATAGCCGCAGCGGTGCGCGCAGAACGGCAGGTGGACGTACAGGTGCCGGACGCCGGCCATGCCTAGCGCTTCTTCTCCGAGTCGAGGTTGAGAACGGCGAGGAACGCTTCCTGGGGCACCTCCACGCCGCCGACCTGCTTCATTCGCTTCTTGCCCTTCTTCTGCTTCTCCAGCAGCTTGCGCTTGCGCGTGATGTCGCCGCCGTAGCACTTGGCGAGCACGTCCTTGCGCTTCGCCTTCACCGTCTCGCGGGCGATCACTCGCGCGCCGATCGCGGCCTGGATCGGGATGTCGAACATCTGCCGCGGGATCTCCTCCCGGAGCCGCTCGACAAGCAGCCTGCCGCGGTCGTACGCGAACTCCTTGTGGATGACGAGCGACAGCGCGTCGACCAGCTCGCCCGCCACCAGCACGTCGACGCGCGTCAGATCGCCCTCCCGGAACCCGATCACGTCGTAGTCGAAGCTCGCGTAGCCGCGCGTCCGGGACTTGAGCTGGTCGTAGAAGTCGAGGACGATCTCGCCGAGCGGCAGCTCGTACGAGAGCAGTACGCGCTCTTCGGAGAGGTACTCCATGTGGTCGAAGCGGCCGCGGTGCTCGTTGCAGAGCCCCATCACGTCGCCGACGTAGTCCTTGGGCACGATCACGGCAGCCTTGACGTAGGGCTCCTCGACCTTCTCCACCTCGCGCGGCATCTCGGCCGGGTTGTGGACTTCGACGGTCTCCCCGTCGCGGCGCTCGACGCGGTAGGCGACGTTCGGCGCGGTGACGATCAGGTCGAGATCGAACTCACGCTCGAGCCGCTCACGGACGATCTCCATGTGCAGCAGGCCGAGGAAGCCGCAGCGGAAGCCGAACCCGAGCGCCTGCGAGGTCTCCGGCTCGTAGAAGAGCGCGGCGTCGTTGAGCTTCAGCCGCTCGAGGGCATCGCGGAG
>JACXTT010004033.1_pt1 | contig 22057 bp, 18 predicted proteins | sample 9270951 | NCBI WGS metagenome assembly JACXTT01 (sample SAMN15532306, study PRJNA645909) | rock metagenome | isolation source: weathered quartz diorite | place: Puerto Rico | collected 2017-06-21
ATCGATTTCCGCCTGCGCACGCGCTACCTCGACAAGAAGGCCACCACGCTCGACGAAGCGCTGGCGATGATCGCCGAGGCCACGCAGAAGAAGGAAGCCATTTCCGTCGGCCTGCTCGGCAACGCCGCCGACATCGTGCCCGAGCTGGTCAAGCGCGCCCAGGCGGGCGGCATGCGCCCGGACATCGTCACCGACCAGACCTCGGCGCACGACCTGGTCAACGGCTATCTGCCGCAAGGCTGGACCGTCGAGCAATGGGAGCATGCGCGCCAGCACGATCCGAAATCGGTCGAAGCGGCCGCGCGCCCCGCCATCGTGAAGCATGTGCAGGCGATGCTCGCCTTCCAGCAGATGGGCGTGCCCACAGTGGACTATGGCAACAACATCCGCCAGGTCGCCTTTGATGAAGGCGCGAAGAATGCCTTCGACTTCCCGGGCTTCGTGCCGGCCTATATCCGTCCGCTGTTCTGCCGCGGCAAGGGCCCGTTCCGCTGGGTTGCGTTGTCGGGCGATCCCGAGGATATCTACAAGACCGACGCCAAGATGAAGGAGCTGTTCCCCGAGGACAAGCACCTGCACCGCTGGCTCGACATGGCGCACGACCGCATCGCCTTCCAGGGCCTGCCCGCACGCATCTGCTGGGTGGGGCTCGATGAGCGCCACCGCGCCGGCCTCGCGTTCAACGAGATGGTGAAATCCGGCGAGCTCAAGGCGCCGGTCGTGATCGGCCGTGACCATCTCGACTGCGGCTCGGTCGCGTCGCCGAACCGCGAGACCGAAGCGATGCGCGACGGCTCCGATGCCGTATCCGACTGGCCGCTGCTCAATGCGCTGCTGAACACCGCGGGCGGTGCCACATGGGTCAGCCTGCACCATGGCGGCGGCGTCGGCATGGGCTTCTCGCAGCATGCGGGCGTGGTGATCGTCTGCGACGGCACGGACGCCGCCGCGAAGCGCATCGAGCGCGTGCTGTGGAACGACCCGGCCACGGGCGTGATGCGCCATGCCGATGCCGGCTATGACCTCGCGATCGATTGCGCGCGCGAGAAGGGCCTCAACCTGCCAATGGTGAACCGCGCATGACCCGCTTCGCACTCGACACCATTTCGCCCACGCCGTGGAAGAACGGCGGCGGCACCACGCGCGAGGTCGCCGTGTGGCCGCCCGATGCAGGGCTCGACGACTTTGCCTGGCGCGTCAGCATTGCCGATATTTCGGCGGACGGTCCGTTCTCCGCGTTCGCGGGCATCGACCGGCAGATCGTGCTGCTCGATGGCGCCGGCGTAAGCCTGCGCGCCGCCGACGGCAGCTTCGACCACCGCCTCGATACCATCGGCGAGCCGTTCGCGTTCCCGGGCGACGTGGCGGTAGACGCCAAGCTCATTGCCGGCGCCACGCGAGACTTCAATGTCATGGCGCGCCGCGGCGTTTGCCGGGCGCAGGTGCACGCCATGCGGGCCGGCTTTTCCTTCAATTCGGGCGAGGACACGGTGGCGCTGTTTGTGCTCAAGGGTGCCTGGCGCGATCCCGGCGCGAGCCTGATGGAGCCGCTGCGCGCCAACGAAGGTGTCTGGTATCCAACCGGCGTCACCGCGGCGTTCCATGCGCTGGCGCCGCTTGAGGATGATGCGCTGTGCCTGTGCATCACGCTGGAAACGGAGATTGGCCAATGAACGCGCCCCTCACTTTGGGACGCCCCGAAGCCCGATCCGCCGACGGCGTCTGGCACCGCTGCCACCTGCTGCCCGATGCCGATCCAGACCGCGCCGTGCGGAACGGGGCACTGGTCGTCGAACAGGGCCGCATCGCCTGGCTCGGCCCGGAAGCGGAACTGCCCGCCGACTATCGCGGCCTGCCGCGCCATGACGGCGGCGGGGCATGGATCACGCCGGGCCTGGTCGATTGCCACACGCACCTGGTCTACGGCGGTCAACGCGCCGATGAATTCGCCATGCGGCTGGCCGGCGCCAGCTATGAGGAGATCGCGCGCGCGGGCGGCGGCATCGTGTCTTCGGTGCGTGCCACGCGTGCAGCGGATGAAGATACGCTGTTCGCGCAGGCGGCCGCACGGCTCGCGCCGCTGCTTGCCGAAGGCGTGACGGCCATCGAGATCAAGTCCGGCTACGGTCTCGAACTTGATGCCGAGCGCCGGCAACTGCGCGTCGCACGCCGCCTCGGCGAAGCGTTCGGCGTATCGGTGCACACGACCTTCCTCGGCGCGCATGCGCTGCCGCCCGAGTATGCGGGCCGCGCCGACGACTACATCGACTTGGTGTGCAACACCATGCTGCCAGCACTGGCCGAGGAAGGACTCGTCGATGCCGTCGATGCCTTCTGCGAATCGGTCGGCTTTTCGCTGACCCAGACCGGGCGCGTCTTTGACGCCGCCGCCCGTCACGGCCTGCCGGTCAAGCTGCACGCGGAGCAATTGAGCAACCTCGGCGGCGCCGCGCTGGCCGCGCGCCACCGCGCGCTGTCGGCGGACCACCTGGAGCACCTGGACGAAGCCGGCGTGGCGGCCATGGCGGCCGCGGGCACGGTGGCGGTGCTGTTGCCGGGCGCCTATTATTTCCTGCGTGACACGAACCTGCCGCCGATCGCGCTGCTGCGTCAATACGGCGTGCCGATGGCGATCTCCACGGATCACAATCCGGGTACGTCACCGGTTACATCGCTGCTGCTGATGATGAACATGGCCTGCACGCTGTTCCGCCTGACGGTGCCCGAGGCGCTGGCCGGCGTGACCACGCACGCAGCGCGCGCGCTCGGCGCCGCTGACCGCCATGGCATGCTCGCGGCCGGCCGCACGGCGGACTTTGTGCTCTGGCGCGTCGATTCGGCGGCGGAGCTCGCCTACTGGTTCGGCCGCAATCCGGCCGCCGTGGTGGTGCGGCAGGGACGCATCCATCCGGCGTCGTCTCAGCACGGCGGGAGGGCATGAGAGCATGAACGAAGCACGCATTCTTGCACCCCATGCATTGCTGCCCACCGGCTGGGCACGCGACGTGCTGCTGGCATGGGACGCCAATGGCCGCCTGACTTCGGTGCAGGCGGGCGCGTCGGTAGCGGCCGACGTGCCACGCGCCGCTGGCCCGGTGCTGCCCGGCATGCCGAACCTGCATTCGCACGCATTCCAGCGCGGCTTTGCCGGCCTGACCGAATACCGCAGCGTGACGCAGGGCGGCGATCCCGCCGGTGCCGACTCGTTCTGGAGCTGGCGCACGCAGATGTATCGCTTTGCGCAGCGGCTGTCGCCCGACACGCTGGAAGCCATTGCCACGCAGCTCTACGTCGAGATGCTGCGCGCGGGCTATACCAGCGTGTGCGAGTTCCACTACGTTCACCATGACATCGACGGCAAGCCGTACGCGGACGCGGCCGAGATGTCGCTGCGCCTGCTGCGCGCGGCCGAGCATGCCGGCATCGGCATGACGCTGCTGCCAGTGCTGTACCAGACCGCCGGCTTTGGCGACAAGCCGCCGCTGGCCGAGCAGCGCCGCTTCCTGCACGGCACCGATGCCATGCTGAAGCTGCTTGAGCGCCTCGCACCGGCCTGCGCGCAGCATGGCGCGCGCCTGGGACTGGCGCCGCATTCGCTGCGCGCGGTGCCGCAGCAAAGCCTGACGCATGCGTTGGCCGGCCTGCATGCGATGGACTCGACCGCGCCTGTGCACATCCACATCGCCGAGCAGCAGCGCGAGGTGGACGACTGTATCGCGTCGACCGGTACCCGGCCCGTGGAATGGCTACTCGACCATGCCGAGGTCGATGCACGCTGGTGCCTGGTGCATGCCACGCATATGGACTGGGATGAACGCCGGCGCCTCGCGCATAGCGGCGCGGTGGCCGGCATCTGCCCGACCACCGAGGCCAACCTTGGCGACGGCGTGTTCGAGGCCGCGCCCTACATGGCCCAGCACGGCGCCTGGGGCATCGGCTCCGACAGCCATGCCAGCGTCAGCGTGGCCGAGGAGCTGCGCATGTTCGAGTACGGCCAGCGGCTGGCGCTGCAACAGCGCAATGTGCTGGCGTCGGAGTCGCACATGCAGGTCGCTGACCGCCTGTACCTCGAAGCCGTGGCCGGCGGCGCGCGTGCCGCCGGGCGCGCGGTGGCCGGGCTCGCGGCGGGTCAGCAGGCTGACTTTGTCGTGCTGGATGGCGCGCATCCAGCGCTGGCGGGCCTGGACGGTGCCCAGGCGCTGGCCACCCATGTCTTTGCCAACCACGGCCATGAGACACTAGCGGAAGTCCGCACCGCCGGCCGTTGCCGCGTGCAGCATGGCGCGCATCCGCTGCAGGCGGAAGCCGGCCGGCTGTTCGTGGCGGCGCGCGCGAGCCTGCTGACCGACTGAAACCGCCAGCCGCCGGATGTTGCCCGCAACCTCCGGCGCGCGGCCCAGCATCACACAGACCATGTCCTTCTCTACCGATACCCCAGCCTTTACCCTGCATCGCGGCACCCGCCCGCTGCTGGTATCGATGCCGCACGTCGGCACCTACCTGCCCGCCACCGTGTCGCAGCGGCTCACCGCCGAGGCACGCACGGTGCCCGATACCGACTGGCACCTGGAACGCCTCTACGACTTCGCGCGTGAACTCGGCGCCTCCGTACTGGCGGCCACGCATTCGCGCTACGTAGTGGACCTGAACCGTCCGCCCGACAACGCCAACCTCTATCCCGGCCAGGACACCACCGGCCTGTGCCCGGTCGACACCTTCGACAAAACGCCGCTGTATGCCAACGGCGTGGGCCCTGACGAGGCCGAGATCGGCGCGCGCCGCGATGCTGTGTGGCGGCCCTACCACGCTGCGCTGGCCGAAGAGCTCGCGCGCCTGCGCCAGCAGCACGGCACCGTGGCCCTGTGGGACGCGCATTCGATCCGCTCGGTGCTGCCGCGTTTCTTCGAGGGCAAGCTGCCGGAGTTCAATCTCGGCACGGCCAACGGCGATAGCTGCGATCAGGTACTGGCCGACGAGCTGCTGGAGATCGCGCAAGACGTGCCCGGCCATACCGCGGTGCTGAACGGCCGCTTCAAGGGCGGCTATATCACGCGCAATTACGGCCTGCCGCACGACGGCGTACACGCCGTGCAGCTGGAGCTCGCGCAGTCGGCGTACATGAGCGAGTCGTATCCGTTTGCGTATGACGAAGCCAAGGCTTCGGCGTTGCAGCCGTCGTTGAAGCAGATGCTGGTGGCTGTGCTGGGGTTTGTGGAAGGGCGCTGAGCAGCGCGACGTTCCTCAGCCATGGGAAGCGCGAAGCTTCCCATGGCGTCGGGCATCACAACAACGAATCCGCCAACCTGCAAAGGTTCTGCCACGTCCGCGTGCGCAGCGGCCGCGCGGCCCATTTCTCGCGCACCACGGTATCGCTGTCGGCCAGGTAGCGCTGCTGGATGCGCACCATCTTCTTCACGACCTCGCGGTCGTAGATCACCAGCGCCGCCTCCGCATTGAGCGCGAACGAGCGGATGTCCATATTGGTCGAGCCCACCATGGCCACCGTGTCGTCGATGGTGACATGCTTGGCGTGCAGGAACGCACGGCGATACAGGTGGATCTGCACGCCGGACTCCAGCAGCACGCCGAAATAGGCTTCCTGCGCGGCCTGCGTGAAGCGCTGGTCGATGCGTTGCGACAGCACCAGGTGCACCTCCACGCCGCGGTAGCACGCCACGTGCAGCGCCTGCAGGAACGATTCATCCGGCACGAAGTAGGGCGTGGTGATGACCACGCGGCGCATGGCATTGTGGATCATCGAGACCAGTACCATCTGCGCGTTCTGCGTACCGTAGCCAGGCCCGCTCGGCAGCATCTGCGCGATGCTCGGGCCGTCCGGCGCGAGCGGCGGGAAATCCGCCGCGCCAAGATCCTTGTCGCTGGTCTCGAGGTAGCGGTCCGCGAGGAAGACCGCTTGCAGTTGCGACACCGCCGGCCCGGTGACGCGTGCCACCAGTTCCTCGTTGGGCAGGCCCGGCATCGATTCGGCATCGACGATGTTCTGCGAGCCGATGTAGCCGATGCGGCCATCGAGCACCACGATCTTGCGGTGGTTGCGCAAGTCGAAGCGCGCGCTCTTGCCCTTGAGCACCGCCGACAGCGAGCGCATCGGCAGCACCGGCACCACCTGCACGCCGGCATGGCGCAATTCGTTCGTGAAGGCTTTCAGGCCGCCGCGCGCGCCCAGCGCGTCGAGCAGTACGCTGCAGCGCACGCCACGGCGCGCGGCGCGCAGCACGGCGTCGGTGATCGTGCGGCCGGTGGCATCGGCGGCGTAGATGTACATGAGGATGTGCACCGACTGCGTGGCGGCGTCGATGTCGGCCACCATCGCGGCCACGACCTCGTCGTAGCGGTCCATCAGCGTGACCGTGTTGCCGCGCATCGGCGCGAACGAGCCGACCCGCTCGATCAGGCAGGCGCCGGTCCGGCACAGCCCGTCGGGCAGCGGACCCTCCGGCAGCTCATGGCTGATGCGCGTGCGCAGCTGCTCGATCCCCTGGTTGATGCGGGCCAGCTTCAGGCGGCGGGACTTAGGGTAGTAAATGCGCCCGAACAGCGCGTAGAGCAGCAGGCCAAGCCAGGGCAGGAAGAACACCAGCAGCAGCCAGGTGCGCGCGGCTGCCGGCGCCCGGCGCTGCGGGACATAGACCAGCATGGTCAGGCGGATCGTCCATTCGGTCAGCGAGAACAGCGGCCCCCACCACAGGGCGGGATCGGGCAGCGAAGACAGGAACGACGGAAGCGGCATGCCGGGGCTCGGGTATGGCGGCGGAATCGCCCAAGACCATACCAGAGCCGGCTACCCGCGGCCACACGCGGGCAACCGGCGCCTGCCCGGCGCGTTGCGGTGCCGGGCAGCGCGGCGCTTACTTCTTCACCACGTTCTTGTTGGCCTTGCTGCCGGTGGCCGCGTTGTACTTCTCCACGTACTCCTCGAACAGCTTGCGAATCGAGCGGCCGATCTTCGCGTAGTCCGATTCATTCAGGTTGGCCAGCGACACCCGGCCCGACGGGTGGCGCGTGCCGAAGCCACGGCCCGGCAGCAGCACCACGCCGGAATCCTCGGCCAGGCGGAACAGCAGCTCATTGGGCTCCACCGATGCGAGCACCCATTTGACGAAGTCCGGGCCGAGCGCCTTGCCGCCCAGCGCCTCGATATCGAGCAGCGTGTAGTAGTCCACGGCATTGGGATCGTCCGCTTCCGGCGCGATGCCGATCTCGCGGTACAGCGCCGCCTTGCGGCTGCGGATCAGGCGCTTCATGGCGGTCTTGTAGCTGTCCGGCGTGTCCATCAGCGAGAACAGCGAGAACAGCACCATCTGCACCTGCTGTGGCGTCGACAGGCCCGCCGTGTGGTTCAGGGCCACCGTGCGGCTGTCGGCCACCAGGCGGTCGATGAACTTGAGCTTGTCGGGCTCAGTGGTGATCGAGGTATAGCGCTCGTGCAGTTCCTTGCGCGTAGCCTCGGGCAGCTGGGCGATCTTCTCGTCGAAGATGTTGTCGCGGTGCGTGGCGATCACGCCGAGCCGCCAGCCGGTCGCGCCGAAGTACTTCGAGAACGAGTACACCAGAATGGTGTTCTTCGGGCACATTGCGAACAGCGAGACGAAGTTGTCGGCAAACGTGCCGTACACGTCGTCGGTCAGGATGATCAGGTCCGGGCGCTCTTCGACGATCGAGGCCAGGTACTCCAGGCTTTCATCGCTCATGCGCACCGACGGCGGGTTGCTCGGGTTGACGAGGAAGAAGGCCTTGACCTTGGGGTCGCGCAGCTTGTCGAGTTCCTTGTTCGAGTACTGCCAGCCGTTGCCGGGGTCGGCGTCCACGGACAGCTCGACCAGCTTGTAGTCGTTCAGCTCGGGGATCTCGATGTAGGGCGTGAAAATCGGCATGCCCAGCGCAATGGTGTCACCGGCTTTGAGCAGGTGGTTCTCGCGGATCGAGTTGAACAGGTACGTCATTGCCGCGGTGCCGCCTTCGACGGCGAACAGGTCGAATTCGCCGATGAACGGGTGATTGCCGATCATCTCCTTGCGGATGTACTGGCCGACGATGACCTCGGACAGCTTAAGCATGCGGTCGGGCACCGGGTAGCTGCAGGCCAGGATACCCTCGCACATTTCATAGAGGAATGCGCCGGCATTCAGGCCGAGCTGGTCACGTACATAGGACACGGCACCGGCCAGGAACGAAACGCCGGGCACGTTCGCGAACTCCCGCGTGAACAGGTCGAAGCGTTCTTCGATGCCTTCGCGGCGCGGAAAGCCGCCCACGCCCTCTGGCATGTAGGAGAACGAACGCTCGGACTCGCGCATGGCGAACAGGCCAAGCTGCCAGAAGCCATGGCGCGGGATGGTGGCGAGGAAGTTCGGGTTGCCGCGGCCCGCGTTCAGCATCAGGCGGTCGGCATCGCTGCTGGCAAGCTTGATCAGTTCATCTTTCAATTCGAACGGCGAAAGGCTGGCCAGCTTGGAGATATCCGGTTTGGTCATGACTTGCTCCTGTTAAGACGCTTGTCGGGGTGGCGCCGGCGGGCTGGTAGTGGAATGGCCCGCGCAGCGGTTAGGGATTGAAGGGAATGCCGGAGCCACTAGACCAGGCCCACGATCAGCGGGCCGAGCAGCGTCAGCAGAACGTTGGCAATGGCATACGTGATGGCGAAAGGAACGGTCGGCACCGGGCTTTCCGCCTTGTCGAGCACGCCGCCAAACGCAGGGTTTGCGCTGCGCGATCCCGCCAGGGCCCCGGCGAGCACGGCGGCGTTGTCGTAGCGCAGTACGTAGCGGCCGAACAGCATGGTCAGGAACAGCGGCAGCAGCGTGACGACGGCGCCAAGGATAAAGATGGTCAGGCCCTGCTGCTTCAGTGTGGTGGCTGCCTGCAGGCCGGAGTTGATGCCGACGATGGCGACGGACGCGGCCAGCCCAAAGTCCTTGAGCAACTGACACGCGGCAGTCGGCATCGCGCCGAACATCTTGTGCTTGGACCGGGCCCAGCCGAACACCAGGCCGGAAAGCAGCGCACCGCCGCCCGCCCCAAGGGTGAGCGGAATCCCGCCAACCCGCCAGACCAGCAAACCGATCAGCAGGCCAATGAGAACGCCGGCGCCGAAGTAGACAAAGTCTGTTTTTTCGCTGGGTACCAGTTCATAGCCCGCCATCTGCGAGGCGCGCTTCGTATCGGCTGGCGTGCCATAGACCGTGATGATGTCGCCGTGCTGCAGCTTCAGTTCAGGCAGCAGCGGAAGTGGATTGTCATAGCGCTCGATATGCTCGAGGTAGACGCCATGGCGCATATCGCGTCCCACCATCTCGACGATTTCCGCCACCGTCTTGTTGTTCATGCCCTTGGCGGTGAAGACCACCTTGCGCGTCTGCATGACCACGCCCATGCCTTCCGCGTCGGCAACTTCCTCGCCGATCTGCGCGGCCGTCGGCACCATGGCGTCGCGGCGGCCCACCAGCAAGACCAGGTCGTCCGCCTTCAGCACCTCGTCCTGCTTGACCTCGAGCGGCTTGCCGCCACGCTGGATCTTCTCGACCGTGACAAGGTCCTCGCCGCCGATTTCGATCTGCGAAACCGTCTTGCCGGCAGCACCGCTGACGCGGAACAGGCGCCCCGTCAGCCGCGATACGGCACCACGCTGTCCGGGGCCAAACTGCGGCAGCCCGCCATGCAGCTTGATCTCCATCTTCTTGGCGTCCGTCTTCAGGTCAGCCTTCATGAAGCGCGGCAGGATGTTGACGCAGACGATGATCGCGCCGAGCGAGCCAAAGACATAGGTCACGGCATAGCCGATCGCAACGTTGGCCTGCAGTCGCTTCACCTCCTCGGCCGACAGGCCGAGCTTGGTGATCGCATCGCCTGCCGTACCGATGATGGCCGACTGGGTCATGCCACCGGCGGCAAGGCCGGCCGCGATGCCTTTGTCGAGATCAAAGATCTTGGCCAGCACCACCACCGTGACCAGCCCGCATACCGCCATGAATACCGACATGGCGATCTCGCGCAGCGAACTGCGGTTGAGCGAGTTGAAGAACTGCGGACCGCTTTCATAGCCCACCGCATAGATGAAGACGGCGAACATCACCGCCTTGACGCCGTTGTCGATCTGCACACCAACCTGGCTGATCAGCACCGCGGCCAGCAGCGAGCCGGCCACGCCGCCGAGCTGAAAACGCCCGAACGTGATCTTGCCTATGGCATAGCCGACCGCCAGCGACAGAAATAGCGCTGATTCCGGCGATTTCTGGAAGATGTCATGCAACCATTCCATGGTGCCCTCCTGAAGCGATCGATGCGAGTTGAGACGACGTTTTCGACAAGCTGCTGCCGGGTTGTTTCAGGGACAGTCTTCTCGCGCGGCCTCTGCGTGCCGCGTCGGTTAATGCCTTGCCAGCGCTCCCGCTATGGCCACCGATACGGGGCCCAGCAGCGGAAGCAGGACATTGGAAATCGCATACGTGATCGTGTAGCCGATCACCGGGGTGCCGTTGCCGGCCGCGCTGGTCAGCGCCATGATCGTCGGCGTGCTGCAGTGCTGGCCGGCGACGGCGCCGAGCAGGATCGGCGTATCGAGCTTCAGCCAGCGGTGGCCGATGAACAGCGATATCGCGGCCGGCACCACCGAGACCAGGATGCCCGCCACCGGCAGGATCAGGCCGTATTCGCGGATGAGCTTGATGGCGTCGGGGCCGGCGGACAGACCCACGGCAGCGATGAACGTGGCCAGACCGAAGTCCTTCAGGATCTCGGCCGCGGAAGACGGCAGTGAGCCGAACAGCGGCACGCGCGCGCGCAGCCAGCCGAACATCAGGCCCGATACCAGACAGCCGCCGCCGGTGCCCAGCGTGAGATCGGCCTGGCCGATCTTGACGCTGAATGCGCCGATGAGCATGCCCAGCAGCACCCCGATGCCGAGGAACACGAAATCCGTCTTGATGGTCGGCGTGACCGCGTAGCCGAGTTCCGGCACCACGCGCTGCACGGCTTCCTGCGGGCCCGTCAGCGTCAGCACGTCGCCGCGCTCCAAGACGGTCTCCGGCAGCGTGGGAACGCTGTGCTGCATGCGCGCGATGCGCCGGATATAGACGCCGCGACCCATGCCGACATCGGCCATTTGGCGCAGCCGCGCAAGGCTCAGGCCACCGACTTCGCGCCGCGTGAGCAGCACGTCCTGATCGCTCTGCACGGCCTCCATGCCGGGCTCTTCGGGCAGTTCGGGGCCGACCAGGCCGGCAAAGGCCACCATGGCGTCGCGCCGGCCGACTGCGAGCACCACATCACCAGTGCGCAGGCGCTCGGCAGGGGATGGCCGGAACGTATTGCCGTCGCGCCGCACGCGCCGGATCGTCACGCCGAGCGCAACCAGCTTCTCGGTCTCGAGCACCGTCTTGCCGGCCACATCTTCGACGCGCAGCACGCGTGCGACCAGCAGCGGCAGCGCGCTGCTCTGGCCTTCGCCCAGGTCGTTCTCGCCGCCGAGCTTGTGCCACAGTTTCTCGGCGGATTCGCGCAGGTTCACGCGCAGCAACCACGGCGCGAACTGGCTCGTGAACAGCACGATCGAGACCAGGCCGAACAGGTAGGTCACGCTATACGCCGTGACGATATTGGTCTGCAGCACGCGTATCTGTTCCGGCGAGATGCCCAGCCGGGAAATCGCTTCGGACGCGGTGCCGAGCACGGCCGACTCGGTCGCGGCGCCGGCGAGCAGTCCCGCAGCCGTGCCCTGGTCCAGCCCCAGCAGCGGCACGGCGATGGCCAGCAGGCCCAGCAGCACGAAGACTTCCACGAACGAGAGCAGCCCGATGCGCCATTCGCGCCCGACATTGGCGAAGAACTGCGGCCCGCCGGTGAAGCCAAGTGCGAAGATGAAGACGGCGAACGCAACGTTCTTGACGTCGTCGTCGAGGCGCGCGCCGCTTTGCCCGATTACGAGCGAGGCGATCAGCGTGCCGCAGATGCCGCCGAGCTGGAACGGGCCGAACCGGATCGCGCCGATGGCATGGCCGACCGCGAGCGCGAGGAAGAGCGCAATCTCCGGTTGCGAGGCAAGCAGGCCTGAAAGCAATTCCATGGCGCGGCAGCGATATCCTTGGGGCGTGCGGCGTGGCGCGGATACGTGCTGTCGCGCAGGGCCGTCCGAAACGCGCGGCCGTGCGGGCCAGAACGCATCAGCATCCGCTGGGGGATGCAGCGTGATGGATTATCACTGTCGGGTTGCAGCAGGCGTACTGAAAGCTTTTGTCCGTGAATTAAATAATTAAGCGCAGTCAATGGCCGCCGCGCCGAAGCACGTGGCGGACCAGTTGCGCCTCACCCGATTGGGGGCGACGCGGCAATGGCAATGCGGCACGCTACTTGCCGCCGGCCAGCCGCGCATCGATGTGCTTGGCGCGTTCCAGCGATCCGGGGTGGCTGCTGAGCATGCTGGACTGACCGCCATCGAGTGACGCGAGCTTGCGGAATGCGGAAGCCAGTGCCTGCCGGTTGGCGCCGTTCTTCGTCAGCAGGTCGAACGAATAGTCGTCGGCGGCGCTTTCCTGCCGTTGCGAGAACTGCGCATTGATGAACTGCTCGCCAAGGTCGGCGAGCTGCGACGATGTCAGCGCGGTGAGCGTCGGGCTGCCCAGCGAACCGAGCACGCCGCGCGCGGCCGACGTGCTGTACGCCACCTGCATGGCGTGCCTGGTATGGCCCAGCGCGACGTGGCCGATCTCGTGCCCCACCACGCCACGGACTTCATCGTCGGACATCAGATCCATCAGGCCGCTGTAGACGCGCACGCAACCGTTGGCCATGGCCCACGCGTTGACGTCCTGGGTCATGTACACCTTCGCGTCGAGCGGCAGGCCGGTATTGCCGAGGCCGCTCATCACGTTGGCCAGCCGCCTGGTGTAGGTGCTGTCGGCCGACGCGATGGTGTTCTTCTTGTCCATTTCCGCGCAAGACTGATCGGACAAGGTCTTGACGTTGGCATCGGTCAGCGTGGCAGCGGAAAACAGGCTGCCGCCGGCTTGCGTCATGCTGTCCATGTTCATGTTGGCGCAGCCGGCCTGCAGGGCAAGGCAGGCAACGGCAGGGACGGCATATCGCGCGAATCGCGTCATGGTTCGGCTCCAGGGGCGGGTTGACCAATGCATAGCATAGGAAAGCCGGGAGCCGGTGCGCCAGTGGAGTTCGTCCGACAACATGCAGGTTCTGTGAAGCGGAATGTACCTGTCGAGATCGCGTCAGGAAGTCGCGGAGTCGTCTCGCGCACTTTATTGAGACGACTCCCGATTCCGGCGCTCAGCGCCCCGGCAATTCGTAGGCGATGGTGCGGATGACACCGCCGCTGTCCGGCGCCTCAGAGGAGTTGAACTGCCAGGCGCTGGGGGCGGTATCGCACATCACGATACCGCCGGTTTTCAGCCCATCAGTGTACGAACACGATACGTTCCAGCGCTTGCTCCATCTGCCCTTTGAGGCAGTCCACCAGACAGTAGACGCTGAAGCTGGCTTCCGAGGTCTCGCTCTGTTGTTCAAGCAGTGCCAGTACGCCATTCATGGCGGCGCTGACTTTTTGCAGCTGTTCGTAGTTGAAGGATGGCTGAGCTGTCGATGGTCGGTGTTGGGATGGCTTGCGGCTGTGTTGCAGTTGTCATTGAAACCCCTCTGGTTATTCAAACAGAAGGGCCTGCATGAAATGCGGAAGGTGAGGTGGCAGGCCCGACGGCGGAGTTGGAAGCCGGACGAGAGACAAGCCATGCCGGTCAGCTCACGCTGCTCCGCCCGGCCTGCCATGGAAACGACAACTACATGCAGGATGGCAATGGCTTACAGCGGCCACTGTCTTGTCTGTCGTCGGGCTTCCACACCCGGTCACCGATGTCTTCGGTGACGGCACCAGTGTCTTGCCACGGCCAGCGGGTGTCGACGAGAGGAATCTGATTTGGAGAGGCCCGCGCACACGTACGTGTGTCGCAGCATCTACGATCAAGAACTCCCGTTGTCCAAATACATGTACGACGCAGCCACGCTCTGTGCCGCGCGGCACGAAGCAGGCATCCGCAACGTCCGATTCGGTGGCTTGCTCTTTCTTCGTTTATAAACGAAAATTAATCTCTATCGAATTGAACACTACTTGACGCCGGGAGCGCATGAGGATCTCTACCTGGACTGGCTGCGGCGGCTGCGTGACAGCCAGGCCAAGGTGGCGGTGATTCGGCGGGTGGCCCGGGTCGAACTGGGCAATTTCGGCGATCACAAGTTCTGCCGTGATGGCGTCTGGGAACTGCGCATCGACGTGGGGCCGGGCTACCGGGTGTATTACGCCGTTTCCGGTCATCGCGTGATACTGCTGCTATGCGGTGGCGACAAGCGGACGCAGGATGCGGATATCGCCCGGGCGGTGGGCAATTGGCAGGACTGGCAACGGAGATCGGATGATGAGAAGCAGACCCCATGACGAGGCTATGGCCGAGCTGTACAACAGCGATCCGGCGCTGGCGCTGGAGGTCATCAATGGCATCCTGGCCGATGGTGACCAGGCCGAGTTGCTGATCGTGCTGCGCCAGATGGCGCAGGCCTTTGGCGGTGTTCAGGCCGTGGCGGAGCAGGCGCATTTGAATCCAACCCAGCTCTATCGCACGCTGTCGCCGAAGGGCAATCCGGCGCTCAGCAGCCTGTCGGCCATTCTCAAGGCGATGGGGATGCGACTGGCGGTGCAGCCACTGACCACGCCGGCTCACGCGACCTGAACATCGGCCACACGAAAACAACCGCTCATTCCCCTGCTGGAGGCTCAAAGTCGGGATACATCGTTTCCCGCATGCTGACGCACTCGGCCGAGGCAGATGGCTCGGCCGATTGGCTTTCGCCTTATGGCGTAAGGGATTTCAAGCTGATGGTGCCCGGGGTCGGACTCGAACCGACACGCCTTGCGGCGGGGGATTTTGAGTCCCCTGCGTCTACCTGTTTCACCACCCGGGCAGGTGTGGGCGCCGGACCCGGCACCGCGCTGAGCCGCGAATTATGCCGGAAATCGCTCTCGCCGACAACCAGCGGACCCCCTCAGCGGCCGCGGCGGGCGTTGGTGTGGCGGCTGCGGTCGTAGTATTCGGGTGGCTTGCGGGCGATCCAGCGGATGAAGTCGGCCATGGCCGGGTGGCGCCGCAGCGCTTCCCAGTCGTGGAAACCGCCTGCCAGCTCCGCTTCGGTGAAGACTGAGTGGATCTTCTGGTGGCAGACGCGGTGCATCGGCACGGTTTCGCGGCCGCCGTGGCTGCGCGGCACGGGGTGATGGAGGTCGGTGCTGGGGCCTTCGACGAGTGTCCTGCCGCAGAGCGGGCAGCGGCCCCCGGCAGCGTCCGGGGTAGGGTCCGGCGGCCCCAGCTGGTCGCGCCAGCCGGCCCGGAGACTGCGTTTGACGACCATGGCGCGGTTGGGTGAGTGGTATTGGCACGGATATCCGCGCAGGGCCGGCCGGGGCTACGATGGCGGGGTTTGCCACCTACGCCGAGCACGCCATGCCCGCACCATCCTCTCTTGCCAGCCTGGCCCGGTTGCCTTCGCAGGACCCGGCCTTCTACGAGCGAGAATACAACAACCGCGCGCGCGTGCCGGACAACGCCGAGCACATGGCGCGCTGGGCGACGCTGTCGTCGCAAGTGCGCGCGCGCGGCGGCTACCTCGAAGATCTCAGCTATGCGGCGCCGGGCTCGCCCTACGCGCAGGACGAGCGGCTGGACTACTTCCCGGGCGTCGGCGAGCGCCCGCCGCTGCTGGTGTTCGTGCATGGCGGCTATTTCCGCGCACTCGACAAGCGCGACCACAGCTTCGTGGCGAGCGAGTTGCCGCGGCTTGGTGTATCGGTGGCGGTCCTGAACTATTCCCTGTGCCCGTCCGTGACGGTGCCGGCCATCGTGCGCCAGGTGGTGGGCAGCGTGGCCTGGCTCTACCGGCAATCGGAGCGGCTGGGCCATGACCACGCGCGCCTCTTCGTTGCGGGCCATTCGGTTGGCGGCCAGCTGGTGGCCATGCTGATGGCGGCGCTGTGGCCGCAGGTGGGGCCGGACCTGCCGGACGACCTGGTCAAGGGCGGCCTGGCGATCAGTGGCCTGTACGACCTGGAGCCGCTGCGGCGCGCTGAATTCCTGCAGCGCGACCTGCGCCTGTCCGAGACCGATGTGGCGCGCCTGTCGCCGGCGTTCATGCAGCCCGCGACGCACGCGCCGCTGGTAACGGCCGTGGGCGAACTGGAAGCCGCCGAATACCACCGCCAGAACGCGTTGATCCGCGCCGCGTGGCCGGCCAATGCGGCACAGGATGTGCCGCTGCCGGGCCGTCATCATTTCAATGTGATGGACGACCTGGCCAGTCCCGGCAGCACGCTGCTGCGTGCTGTCCTGACGCTGACGGGCCTCAGGACGTAGCCGGCGCGCTGACTTACCCTTCCAGCACGCGCAGCAGGGACGAGGTATCGTCCTTGCCCCAGCCCTTGTCCATGAGCGTCTGGAGCTGACCCGCCGTGGCCTGCATGGCCGGCAGCTTCAGGCCGATTTCCTGCGCGATATCGCGCGCCAGCCCGAAGTCCTTGTCGTGCAGCCGGGCCTCGATGCCCGCGGCGAAGTCGTGCGCGACCATCTTGGGGCCCATCATGTCCAGCATGCGGCTGCCGGCCATGCCGGTGGACATGGCCTCGAACACGCGCGCCGTATCGACCTGCTGCGCGGATGCAAAGCGCATGGCCTCGGCGATGCCTTCGATATTGACCACCTGGGCGATCTGGTTACACAGCTTGGCCACTTGGCCGGCGCCGTGGTCGCCGATGTGCGTGATGGTCTTGCCGAGCAGCGCCAGCAGCGGGCGCACGTGTTCCAGCACGGCGGGCTTGCCGCCGACCATGATGGTCAGCGTGGCGGCCTCGGCCCCGACGGTGCCACCCGATACGGGGCAGTCCAGCATGTCGATGCCGCGTGCGGCCAGTGCCGAGGCGATTTCGCGCGTGACGATCGGCGAGATGGTGCTGTGGTCGACGCAGACGGTGCCGGGCGCGGCGCCGTGGATCACGCCGTTTTCTCCGAGCAGCACGTCGCGTACGTCCTCGGACGAGGTCACGTTGGTGAACACCACGCTGGCGCCGCGCGCGGCGTCTGCGGGCGTGAAGAATGGTTCGGCGCCGAGCGCGCGCGCGGCCTCGGCTGCCTCGGGACGGCGCACGAAGGCGCGCACCGTGTGGCCCGCGGCCAGCAGGTGTCGGACCATGTGCGAGCCCATGGCGCCCAGGCCGACAAAGGCGACGGTGCGTGCGGAGGATTCGGGGGGGGCGGTGGTCATGCGGTGTTTCCTGTTCTGGCCGGCCGGGCCGGCGCCGGTTGCTACTCGTCGCCCGCGTAGGCGAACTTGCCGTTGCGGATGGTTCCCATCACGCGCGAACGCTGGTCGAAGCCCTGGTGGTCTTTCGCGTTCATGTTCATCACGCCGTTGGGAATAGTGAGGTTGGTGGTGGTTTCAATGGCGTTGCGCATGGCGTTGCGGAATTCGCGTGTGCCCGGCTGCGCGCCGGTCTTCAGTGCGCGCCGGGTCGCATCGTCGAGCAGTTGCCAGGCGCCCCAGGCGTCGCCGGCGAACTGCGTCACGCTGTCGGCGCCGTACTTCGCTTCATAGCGCGTGACGAAATCGAGCGCCACCTTGCGCACGGGGTGGCTGGCCGGTAACTGGCGCGCGACCACGACGGGGCCGGTGGGGAACAGCGTGCCTTCCACGTCCTTGCCGCCCACGCGCAGGAAGTCCCACGTGGCGATGCCGTGCGTCTGGTAGATCCGGCCCTTGTAGCCGCGCTCGGCCAGGGTCTTCTGCGGCAGCACCGCGGGCGTGCCGGAACCGGCGATGAGGATGGCGTCCGGGTTGGCCGACATCAGCTTGAGCACCTGCCCGGTCACGGAGGTGTCATTGCGGCCGAAGCGTTCATTGCCGACCACCTTCAGCTTGCGCACTTCCGCCAGGCGCGTGAACTCGCGCCACCAGCTTTCGCCGTAGGTGTCGGAAAAGCCGATGAAGCCGACCGTCTTCACGCCATGGTTGCTCATGTGCTCGGTCAGCACCGTGGCCATGTGCGAGTCGTTCTGCGGCATCTTGAAGGCCCAGCGCCGGCGTGCGTCAGTCAGTGGCTCGATGATCGCGGCGGAGGCGGCCAGTGCCACCATGGGCGTCTCGTTTTCGGCGATGGCGTCCAGCGCGGCAATCGCGTTGGGGGTGATATTGGGGCCGACGATGACGTCGACCTTTTCCTCGGAGATCAGCTTGCGCACGTTGCGCACCGCGGCGGCCGGGTCTGAGCCATCGTCGAGCAGCACATAGTGGGCCTTCTGCCCGCCCAGCGTCTGCGGCCACATCAGCACGGTGTTTTTCGACGGAATGCCGATCGACGCGGCGGGGCCGGTGGTCGATACGTCGATGCCGACGCGGATGTCGGCCTGGGCGGCGGCGCTGGCACACAAGAGCGCAGCGCAGGCCAGGGCACGGCGCAGGGGCTTACGGAACATGGGTCTCCTCGGATTTCTGGTTATGGTGCTGCGGGTCCAGCGCGGGAATGCGCCGCCTGTCGCACATTTATAAGCCGACAGATTACCAAATGAGACCCGCCTGCGTCGCCGTTCAGCCCGGCGCGCGCCATCGCGTCGGCGAGCATATCGTCGCAAGGCGACCTCGGCCGATGCCGCAAGCACTGCCGTCCGTGCCCGGTTGAGTCTGCTGTGCCCGCATGCCGGGGGCCAGTGTCTGGCACAGTCAATGGTCGTTGCTGCCAGTTTCGCTGTGCGGAACCGTGCTTGTCCGAACGCTGCGCGGGTGCCACCGTACACCAGACCGGTTTGCCGGGAGCCCGCCAGGGGGCAGATGGAGCCTGGAGTCTGGGGTGACTGTCTATGCCGAAAGGAGCCAGCGAATGTTCTCGTCGTGCCTCGGGGCTGCCGCCCGTGTTCTGGCAGGGGTAGTGCTTGCCGTGGCGGCGTTGGCGGCCAACGCCGCGCCGGCCTATCCGTCGCGGCCCATCACCGTGATCGTGTCATTCCCCGCCGGCGGGCTGCTCGATGCCCATATGCGCGGGACCGCCCGGTTGGTGGAAAAGGAGCTCGGGCAGCCAGTGATTGTGGACAACCGCCCCGGTGCCATGGCGACACTGGGCGCGCGCATGGTGGCGCAGGCCAGTCCGGACGGCTATACCTTGTTGCAAGCCAGCCAGAACGTGCTGCGCATGCCCCATCTGATGAAGGTGCCGTACGATCCGGCCAGCAGCTTTACCTATGTGATTGGCCTGGCCGATGCCGAACACGTCATCGCGGTGCGTGCCGACGCGCCCTGGCAGAACCTCAAGTCCTTCCTGGATGCCGCGCACGCCCGGCCGGGCGCGTTGTCGTACGGGAGCACCGGGGTAGGCAGTACCGGGCATCTGGCCATGACAGCGCTCTCGCGCCAGGCCAGCGTGCGCATGCTGCATGTGCCGTTCAAAGGCTCGCCTGAAGCCACTACCAGCCTGATGAACACGGGCGGCGTCGATGCCATTTGCATTCCGTACTCCGAGGCCGTCAAGCTCGGCCCGCGCATCCGCGTCCTGAGCGTGCTGGGCCATGCACGGATGAAGCTGGATCCGTCGGTGCCCACGGCGATCGAGGCGGGGTATCAGGTGACGGCGCCTTCCTATATCGGCATCGTCGGCCCGAAGGGGATGGACCCGGCCGTCGTTGAGCGCCTGCAGGCGGCCTTCAGGAAGGCCATGCAGATGCCCGGGTACGAGCGGCTGACCGAGGCCCTTGGCATGTATCCGCTCTACCGTTCCGGACCCGACTACCTGGAATGGGCAAAGCACCGCACCCTGGTCGAGAAGCAACTGGTCGAGGCCGCCGGGCTGTCCGCGTCCGACTGAGCGGACAGCGGCGTCGGCCTGGTGTCCTAGCGGGCACCCAATCGCCAGAGCGATGTCACTTCCGCCTGCCGCGCAGCGTGCAATGGGTCCGCCGCGTCCGTCGCGCGCGGGTGGCGCGGGCGGATGTCCGAACGGCCGAGCACCTTCAGGCCGGCGGCGTCGATCCAGCCCTCCAGCTCGGTGCGCGTGCGCAGGCCGAGGTGCTCGGCAAAGTCGGACAGAACCAGCCAGCCTTCACCATTGGGTTCCAGATGGGCGGCCAGTCCGGCGAGGAAGCCGCGCAACATCCCGCTGTCCGGGTCGTACACAGCCTGCTCGAGCGGCGACGACGGTCGCGCCGGCACCCACGGCGGGTTGCAGACGATCAGCGGTGCGCGGCCTTCAGGGAAGAGGTCGGCGGCGATGACTTCCACCTGCTTGTCGTAGCCGAGCCGCGCGATGTTGTCTCGGGCGCAGGCCAGGGCGCGCTCGTCCATGTCCGTCGCCACCACGCGCTGCACGCCGCGCCTGGCCAGCACGGCGGACAGCACGCCGGTGCCCGTGCCGATGTCGAACGCGAGCGTCTTCGCCCGCAGCGGTTCGTTGGCAACGAGGTCCACGTACTCGCCGCGCACCGGCGAGAAAACGCCGTACCGCGGGTGGATGCGCGCGCCCAGCGCGGGAATCTCCACGCCTTTGCGGCGCCATTCATAGGCGCCGATCATGCCGAGCAGCTCGCGCATCGACGCCACATAGGGTTCGCCGGCGTCGCCGTAGACCTGCTCGCAAGCCTGCGTGACGTCGGGTGCGCGGCGCAGCGGCACCTGGTGGCCGGCGTCGAAGGGCAGCAGCAGCATGCCCAGCGTGCGCGCGCGCTGGGACTGCGCCAGCCGGTGCTGGTGGAATGCCTCGGTGGTCGATTCGGCTGCGGCGGGTTTGTGTCCGGGCCGGCTCTTCTTCTTGGGCTTGCGTTCGGTACGACGGGCCATGGCCTGCAGCAGCTGGCGCGCGTTCTGGAAGTCGCCGCGCCACAGCAGCGCGGTGCCTTCGCAGGCCAGGCGGTACGCGGTATCGGCGGAGGTCGTGTCATCGGCCACCACCACACGGCGCGGCGGCGGCAAACCGGCTTCCGAGCGCCAGCGCGCGCTGTGCTCGGCGCCGTCCTCGGTCCAGTGGATCTGCGGGAGTTCGCTCACGGGCGGGCCTCCGGCTGCGGGCGGCACGGGCGTGCCAGGAAAAGGTGCATGAAAGTGTCCTGCATGTTTAGAGGGAGGGGCGGCGGGCCGGGGCTCAGAGTTCGTAGGCCTCGTGCTCGCCCGACATGGCCTGTTCCACCAGCTTGCGGTTCAGCGTTGGCGAAAACAGTTCGATGAAGGTATAGACGAAGCTGCGCAAGTAGGCGCCCTGCTTGACGGCCAGATGCGTCACATTGGTGCCGAACAGGTGCCCGGCAGGAATGCCGCGCAGGTTGCGTTCGCGCTCGGCATCATACGCAAGCCCTGCGACGATGCCGACGCCGAGCCCGATCTCCACATAGGTCTTGATCACATCCGCGTCGATCGCTTCCAGGATGATGTCGGGCTGCAGGTGGCGCAGCGCGAAGGCCTTGTCGATCTTGGGCCGCCCGGCGAAGTTCGGATCGTAGGTGATGAGCGGGTAGCTCATCAGGTCCTCCAGCGCCAGGTGTTTTTTCTCAAGCAGCGGATGGTCTGGTGGCGTAATCACCACATGTTGCCATTGGTGGCCGGGCAGGGAGACGAGCGTCTTCTCGTTGGAAATGCCTTCGGTGGCAATGCCGATATCCGCCTGGTCATGGAGCAGCATGTCGGTAATCTGCGCCGGGTTGCCCTGCTGGATCGACAAGCGCACCTTCGGGTAACGCTTCGTGAACTCGCTGATGACCCGCGGCAGCGCGTAACGCGCCTGCGTGTGCGTGGTGGCGATGGTGAAGTTGCCCTGGTCCTGGGCGGCATAGTCCATGCCGACGCGCTTCAGGCTTTCCACCTCCTGGAGGATCTTCTCCACCGAGTTCAGGATGCGCCGCCCGGGCTCGGTCAGGCTGCGGATGCGCTTGCCATGGCGCGTGAAGATATCGACACCCAGCTCTTCTTCCAGCTCGATGATGGCCTTGGACACACCCGGTTGTGATGTGTAGAGCGCTTTTGC
>JACXTT010004034.1_pt1 | contig 22056 bp, 14 predicted proteins | sample 9270951 | NCBI WGS metagenome assembly JACXTT01 (sample SAMN15532306, study PRJNA645909) | rock metagenome | isolation source: weathered quartz diorite | place: Puerto Rico | collected 2017-06-21
GTCGTCGCTGCACCCGCGGTTGCCGAAGAACTCCGGGCAAATGCGTTCGAGCTGGATTCCTTCTCCGCGCTCTTGTCGATCTCGATGGAACCCTTAAAGTAGGCGCCGTCTTCGATCATGATCCGCGCGGTGGTCAGGTCGCCATTGACCGAACCATCTTTCTTGATTTCAATGCGGTCTTTTGCGCGAAGATTGCCTTTCACGTTGCCGTACACCACCACCTCGCGGGCAATGATGTCGGCGGTTACTTTTGCAGTGGCCCCGACGGTAAGCTTCCGCTCATCGAGCTGGATCAGTCCTTCGACCGTTCCATCGATCAGCAGATCTTCATTGCCGGAGATTTCGCCTTTCACGTGCAGGCTGGACCCGAGCCGCGCAGTCGAGCGGTCCGCGGTCGCACCCAATGGACGAATGGCATCTGTACTCATTGCGGTTGTTCCCTCCCAAGTCGTCGAAGCGGGCTTCGGCGCTTGATTCGTTTGTAAATTTTTTTGCTCCGGCGGCCCGGCTTGCGGTCCATCCGGTTTCTTATTGCCCCACATCGATCCTCCCAAAGGGACGGCACCCCGCGTAGATTTCCTGCCGGGGTAATGCAAACTGTATTCCCCGAAAGGGCGCACAGCAAACAAAGTGTGAAAGCGCTGTTCCAGACAGTTACTAGACTTTGGGACAGGACGTGCCGGAGCTGGGTGGGCTCAATCCACGGAAAGTCTGAAGGAATGCGGAGAGAATGTAAAGCGCAGAAAGGTCCGCTTTCGCCTACGAAGTGGGCCTGTCTGGGACGGGCTGCGTGGCGACAAAATCTTCATGGAAGCGGCGCGCGTAGGAATCTAGCAACTGCTGAATGCGCTTGGGACTGGGGGACTTCAGAACAAATCCTGCGTGGTGATACTTCATCACGCGATAGACGATTTCCGGATCGGTATACGCAGAAGTGTCAGGATGCTCCTGGCGGGCGAGCGATAGAATCACGCCAGCGTAGTCGCGCCGCACGGGAGGAAGCTCATAAGGCTGCTCCCCTGCTCCGACTTCGAGGCGCGCCCATTCGCGCCAGAGGTTGATCCCGCTCGCTGCTTCAATCACATCCGCGATGTACGCGCCGCCCACGCGCGCGGCGACCTCGATGAAATAGAATTTGCCGTCCGCATGCGACTTCAAGAATTCCGCGTGCGTCACGCCGCGCACGAACCCGAGGCCCGTCAGCAAATTCCGATTGATCTCCTGGAGCGCTTCAGTTTCTGCTGCATCACGCGGAAGCGTGCGCGTGGTGAAAACACCGCCGTGGTGCGAAGTATCCAGCGGTGGCGTGCCATAGGCATGCGCTGCGGCGAATACAACGCCGCGTTCCGACGCGACGCTGTCCACGTGATAGACCGAGCCCGGGACAAATTGCTCTAGCAAATAGAATGACTGCTGATCGCCAAGCTGGTCCAGCCACGGCCACAATTCCTCCTGCGAATGAATCTTCTTCATTCCGATGCCGGACGCCTGCGAGCGCGGCTTGAGCAGCCACGGCCCCGGCACGCGCTCCATGAACTCGCGAAGATTGTCATGGTTCAGAACGTGGATGAACTCGGGCACGAGCATGCCCGCTTCTTGCGCCCGCGCGCGCATCGCCAATTTGTCGCGAAAATAACGCACGCTCGTAAGCCCCATGCCGGGAATGCGTAGGTGTTCGCGCAGCGCCGAGACATTTTCCATGTCGAATTCGTCCAGCGCCACGATGCGGTCGATCTTCATGGAGCGTGCGATATAACTGACGGAATAGATCAAGCCCTGCAGGGGAAGCCCTTCCGGCATCGTGTATACGCCATCGAGGCATTCGAAAGGCCAGTCAGCATGGCGGAGTTTTTCGACTGTCAATAGTAGGACGTGGCAGCCGATGGCCTTGCAGGTGCGGATGAATTCCTGGCCTTTTTCGTAGGAACTGACGCAAAGGATGGTGAGCGGCCGGCTTTCCTGCATTCGACGCCCCCTGAAAACGGCAAGACTAGAGCGCGGATTATACAGCGGCTACCGCGCAGGATACAGGAATTGCAGGAACGGACCGACGCGTTGCGCCCAGGCCGCTTCGTTGTGCTCCGCGCCCTCCACGCGCTCGTAGTGCAAGTCCTGCCCGAGTCTCCAGCCCTTTTCGAGAAGCACGTCACGAAATTTCTCGATGTCGCGCACGATGCGCGGGCCTTCACGCGTGCCGATGTCCAGCCAGATGCGGGGGCGAGGCTCGACCGTGGCCGTCTGAGCAAAGCGGTGAATGACAAGCTGGTTCCACCATACGGACGGCGAGAGCGCGGCAATCTTGCCAAATATGCGCGAATGTTTGAGCCCGAGATAGAGAGAAACCAAGCCGCCCAGCGAAGAGCCTCCGATGCCATTATATTGAGAACCAGTGAGCGTGCGGTATTCGCGATCGATGAAAGGCTTCACTTCTTCCAGCAAGAATTTGGCATAGCGGTCGGCGCGGCCGCCACCGAGTCTGGGCACATGGGTCGGAGTGTATTCGCGAATGCGCGCTCTGGTGTTGTACATGCCGACGATGACGAGCGGCTCGACGTTGCCCTCATGGATGCAAAGATCCGCCGTTTGCCCGACGTGCCAGTCCTGTCCTGGAATGAAGGAAGTGGCGCCGTCAAAAAGATTCTGCCCGTCATGAAGATACAGTACGGGAAAATGGCGCGACGGTTGCTCCGCGTATCCCGGCGGCGTGTAAACGATAAGGTCCCGCTGGTTGCGAAGGAAGCGCGAACGAAATTGTTCGTGTTTGCGGAGCTGTCCGGAACTCACGGTACGATGGTCACCAAGAGGTCTTTCGCTTCGACGTGTTGGCCGGGTGTCACTTGTAGTTTCACGATGCGCCCCGCGATGGGCGCATAGATATTGGACTGCATTTTCATGGCTTCGAGTGTGAGAAGTTTTGCTCCACGCTCCACGGTATGATTCGTCTGCACGGCGATTCCACTGATCACGCCCGCGGTAGGCGCGGCCACTTGTCCAGGATCGGCGGGATCGGCCTTCGGATGGGCACGCTCAACGACTCTCAGGGCCCGATCGCGGATATTCACCTCCCGGGGCTGCCCGTTCAATTCAAAGAAGAGCGTGCGCGTGCCATCGGGGTGGGGCTCGCTGATGGTCAGAAACTTGATGATGAGCGATTTGCCGGATTCAATTTCTACGGTGATTTCCTCCCCCGATTTCAGACCATAGAAAAAAGCGAGCGTCGGCAAGACGCTGACATCCGAGTAGGCCTGGCGAAACTTGTCGAACCTCAAGAAAACTTCGGGATAGAGCAAATAACTGAGGAGATCGTCGCGATGGATCGGATGGCCGGCCCTTTTCTCCAGCGCTTTTTGCTCTTCGTCAAAGTTTACTGCCTCCAGGTTTGCGCTCGGCCGGCCTTTGAGCGGAGCCTGTCCACGAAGAATGATTTTCTGCAGCTTCTTTGGCCACCCGCCGGGCGGGACTCCCAGCACGCCCGAAAACATTTCGACCACGGAATTGGGAAACGAAACGTCGTGTTTTTCGTCGAGTTTCAGAATGTCCGCCGGCTGCATCTCCTTGGCCATGAGGAAAAGCGTCATGTCGCCCACGACTTTGCTGGACGGCGTCACTTTAACGATGTCGCCGAATAGCAGGTTCACTTCGGCGTACATTTTCTCGGCTTCACGCCAGCGGTGGCCCAAGCCCATGGCCGTGGCCTGCTCGCGCAAGTTCGTGTACTGGCCGCCGGGAATTTCGTGCTGGTAGAGGCGAGCCGAGCCGGACTTGGGCGCGGAATCGAACGGCAAGTAACAAGTGCGAACGATCTCCCAGTAGTCGGAGCACTCGTTGAGCGTTTCGACGTTGAGTTGCGTGTCGCGGGGCGTGTGCCGCAGCGCTTCCACGATGGAATTGAGATTGGGCTGGCTGGTGCCGCCGCTTATGGAGGCGATGGCCGCGTCGGCAACATCGACTCCGGCTTCTGCAGCCTTCAGCACGGAAGCAGAGTTGATACCGCTGGTGTCATGCGTGTGAAAGTGAATGGGAACTGCGATTTCATCACGCAGTGCTTTCACCAATTCGAAAGCGGCGTAAGGCTTGCACAGACCGGCCATGTCCTTGATGGCAACGAAGTGTGCGCCGAGCTTTTCGAGCTGCTTAGCCATCGCGACGTAATATTTCAACGAATATTTCGGCCTGCCCTTGTCGAGGATGTCGCCGGTATAGCAAATGGCTGCTTCACAAACGGCGCCGGTTTCAAGCGCGGCATCAATCGAAACGCGCATGTTCTCAATGGAGTTGAGCGAATCAAAAATCCGAAAGATGTCGATGCCCTGATCGTGCGCTTCGCGCACGAATTCGATGATGACGTTGTCCGGATAGGAGGCGTATCCAACAGCATTGGCGCCGCGGAGAAGCATCTGGAAGCAAATATTGGGAATGCGGCGACGAAGTTCGCGCAAGCGTTGCCAGGGATCTTCGTGGAGAAAGCGCAACGAAGTGTCGAACGTCGCCCCGCCCCACATTTCAAGGCTGAAAAAACTCGACAACTGCTGTGCGACGACGCTGGCAGTGGCGAGCAAATCGTAGGTTCGCATGCGCGTCGCCAGCAGTGACTGATGCGCATCGCGAAACGTGGTATCGGTAATGAGCAGGCGCTTCTCCTTTCGTGCCCACGCGGCGAATTTCTTTGGACCAAGCTTCTGCAGGAGTTGACGCGTTCCTGCCGGAGGCGCGATGCCGGGAGCCGTGGGAACAACCGGCGTATCGAATCCCTGCGGCGTCGGCTTCCCTTTCACCTCGGGGTTGCCGTTGAGGATGACGTCGCCGATATAGGAGAGAAGTTTGGTGGCGCGATCACCGCGGCTCGGAAAACGGAAAAGCTCCGGAGATTCATCAAGAAAGGACGTTGTGACTTCCCCGGCGCGAAATTTCGGATGGTTCACTACGTTCCCGACGAAAGGAATATTCGTCTTTACGCCCCGGATACGAAACTCGCGAAGAGCGCGGTCCATGCGCTGGCAAGCTTCGGGAAGATTCGTGCCCCAAGCCGTGACTTTGACAAGCAGCGAGTCGTAATAGGCAGCGAGCATCGCGCCGGCGTACGCGGTACCACCATCCAGCCGAATCCCAAAACCAGCGGGAGAACGGTAAGTCGAAATTTTTCCGTAGTCTGGGGAGAAATTGTTCTCCGGGTCTTCGGTGGTCACCCGGCATTGCAGAGCTGCGCCGTTGAGCGGCACGCTTTCTTGCGCCGGCAACGCGAGCGGCGGCTCATGCAGCTTGTGTCCCTGCGCAATCAGAATTTGCGAACGAACGAGATCGATGCCTGTCACCATTTCCGTGACGGTGTGCTCGACCTGGATGCGCGGATTGACCTCGATGAAGTACCACTTCCGCGAATCAACGTCGTAAAGAAACTCCACCGTCCCGGCATTGCGATAATTTGCCTTGCGCGCAAGCTGCACCGCCGCGGCGCAAAGTTCGCCTCGAACACCGGCGGGAAGATTCGAAGCGGGAGCAACCTCGACAACCTTTTGATGCCGTCGCTGCACTGAACAGTCGCGTTCGTACAGATGCAGCAAGTTGCCGTGATGGTCGGCTAGGATTTGAACTTCCAGATGCCGCGCCCGAGGCAGGTACTTTTCCAGGAAGACGGATGCATCGCCGAAAGCTGAGCGCGCTTCGCCCTGTGCTTCTTCGAGAAGAGCATCGAGCCGCGCCGCACCGTGTACAACGCGCATCCCCCGGCCACCGCCGCCCATCGCAGCTTTCACGATGACGGGATAGCCGATCTCCTGCCCAATTTTGTGTGCTTCGCTTGTGAATTTCACCGGCTTCTCGGTCCCCGCCAGAACGGGAACCCCCGCCGATGCGGCAAGCCTCCTCGCAGCAGTTTTGTCGCCTAGCAGTTCCAGCAGTTCAGGTGAGGGGCCAATGAATGTGATCCCCGCTTTATCGCACGCGTGAGCCAGCGCGGGATTCTCGGAAAGAAATCCGTAGCCCGGATGAATTGCATCCACGCCCTTTTCTTTCGCGAGCGCGATGATTCCCGGAATGTCCAAATAAGCCTCAACGGGGCCTTTTCCTGCGCCGATCTGATAGGCTTCGTCGGCCTTGAAACGATGCAGTGCCAGCCGATCCTCCTGCGAATAGACGGCCACGGTCCGCAGCCCGAGTTCGGTCGCGGCGCGAAAGATGCGAATGGCGATTTCGCTGCGATTGGCAGCAAGCAATTTCTGGATTGGCTTGGTCTTCTTCATCACAGTGGCGAAAATGCGTTGCGCGAAATTCTACATTGTTTCACAGACGCGGCGTGATGCTGATGCATTTTTTCGATGAAAGGAAAGAGTTATTTTCATGAGCTATCCGGGAGAGAGACTGGGCAACTCCGAGCAAGCGAGTTAAGGTGTGGCGGTCGCGGCTTCCGGTGAAGAATCCACCCCGGCCTCCACTACCGGCGCCGATTTCAATTGTTGCAGTTGGATCTGGACTTTTGCCCAGGCCTTGGCGCGGCGCTTTGTTGCATAGGCTGCGGAAGGGTCTGAGAAGAATTGCATGAGTTCCGCCTTCACCCCGGCCGAAGCACCACCAAAATCCTTTTCAGCCAATTTGTCCAGTAGTTCGGCGTGTGCTTCGTCATTCAAACGGTATTTTCCGGGACCAGTGCTCTCGCCGACGTCGAAATTGTCGTTCGGCAAATCCAGTTTGTCTTCGCGAACCTTTGTCAGGAGTTCTCGGTAGCGGTCCAGCGTGGCGTTAAAGCTGGCCTCAAACATCCGTTCGGTTTCCGGCGTTGGCGTTTTGAACTGCAGAACCTTGAGCGGGCCAAACTTTGGAAGCAGTTTGTACAGAAAAGCAAGAAAGCGTTCGCCGGGGCTGGGCTTGTGGTAGTCTTTGCCCCACTCGCGCTCAAAATTCGACCGTGACAAATTGTAGAGAAACTTTCTCTTAGTGGCGTCGGGGATGTCATCCCTAATATCGTCTTTCTTGAGGTGCCAGGCGATGCGCGTCGCTTTCGGAAGGAATTTGCTGACGTCGCGACGGTACGAATTGAGGGCCTTGTCCTCGTTGATCAGCACAGCTTGCAGTTCGAGTCCGTAGGTTTCCCGAAAAGCTCGCTCCAGCAGAGAGCGGGAAACCTCAAACCCGATGAAATCGTGGTAGCTGTCCGGAGCATACCGCTCGCGCGCAATTTCAAGAACGTCGAATCCAAATTCGGTCTTCACGTGCGCCAGACGATCGTCTTCAAAAGACACGCTATCGCCGAATTTCTTCCGCAGACCTGGATACAAGACCGGAACGGCCCGATTGATGCCGAGACGATGGCCGTCGTTGTCCGCAGCGTAGTGCGCCAAGGCGCCGATAGCAAAAGCAAATTCGTTGATGTCTTTCGAATCGCGCAGCAGCGCCTGAATGAAATCACCGCTGCGGATGTAATGCGTGAGGTCGCTAAAAAAAGGATTTCCGTAAGGATAGTAGCCCATGTCTTGAATGATCGCGCCTCCATAGGCATAGGCTTGCGCACGGCTCAGATCTTCCTCGCTTGCCTGGGAAAACTTTTTTGTGAGCAAGGGCTTGATGTGGGTTTCCCAGGCCGCATCGATGATAGCTTCGTGGGAAAGGACTGCGTAAGCGCAAACGGGCGCGGGCCACGCCAGCCCAACGGTGAGCAGGCAAACAACAATCAGACGCGCGCGAATGAGCATGCGAGCCATGATTCCAATACACGAGGGATATTCCGCTTCAGCTCCAGCTCCGAAACAAAACAAGACGGACCCTCATGGCTTGAGGAGCGGATGGGCGTAGCGAATCGGAACGCCGAAATTCGAACCGCCAAATCCCCTGACGACGGCGAAAGTCACTCCAATCACTTGCCCATTGCGGTTGATCAGCGGTCCGCCGGAACCGCCCGACGTGGTCTGCGCGTCATAAACAATCTTGTCGGCAAGAACGTCACCGATGTGCCCTTGCGTCACCAGGGGGCGGATCAGCTTGCGGCGTTCCAGTTCATCAACCACTTTCTTGGCGTCGCCGCCGGTGGCTTTCACTATTTCGTCAACAGCTTCTTCTCCAGCACGCGCGAGAATGGCGCTGAGCCCCGTGGCGTAGCCGAGCGACAGCAAGGGTTGGCCGCTGATCGCCGCCTCTTTCCTCGCATCCATTTTCAAAATTGGCCGCTTGAGCCCTGAGAGATCGCCCTTTACGAGAGCGAGATCTGCCTCGTCTGAAATCTGAGCAATGCTGACGGTGACGCCGGCAATGGAGTCCGGAAAATAGGCGCTCATCTCCGCAATCGCTGGAGTGAGCCCCTGGCTCAAAACGGAAGCAAGCTCGTCGTTCTTCCACCAGGGCTGGACGACGTGATGATTGGTTAGAATGCGTCCCTCACCAACGATAAAGCCGGTGCCAAAAAAATCAGCCCGCACCTCTGGCGCGCGGCCCTCCAGCGTGTACACCGGATTACCGTCACTGTCCTTCAACGGTCCTCCGTCGGGATTGATTCCCCCGTAGCGCAGGGGCCGACCGGACGCGCGCTCAACAAAGGAGACGGAAACGTGCAGCAGGCAAACGCTCGGCGCATAAGCACGAATCACGTCCTCGGCCGTTTGAGATTCCGTTTCGATGCGCTGAAGGCGGTTGGTTGTTTCATCGAGCTGTTTCCGCAAGGAAGCGACGTCATCCGCCTGGGCGCCTGAGATTTTCTGGCGCAGCTCTTCCGATTGCTGCTGAAGCTGCTGCTTTTGGTGAAGAACATCCGTTTGCTGAAGATCGGCGCGCGCGCTGCGGGCATCTGCTACCAACTGTTCCTGGCGGTGGGCGCGGCGTTCGAGCTGCGCGATCACGGAATATGCGCGGTTTGCTTCTTTGTTCGCGCGCCGTGAATACAGGAGAAAAATCCCTGCAATCACGATAGCGATCGTAAAGAGTGCCGACACGCCGATTTTCAGCGCGCGCCCCAGTGAAAACGCATCGCGCGTCATTTTTTCGGTGACGGCCAGCGTCTGGAACGCAGTCTGAGCCATCTCGCGCCCCTGATCGGCAATTCGGGTTTTCTCGGCGAGTTGATCGACGGCGTGTTTTTCGCGCAACTGCACGCGGACTCGCGCCAGCACCTCGGCAGGTTCCCACGGCAGCGAGAGAGTATCGTCGGCGCCAAGGTCGAGGCCGCGAGCGCGTTCAGCCCCGCCTCCTTGCGTGATGAGTATCACTCGCGTGCCGGCCGTCGAGGCATTTCCTTTGACCTCCGCGAGTGCGTCGCAGCACTGGATGTCGGCCAAGTCGGCGGTCAGAAGCAGGAGGTCCGCGCCGGTATTTCGCACAAAATCAAAACCCTCGGTTTGCGTGGCCGATTCAGCGACCTCGTAGCCGGCGGATCGTAAGAGTTCGCAGAGCGCCTGCCGCGAGGCGTCATTCGAATCCACCACCAAAATACTTTCGCGCTTAGCTGGCAAATCAGTTGCCTCCGCATTAATTCTGTCACAAATGATTCTGGAACGGAATTAAGCGGAAGCCCTGGGGGAGCAAGTACGCTGAAAGACTAGAAAGTAGCCGAAGATTTCAAGCGGATGGCTGGCGGCAAAGACTGCGGAGTCCGGCTCAGTACTTCCGGAGAACACCGATAACGCGGCCCTGAATTCGAACGTCGTTCGCCGCGACCAGGATGGGAGCCATCTCCGAATTTGCTGGTTGCAATCGAATCTTGCCCGGTCCTTCGCGATAGAAACGCTTCAACGTCGCCTCATCCCCGCTAACCAGCGCCACCACGATGTCCCCGGCGTTCGCCACCTGAGTCTGCTCGCAGACCACGTAGTCTCCGTCCATGATGTGGTCCTCAATCATGGAACTCCCCTTCACCTGGAGCACAAACGAATTGCCCCCGCGCGCAAAATCCCCAAGTGAAAGCGTCTCGCGCTCCTCGATGGCTTCCAACGGACGCCCTGCTGCAATCCGCCCCACGAGAGGAAGTTCTTGGATCTTCCGCTCCATCACTTGGTCCTTGACCGATTTCGGTAATTGCACAATTTCGATCGAACGGCTCTGATTATAGCCGCGGCGAATGAAACCCTTTTTCTCCAGCGTCGTGATGTGCTTGTGTACCGTCGCGAGCGACGTCAGCTTCAGGCCCTTGCCTATTTCTTCAAAGCTTGGTGCGTATCCATGCTTGGTCTCAAACGCGACGAGGTAATCGAGAACCTCTTTTTGTCTCTTTGTCAGGGGCATGTTCACGCCTCCACTCGCAAAGCTTTTCCACAGGCACTTTAGGCGAAAAGAAAGCGAACGTCAAGCTTCTTTTTTCCTTCGCGTTGCTTTCACCGCTCCTTTCGCGCTAAGTCTGAGAGTGATATACAGGCTTTTGATGAGTTACTCCCCGAATCGCTCGGTCTCTGTGACTTTCGCCGCGGTCGTGGCAATACTGGTCAGCCTTTTTCTTCTTCTGTGCTGTTCCTTAGCGTTCTTAGCATTTCTGCTGGTCAAGTTGCCTGGCAATGCCTCGGAAGTCCCACCATTTGTTCGAAACACGATGCTGGCCACCCAAGGATTTATGATGTGTCTCTCCCTCTTTGGGATCGCCACAGGTATCGGGCTGATCTATCTTCGCAATTGGGCGCGCATCTCCATCCTGATTTGGGGAGGCATGTTGGTCTTTTTCGGCGGCATTGGGATCCCGATTGCATTCCTAGTGCCGATTCCTCTGATTCCGAACGCCTCCGATTTGCCCGCGGCGGGCATGCAAGCGGTCCGCTTGATTTTCCTTGCCATCTACGGCATGCCTCTGCTGATCGGTATCTGGTGGCTTATCCTCTTCAACCGTAAAACCGTCAAGGCACAGTTTGCGGGCGCGATAGCTTTCGCCGACCCAACTGTGCCGCGGAAGCCTGCTTGCCCTCTCCCTATCGCCGTGCTCGCCTGGTTTTATATCTCTTCGATTTTGAACCTGCTTTTCCTTCCCTTCCTTTCATTCCGCGTGCCGGTGTTCGTGTTTGGACGGGTTCTTCCCGGAAGAGTGGCCTTCGCAGTTTTGATACTCAGCTGCCTTGCCTTTTTTGTCTCGGGCGTCGGGCTATTAAAGCTCAAGCCGTGGAGTTACTCGCTTACGATCGGTCTCCAGGTTTTTTGGCTTGCGAGTACCGCCGTGAGTGTGGTGAGCCCGAACTACAACGCCGTGATGGACTCGTTCCTGAAGGAAATGCAGGCTTCCTTCCATCTTCCTGAAACACCATTTTCGTACGCAAGCTTCGCCGATCATTATGGCTGGACGGTAGTTCTCGGGCTTCTATTCGCTGGCGCAATTCTTGGTTTGCTCGTCTACTATCGACAGCGTTTCCTCGAAGCCGCTTCCGCAGCCACTTCCACCCCCTGACGACGCGCTTCATCGATCCATCCGTATCTCTTTCTGAATAAGGCACATTACTGCGACGTGGACTCTCTCTCCGTCCTGCCCCGCCCGGTGTGATATCCTTTGGGTATCGGCTCCGGCGGGCTGTTTAGAAGCCATCCTTTCATCGCACCGCCTCATCCTTTTGACTGAGCCGTGCTCCCCCGGGCGTAGTCGGGGAGTTCATCGATGAGCGGAGGGTTCGCACCAGAATGTCTACACTCGCGGAAGTTCCACCAGTCAAGCACAAGCGCGAAGTAATCGACCAGGCGGTCATCCGCTTCGCTGGCGATTCCGGCGACGGCATGCAGGTTACCGGCAACCAATTCACGAACACCGTCGCGCTGTACGGCAACGACATCGCCACTTTCCCGGACTATCCGGCGGAAATTCGCGCTCCTGCAGGAACCATTCCCGGGGTCAGCGGCTTTCAGCTCCATTTTTCCTCGAATGAAGTTCACACGCCCGGCGACGCGATTGACGTCCTGATCGCCATGAATCCCGCCGCGTTGAAAGTAAACGTCGGCGACCTGAAAGCCAACGGAATCTTGATCGTCAACAGCGACAGCTTCACGGAGAACGATCTGCGCAAGGCGCAAGTGACTTCCAATCCGCTGGAAGATCATTCTCTGGACAAATTCCGGCTTTTTTCCGTGGAACTTGAACGCCTCACGCGGCGTTCGCTGGAACATCTCGGTCTCGACGCCAAGTCTATGGATCGCTGTAAGAATTTCTTCGCGCTGGGCATGTGCTACTGGCTCTACAACCGTTCCATGGAGCCGACGGTCCGTTGGATCGAGGAAAAGTTCAAGAACAAGCCGCTGCTCGTCGAAGCCAATAAGCTCGCGCTCAAGGGTGGTTACTCCTACTGCGAAGCCACGGAAGCATTTCAGATTAGTTACGAAATTCCGCCCGCCCAGCTCACTCCGGGCCTATATCGCAGCATGAGCGGCAACCAGGCGTTGGCTCTGGGATTTGTTACTGCCGCGCAGAAAGCGGGTTTGACGCTCTTTCAAGGTAGTTATCCGATCACTCCGGCTTCGGATATCCTTCACGAGCTTTCCATGTACAAAGACTTCGGCGTGATGACCTTTCAGGCCGAAGACGAAATTGCCGCAATCACTTCGGCTATTGGCGCGGCCTACGGTGGTGCGCTGGCCATCACGACAACTTCCGGTCCTGGTATGGCGCTGAAAACAGAAGCCATGGGACTTGCCGTGGCCGTCGAGATTCCGTTGGTCATTTGCGACATCCAGCGCGGTGGCCCATCCACGGGATTGCCGACCAAGACCGAGCAAGCGGACTTGCTCCAGGCGCTCTTCGGCCGCAACTCGGAAGCCCCCATTCCCGTTCTCGCGGCCTCCACCCCGGCCGATTGTTTCTGGGTCGCCATCGAAGCGAGCCGCATCGCCGTCAAGTACATGGTGCCGGTCATCATTCTTTCCGACGGCTACCTCGCAAACGGCGCCGAACCGTGGCGCATTCCGGAGCTGAGCGAAATCCCCGATTTTCCAGTGAAGTTTGCCAGCGACCCGGTCGGATTCCTTCCCTATAAACGCGATCCCAAGACACTGGCCCGGCCGTGGGCCGTTCCCGGAACGCCGGGGCTCGAGCATCGCATCGGGGGACTGGAGAAGCAGGACCCCACCGGCAACATCAACTACGAGCCGCTGAACCACGAAAATATGGTGCGCATCCGTGCGGCTAAAGTCGCGGCGGTCGCGCAAGAAATCCCCAACATGCTGCCCGCGGGCGACCTCGAAGGCGATTTGCTGATCGTCGCCTGGGGCTCCACGTCCGGTTCCATCACCGCGGCACTCAAAGCGCAGCGCGCCAAGGGCCGCAAAATCGGTCATTTGCACCTGCGGCATCTCAATCCGCTGCCGTCGAATCTCGGCGACATTTTCAAACGCTACAAGAGAATTCTCGTCCCCGAATTGAACATGGGCCAGCTCTTATGGGTTTTGCGCGCGAAGTATCTCGTGGATGCCGTCGGCCTCAACAAGATTCAGGGCCGCCCGTTCAAACAAGCGGAGCTCGAACAAAAAATCGAAGAAATGTTGGGGCTCTAGGAGAACCGATCATGGGCACCGCAACTCTGCCGCCGCCGCTCACGAAAAAGGATTTTCAGACCGACCAGGAAGTGCGCTGGTGCCCGGGGTGCGGCGACTATGCCATTCTCTCCGCGGTCCAGGCCGTTTTCCCCGAGCTCGGCATTAAGAAAGAAAACTTCGTCATCATCTCCGGCATCGGCTGCTCCAGCCGCTTCCCGTATTACATGAACACGTACGGATTCCACACCATTCACGGCCGCGCCCCCGCTGTAGCCACCGGCCTCAAAGCCATCCGACCCGACCTGGAAGTTTGGGTGGCCACGGGCGACGGCGATGCCCTTTCCATCGGCGGCAATCACACCATTCACATGCTTCGCCGCAACGTCGGCATCAAAGTTCTCCTCTTCAATAACAAAATTTATGGGCTCACGAAGGGCCAATACTCCCCGACGTCGGAACTCAACAAGAAAGCGAAATCAACGCCCTTCGGCTCGGTCGACCGTCCCTTCAATCCCGTTTCTCTGGCCATCGGCTCTGAGGCCACCTTCGTCGCCCGCTCCGTCGACGTGTTCCAGAGCCACTTGAAGGACACGTTGAGGCACGCCGCCGCGCACAAAGGTTCCGCGTACGTCGAGATTCTGCAGAACTGCAACATTTTCAATGACGGCGCATGGTTCAACCTGACCGAGCGCGATGCCCGCAGCGAGCACGTCCTCCAGCTCGAACACGGCCAGCCTATGATCTTTGGCAAGAACCGCGACAAGGGCATCCGCCGCAAATCCGACGGTGATTTCGAAGTCGTCCAGCTTGCCAACGGCATCACCGCATCCGATCTCATCGTCCACGACGCGCATCACCCGCTCCCCTCTTACGCCTTTCAGCTCTCCCACATGGAAGGCCGCCCCAACTTTCCCACTCCTATCGGCGTTTTCCGCGCCTGGGGCGACGTCCCACGCTACGAAGATGTCATGAACGAACAGGTCCAGGCCGTCATCGCCAAGCGCGGTCCCGGCGACCTCACCAAACTCCTTCGCGCTGGCGACACCTGGGAAGTGAGGTAGCTCTCCCTTCCTTGACCACATAGCCTTTCGAGAGCTGTAACGCCGGCTTGCCCTGAGCCCCGAAGGGCATCCCTGTGGGCTTTTCCGACCTTTTACCGTAGGCACAGCATAGGGTGCGCCTGCCGTCGGTGCCCAAACTGCTCTCGAGCGCCACCGTCCGCGCTGTAAGTCCTTTCCTTTCAACTCGTCCAACACGAAACGCTGCGACATCGTGCGACATCCCGTGTTTCCGGCCCCTTGGCGTTCCTTGTCGCTTGAGCTTCTCTCCCGCACTGCGTAGCTTTCTCTCACCGGACGAAAATCCCGGAAGAATTCAAGGGAGATTGCAATGCGAAGAATGATTCTGAGCGGACCGGAAGGAGTGCATCCATGCTTTACGAACGCCTGCATGTCACATTCGTCGGAGTCGTCGCCACTCTGGTGGACTCCGTCGTGGTTGCGGAATTCGCCGGCTACTGGCTGCACCGTCTTCTGCACAGCAACAAAATCCCTGCTCTCAGCCGGGGCCATCTGATCCATCATTTTTTGGTCTATGGCCCCCGGCAACCCATGCGCGCCCACGAATACCACGACGCCACGGACCATCGCTTTTCCGTGGGTAACGTCGGGCTCGAATGGCTTGTCCCGTCGGGCGTGATTCTCCTTTTCTGCTCGGGCGTGATGGCTTTGTTTCATGTCCCGCGTGCTTACGAACTGCTCGCGCTGTGCACGCTCCTCGGCTGGCCTATCCTGATGTTCAGCTATCTGCACGACCGGATGCACGTCGAGAATTTCTGGATGGCCAAAGTTCCGGGCTTGCGGACTTGGTTTCTGAAAGCTCGCAGGCTGCACGATATTCATCACAAAAGTCTGGACAGCAACGGCTTTATGGATGCCAACTTTGGCATCGGCTTCTATTTTTTCGACCGCTTCTTCGGAACCATGGCCAGGCGTCATCGTCGCTTCAATTGGTGTGGCTACAAAGCGGCCATCGAGCGCTATGAGCTGGATGAGGCGGAGCTTCTTTCCTTGGAAAGCTGCAGCAAGTCCCTCTTTCAAAAAACGGACCGCGCGTAGGGTGGCCCCCATTTTCCTGACCCGCCGCTGAAATTCAAATTGTGAAACCTCCGGTATTCTGTTACATCCAATAAGGGATATTCTCGGAGCGTCCCAGGTCATGGAAGACGTCTCGAAATTCGGAGCTTTTGCCCTTGTCGGCGATGCCGATCCGGTGCCGCAGAGCCTCTTCGCCTCGCATCCGGAACAGGCCAAGACCCTGCTACTTCTCTACGAGGTGAGCCGCGAACTCACCTCCATTCTGGACCGCGAAGAACTCCTGCGCCGCGTCGCCCAGCGCGTCAAGAAAATCGTCAATTACCACGTCTTCAGCGTCATGCTCTGGAACGAACAGACCCAGCTCCTCGAAAGTGCTTTTGCCATGTGCTACGAGGAATCCATTAAGGCTCGCACGCAGCTCCCGCTTCATCAGGGCCTCACCGGGGCTGCTGCCGGCGAGCGCCGCGTCCTCCGCATCAATAACGTCGCCGATGACCCCCGGTACATTCGCTGCGAAAGCGGCGTGGAAACGCGTTCCGAACTCGTTGTTCCGCTTTTCTTGCAGGACCGCCTCATCGGCGTTCTCGATCTGGAGAGCGCCGTTCCTCACGCCTTCACGGCGGAGCACGAGCGTATGCTCGTCACACTTGGGTCTTACATTGCCGTTGCACTCGAAAACGCGCGCCTCTACGAAAATTCGCGGGAGAGTGAACGCCGGCTCCGGCACGAAATGGAGAGCGCGCGGGAAATCCAGCGCCAGCTCCTGCCCACCGGCGCCCGCGAGGTTCCCGGTCTCGATCTCGCAGCTGCCTACGTCCCTGCTCGCGACCTCGGCGGAGATTTTTATGATTTCTTTCCCTACGGAGAAGGCCGCCTCGGATTCGCGCTAGGCGATGTTTCCGGCAAAGGCACCGCCGCAGCCCTCTACGGCTCCTTGGCGATCGGCACGGTGCGGGAACTTGTCACCGAGCACGCCGGCGAACCGGCTTGCATGCTCGCCCTTCTAAATCAGCGCTTGCTCAGCGCGCGACTCGAATCCAGATTTATTGCCATGTTGTTCGCGATTTTTGACGCCTCGTCGCGCAAGCTCACCCTGGCCAACGCCGGCGGCCCCTATCCACTCCTGGTCCGTGACGGTCAGGTGCAAGTCATCCGCCTCGAGGGCGTCCCGCTCGGCTTGATTCCCGACACCCAGTACGATGAGACCACCATCGAATTACAACCGGGTGACGTTGTTATTTTCGCTTCCGACGGTATTCTCGAATCGGAGAATGCGGCGCTCGAGGAGTTCGGCCCACAACGTTTGAGCGCGCTTCTTGCCGGCCTCTCTCCCGAAGACTCCGCGAGCTTGATTGCTGAACGGATCCTGCAGGCCACCGACACCTATAGCGGTGCAGGGATCCCTCCCCACGACGATCGCACCTTGGTCGTGTTCCGGGTTTCGGACGCGTCGTCCAGCGACTTCACGAAACTTCCCATCATCTACTGATCGTCTTTCTCTTCTTGTACTAGCCGCTCTTCAGCTGGCCCTTCAGCTAGCCTCTTCAGACCCCGTGCTTTCCTCTTTCCCACGTGGCACAGCCAACCTGGCTGGACTTCTTCTCTCTCTTGCCCATGTGAGGCCCGCGTTCTGAGGCGGCCGCTAAAGCTAGTGGCCCTCGCCACGGCCTGAGGGAGCGACGCTGGCCTGCAGAATTTCCGGATTTCTCAGCACAGGAAGCCACTTCTCCCGCAGAGCCGCAAACTCTGGCAAATTTTTCTTTGAAACGGGGTCAGACGGTGGCAGCCCCAGCTTTTCGAAATTCTTATACTGGCCCTTCTGCAAAATCCGGAAATCCAGGTGCGGCCCGGTAGAGAGTCCCGTGCTTCCCACCAATCCAATCGTCTTTCCGATTTCAATGTGCTCGCCCGGGCGCACGAACATCCGCGACAAATGCAGATACATCGTTTCGTATCCATTCGAATGCGCCACTTGCACCATATTGCCTTCCCCGCCCTTCCGCCCCGCAAATAACACTCGCCCGCTCCCAATCGTCTGCACCGGCGTCCCCACCGGCGCCCCATAGTCCGTCCCCATATGCGGCCGATAGGTCTTGAGAATGGGATGGAACCGAGCTCTGCTGAAGTGTGACGTCACCGGCGCCCCGAATTTCAGCGGTGATCGCAGGAATGCCTTCTGCAGTGACTTGCCGTCGGCCGAATAATATCCCGGTCGGCCTGTGGGATCGTGAAAGAGCAGCGCCTGATATTTTTTCCCGGCATTTTCGTATTCCGCCGCCAGAATTTTTCCGTATCCCGCGGTTTGCCCGTTGGCGTATTTTTTCTTTTCCAGCACGATTCGAAACGTATCGCCTTTGCGCGGATCGGTGTAGAAATCCAGGTCGTAGCCGAAGATTTGCGCCATGCGCATCGCCAGTTCGGCGGATTCGCCCGCGTCTTCCACGGCGTTGAATAGCGAATCGTCAACCCGTCCCACAACGGCGGCAATGTCCGTTTTTGATGGAATCTCCCGGATCTCCGCCGTGAATCCGCGGTCCTCCGGCACGATCTTCAGCATGCGGTCCGCGTCGATCTTGTAGTCGATTTCCCGCAGCTCCCCTTCGACGGAACGCCCCACGGTGATCGTATTTCCCGCGCGCACCTGGCGCAGGTTGAAGGTGCGCTGGGCCGCCGCGGAAGCGTTCGCCGCTTCTTCCGCGCTCAACCCGAACTTTTGCAGCGCGGCGGCGAAATTCTCGCCCGCGGGAACTCTCTTCTCCGTAGGAAGAATTACTTTTTCGCGGATGCGCGCGGCTTCTTCCTTCGCGAGCTTTACCTGGCGATCGAATTCCGTGGCCGTTTCGAGCCGCTGCTGGAAAACGTACAAACAAGCGGCCGCGCCAGCACCGCACACGATCAACACCAGAAATAAGAAGCGACGATTCACAGTTTCCCCAACCCACTCGCTGCTTGTCTTCGCACCCTTGCGATTCGCCGGCACAACAGCACGCCCTTGGCGGCGTAACGCACCTCTCTCTTGTGTCCTAACTCGCGCTCCGGGTCAAATGCGATTCCCAATCGTGCGCTCAATCCTCCAACGTCCTGCATTTACAAAGCCCGTCGGAACGAATGGAGTGACACATATTGTCCCTTCTTTGCGCTGGAGAGTGTTCCAATTTGGACGGACGGAGGCTAAATCATAGGCTACTAATCCAAAGACGCATCAAGTAAGTGTCTTTAACGATCGGGAGACGCGGCTGTCTTTGGATGAATCATCGAACAAAGCTATTGCCCGGTGAAAGAATGAATCGAATTTGTCGGTTTTGCATTGCTCTCAATCGAACAGTTTCTTCCGTTCGTTCAACCGGCTGTGTTCAAAAAATAATGCCTGGTTGTTTCTTTTCGATAGTTCTGAATCGGAAATCTTGCTAGGATCTGAGCTGTGCTTGACCTGTCTCCCAGATCCGCGGGGAAGCGCCTAAGATTCCGCGGATTGAGGGGAGCAAGTCAAGGCCGTGAAATACATTACCGCCTTATTGTCTCTTTCGCTCTTTGTGGCATGCTTTCCATCCAGCGCTCGCCCGCAAACATCAACGATCGTATTGGTTCAGCGCGCAAACAAGGATGCTGGCACCGCGACCTCAGCGGCCCTTGCGTTCAAATCAGATAACACCGCGGGAAACTGGATTGGTGTCTGCGTTCGTGCCGGGCACTCCGGACAAATCTTTACGGTTACCGATTCCCAGGGTAACACCTACCACAGAGCTGCTCAATATGACGTCACCGTGGACACTCCAAACGGACACACGCTTGGAATCTTCTATGCGGAGAATATCGCGGGCGGCGCGAACGCGATTACCGTGTCCGATACGATCTCGGGAACCATGCGCGTCTCAATTGTTGAGTATTCCGGAGTTGCGGCCACAAACTCTCTCGATGTATTTGCGATGGCCCAAGGGAACGGTGTGTCCCCGAACAGCGGGAACGCGACGACGACTTCAAGTGGAGATTTATTGCTGGGTGCGATTTCGTCCTCTTATTCTGCGAGCTTTACAGCAGGAAACGGGTTCGTCATCGAAGGAAGTGTTCGGGCGGAGCCAAACACCAAGCTGATTGTGCAGGATCGGATACAAACGGCTGTGGGGACGGCATCGGCCGGCGCAATCCTTGGAGCGCCGGACAGTTGGGGTGTGGTCTTGGCGGCTTTTAAACCCGGCAACGCAGGCGGAAGCTCGCCACCTAGTATTACGAGTTTGAATCCGACTTCAGGGGTGGTGGGTACGTCGGTGACGATCGCGGGGGTAAACTTCGGAGCAACGCAAGGAACGAGCACCCTCACTCCTAATGGGACGCCGGGAACACCGACGAGTTGGAGTGCCACGAGCATCGTCGCGCCAGTGCCAGCAGGGGCGACGACGGGCAACGCTGTCGTGACGGGGGGGGAGTGGCAAGTAACAGAATGAATTTTAGTGTGACCTCGTCACCTCCGAGCATCACAAGTCTGAATCCGACATCAGGCGCGGTAGGTACGTCGGTGACGATCAGCGGTGTAAATTTCGAAGCGAAGCGAAGAGCGAGCACGCTCACCTTCAATGGGACGACCACGACCGCAACGAGTTGGAGTGCCACGAGCATCGTCGCGCCAGTGCCAGCAGGAGCGACGACAGGGAACGTCGTCGTGACGGTCGCCGGTGTGGCGAGCAATGGAATGAATTTTACTGTGACCCCACCACCTCCGAGCATCACAAGTCTGAATCCGACATCGGGCGCGGTAGGTACATCGGTTACGATCAGCGGTGCAAATTTCGGAGCGACGCGAGGAACGAGCACGGTCACCTTCAACGGGACGGCGGGGGCACCGGCGAGTTGGAGTGCCACGAGCATTGTCGTGCCAGTGCCAGCAGGGGCGACGACAGGGAACGTCGTCGTGACGGTCGCCGGTGTGGCGAGCAATGGAATGAATTCTACTGTGACCCCACCACCTCCGAGCATCACAAGTCTGAATCCGACATCGGGCGCGATAGGTACATCGGTTACGATCAGCGGTGCAAATTTCGGAGCGACGCAAGGAACGAGCACGGTCACCTTCAACGGGACGGCGGGGGCACCGGCGAGTTGGAGTGCCACGAGCATTGTCGTGCCAGTGCCAGCAGGAGCGACAGCAGGAAACGTCATCGTCACGGTCGGCGGAGTAGCGAGCAATGGAATGAATTTTGCTGTGACCCCATCACCTCCGAGCATCACAAGTTTGAATCCGACATCGGGCGCAGTAGGTACGTCGGTGACGATCAGCGGTGCAAATTTCGGAGCGACGCAAGGAGCGAGCACGGTCACCTTCAACGGGACGGCGGGGACACCGGCGAGTTGGAGTGCCACGAGCATTGTCGTGCCAGTACCGAGCGGAGCAGTGACGGGGAATGTGGTTGTCACGAGGGCGCCCACCGGCGGCGGTTCTTCAGGAGACATAAGCAACGGAGTGAACTTCACTGTGACCTCATCCGCTCCGAGCATCACGAGTTTGAATCCGACATCGGGCGCGGTGGGTACATCAGTTACGATTGCAGGCGCGAACTTTGGGGCGACACAAGGAACAAGCACGGTCACCTTCAATGGGCCATCGGGGACACCTACGAGTTGGAGTGCGACGAGCATCGTCGTCCCCGTGCCGTCGGGGACAACGACCGGGAATGTGGTGGTGACAGTTGGCGGGGCAGCAAGCAACGGAGTGAACTTCACTATCCTTCCGGCAACGCCTGGAATCGCGCTGGTCCAACGTGCAAGCCAGGACGCAGGGACAACAACCACTGCGTCGGTTGCGTTTACTGTGGCTAACACCGCGGGCAATCTCATCGCCGTCTGTATTCGCGCCGGTAGATCCGGACAAGCGTTCACCGTCAGAGATTCCAACGGAAACGCGTATTGGCAGGGCGTTCAATTCAACGTAACAGTGGATGCTCCCAATGGCGACACCTTGGGGATTTTCTACGCGGAGAATATCAAAGGTGGAGCAGATACGATCACGGTATCGGATACGTTTTTGGGTACGTTGCGATTTTCAATTCTGGAATACTCGGGCATAGCGACAGCCAACTCGCTGGATGTAACGGCCGCGGGGCAAGGAACGAGCGCATCTCCGAACAGCGCGAATGTGGTCACCACGTGGAACGGAGAATTGTTGCTGAGCGCCATTGCGACCGCGAATCCAGCGAGCTCTACAGCCGGAAACGGGTTCGTCATCGAAGGAAGTGTTCCGGCACCCCCGAACACCAAGCTGATTGTGGAAGATCGGATACAAACGGCTGTGGGGACGGTATCGGCCAGCGCAATCCTTGGAGCGCCGGACAGTTGGGGTGTGGTCTTGGCGGCTTTTAGACCCGGCAACACAGGGGGAAGCTCGCCACCGAGTATTACGAGTCTGAAGCCAACGTCGGGAGTGGCCGGCACGTCGGTGACGATCGCGGGGGCAAACTTCGGACCAACGCAAGGAACGAGCACGGTGAAGTTCAATGGGACAGCGGCGACACCGTCAAGCTGGAGTGCGGCGAGCATCGTTGTACCGGTGCCAGCGGGA
>JACXTT010004035.1_pt1 | contig 22052 bp, 23 predicted proteins | sample 9270951 | NCBI WGS metagenome assembly JACXTT01 (sample SAMN15532306, study PRJNA645909) | rock metagenome | isolation source: weathered quartz diorite | place: Puerto Rico | collected 2017-06-21
GGGTTTCGGGGAATGGCGGCGTTGCCGGTGGCTGTGTTGTTGGTGCCGTTAGTGTTGGAGCAGAGTGTTAAAATGCCGGTGGCCGTGTTCCCGTTGCCGGTGGTGTTGACGTAGAGCGCTCGATATCCGGTAGCTGTGTTCGCGCAGCCGATGGTATTAAAGTTGAGCGCGTCGTCCCCGGTGGCCGTGTTGTCGAAGCCCGTAGTGTTAGAGTAGAGTGCGGCGTTGCCGGTGGCCGTATCCCAGTTGCCGGTGGTGTTGGAGGAGAGCGCGTTGACGCCAGTGGCCGTGTTAGAACTGTCCTTATTTCCTGCCGCCCACGCCTCGTTCGGCAGCCCTCCCCTGCTTGACGCACTGTTCAGTGTCAGCAGAAAGCCAGTCAGTACGAAAGCCCAACTCGTTACTTTGTTCATGAGGTTCTCCTTTGGGTGCTCTGTATACCTGAATGTGCTCCAGTATTCTAGCTTCAAGGCTTTTCTTGAATGACGGCTCTGCCTCGTTCGTCATTTCTCCGAAAACGTCCATGCCCTGCTGGACAAGCCAGCAGGGGCGCCCTCTCTCGGTTTCGTCATTAAGGGTGCAACGTAGTTACATGACCCTTCCAGCGAAAGCCGGAATCCAGGATTTTGTGATGCACCTACCAAATACGCGCGGAGTGGCGCAGGTCGGGGAAATAGCGTAAAGGGAGTGTTTTGATCTCCATTAGCTTACGCTTCCACCGGAAGGAATCCGGATGAGCTAGCGACGGAGATCACAATAATTCGAGTCGACACAATTTGAGATCTATGAAGAAACTGCTCATTGCTAATAGAGGTGAGATCGCCATTCGTGTAACAGAAGCGGCGGCTGAGCTGGGATTTTACACCGTCGCTATATTTTCTGAAGATGATGCAAAGTCGCTGCACGTTATCAGAGCCGACGAGGCTTGCCCGCTGCGCGGCGTTGGCGTCGGCGCTTATCTTGATGGAGAGCAGATTGTGGCGGTCGCGCAACAAGCCGGCTGTGAGGCTATTCATCCTGGCTACGGCTTCCTCAGTGAGAACGCCGGCTTTGCTCGACGCTGCGCCGAAGCAGGCATTGTCTTCGTGGGGCCGCGCCCCGAATTGCTGGAATTGTTCGGCGACAAGGTGCGGTCGCGCCGGTTGGCCAGTCGGTGCGACGTACCCGTGTTGACTGGTTCGGAAGGACCAACCAGCCTTGCTGAAGCTAAAGCCTTTTTTCAGTCCGAACAGGCAGATGGGGCCATCGTCATTAAAGCCGTGGCTGGAGGCGGTGGCCGCGGGATGCGCATTGTGCGTCGACTTGATGACCTTGAGGAGGCCTACACCCGTTGCCAGTCAGAGGCGCGCGCGGCTTTTGGCAATGGCGAGGTGTATGTCGAACGCTTCATGCCAGCGGCCCGTCATATCGAGGTGCAGATTCTTGGCGATCAGTCGGGCAACGTTACGCATCTGTGGGAGCGAGAATGTACGGTGCAACGGCGACATCAAAAGTTGATCGAGATGGCCCCAAGTCCGTCAATTACTCCAGAGACGCGTGATCAGCTCGTTGCAGCGGCGCTGCGCATGGCCCAGAGTGTGCAGTACGATAGTCTCGGCACCTTTGAATTTCTCGTCAGTCCGAACGGCGGTGGAGAGACAGCCTTTGCGTTTATTGAGGCCAATCCGCGCTTGCAGGTCGAACACACAGTGACGGAAGAAGTGACGGGTGTAGATTTAGTCAAAACCCAGTTGCAACTTGCTTTTGGACAGTCATTGCAAGAGCTTGGTCTGAGTGCACGGCAGTCGGTAAAGCCACGCGGTTTCGCCATCGAGCTGCGCATCAACGCCGAATCGATGACGGCGGACGGCTCGGTGCGGCCGTCGCACGGAGCCATCAACGTATTCGAGGCCCCATCGGGTCCGGGTCTACGTGTTGATTCGTACGCTTACGCCGGCTACAACACCAACCCCCGGTTTGATTCATTGTTGGCGAAGCTCATTGCGCACTCGCCCTCGCCGCATTTTGTGGAGACTGTAAACAAGGCGTACCGAGCGCTGTGCAAGTTCCGCATCGAAGGCGTCGCGACCAACCTGGGATTTCTCCAGGCGTTATTGCAGCATCCCGATTTCCGCGAGAATCGGCTCCACACTGGTTTCGTCGAGGAGAAAATTGGTGAGCTGGCCGCTGCGGCGCAACCCGCGCATCGACGACTCTATTTTGAGCGGCCCAGCCCAACACGATCAGTCGGTGCGAAAATTGACGCCAGTGATCCACTGGCTGTCCTTCACCTGGGGAAATCCGCAGCGCCGCAGGTTGAGCAGCCGGGGCAAAATCACGTCGCTCAGACTTTTCCCGGCGCTGACCTGGAGGGACCTGAGAACACAGTCGCGCTCCGGGCGCCGATGCAAGGGACGATCGTGTCGGTAGACGTAACCGAAGGTGACATTGTTGTCCAGGGTCAGCAGCTCATTGTGATGGAGGCGATGAAGATGGAGCATGTCATCGCCGCACCTGTGAGCGGAATTCTGCGCCGGATTATCGCGGCGAAAGACGACACCGTCGCCGAGGGTCAGCCGTTGATCTTCATCGAAGAGCAGCAGGTCGATGGCGTGGCCGCCATCACTCAGAGTGACGTAGATTTGGACGCTATCCGACTGGATCTGGCCGAGGTTCTCGAACGACACGCGATCGGTTTGGATGCAGCGCGCCCCGAGGCCGTTGCACGCCGGCGCAAAACCGGACAGCGCACCGCGCGTGAAAATATCGCGGATCTGTGCGACCCAGACTCGTTCGTCGAGTACGGCGCCTTGGGTGTGGCGGCGCAACGCCGACGGCGCACCATGGACGATCTCATTAAGAATACTCCCGCCGACGGACTGATCACGGGGCACGCGACGATCAACGCCGATTTGTTTGGCCCCGAGCGCGCTCACTGCGCCGTGCTCGCTTACGACTTCACGGTGTTCGCCGGCACCCAGGGGCATCTCAACCATCGCAAGAAGGATCGTATGTTTCAGTTGGCGCAGGAGCTGTGTCTCCCGCTCGTGTTGTTTGCGGAGGGAGGCGGGGGACGACCGGGAGACACCGACGGTGATTTCAGCTCGCGCACCTTCCACGACTTTCCCAAGCTCAGCGGTCTTGTCCCGTTGATCGGTATCGTTTCGGGCCGCTGTTTCGCGGGGAACGCTTCATTGCTCGGATGCTGCGACGTCGTGATCGCCACTAGCAACTCCAACATCGGCATGGGCGGCCCCGCCATGATTGAAAGCGGCGGGCTCGGAATCTTTCGCCCTGAGGAAATTGGCCCGATGAGCGTACAGGCGCCGAGTGGCGTCGTTGATATCGCCGTCGCCGATGAAGCCGAAGCGACGTGCGTGGCAAGAAAGTATCTGTCTTATTTCCAAGGGTCTCTGACCAACTTCACCTGTGCTGACCAGCGTAGACTGCGCAAGATCGTTCCCGAGAATCGGTTGCGCGTGTATGACATCCGCGAAGTAGTTGAGACCCTGGCCGATGCCGGCTCAGTGTTGGAGTTGCGTCCTCATTTCGGGCGCACGATGTTAACGGCGTTGATCCGCGTAGAGGGGCGCGCGATTGGTCTCGTGGCAAACAATCCTATGCATCTCGCCGGGGCGATCGACAGCGACGGGGCCGACAAGGCCGCACGCTTCATCATGCTGTGCGACGCCTTCGATATTCCGCTGCTATATCTTTGCGACACCCCGGGCATCATGGTCGGACCAGAGATCGAAAAGACCGCGCTGGTGCGACATTCCTCGCGGATGTTCCTGGCGGGCGCCAACGTGCAGGTTCCGTTTCTCAAGATCATCTTACGCAAAGCCTATGGCCTCGGTGCCATCGCCATGTCCGGAGGCGCAGACGATGCGTCAGTGTTCACGGTCTCATGGCCGACTGGCGAGTTCGGACCGATGGCGCTTGAGGGGGCGGCGAAGCTCGGCTATCGCAACGAATTGGCGGCCATTGCCGATCCTGCGGAGCGGAAGAAGCGGTTCGACGAAATGGTGGCGGGCCTCTATCAGCGCGGCAAAGCACTCAATGTGGCGACGCATTTTGCGATCGATGATGTGATCGATCCCGCGGACTCGCGACGATGGATAGCAACGTCGCTGCGCTCGACGCCGGTCCCGACTCGACGCGCGACAAAGAAATACCCGTTCATTGACTGTTGGTAAGCAAGCTGTCCACTGATGAACGCAGCTTGTTATGGCGACTGTTATAACCTGGGATCCACCGCAAAGCGGCTCATCACCTCTCCCTGTATAGCGCTTCAAGGCAGTGGCGTAGCTCGGTCAGGATGGTTTTGGATTTTGGAGGCCATAACTTTTCTCTTGTGGTGCTTGTCTAAGGTGTCGTGAGTAGGTATCAGGCGACATTCTCCTCTAAAGACTGAACATTCTTGCAGAACCAGCGCACTTTGTCTCGAATGTTGCGTCCGTCATTTCTCCGGCCCAAACAGAAGTGTCTCTGCTCGTAGCGAAATAACATTTATCTCCTCCCGAATCTTGTGAAGGTCTGTTTGATATGACCGAGCAATTGCTCGGTATAATTGTTGACAATGTAAGAATTGCCTCAGAATTTATCGAAGTCCTCCGCGAGAACCCCAGCTGCCGTATTTGTCCGAATTCTGTAGGACAACGATTGGTTCACCTGCTCATAGTTCAGCCCGGACAGAACAATTCTTTGAGTGAGTCTAGGCCGCGAAGGTTCTGGAGAAGAGAGAGAACAGTTTGTTGGCGTTCTCGCTGGGGCATCCCTAGACCTCCTTCAGGCTACGTTGCTCGGATGTAAAATAGTGATGTTCGGGTAGCCCTTAAAATCGTCAGTGTTGAAGGTGAGCAAGTGAGTGACTCCGTGGGCTTGCATCGTCGCAACAAGGCGAGCGTCGTGGACCTTTTTGCCTTTGATGTTGTGAACAGTTACAAGCGTTAGCCAGCGTGTCAGAATGTCGGGAGAATCCTCAAGCAGGGAGAATTTATTGCGCAGTTGTGCAACTTCGGTTGCGGTTCGTTGCGTTGTCCACCCTAGACCGTTGACATCGAGAGGACGAGTCGCTACCGCCCAGAACTCGATGAGATTTTGGGCGGTGAGGTAAACTTCATTACCACGTGCAAGAAGAGTTGAAACAGCTTCACCCGCAAGCAGATGCTGGGGAGCGTTTCCATCCGCCATACGTAGCAGAATATTTGTGTCGAGGAGGAAATCAGCCATTAATCGTAAATAGTTTCTCGGCTCAACGCCTCATCCGGCAAGCCAGGGCCGTCTTTATGGCTAGCTACCCACTGACGCAAATCTTTTGCTCTTTCTTCCGGTGTCGCCGTGGCCCAAAATGGTTGAGTTTTGACCTCTGGGCGTAAGATCAAGGCGCCGTTGCTTACTTCAACCACAAAACGCCTGTGCGGTCTTACCTGTTCAAGAACCTCAGCTGGCAAAGAAAGTTTCCCTTCTTCATTCACTTCAACGACTCGACTCATAGGATGCCCTTTTGCTTGATTGTAGTATCAAAAATCAATGTCTTACTATTCTATTTCTGTAAAAACTCCACTGCCGCTTTGGCTACTTCGCCTTCTTGGCCCCAGAAGAAGTGGTCCGCCCCTTTGACAACGACGAGTTGTTTCGGATCGGGGAGTTTGGCGATGAGGCTTTGTAAGTCAGGAATCGGAGAGTAATTGTCATGATCCCCGCTGATCAACAATTTGGGCTTGGTGACGGGGAGAAGAAACGAAGGATCGCGTAGACCTACTGGGAAAGCAACGCCAATAATCTTATGTACTCGTGGGTCCGTAGCGCCGGCTTGCAGCCCCACCATTGAGCCAAATGAGTAGCCCGCCACCACCACGGTCTGCACAGCCTGGCGACTCAGGAGATACGTGACGGCGGCTTTGACGTCTTCGAGTTCAGCGACGCCTTCGCCGTGCGAACCGCCGCTGCGTCCCACTCCACGAAAATTAAAGCGGAGAGTTGCGATGCCTTGCTGTTGGAAGGCGGCAACCAGGGCAGAGACAACGTTATTATGCATCTCACCGCCGTAAAGCGGATGCGGATGGCACACCACCGCGCCAATGATGGGCGGTTGCGTTGGTGTTGCGAATAAACCTTCTAACTCAATCTCTCCAGCCGAAAATGTGACCTGTTCTTCCACAAGTTCCTCCTGTGCCGCGACCCGACATGTCAAAGTCAAACTTAAAACTACAATCCAAAAGCAGACGTTCTTTCTCATTTCATAGGGCTCTCAGCATTTACTGTGGCGCGTTTCTTTCCGCAAAGCGTGAGAGCACCGATTCCAGCATCCGCTGACTGCGCTCCGAAATTTCAGCGACCTGATTAACCACATGAGAGGTTTCGTTAGTCAGTTGGGCAACATGGTCAAGGACTTTGCCAAGGGCGACGAATCCGTAACCCACAAATGCGAGTTCGATAGCTACGGTTGCCGGGATGAAAATATGTAGCGCATCCATTTTTCTTTCTCCTGACAAGTCGAGGGTAATCAGTGTCATCTATTCTTATTGTTCTCTCTCTTCTTTTTCCTACAGGGATATTTCCATTCCTTCTAGTCGGTTGATGCCCCATTTCGTGGAAAACCAAAATACGCCAACTGCGAGAGCAAAGGCAACGCTAAATGACAGGGCGATGCTGCTCCACATTGCTGCTGAAAGCGGCTGCTGTTGGAACTTGCTCATGAAGACAATGTAAACCGGCCAAGCTTCGAGGATGGTCACGACGCCGATGAACGAGATGCAGAGCACCATATACAACACCCCGCCGAAGCTAGCGGCAATCTTGGCGCTGTGTTCGGCAGTGAAGTTTGGGTAAGCGACGCCCACAGCCATGCCGAGCGCGACGATGCCGAAAGTCACACAGAACAAGGTGGCGGCTGAGAGCACCAGCATGAAGGTTGAAACCTGCAGGAAATAGTTTGTGACGGTGACAAGCAATTCTCCGAAGAACAACAACGGCAAGGTGCTCACCCAAAATTTACTCCACCACCAGCGGCGCAGTGGTACAGGCGCGCTTTTAAGGACCCAGAAGGTTTTGCCTTCGAGACTCAAAGCAGGAAACACAAAGCGGACAGCAATAGAAGCGAGAACGAAGCCGGACAGCGCGAGATTGAAGAAGGCAATGATGTTCTGCAAATAAAAGGAGCCGCCCACGCCGCCTACGGGAAGGACGCTGAAATTGTAGACATAGACAATTACGAGCGCGAACAACATAAACAATTGAGACCACTGCCCAGTATCGCGAAAAAACGTCTTCAAGTCTTTGATAACAACCGTGCGCAAATGGACGGGAAATACAGTTGCAGCTTTGACGACCGCGACATCCCACCATTGGCGCAGATTACGCCGACGTTGCCCTTCTTGGGCCTTTGACCAGCCGAGCGGGTATAATCTGGCGGAGAGCGAGGAGCCCAGGACAAAAAGAAATAGCATGGTGCTCAACAGCATCAAGTAGTGAAAAAGTGCATCCCCAGACTTCAGCCCCAGGAATGGCAGGAGCACCGCTGTGGCCCAGGTGCTTGGAAGAAAGGGTGAAGAAGGCGCCTGCATGGCGGAGAGGAAGGCAAGAAAATCGGAAAATGCTTCCGGGTTCACTAGTTTCTCTGGTTGTAACAACCGGAAAAATAAGTACAGCAAACTCAGAAAAAGCGTGGAAAAGACAACCAGCATATCTTTCCCGCGTTGAGCAGGTAGCAGATACGCCAACGTCATCGTGATGATGACGCCGAGCGCTGCCGGAATGCCGAGGAAAGTCAGCAGCGTGAGCGGAACAAGGAAATAATACGCGAGACCGCTGTGATGAACCACTCCATACGCGAGAAAAATCGGACCGCTAAATAGCAGCACCATCCACGAGGAATCCAGCAGGGTCTCGATCAGTTTCGCGGCGAACAGTTGCGCTGGGGAGACCGGAGCAGGAATGAGCAGCAACAGATCTCGCGACAAGAAAAAGGTGGAGAGTCCGGTGACAACATTACTGAACAGCAGGACCGTAAAGAATGTCAAGAAGACGATGTGGAGAAGTTTTTGACTTAAAATGAGGCCAAGGTCGGGAACACTGTGAAAATAATCAAGGACTCGATGAAAGAGCCAGAAGGTTCCCCCCCAAAAGAGTAGGACTAAGGCGCCCAGGATCAGCGCGCGTGTCCGCCCGCTACGGTCTCGCCGGCGGAACCCGTTTTGTAACGCTTGGAGGCGAGGGAGGAGTAACAGGAGCCAATTATTCGTCGGTGAAAATCGAGGAACCGCAGATAAAGAGGGAAGTGTCACTAGCGTGTCTCCATGAGGGTGCTTCTTCTTTGCCTTACTACTTTGCCTTACTACTTTGCTTTCTACCGACCACCTATGGCGGCCCGTCATTCCGGGCGAGCACCGCGAGACCCGGAATCCAGAAGGAAAAGACTGGATTCCCGCCTGCGCGGGAATGACGAACTGCGAGCAGCCTGCTATTGCTTCCTCTTCGCTTAGCGCCCGTGCTTAGACAACTCGCAAACGCATCCTCCGGTTTTCTGACGCGCTTTAGGCGCGCAACGCCTCGATCACCTCCAACATATCCGGCGCGGCGGTGAGTCGCAGGAAAATATCTTCTAGCCGTTCTTCGGAGCCCGCTTGCTGTTGCAGCTCGCCCAACGCGCCCAGCGCAATGAGTTTGCCGCCGAGAATAATACCGATGCGATCACACAGCTCTTCGGCGACTTCGAGACTATGGGTAGACATAAAGACCGTTTTGCCTTTCAAGGTGAGAGAGCGCAGCAGCGCTTTAAACATGCGGGCGCCTATTGGATCCATGCCGACCATTGGCTCGTCGACAACAAGAATTTGTGGATCGGGTAAGAGTGCTGCAGAGACCACCAGTCGCTGTTTCATGCCATGTGAATAGTTTTCGACCAGTTCGTCGCCCCAGTCTGTCAGACGGAAAAAATCAAGTGATTCGTTAGCACGAGTTCGGCACACCTGTTCGGGAACTTGGTACAAGCCGCCAACAAAGTGAAGAAATTCACGTCCAGTGAGTTTATCATAGACAAAAGGGCGATCGGGCACGAAGGTGGAGATCGCCTTCGCCGCCAGCGGCTCTGTCGCCAGATCATGCCCACCGAGAAAAATGCGCCCCGCCGTCGGCCTGAGTAGGCCCATCATCATGCGGATCGTTGTGGTTTTCCCCGCGCCGTTTGGTCCCAGGAAGCCAAAAATTTCTCCTTCGACAATGTGGAGATTGAGGTCATCTACGGCAGTAAAAGAGCCGAACCGTTTGCTGAGGTGTTCGAGTTTGATCATACGTTTCTTTCAGTTCTTATAGTCCAGGATCTCCAGGCTAATCTGTCCGATCACTTTGAGTAGCGCTACGTGCTGCTCTGGTCCGCCTTCAACAAATTTGACATGCGTGGCGTCGGCGGGGAATTGATGGAAAGTTGGATCGACCGCCACCCATTGTCCTAGCCAGACTTCAGACCACGCATGATAATAGAAAGCGCCATCGAGATAGACGATGCCCGCCGCCACCCGCGCCGGAATACCAGCCGCGCGCGCCAGGGCGGTGAAGAGCACGGCATGCTCGTTACAGTCTCCTCTCTTGCTGTTGAGCACCTCTAGTGCTGTGGGCAGGCCGACCGTGGGAATTTTTTCTATCGAGGTATACGTCCAATCCAACAATTGTTGCGTGGCTTGTCGCGCATCTCGCTCGTCCCCAAGGATCTGTTGCATTTGCGTGACGATGCGTGGATGCGTGCTTTGCAGGAAGGGCGTCGAGACCAGATCTGACGCCAACGTCACATCACTTTGCGGCAACGTATAGCTTGTCAATATGGAGGCAGCTTCCTGAGTGATGGTCAGCGTGTGTTCATGTTGTTGTTGACGGGGTGGAAAGGAAAATTGCAACGAATCAACGGGGCTGGCGAAGCGCAGACGCAGACTCGTAAGCGTGCGCGGGTTGGGCAGCGGTTGCGGCACCGGAATGGCGGCGAATGCGACGAGATCAAGCGACGCCCCCTTTTGCCAGCCGGCGCCCAGCGCCTCCTGCTGAGTTTCGCGCAACAGCACCATGCCGAGAGCTGCTTCTTCTTTGATCACTTTTCCTTCTCGGTCGAGCCACGCCTGCGTGGTTGTCTCGCCTAGCGTTTCCGTGACTTTCGTCGCGCCCAGTTGCTCTCCTTTGATGGTGACCTTCTCTGGACCAAGGACAGCGATTGTGACCGTTTCCGTCCGCATAGAGAGCGGGTTGAAAATACTGAAGTGTCGTTCTTCGCCTGTCTGAAGTTTCGCCTGGCGTAACGTCATCTCCGTTGTAGCCGGGAGGTAAATCGGAACCTGCAGCGGAAAAGAGAAAGGAGTGGTCTCGCCTCCAGTTGTCATCTGTCCTTGGAGCTTGTGGTCCGCTACCTCACCGCTCGCCCGGAAGGTCATGCCTGAACTCAAGAGCCGAAACTCGAAGTGTGTCAGTGCGAACGCTTTGTCAGTTGTTGCCCGGATCTCTGTATGAATGGTCTGTGGAGTGTGAAAGAATTGCATCCGCATCCGCCACAGTTCTTCCCATTGGTAACCCTCATTAGTCGGGGTGAGTCGTCGTTGCAGATAGCCGATCTTCTGATTCTGGTGATAGACGCCCATCCATTCGTCTTGCGCTTGCAGAGAGAGTGGGGCGACAAGGGTGAGCGGCGGAGCTTGAGAATCCGGACCTTGGATGTTCCGTTGGATGAGTAGCCCAACCATGATCAACCAAAAGATGACAATGGCGTATTTGCTCAAGCGTTGCAGGGTCCATTTGCGGCGGTTCGTCACGTTTTTATTGTACAGGGAAACGGCAGGAGGGAGCGAGTGGAGAACGAGCATGGTTGCAGATTCTTCATTGCCTTTTCGCATTGTGTCTCTCCGTGTCTTCACAACGGCCACGGTTTGTTATCTAATCGGAAAACGAAACGGCGGTCTTGAGTGATGCACCCGGAATCCTCGGCTTCTCAAGTGAAAACTCCTTGTTTTCTGGCGGATCGTATGGTCGGCAAGCTGGCGCGTTGGCTGCGCCTGCTAGGCTATGACACTATTTATTGGCCGCAGCTCTCTCCTGATGGAATCATACGAGAGGCGAGACGGCAGCAGCGGATTATTCTGACGCGAGACACTCGCTTGCGTCGGCGCACGGATGCCCCACAACTTATTTTTCTCGAACAGGATCGTTTTCGCGAGCAACTCAAGCAGGTTGTCTCTGAACTCCAGCTGAATCCTCTGTCGCACCTCCTCACTCGCTGCTCAGAATGCAACACCTTACTACAAGCCGTTGCAAAAGAGGATGTTCACGAACGGGCGCCGGAGTATGTGTGGCAGACGCAGGAAGAGTTTCGTCTCTGTCCAAGTTGTCAACGTATATACTGGGGCGCGACGCATAAAGAGCATGTATTAGAGGAGCTACGACGGCTTGGGTTGGATATGGGGTAGGTTGGATTCAGACATGAAAAGTTGAATTTTCTCACACTTTTCCTAACTGTCGCAGCGCCTCGTACAACACAATGGCTGCGGCATTGGAAAGATTCAGACTGCGGACGTGTTTGCCTTCCATAGGGATCGTGTAAAGCGTGTCAGCGAGCTTGGCGCGGAGCTGCTCTGATAAACCGCGCGTTTCGCTCCCGAAAACCAACAGGTCCTCGGGCTGATAACATGCTTGAGTGTAGGAACGTGTGGCGCGCGCTGAAAAGGCAAGCAATCGCCCGGGTGGGCGACGCTGGAGAAAATCCGCCCAGTCCTGATAGGTGTGCACATCAACATAGGGCCAATAGTCGAGCCCGGCTCGTTTAAGATAGCGATCCTCCAGGGAGAAGCCTAACGGTCCGACGAGATGAAAAGTCGTGTTTGTCGCCGCGCACAGCCGTGCAGTAGTGCCGGTGTTAGGGGGGATTTCGGGTTCGACGAAGACGATATGCATGAGAGTAGTCAGAATACAGTAGGCAGGAGTCAGTAGTGGAAAGAATAACGGTGCTGAATTTTATGCTGGCTACTGGCTACTAGGGGTGATGGGGTAGGCGCGCTCTTGAAGACTCAACCAGAAGGTTCCCCTTTCTTCATTTCCTTGGATATATTCGGCAAGTTGATAGTACGCAGGGCGGAGGAAGCGAGCCGCATGCTCTTTTCCTTTGACCCGGCAATACAGCACGTTGTCCTGGTTTATAGAGAGCGTAGTAGGATCAAGCGGCTCTTCGCTTTCGTCATTCAAGCGCAACGTAAGTCCCTGCTCGGAGTTGCTGGTCACTTGTGTGACTACGAATGGCGCATCATCGATGACAACGGTGACTTTGTCCCAGCCGATGGTAATTTCGTAGACATCCTCCGCCGTTTTGTGCAAATGTTGACTGAATAAGACATTGATGCGCCGGTTTTGAATGCGTTCGTCGTTGGCGTACCACCAACCGTCTTTCCCGAAACTAATTTTGCGTGTGGGATCAATCGCCCAGAATCCTGCTTTTGCCATAATCATTACTCACTGCGCGTACTGCGTGCGGGACTCTCAAGGATCAGCGTTACCGGTCCATCATTCACCAGATGCACCGCCATCGCCGCCTGAAACCGTCCAGTGGCCACCGGAACCTGTTTCGCCCGCAACGTATCGACAAAATACTCATACAAAGGAAACGCCTTCTCGGCGTCGGCGGCGTCAGAAAATGAAGGTCGCCGCCCTTTACGACAATCGCCGTAGAGGGTGAATTGCGAGACCACCAGGATCGATCCGTGTACGTCTTGCACAGAGCGATCGAACTTCCCGTCCTCGTCAGGAAAGATGCGTAAACCGACCAGCTTATCAACCAGAAAATTCGCGTCTGTCTCTGTATCGTTGGCGGCGATGCCTAACAGCACCGCCAGTCCGCAACCAATTTGACCAGTGCATTCTCCGTTGACCATCACCCTTGCTTCGCTGACCCGTTGAATAACTGCCCGCATACATTATCTCTTGACTGTTTGCTTATTGTTACCGCACTGATGCTGCAGCGACAAGAGACTTGGCTGGTAGCTGCGTTATCTCTGGGGTATGATTCTTTTCATGTACCCCATACTTTTTCACTATGGACCAATCACCATTTACAGCTATGGCGTCATGATGGCGCTCGGATTTATTGCAGGCGCCTGGGTGCTCGGGCTCGAATTACGACGGCGAGGCGAAAATCCCGACCTGGCTTCGACGTTTGTCCTCTGGGCGGCGGTTGGCGGGCTCATTGGCGCTCGAGTTCTTTTTCTGGTGGAAGAGTGGCGTGCGTTTTTAAATGATCCCTGGCCGTTACTGTTCACTGGTTCGGGGTTTGTCTGGTATGGCGGGCTGATCGGCGGCGTCCTTGGATTGACGTTATGTATCTATCGTCACCATTTGTCTTGGCTCGACATGATGGATGCGGCGGCGCCGGCGATTTCTCTTGGTCACGGCATTGGCCGGCTGGGCTGTCACTTCGCTGGTGATGGAGACTGGGGACCGCCGACGACATTGCCCTGGGGCGTGGCTTACCCGAACGCGATTGTAGGCTGGGATTATCCTCCTGGGGTGCGAGTGCATCCAACCCCGATCTATGAAACCACCGCATACGTGTTAGTCTTCATCTTTCTTTGGCTGCGCCGCTCCAAACCTGCGCAACCAGGGACACAATTTGGCTGGTATCTCATTTTGGCGAGCACGGCGCGTTTTCTCTTAGAGTTCGTTCGCTTGAATCCACCAGAATTATTCGGTCTTTCTCAAGCGCAAGTCATCAGCATTTTCCTGGTTGCTTGGGGAATGTTTCTGGTGTTTGGCCGGCGAGAAACATCACGGGCAGAGACGAGAATGTCTCCATCTTCCTTAGTGGGGGAGAAACGACGGTGAGCCGGGTTCTGGTGCTGGCTGTTATCGTTCTGGGGTTTGGCGCACTGCTGCTGTTAGTGCGGGCGCCTTCTTCGTCACAGCGCCCTGCTCCGGATTTTGTGTTGCCTGATATCAACGGACAAATTGTGCGGTTGTCGCAGCTCAAAGGAAAAGTCGTGTTGCTCAACGTGTGGGCGACCTGGTGCCCGCCTTGTCGTAAAGAGATGCCGACGATGGAGACCTTGTATAAGAAGATGCAGAGCGCCGACTTTGTCATGTTAGCCGCCAGCGAGGATGTGGACGGGAAAAATACGGTGTTGCCGTACCGAAAAGAGGGTGGGTTCACTTTTCCCATTTTACTAGACGAAAATGGAGAGGTTGGAAAAAAATATGGGGTCACTGGGTATCCAGAAACCTTCATCATCGACCGCCAAGGGAACATCGTCTATCACCATATCGGTTACAACGATTGGTCCCACCCCGTTGTAGAAACTGCGTTACGTCGTTTAGCTGATCAGGGCATATGGCAGAGTTGGGCGGACGGGAAAGCCGCCGGCGAACGGACGCCGTTGAAGCAAGATCAGTAGTTATGCGCTCATCTTATCAGTGGGGCTTCGGCGCGTGATGGCGCCTAGACATAATCATCCGCTCGATTACGATTCTGAGGACACATACTGCAGCCGGGCTGCTTTTTGCCGGTTGGCCAGAGTTTGTGCCCCACATAGAATGCTGCGGCTATGACGACCGCGATAACAATGAGCGTCTGACCATCCATAGTTTATTCCTAACGGGGTTCATGCTCCGGCAATTCTGCTGCCAATTTGGTAGACAAGAAAAGCGCTGAGATAGGCGAGACTCGTCATGTAGGTGAAGGTAAAGATTGCGTATCCCCACGAGCCAGTTTCTCGTTTGATCGTGGCCAGGGTTGCTCCGCACTGACAGCACAAAGCAAAGAACACCATAATCGAAAGCGCAACAACCGGCGTGTACACGGGACGTCCGTCGGGCCAGCGTTCCGCCTGCATGACCTCGCGCAGTTGCAGGCTTTTTTCGTTTTCTTCGTTGCCAAGATTGTAGATCGTACCGAGCGCGGAGATGATGACCTCTCGGGCCGGAAAACTGGCCAGCGTGGCCATGCCGATTTTCCAATCCCAACCGAGCGGACGCACGATTGGTTCGATAGCGTGGCCAGCTTGACCGAGAAAACTTTCTCGCAGCCGCGCCCCGGCTTCCTCAACGTTGAGTTTGTCAATTTCTTCTGCCGACGCCGTGGCGCGCCGCGCGTGATATTCTTCGGTGACGCGGGCCTGATTCGGATAGTACGATAACGCCCAGACCAAAATTGTGGTGGCGAGAATAATCGTGCCCGCGCGCTTGAGGAAGGCCCAACTGCGGTCGTACATGCGAAACAGCACCACTCGCCACGCCGGAATCTGAAAAGGCGGGAGTTCCAATAAGAATGGCACCGGTTCGCCTTTCAAGACCGAACGTTTCAGGAGAAAAGCGATGGGCGGGGCAAAAATCAGCCCAACCAGATACATCACAAAAAGTGTGAGGCCCTGTACGCCAAAGACGCCCCAGACCGTCTGCGCCGGGATGAAAGCGGCGATGAAGAGGACATAGACTGGAAGTCGCGCACTACAACTCATGAGCGGCGCAATGAGAATAGTGGCGATGCGATCACGTCGGTTGTCGATGCTACGGGTAGACATAATGCCGGGCACAGCGCAGGCGAACGACGAGAGGAGAGGAATAAAACTGCGCCCGGAGAGCCCAAAGCTCGCCATGACGCGATCCATCAAAAACGCCGCGCGCGCCATGTAGCCGGAATCTTCCAAAATTGCAATTAAACCAAAGAGCAGCGCAATTTGTGGGACGAAAACGATTACCGCGCCGACGCCGCCGACAACACCGTCTACAATGAGGCTCTGGAGTGGTCCGTCGCTCAGGTGGCCGCCAATCCAAGCGCCGAGAGCTTTGAAGAGTGCTGAAATGCCATCCATAACCGGCACAGCCCAAGAGAAGAGGGTTTGGAACGTAATCGCCATGGCGATCAGAAAAATCCCTAATCCCCACACCGGGTGGGTGACTACATAATCGATGCGGTCACTCCAGGTCCGACTTGCGACGAGCGGTTGGTGCACGGTCGCGTCCACGACTTGGGCGATCCACCGGTAGCGAACGTCCACTTCAATTTGTTGTGGCGCTGCGTATGTGGCGGTCAGGCGTTCTCGTGCTGCGTGAGCTTGCTCCTGTACTTCTCGGCCCAATTGACGGGCGAGTTCGTGCTCAATCGAGCCTTCTGCGTCAATGAGAAGGCGTTCAATGAGAAAGCGGGGCAGGGCGACCTGTTCACTGCGGTGTGGAAGGGTCAGTTGGAGTTGGTCAACTTCTTGAACAAAAGCGACAGGAAAGTGGATCGGCTTCTCCGGCGGAGTGGGGAAACGAGCTGCTGCGCCCAACGCTTGACGAAGTGCAGAGATACCGATGCGTTTTGTTGCTTGTACGGGAACGACTGGAACGCCGAGACGTTTTGCTAAAGCAAGAACGTCAACTGTGACGCCTTGTTTACGCGCGACGTCATTCATAGTGAGTGCGACCACGACCGGCAGGCCGACATCAAGCACTTGCGTCAGCAAATAAAGATTGCGATCAAGATGCGTGGCGTCGAGTACGCACAGTACGACATCCGGAGCCGCGACGCCCTTACCAAACCCGAGGAGCACACTAACGGCGATCATTTCGTCTGGCGCGCGCGGCGCTAAAGAATACGTGCCTGGTAAATCGACCGCGAGAAACCGCTGTCCATCGACCGTAAACTCTCCCATAGCGCTTTCAACTGTCACGCCGGGATAATTCCCAGTGTGGAGTGACAGGCCAGTGAGCGCATTGAAAAGTGTCGTTTTCCCGGTGTTTGGGTTGCCGATTACCGCCACGGCAAAACGGCGCTGGAGGGAGGGTTGCCACGGTGTGGCGTGTGCAGGAGAAAATTCAGATGGGAGAGACGCCACGGTTGCCATGTGAGGAAAGATCGATTATGAAGCGAGATCGAGTGTTACACGTCGTGCTTCATGTTTTCGTAACGCCACGTCAAAGCCGCGAATGCGGATTTGGATGGGATCGCCTAAGGGTGCAAAACGGATGACTCGCACCGCTTGTCCCGGCGTGAATCCTATTTCTGCCAGCCGCTGCGACAGTCCATCAAGGCCCATAATCGCACGGATATGTCCGCTCTCTGACGGTTTTAAATCCGCTAAAGTTTTCATGACGCCAATGATAATGATTTTCAATTTCACTGTCAATGAAATTCTCTTAGTCTTGAAAAGATTCCCGTATGTTAAGACAAAGATTTGTATGAGAACCTGATGATTGTGCTCTCTTTTGCCAAAGCTTATGGCTGTGGTATGGTGAAAGCGCAGCGAATCGCGTACAAACAAAAAAATACTGGAACTGAGCCAAAAGGGGCTGGAATCATGCGAAGTCGGCAAAAGCATTTTGTCGTAGGGCTGGCAATTAGTGTAGGAGTCGTAGCGGTTGTGCTCTTTGGAGGACAAGGGTTAGAGCGTGTGTCTGCAGTTAGCCGTGATACCTATGAAGGGTTAGAGTCTTTTACCAACGTTCTGGCGATCGTCCAGAAGAATTATGTGGAAGAAGTTGGTACGCAAAAGCTGCTCGACGGCGCTATCAACGGCATGTTGAATGCGCTTGATCCCCACAGTGCGTATTTGACGCCTGATTTATACAAAGAACTGCAAGTGGATACCGAAGGCAGTTTCGGCGGTTTAGGTATTGAAATTACCGTTCGAGATGGTGTGCTCACTGTCGTATCACCGATTGAAGATACGCCTGCCTACCGCGCTGGAGTAAAAGCTGGAGACCAAATCATTAAGATCGAAGGCGAGTTAACGAAAGATATGAGTTTGGTCGAAGCGGTCAAAAAGATGCGAGGGCCGAAAGGCAGCAAAATTGTGATTTCCGTGCGCCGGGAAGGGATGAATAAACTCCTGGATTTCTCCTTGATGCGTGAGGTGATTCGTGTCCAAAGTGTGAAATCCCATTCGCTGGAAAAAGGCTACGGCTACGTTCGGTTAACGCAATTTCAAGATCGTACTGGCTCCGACCTCGATGACGCCCTGACGAAGATGAGCCAAGAGAGTGGCGGAAAACTTTCCGGACTCGTGCTGGATCTGCGGAACAATCCCGGCGGGCTCCTCAGTCAAGCGGTAAAAGTGTCTGATACATTTTTAGATTCTGGTCTGGTGGTGTATACGGAAGGACGACTTGACAATCAGAAGCAAAAGTATTTCGCGCATCCGGGAGGCTATACGGAACTTCCCATGGTCGTGCTGGTAAACGGTGGGAGCGCGAGTGCTTCTGAGATTGTTGCCGGGGCGCTCCAGGACCACGGACGCGCTGTGATTTTGGGAATGCAGACTTTTGGGAAAGGGTCCGTGCAAACCATCTTGCCGCTGGAGAATGGCGCTGCTTTGCGCTTAACGACCGCCTTGTATTACACGCCGAATGGACGCTCTATTCAGGTGACTGGTGTGACGCCTGATATTACTCTTGACAATTATGCCGCGACACAGGTCGCTTCACGTGAGCAACGAGAAGTGCGTGAAGAAAATCTGCGCGGTCATTTCAATAACAAAAAAGCGTTGCCAGGCGTGGGGTCCAAATCGGAAACTGCTCCCTCAGAAGAGACAAACAAAAAGGGCGAGCCCCAGAGCGAACCGCCACCGGAGTCGCAAGTCAAGGAAGGGGAACTCGGGAAAGATCCACAATTGGATCGCGCCTTGCAGCTGCTCAAAAATTGGGAATCGGTCAAGACGACTATTGCCGCTAATAAAGCTTCGACAACAACTGAGACCAAATAGCAGTCAGTCAATTTAGTCAGGAAGACTTTGTCCCTCTTGCCCGCTTCATTGTGCCTCTGGTACAAGTCTGGGCATGGCTGCTCTTATCCTACGACCGCGTCCGGCTGCGCTATCAGTGTCTGATCTAGCTACGGCTATTCAGGCGACTCTTGAGGAAGAATTTCAGTCGGTCTGGGTCGTGGGAGAAATCTCAGGCTTGCGCGCCCCGTCCTCGGGGCATCTCTATTTCACGCTGAAAGATGAAAAGAGTCAGATCCGCGCCGTGATGTTTCGCGGCTATGCTGGGCTGTTGCGGTTTCGTCCTGACGATGGATTGGAAGTACTCGTCCGCGGCAACGTCAGCCTCTATCCAGCGCGTGGCGATTTACAGTTATATGTTTCCTCGATGGAGCCGCGTGGACTCGGAGAACAACAACTCGCGCTTGATCAACTCAAAGCGATGCTAGCGGCGGAAGGGCTGTTTGCTGCGGAACGCAAGCGACCGTTGCCCTTCTTTCCACGCTGCATTGGGGTTGTGACGGCGCTGGGCGGCGCGGCGATTCAGGATATTCTGACTATTCTCCACCAACGGTGTCCTTATACCCGCGTTATTATCCGTTCAACAAAGGTGCAGGGTATTGGCGCCGGCGTCGAAATCGCCGCGGGCATTCAGGACCTCAACGAGCATGGAGAAGCTGAAGTCATTATCGTCGGTCGTGGCGGTGGATCACGTGAAGATCTCAGCGCCTTCAACGAAGAAGTGGTCGCTCGTGCGATTGCGGCTTCTCACGCGCCGGTGATTGCTGCGGTTGGCCACGAAATTGATCTTAGCATCGCTGATCTTGTCGCAGATTGTCGCGCCCCCACGCCGACTGCGGCGGCGGAGATGGTTGTCCCCCGCTGGGAGGATCTGCGTGCGCAGGTTGAAGATCGAGCGTATACTCTTCAGGCGGGGATGCAGCGCTTATTGTTTGAACAGCGGAGCGCGGTAACGCATCTCAGGAAACGGTTACGTCATCCGGGCCGTCAGGCTGCAGTGCTTCGCGCCCAATTGCATGCTGCTGCGGTCCGTTTGCGGCTTGCTTGGGAACGTCGCCAGGAGCGGGCGCGCAGTCAAGTGCAAGAGTTGACGGTAGCGTTGAACAGTTTGAGCCCACTTGCTGTTTTAGGGCGAGGATATAGCTTGACGCGCACCGTGCCCGAAGGGAAAGTTGTAACGAATGTTGCTGCTTTGACGCCTGGTCAGTTATTGCGAGTGTCATTTGCAAATGGCGAAGCGCGCGTCCGTGTGGAAGAGGTGAGTACATAAATGAGCATTGCATCCGAGAAAAAATTTGAAGATGCGCTCCATGATCTCGAAGGCATTGTCGAGCGACTGGAGACTGGCGACTTAGCTCTTGATGACGCCCTGGCCGCTTTTGAGCAAGGAGTCGCGCTGGTGCGTCACTTAGGCGATAAATTAACTGAAGTAGAAAAACGGGTCGAGGTGCTGACCCGCGACCAGGACGGTATGTTTCAATTACAAACCGTGGCGGAAGACGAGGGTGAAGACGAGTGAACCTAGCGAAATACTTAGAGGAGCGACGTCGCCTGGTTGATCGGGCGCTGAAACATTATCTTGCCACGGGTGGGGAGTTTCCCAAGACCATTGATAAAGCGATGCGGTACAGCCTGTTTTCCGGCGGCAAACGTATTCGCCCCATCCTTGCGCTCGCGAGCGGCGAAGCGGTGGGCGGCGCGGTTGAGCGAGTGATGCCTTTTGCCTGCGCCTTGGAAATGATCCATTCGTACTCGTTGATCCATGATGATCTTCCGGCCATGGATGATGACGACTTACGTCGCGGGAAGCCGACCAATCACGTAGTGTTTGGCGAAGGGATGGCGATTCTTGCGGGCGACGGTCTTCTCACCGAAGCCTTTCGGGTCATGTCCGATGGCGCCTTGCAATCTGGGCAGAATCGAGAGGCCGCATTACGGGCGATTCGAGAAGTGGCTGCCGGGGCCGGTTCTGCAGGCATGGTAGGGGGTCAGGTGGCGGATCTTGAATCGGAAAAGAAAAGACCGACGCGGACACTTGTTGAATACATCCACACCCGGAAGACCGGGGCCTTGATTCGAGCCTCAGTGCGCGCCGGCGCCTGGGTAGGCGGCGCCAAAGAAGCGCAGTTCGTCCGCCTCGATCGTTATGGAACCGCGATTGGTCTGGCCTTTCAAGTTGCTGACGACATTCTCGACGTTGAAGGCGGCGCCGAAAAGACGGGGAAGCGTCAAGGCCGAGATGCAGAGTTACAAAAAGTGACTTATCCGGCGGCGGTGGGGCTCGACAACGCCAAACGTAAGGCAAAAGAACTCCTTGACGAATCATTGGCGGCGCTTGCTCTTTTCGGTTCAGCGGCGGACCCGCTCCGACAGATTGCGACTTTTATCGTTGAGCGCGCTGTCCAACCATAAGCCGCACTCAGCCCGTGCTGCATTTGTGAGCAAACGTGTTCGTCTCGATATATTGCTAACCGAACGAGGGCTTGTCGAAAGCCGCGAACAAGCGCGACGACTCATTATGGCCGGCGCTGTCGTCGTGAACGAGCATCGAGTCGATAAACCTGGAACATTTGTTGACTCAAGCGCGACGTGTCGCGTCAAAGATGAGGCGCGTTCCCCTTATGTCAGTCGAGGCGGACAGAAGCTGGAAGCGGCGTTGCGCGCTTTTCACCTTGAGGTTGCCGGCGTTGTTGCTCTTGATGTTGGCGCCTCGACCGGCGGATTTACCGACTGTCTGTTGCGGCATGGGGCCGCTAAAGTATTTGCCGTCGATGTCGGGTATGGTCAGCTGGCGTGGTCGCTACGGCAGGACCCGCGCGTCATCAATCTTGAACGGCGCAACATCCGCACGCTTGATTCGTCAGAGCTGACAGAAACGCCGTCATTGGCGGTCATTGACGCCTCTTTTATTTCCTTGTCTTTGGTGATTCCCGCAGTCTTGAGGTTGCTGACTCCAGACGGAAAAATCGTCGCCTTAATTAAACCACAATTCGAAGTCGGTAAGGGACGTGTGGGCAAAGGCGGCGTGGTGCGCGACCCGGCGTTGCATGCTGAAGTGGTGGAGAGAATCAGCACCGAAGCCGCCCAGTGGCAAGTTGAGGTGCGAGGTGTGATAGAATCGCCATTACTAGGGCCAAAAGGAAATAAAGAGTTTCTGTTGCATTTGCAGAAACGTTAGAACAATTTGATCGCCTGCATGAGTTTTTCTTGCTTAGGAAAGTGGAACTGTGAAAGACGGTTATGTCTCCCATTTGTTGATGGAAGAAAAGATGGCTATTGTGGAGCCGGAAGGAGGAGCTGACGATGGCCGAGGCAGCGGTACAGTGTCCGCATTGTCGGAGTGAAGCGGTCGTG
>JACXTT010004036.1_pt1 | contig 22047 bp, 24 predicted proteins | sample 9270951 | NCBI WGS metagenome assembly JACXTT01 (sample SAMN15532306, study PRJNA645909) | rock metagenome | isolation source: weathered quartz diorite | place: Puerto Rico | collected 2017-06-21
CGATGTCGCGGTCAAAGGAACCTCCTCCCTGCTCAGCACGCCGCTGGCGGTTTCCGGCACAGTGCAGAACCCCACGCTGTTTCCGACCAAAGCGGCCTTGGCGGGCGCCGCGGCGGGCACCGCGTTGCTGGGTCCCGGAGTCGGCACCACCATCGGCATGAAGGCGGCGCAGATCACCGAGCGCCTGTTTGGGAGGAAGCCTGCGAAGAAAACGGACCCGGTTAAGACAGGCTCCGCGAAAACAGGCGCGACCAAGGAAGGAGCGAGCGCCAAATCGGAGTCCGCGACTCTGCGACCCGCCGCGCCCGCCAGCGCCGGTACGAAACCGGATTCGGAATCCTTCGGCCGGCGCTGATTCGGCCGGACGGTCAGCCATTCACCCGGGCGATGGCATCCGCAACGTGGTCGACGTTGCGCGAGTTGAGCGCGGCCACGCAAATGCGCCCGCTGTCGATCGCGTACACCGAGAATTCCTCGCGCAACCTGGCGACCTGGCTCTTCGACAGGCCGGAATAGGAAAACATCCCGCGCTGGCGCATGACGAAGCCGAAGTCCGCGTGCGGGACGCGCACGCGCAATTTCTCGACAAGCTGGCGGCGCAAGTGGCGGATGCGTTCGCGCATCTGGCCGAGTTCCGTTTCCCACAACGCCCGCAAGTCCGGCGTGGTCAGCACGGTCGCCACGATCTGGCTGCCGTGCGTGGGCGGGTTCGAATAGTTGGTGCGTACAGTGCGCTTCAACTGGCTGAGTACCCGCGCGGCCTCCTCGCCGCTGCCGGCCACCACGCTCAACGCTCCGACGCGTTCACCGTAGAGAGAAAACGATTTCGAGAAGGAATTGGAGACGAATACCGGTCCGCCAGCCTGGGCGAAACGCTCGACCACTTCACGGTCCGCGTCTACGCCTTCGCCGAAGCCCTGGTAGGCGATGTCGACGAAGGGAATCAGGCCGCGTGATGCAACGGTGTCGATGACTGTGGTCCATTGCTGCGCAGTCAGATCGACCCCGGTGGGGTTGTGGCAACACGCATGCAGCACCGCGATCGATGCCGGCGGCAGCGCTCGCAGCGTTCCGATCATGCCGGCAAAGTCCACTCCGCGCGAAGACGGGTCGTAGTATGGGTAAGTATTGACCGTGAATCCCGCGCTCTCGAACAGCGCGCGGTGATTCTCCCAGCTTGGCTCCGAGATCCATACCTGTGAACCCGGCGCGATCTTGCGCAGAAAATCGGCGCCGATCTTCAGTCCGCCGGTTCCTCCCAGCGCCTGCACCGTGACCACCCGATTATCCCTGGCCGCCGCACTGTCGGTGCCGAACAGCAGGGCCTGCACCGCGCGGTCGTAGGCGGGCAGACCGTCGATGGGTAAATAGCTGCGCGGGGCGGACTTTTCGGCGAGCTGGGTCTCCGCGCGGCGCACGCATTCCAGCAGCGGCACCTGCCCGTTGTCGTCGTAATACACGCCGACGCCGAGATTCACCTTGTTGGGGTTCTTGTCGGCGTTGAAGGTCTCGGTCACGCCGAGAATAGGATCCTTGGGCGCCATCTGCACGGCAGCCAGGAGGGAGGAGGAGTGTGGGGCGTTCATCGTGATAACATCAAAATTTGTCAGCCGCGTATTCTACCCGTGCTGGTTACCTTCCCAAACAGTCCCTTCCGCCTCCACAGGCCCTTCGAGCCCGCAGGCGACCAGCCCGAGGCGATCGCCAAGCTCATCGAGGGGCTGGGCGACGGCCTGGCGTACCAGACACTGCTCGGCGTCACCGGTTCCGGCAAGACCTACACCATGGCCAACGTCATCGCGCGCACCGGCCGGCCCGCGATCATCATGGCGCCGAACAAGACGCTGGCGGCCCAGCTTTATTCCGAAATGCGCGAGTTCTTTCCCGAGAACGCCATCGAGTACTTCGTCTCTTACTACGACTATTACCAGCCCGAAGCTTACGTACCGTCGCGCGACCTCTACATCGAGAAGGACTCGAGCATCAATGAGCACATCGAGCAGATGCGGCTATCCGCTACAAAATCGTTGCTGGAGCGCGACGACGCAGTGATCGTCGCCACGGTGTCGGCGATCTACGGCATCGGCGACCCGGTGGACTACCATGGCATGATCCTGCATCTCCGGGAGAAAGAGAACAAGAGCCAGCGCGACATCATCGGGCGCCTGTCCGAGATGCATTACGAGCGCAACGAGCTCGATTTCCGGCGCGGGACCTTCCGCGTGCGCGGGGACGTGCTCGACGTGTTTCCCGCGGAAAGCTCGGAAACGGCGTTGCGCATCTCGCTGTTCGACGACGAGGTGGAGTCCCTGACACTGTTCGATCCGCTCACCGGACACCTGCATCAGAAGGTGCCGCGCTATACCGTCTATCCCTCCAGCCATTATGTGACGCCGCGCAGCACCACGCTCAAGGCAATCGAGGCGATAAAGGTCGAACTGCGCGATCGCATCGAACTCTTCCAGACAGGCGGCAAACTGGTGGAAGCGCAGCGCATCGAACAGCGCACCCGCTTCGACCTGGAAATGCTCAACGAACTGGGTTTCTGCAAGGGCATTGAAAACTACTCACGGCACCTCTCCGGCCGCAAGGCCGGCGAGCCGCCGCCGACGCTTCTGGACTATCTGCCGCTCAACGCGCTGATGATCATAGACGAAAGTCACGTTACCGTGCCGCAGATAGGCGGCATGTATCGCGGCGACCGAGCGCGCAAGGAGAATCTGGTGGACTACGGCTTCAGGCTGCCGAGCGCGCTGGACAACCGGCCGCTCAGGTTCGACGAATTCGAGGGGATCATGCCGCAGACCATTTTTGTTTCCGCGACGCCCGCGGAATACGAGCGCGAACACCAGGCGCAGGTGGTGGAGCAGGTGGTGCGGCCAACCGGGCTTGTGGACCCCGAGATCGAAGTGCGGCCGGCGGCCACGCAGGTGGATGACCTGTTGTCCGAGATCAGCGAGCGGGTGAAGCGCAACCAACGCGTGCTGGTAACTACGCTCACCAAACGGATGGCGGAGGATCTTACCGATTATCTCGCCGAACACGGCGTCAAGGTGCGCTATTTGCACTCCGACGTCGACACCGTCGAGCGGGTGGAGATCATCCGCGATCTGCGCCTGGGCGAGTTCGACGTCCTGGTCGGCATCAACCTGCTGCGCGAAGGACTGGACATCCCCGAAGTCTCGCTGGTGGCGATCCTGGATGCGGACAAGGAGGGCTTCCTGCGTTCCGAGCGCTCGCTGATCCAGACCATCGGTCGCGCCGCGCGCCATCTGAACGGCTCTGCCATTATGTATGCCGACCGGGTAACCGATTCGATGAAGCGCGCAATCGCCGAGACCGATCGCCGGCGCCAGAAGCAGGTGACCTTCAACATCGCGCACGGCATAACTCCGAAGGGTGTTTCCAAGCGCATCAAGGACATGATCGAGGGGGTGTATGAGCCATCCACGCTGCAGGATCTGAAAGCCGCGCAAAAGCTTGCCGCGTACGGCGCAATGAACGAAAAGGACCTGCTCAGGGAATTAAAGCGCGTCGAGAAGGAAATGCTCGATGCCGCCAGGAACCTCGAATTCGAGAGTGCGGCTCAGTTGCGCGACCAGTTGAAGGAACTCAAGGAGCTGGCATTCGGTGTCGCCGAAAGCGACGAAACGCCGAGCGCGGCCACAGGAACCGATGGCAAGCCGGCCAAGGTCGCCTCGCTTGCTGCCGCTCGCAAACGCAGCCAATAGAAGATGACGCGGGTCGGTACCCCGACCAGGGTGCTGTTCGTCTGCATGGGCAATATTTGCCGGTCGCCTACAGCCGAAGGCGTGTTTCGCCATGCGGTGGCGTCGGCGGGACTGGAACAGAAAATTCTCGCCGATTCGGCGGGTACCCACGGTTATCACCTCGGCCACCTGCCCGATCGCCGTACCCAATTGGCTGCAGCCCGACGCGGCTACGATCTCGCGAATCTGCGCGCCCGTCAGGTGGCCGGACAGGATTTCGTCGAGTTCGATTACATCCTGGCGATGGATCTGGACAATCTCTCCGAACTGAGGCGGCTCGCCCCGGCGCAGCATCACGGCAAACTTTGCTTGTTCATGGATTACAGCAGCGTGCGGCGAGGTGAAGAAATGCCGGATCCCTACTACGGCGGAGCGAGGGGATTCGAACTGGTGCTGGACATGGCCGAGGATGCGGCGGCAGGACTCCTTCAACACATAAAAAAGAAGCTCGGCTTATAGCCGAGCTTCGGTTGCGCTGCTCACGGCATGGCGGTGGATCGCGGACTATTCCTTGCGCGTCTCCACTTGCTGCAGCGGCTCGTCTGGAATGACGGGCTCGGGCTTGCGCTGGCGCGGCGACCTGGCGGGCCTGGGCACGTCCTGTCGTTCTTCCTCGAGCATCCTGGCCGCCTTGTCCGCCTGCGTCTCGATCATCTCCATGTCGGGCGGCAGTGCGACCGGCTCCATCTTCCAGGGTTGCCGGGCAGGTGCCGTGGCTGCGGGTTCAGGTTGCCGCTCGTCGGTATTTGTCTCGGGCAGGTAACGTTCCTGCGGCAGGGTGACCGGAGCGATGGTCAGCGGCGGTTCGGCGGCAACCGCCTCGTGCGTGAACATTACCGGTTCGAGAACAGCGGTCTGGACTTCAGGAGAAGGCGCAGTCGGCGCAGGATGTTCACGCTCGCGCGCCGGCTTGGCCATTTCTGCGGCGCCAGCCGAGTTCGAGGGGTGATCGCCGCGCGGTGGCTGACTGACATTGTCCTGACGCTCGGACTGGCGGTCGCGCCGGCCGCGGCGCCTGCGACCGCGACCTTCTCCTTCGCGCGGGCCTTCCGGTCGCTCTCCCGGCTGGCGCTGCTCGACCGCCGCCAGTCCGTATTCGGGACGCGGTAGGCGCTGCTGCTGTTGCGGACGTTCCTGGGGCCTGCGTTCGGCATGCTCCTGGCCACGCGGACGGTTCTGTTCGCGGCGGCTTACCCCATCCTGGCGCGGCGGGCGCTCGTTGCGCTTTTCATCCGGCCGACCCCGGCCGCGTCCGCGGCCATCGCGCATGTGGTCGCGGCGCTGTTGCGGATCGCGCGGCCGGATTTTGGGCGGTTCCAGCTTGACCTCCGGCTTGCGGGTAAGCCAGCCGAAGATCTTTTCCAGGATGGAAGGCTTGGGTTCCTCCTTGCGCATCGGGGCGGGCTGGGCAGGTGTGATTCCCTGCACCGCAGCCTGCGTCCGTTGCGGCTCCGGCTTCGGCACGGTCGCCGCCGGCTCCGCCACTTCGGTGGCCACGTCCACCATCCTGTAGCTCGGTTGCACCACCTCGCTCTGGTTGAGCTCATCGTGGCGCAGCCGGCTGACTGAATAGTTGGGCGTCTGCAGGTTCACGTTCGGGATCAGCAGCACGTTGACCTTGAGCCGTGTCTCGATCGAGTGAAATTCGTTGCGCTTCTCGTTGAGCAGATAAGTCGCCACGTCCACCGGAACCTGCGCGTGCAGCGCCGCGGTGTTCTCCTTCATCGCCTCTTCCTGGAGGATGCGCAGGATATGCAGCGCCGAGGACTCAATCGAGCGGATGTGGCCGGTGCCATGGCAGCGCGGGCAGGCGATGTGGCTGGTTTCGCCCAGCGAAGTCTGCAGCCGCTGGCGCGACAGCTCCAGCAACCCGAAGCGGGAGATCTTGCCTGTCTGCACACGGGCGCGATCATACTTCAGCGCGTCGCGCAGCCGGTTCTCCACGTCGCGCTGGTTGCGCGCAGACTCCATGTCGATGAAATCGATCACCACCAGCCCCCCCAGATCACGCAGCCTGAGTTGACGGGCGATCTCGTCCGCGGCTTCCAGGTTGGTGCGCAGCGCGGTTTCCTCGATGTCGGCGCCGCGCGTGGCGCGCGCGGAGTTGACGTCTACTGATACCAGCGCTTCGGTGTGGTCGATCACCACTGCGCCACCGGACGGCAGCGGCACCTGTCGCGAATAGGCTGTTTCTATCTGGTGCTCGATCTGGAATCGCGAGAACAGCGGCACGTCGTCCCTGTACATCTTCACGCGGTTGACGTTCTGCGGCATCACGTGACCCATGAACTGGCGGGCCTGCTCGTAAATGCTCTCGGTATCGATCAGGATCTCGCCGATCTCCTGGTGGAAATAGTCGCGGATCGCGCGGATGACCAGGCTACCCTCCTGGTAGATCAGGAACGCGCCGCCCTGCTGCTTGGCGGCGGTTTCGATCGCCCGCCACAATTGCATCAGGTAGCCAAGATCCCAGGTGAGTTCCTCCACCGAACGGCCGATGCCGGCGGTGCGGGCGATGATGCTCATGCCGGGCGGAACATCCAGTTGCAAGATGGTGTCGCGCAGTTCGTTGCGGTCCTCGCCCTCAACGCGGCGCGAGACGCCGCCGCCGCGCGGATTATTGGGCATCAGGACCAGGTAGCGCCCCGCCAGGCTGATGAAGGTGGTCAGCGCCGCGCCCTTGTTGCCGCGCTCGTCCTTGTCTACCTGGACGATGAGTTCCTGACCCTCGCGCAGCGCGTCCTTGATGCTGACGCGGGCGGGGTCGGCGTCGGGGTTCTGGAAAAAGGAGCGGCTGACTTCCTTGAACGGAAGAAAGCCATGACGTTCGCTGCCGTAGTCGACAAACGCCGCTTCGAGGCTGGGCTCGAGGCGGGTGATGACACCTTTGTAGATATTGCTCTTGCGTTGCTCTTTTCCGGCAGTTTCGATATCCAAGTCGATGAGCTTCTGGCCATCGACGATCGCGACGCGCAGTTCTTCTGCGTGGGTCGCGTTAAACAACATGCGCTTCATTTTTGTTCTCCCGCGCTCACATATTCACGGGGAGGACAAACCTTGGGGGGCGCCCCGGCTGTCGCGGGGCTCTAGCTTTCTGTCGTCGGGAAATTCATTGAGTGGAGGAGGACGAGAGATTTTGGCCTGAGGTCTGTCAGTACACATCCTGCTTCACGCAGGAGGGTGGAATCCACTTTTGGTGTGCGAGCGCGTAACTCATCATTTACCATCGCTACTTTTTCGGGTGAGCGAAGTTAACCCCTCGATACAGGCGCAACATGGCGGGAGATGAAGCCGCTGGCTTGCGGCGCACAAGGCTCGACCGCCAGGTTCTGACCGATTGCCTGTTTGCTGAAATAGTATAAGCAAAATGAATACCTTAAGCAAAGGATCCGTAACCTGGCGGGAGGTGGACGAGGCTGCACACGACCAGCGGATAGACAATTTCCTCCACAAGATCCTGAAAGGCGTGCCAAAAAGCCATATTTATCGCATCGTTCGTGGCGGTGAGGTCAGGGTCAATGGCCGGCGGGTGGAGGTGGCCTACCGGCTGCAGTCCGGTGACAAGGTCAGGGTCCCGCCGGTTCGTACTGCCCGGCCATCATCAGAACCCGGAACCCAGACTCTCAAAGCGGTGTTCGTTGGCAAAGTGCTCCTTGAAGACGAAGATCTGCTGGTCGTAGACAAACCGGGCGGGGTCGCGGTCCATGGCGGCAGCGGCATTTCCAGCGGCGTGATCGAACAATTGCGCCAGGCGCGATCAGGAATCCGCTTTCTTGAACTTGTGCACCGACTTGATCGCGATACCTCGGGCGTGCTGATGCTGGCCAAGAAACGCAGCGCCCTGACCGCCTTGCACACGCAGTTGCGCGATGGGGCGGTGAAAAAGCATTACGTCGTGCTGGTCTTAGGCGAGTGGAACGATGCCAAGCGCAACGTTAAACTGTCATTGCGCAAGTATGTATCCGCGTCTGGCGAACGCCGTGTGGTGGTCGACGACGACGGCGGCGTGCAGGCGCGTACCGTGTTCCGACTGGAGCGCAATTTAGCTGGCTTCAGCCTGCTCGACGCTGAGCTCAAGACCGGCCGCACCCATCAGATTCGCGTACATCTGGCGCACCTTGGTTTTCCAATCGCCGGCGACGACAAGTATGGGGATTTCGACGCCAACAGGCGACTGGCAAAGCAGGGCCTGAAGCGCATGTTCCTGCACGCCGCCAGCCTCGAATTCCGCCACCCTCGCAGCGGCGCGACGGTGCGGCTGCAAGCACCGCTCGCAGCCGAGCTGGAAAGTTTCCTGCGCTGCCTGAAGAGCGGCGGGCACTAGACGTTGATGCCCCGACGCTTCGAACTGCTGGTCTTCGACTGGGACGGGACGCTGGTGGACTCCGCCGGACATATCGTCGCGTCGCTGCAGGCGGCGTTCCGGGACCTTGATCTTCCGGTGCCGAGCGCGCAAGCGGCGCGCCACGTCATCGGGCTCGGGCTGCAGGACGCGCTGGCCTACCTCAACCCCGGACTGGAAAGCAGTCGTTACCGCGACGTCGCGGATCGCTATAGTGCCCACTTTCTGATTAGCCACGAGGACATCGAGCCGTTTCCGCTGGTCAAAGAAGGCATAGCCGAACTCAATCGCGAAGGTTATCGTTTGGCGATCGCCACCGGCAAGAGCCGTCGCGGGCTGGACCGTGCCTTACAAAGCACGGCGCTCGGGGCACATTTTCACGCTTCGCGCTGCGCTGACGAGGGTTTTCCCAAACCGCATCCCGACATGCTGGAAACGCTCATGCGGTTGCTGGGGGTCACGCGAGAACGAACGTTGATGATTGGAGACACTACGCACGACCTGCAGATGGCGGCAAACGCCGGGGTGCCGGCGGTTGGTCTGAGCTACGGGGCACACCCGCCCGAGGAGCTTGAGCGCCTGGAACCGCTGGCGTGTGTCGGCAGTTTCGGTGAGTTGATGCAATGGCTGAAGCAAGACGCCTGATCTGCGCGGCCGGCGACGTGCCCGAGCGCGGCAGAGGCGTGCGTTTTACCGTGGATACCGAGCGCGGGCTGCTGGCGGCGTTTGCGGTGCGCTACCGGGGCCGGGTACACGGCTATGTCAACCGCTGCGCTCACGTCGGGGTCGAACTCGACTGGCAGCCAGGTGAGTTCTTCGATCTGTCCGGTCTATACTTGGTGTGTTCGACGCACGGTGCGGCGTATCTTCCGGATACGGGCCACTGCGTTGGCGGTCCGTGCAAAGGCCAGAGCCTGACCAAACTGCCGATCGAGGAGCGGGATGGACAGGTTTATCTGTTCGAAGACAAGGATACGCTTCATGGCTGAAACCGATCCAGGCGTCTCTGCAGGCAACTGGGAACGCGACATCATCGTAAAGCTTGCACGCGCTTCGCTCGACGAACAGCGCAAGGCACGCCACTGGGGCATCTTTTTCAAGACGCTCACCTTCATCTATCTTTTTCTTCTGATGTTCGCCGCATTCGGCTGGCTCGGCGGGCGTGAGGTGGCGATCCCCGGCAACCATACCGCGCTGGTGGAATTGAACGGCGTCATTGCGGCGGATACGCACGCCAATGCCGACAACATCAATCACGGGCTCCAGGATGCTTTCGGGGACAAGAGTACCAAGGGCGTGATCCTGCGCATCAATAGTCCGGGCGGCAGCCCGGTGCAGGCTGCCACCATCAACAACGAAATCGGCCGGCTGCGCGGGAAATATCCGGACATTCCGATCTATGCTGTAATCGAGGACATCTGTGCCTCGGGCGGCTACTACGTTGCGGTTGCCGCCGATCGGATCTACGTCGATAAGGCGAGCATCGTCGGTTCGATCGGCGTGCTGATGGACGGCTTCGGTTTTACCGGCGCGATGGAGAAACTCGGCGTCGAACGCAGGCTGCTCACTGCCGGAGAGAATAAGGGATTCCTCGATCCATTCTCGCCCCTCGATCCCACACAGCGCGAATACGCCAGGCGCATGCTTGGGGAGATTCACCAGCAGTTCGTCGAAGTGGTTCGCAAGGGGCGCGGCAAGCGCCTGAAGGAAGCGCCGGATATTTTTTCGGGCCTGGTGTGGACGGGCCAGAAAAGTATCGACTTGGGCCTGACCGATGCCCTCGGGAGCGTCGATTTCGTTGCCCGTGAAGTCATCAAGGCCGAGAAAATTGTCGACTTCACGCCGCGCGAAAATCTGGCCGAGCGCTTCGCCAAGCGCTTCGGTGCCTCGCTCGGCGAGGCGTTAGTGCGCGCCGCCGGACCGCTTTCCCCGGTACGCTGAACCTCTCCGCTTTGCCAGAAGCAGGAACACGGTCGGCCTGCGGTCCAGGCTCAGCGATGCGTTTTTCCATTGCGCCACGGTTCGGGTCGTCACCTGTTCGGTTGCGCCGGTCAGATCGGTTGCCAGCGATAACATGGTATCAGCGTCGCAGCTTCGCAGCAGCGCAGCCAACAATTGATCGTTGCGGTAGGGCGCCTCGATGAAGATTTCGGTCTGCCCCAGGCACCGCGATCTCTCCTCCAGTTCGCGAATGCCGCGCTCGCGATCAGGGGAGCGTGTGGGCAGGTAGCCATTGAATGCAAAACATTGTCCATTGAGTCCGGAGGCCATCAACGCCAGGACGATGGAGGAGGGACCCACCATTGGGACCACTCGCGCGCCTATCCGGTGCGCTTCGGCTACCAGCGCCGCGCCCGGATCGGCAATCGCCGGACACCCCGCTTCCGACAGCAGCCCGAGATCGACTCCTGCTTCCAGTTTGCGCACGAATCGCTGCACGTCTTCGGTTCCTGAATGCTCATCCAGCACTTCAAGGATCAGTTCCGGCAACGACAGCTTCAATGCCTTCAGGAACTGCCGGGCTGTTTTCGGATGCTCCACTACAAAAAAGCGTAGAGCCTGCATCGCGGTTTTCAATCGCGTTCCGATCCAGTCGCCGGTGTTTCCGGGCACCAGATCAACTGGAATCAGATAAAGTAGCCCCTTTCCCATTATTTACGTGAAGATAATTTCATAATATATTGTTATGGAACACTTAATTGTTCTTCCCTCAACATGTTCGAAAGGGCTATAAGGGGCAGGCCGATGAGCGCGGTTGGGTCACCGGACTCGATGCTTTCGATCAGTGAGATACCCAATCCTTCCGCCCTGGCGCTGCCGGCGCAGTCGTATGCCGGTTCGCGGCCTAGATAACGCTCGATTTCCGCATTGTTGAGGCGGCGGAACTTTACCGTGGTGGGCACCAGCCGTGACTGTATCCGGCCACTGCTCGCGTTGAGTAGTACCACGGCAGAATGGAAGGTCACGGACCTGCCGCTGACATGGCGCAGCTGCCGAACGGCCACCTCATGCGTCAGCGGCTTGTCAAGGCGCACGCCGTCGCACACCGCGACCTGATCGGAACCGATGATAAGCGCGCCCGGGAATCGGGTACGTACCGCCTGGGCCTTGGCCAGCGCGAGGCGGCGCGCGGTGTCGGTGGGTTGTTCGCTGTCCAGAGGTGTTTCATCCACTTCCGGCGCAGCGGTTTCGAAGGCCAAGCAGAGCCTCGAAAGCAAGTCCTGGCGATAGCGCGAGCTCGAGGCGAGTATCAACTCCAGCCTACTGTTTGTTGAGGACATTTTGTTTTGACAGGGTAATTCAAAACTAATATTATGCGCGGCTTATGTTTGACCGGGCTGTCGTCGATAGCGTTGCGTTTGCGCGTGAGTCCGGTGAATTGCGCGCAACGATAGCAGTCGCGGCACTTGCGCGTTTGCAAGATGCGTTGTTCGATCAGTCGGGCGCAATCGCGTATGAGCTGGCAGGTCGTGTTGATCACGAGGGCAAACCCTGGTTGCGTCTTACGCTCGGCGGCGAGATCGTGCTCCGCTGCCAGCGTTGCCTCGGGCCAGTTCGCTTCCGATTCGAAGCAGTGCGCAACTTCCTGCTGGTTCCCGTGGGCCAAGCCTTGAGCGACCCCGCCGATGAGGCGGAAGATACGGAACAGCTTTACGCCGACCCGAAACTCGACGTCATCGCTTTGGTCGAAGACGAAGTTATTCTAGGGCTGCCGATGCTGGCGGGCCACGAGGAGGGCGTCTGTGCGGCGCCGTTGCCGAAAGCGCAAACCGGCAGGCGGGAATCGCCGTTCAACGCGTTGGCGGACCTCAAGCGGCAGTGAAAAAGTTTCAATTGAAGGAGTCATCTCATGGCAGTCCAACAGAACAAGAAGTCGCCCTCGAAGCGCGGTATGCATCGGTCCCACGATTTTCTGACCAACCCGCCGCTCGCAGTCGAGCCCACCACCGGCGAAGTGCATCTGCGCCATCACATCAGCCCCAACGGCTATTACCGCGGCAAGAAAGTCGTCAAGACCAAGGGCGACTGAACGGCGCCGGCTTCTGGCGGCGAGGCCGCGCAGCCGGATCGAATGAGCCGAACGTCCGCTCCGAGCCGCCGCAACGGGTGCAGCAAACGCCCAGGCGCGTATCCTGCATTTGCACTTCCCGGCTGCGGTGCGCTCCCTGTGGTAACGCATAGTCCATGGCGATCACCATAGCGCTCGACTGCATGGGCGGCGACCATGGCGCCCACGTCACCGTGCCGGCCGCGCTCGATTTTATCGACAGCGTCGAGGATGCGCAGGTCGTCCTGGTGGGGATCCCCGAAGCAATCGAAACCGAGCTGAAGCGCCGCCGCGCAAAGGCAGGCGACCGCATTCGCGTCGAAGCAGCAACCGAAGTGGTGGCGATGGATGAGGCGCCAGCCTCGGCGCTGCGGGGGAAACGCGACTCGTCGATGCGGCTGGCGATCGACCTGGTCAAGAGCGAACAAGCGGATGCGTGCGTCAGCGCCGGCAACACCGGAGCGCTGATGGCGATGTCGCGGTTCGTGCTTAAGATGCTGCCCGGCATCGAGCGGCCTGCGATTGCCTCTTTCCTGCCGACCCAGCGTGGCCGCACTTGCGTGCTTGATCTCGGCGCCAATGTGGACTGCAGCGCCGAACATCTACTGCAGTTCGGCGCGATGGGATCGTCCCTGGTGAGCGCTGTGGAACGCGTCGAGCGTCCGACCGTTGGGCTGCTCAACATCGGTGAAGAGGAAATCAAAGGCAACGAAGTGGTCAAACAGGCCGCGGAACTGATGCGAGACAGCAGCCTCAATTTCTACGGCAACATCGAGGGTACCGACATCTACAAGGGCACTACCGACGTGATCGTATGCGACGGCTTTGTCGGCAACGTCGCGCTCAAGACTTCTGAAGGGCTGGCGCAGATGCTGGCGACGTACCTGCGCCAGGAGTTCGGCCGCAATCTGTTCACCAAGCTCTCTGGCGCGATGGCTTTGCCCGTCATCAATGCCTTCCGCCGCCGTGTCGATCCCCGTCGCTACAATGGCGCCAGTCTGCTCGGTCTGAAAGGCATCGTGGTCAAGAGCCACGGTTCGGCGGACAGTTTCGGTTTCCGTTTCGCGATCCAGCGGGCCTACGACGAAGCGCATAATGACATGCTTCACGGCATCAGCGAGCGCATGGCCTCAATTCATCAAAGGGTGGCGTGATGAATTCCCGGATCGTCGGCACAGGCAGTTATCTTCCCGAGAAAATTCTCACCAACGCGGATCTGGAAAAGATCGTCGACACCTCCGATGAATGGATCTGCAGCCGCACCGGCATTCGCAGCCGCCATATCGCCGCGGATGGTGAACTGACCAGCGATCTGGCGCTGCCGGCCGCGCAGAAGGCGCTGCAATCCGCGGGCATAGCGGCGGGCGACATCGACATGATTATCGTCGCCACCACCACGCCGGACATGATTTTCCCGAGCACCGCTTGCATCCTGCAAGCCAGGCTCGGCATTGCCGGCTGCCCGGCGTTCGACCTGCAGGCGGTGTGCAGCGGTTTCGTCTATGCGCTCAGCACGGCAGATCTTTTCATCCGCGCCGGCCAGGCAAAGAGGGTGCTGGTGGTGGGCGCAGAAGTCTACTCCCGGATTCTCGACTGGAACGATCGCGGCACCTGCGTGCTGTTCGGCGACGGAGCCGGTGCGGTCGTGCTCGCGGCGAGCAACACACCGGGGATTCTGGCTACACGGCTGCACGCCGATGGCAGCTATAAGGACCAACTGTCGGTGCCGGGCAGCGTGTGCGGCGGCAAGGTGTGGGGCAGGCCGTTCGTCCATATGGACGGGGGTTCGGTTTTCAGATTTGCCGTGCGGGTATTCGAGGAGGTCGCGCACGAAGTGCTGGATCTGGCCAGTCTGAAGGTGTCGGACCTGGACTGGTTCGTGCCGCACCAGGCCAACATCCGCATCATGGAGGCGACCGCCAGAAGACTCGGACTGCCGGTCGAGAAAGTCATCGCCACCGTGGATCATCACGGAAATACTTCCGCTGCCTCGATCCCGCTGGCGCTCGACGAAGCGGTGCGCGACGGGCGTATCCGTGCCGGCCAGACGCTGCTGCTGGAAGGCGTGGGGGGAGGATTTACCTGGGGCGCGGTGTTGCTGCGCTGGTGATCGCGGCGACATGAAGATCGCATTCGTCTTTCCAGGGCAGGGTTCGCAGTCGGTCGGCATGATGCAATCCTTCGCAGCACTGCCGGGCGTACACGAAACGTTTACGCAGGCTTCCGAACTGCTGGGGCAGGATCTGTGGAAGCTTGCTGCCGAGGGTCCTGCGGATGAACTCAATCTCACCGATAATACGCAGCCGGTGATGCTGGTGGCGGGCGTAGCGCTGTATCGTGCGTGGCATGCGCGGCAAGGATCGGCACCGGCGATCCTGGCGGGGCACAGCCTCGGCGAATACACGGCCCTGGTGGCGGGCGGTGCGCTGGAATTTGCCGATGCGGTGCCGTTGGTGCGGTTTCGCGCCCGCGCAATGCAGGAAGCGGTGCCGGCCGGCGCGGGCGCGATGGCGGCGATTCTAGGCCTCGAAGATGATGCCGTGCGCGCGATATGTGCGGAGGCGAGCAGCGCAAACGAGGTGGTCGAGGCCGCGAACTTCAATTCACCCGCGCAGGTGGTCATCGCCGGCAACAAGGCCGCCGTCGAACGTGGAATGCAAATCGCTGAGGCCAGGGGAGCGAAGCGTGCGGTGCTGCTGCCCATGAGCGTGCCCTCGCATTGCAGTCTCATGCGACCGGCGGCCGAGCGCATGCGCGGACAACTGAACTTGCCGTTGTTAAGGCGCGGTACGATCCCGGTACTGCACAATGCCGATGTGAAGAGCGCTGAATCGGCGGACGCGATCAAGAACGCGCTGGTGCGCCAGCTGGTTCAGCCCGTGCGCTGGGTGGAGACGGTGCGGCAGATGGTGTCGGACGGCGTTACCCACATCGTCGAATGCGGGCCGGGCAAGGTGCTGGCCGGATTGAACAGGCGCATCGCGCCGGAATCCAGGATTCTTTCATTCAGCGACGGCGCGGCATTCGTTCAAGCCTTGTCCGCACTGAAATAGTCCTGCAACAGATCTACGGGGGAGGAATTCATGCTCGCGGGAAAAGTTGCGCTGGTGACAGGCGCCAGCCGTGGGATCGGGCAGGCGACCGCGGTTGCGCTGGGCGCGGTCGGCGCGACGGTGGTGGGTACCGCAACCAGCGTCGCGGGCGCCGCGGCAATTTCCGCCTATCTGGCCGGCGAGGGCATAACGGGTGCCGGGCTCACGCTCAATGTCAACGATCCCGGAGTCATGGAACAGGTGCTCGGTAACATCGAGTCGCAGTTCGGTTCGGTCGCAATCCTGGTAAACAATGCCGGAATTACCCGCGACAACCTGCTGCTGCGAATGAAGGACAGCGAATGGGACGAAATCATAGACACCAACCTGAAATCCGTGTACCGCTTGAGCAAGCTGGTGATCCGCCCCATGATGAAAGCCCGATTTGGGCGGATCATCAACATTACTTCGGTGGTGGGCTCCATGGGAAACCCGGGGCAGGTGAATTATGCCGCAGCCAAAGCGGGAATCGCGGGATTCAGCAAATCGCTTGCCCGTGAAGTGGGCAGCCGAAATATCACTGTAAACTGCGTGGCGCCCGGCTTCATCGACACCGACATGACGCGCGGATTACCGGCGCAAAGCAAGGCTGCGTTGCTGGCGCACGTGCCGCTGGGCCGATTCGGGCAGCCGCCGGAAGTGGCGGCGGCGGTCGTTTTTCTCGCCTCCGAGGGCGCCGCCTACGTCACTGGAAGTACCCTCCATGTCAATGGTGGCATGTACATGGATTGACTCCGGAAGCCCCGCAATTTTGGTAGACTAACGCGCGTGTTTTTCGCCGTTTTGGTTGCCCTCTGGGGCGGGCGGCAGTTGGACACGTAACTGCATCTTCAAGTAAAGGGAAGGGACATTAATGGAATCCGTAGAACAGCGCGTGAAAAAAATCGTTGCCGAGCAGCTGGGCGTGAACGAGGCGGACGTGAAGAATGAATCAACGTTCGTCGACGACCTCGGAGCCGATTCCCTCGACACCGTCGAACTGGTGATGGCGCTTGAAGAAGAGTTCGAGTGCGAGATCCCCGACGAAGAGGCGGAAAAGATCACCTCCGTACAGCAGGCCATTGATTACATCAAGGCGCATCTCAACTAACCACGCCTTTTCTCCTTTTCTTCTGGAGTCTCGTTGTCTAGGCGCCGAGTCGTAGTCACCGGCCTGGGGACAGTTTGCCCGGTCGGCAACAGCGTCAAGGAGGCCTGGACCAACATCCAGGCGGGCAAGTCCGGGATCACCCGGATCACCCGTTTTGACGCAAGCCCTTTCGCATCCCAGATCGCCGGCGAGGTAAAGAATTTCGACGTCGCCCAGGTGCTGTCGCCGAAAGAGGCGCGGCGTGTGGATATTTTCATCCATTACGGTATTGCCGCTGCGGTGGAGGCAATCCGCGACGCCGGACTCAAGGCCAATCCGAAGAACGCCGAGCGCATCGGCCTGAATATCGGTTCGGGAATCGGGGGATTGACGATAATCGAGGAAACCCACCGGGCCATGATCGAAGGGGGCGCGCGCAAGATTTCCCCGTTCTTCATCCCTAGCGCGATCATCAATATGATCTCCGGAAACATTTCGATCATGTACGGTTTCAAGGGACCGTGCCTGGCAATGGTCACGGCGTGCACGACCGCAAATCATTGCTTGGGCGACTCCGCACGGCTGATCGAGTACGGGGACGCCGACATCATGGTTGCCGGCGGGTCCGAGGCGGCGATTTGCTCCCTGGGTATCGGAGGATTCTCGGCTGCGCGTGCGCTCAGCACGCGCAACGACGATCCAGCAACCGCGAGCCGACCCTGGGACAAGGATCGAGACGGCTTCGTGCTGGGCGAGGGCGCCGGAGTTCTCGTGCTGGAGGAACTGGAACACGCGAGGTCGCGTGGCGCGCAAATCTACTGCGAGCTGGTCGGTTACGGCGTGAGCGCCGATGCGCACCATATCACCGCGCCCTGCGAGGATGGCGAGGGCGCCGCGCGCGGCATGCTCAACGCAATGCGCAATGCCGGCATCAATCCGGACCAGGTGGATTACATTAACGCCCACGGTACTTCGACGCCGCTGGGCGATATGGCCGAGACTATTGCGGTGAAGCGTTGTTTCGGGGGACACGCCAAGCGTCTCGCAATCAGTTCGACCAAATCGGCGACCGGACATCTGCTCGGCGCGGCCGGTGGGGTGGAAGCGATTTTCTCCGTCCTAGCCATTCGAGACCAGGTGGCCCCGCCGACCATCAATTTGTTCAATCAAGACCCCCAGTGCGATCTCGATTACGTGCCGAACGCCGCACGATCAATGAAAATCAGGGTTGCCATGTCGAATTCTTTCGGATTCGGCGGAACCAACGGTACGCTGATTTTCCGCCAGGTCTGAATACTCCCGGAAGCATCCCCCGACGGAGCCGGACGGCTGAGCTGGAGAACGTCGCGGGCCTTCTGCAGATGGCGAATATGCCGTTGAGGTAACCAGCCCCAGCATGGCAAAACGCAAAAACCTTTTTCTGCCGCAACCCAAATGGACGCTCATGCGCCAGTTGCAGACGCTGATTTTATTCGGCGTACTCGCGGCGATCGGCGCCGCGTGCTGGCTCGGTTATTTCGCGCTGATGCCGACCGAAGTGGCGCCACAGGCGCGTCATTTCAACGTCGAACACGGCAGCAGCCTGCACAGCGTGGCGGACCAATTCGAAAAGGCGGGCTTGATTTCGGATAGATGGAGCTTTCTGGCGCTCGGGCGCCTGCTCGGTAACGCAGGCGATATCAAGGCGGGCAGCTACAGCGTCGACGTGAGGATCACGCCGTATCATCTGCTCGAAAAGATTGTCAGTGGCGATTTTGCCCAGTCGGAACTTCGGTTCATCGAAGGCTGGACCTTCCGCCAAATCCGCCATGTGGTCGATCAGCACCCGGCCGTCAAGCATGACGGCGCCGGGCTGTCCGACGCACAAATTCTGGAACGGCTCGGACTCGAGGAAAAATCCCCCGAAGGGCTATTTTTCCCGGATACCTACTACTTCGCCGCCGGTACCAGCGACCTGACGATCCTCAGGCAGGCTTACCTGAGGATGCGAACGAAGCTCGAAGAGCTTTGGGAACAACGGGCCAAGGGGCTGCCGGTTGCCAACGCGTACGAAGCGCTTATCCTGGCTTCGATAGTGGAAAAAGAAACCGGCCGGCCCGAGGAACGCGACTTGGTTGCTGCCGTGTTCGTCAATCGTTTGAGGCGGGGTATGCGCCTGCAGACCGATCCTACTGTGATCTATGGGCTGGGAGCGTCGTTTGACGGCAACCTGCGCCGCCGCGATCTCGAGACCGACCAGCGCTACAACACTTATACCCGCTACGGGCTTCCGCCGACCCCGATCTCGATGCCTGGTGAAGCTTCGATCCAGGCCACGTTGAACCCCGCCAATAGCCCTGCGCTCTACTTTGTTGCCCGTGGTGACGGCAGCCACGAATTCTCCTTGACGCTGGCAGAGCACAACCGTGCCGTGAATAAGTACCAGCGATCGCGGTGAAGCGCCGCAAGTTCATTACCTTCGAAGGCATCGACGGGGCGGGGAAGAGCACTCACCTGGCCTGGGCCGCCGATTTCCTGCGTGGGCGCGGCATCAGTCTGATCGTGGCCCGCGAACCCGGCGGAACCATCCTCGGTGAGCAACTGCGTGAGATGTTGCTTGACGGCGGTCATCGCATCCATCCCGAAACCGAAACGCTGATGATGTTCACGGCCAGGCGTCAACACCTGGAAGACGTGATTCGTCCGGCGCTACAGCGGGGCGACTGGGTCCTGTGCGACCGCTTTACCGATGCCAGCTTCGCCTATCAAGGCGGAGGACGCGGGGTTGCGAGGAGTAAACTCGAGGCGCTTGAACGTTGGGTCCATCCCGATCTGCAGCCGGACCTGACGCTGCTTTTCGATATCAGCGTCGAACTCGGACGGAGCCGGGTTGCCCGCGTCAAGTCGCCGGACCGGTTCGAACGCGAGGACGCGGAATTTTTCAGCAGGGTGCGCAACGCCTACCTAGAGCGCGCGCAACAGTGCCCCGACCGGATTGTCACTATCGATGCCAGCAAGCCCATTGCCGATATCCAGCGGGAAATTGAGCGGCGACTCCCGGCCCTATGGAAAAAATAGACTTTCCGTGGGTCAAATTCGCGCTTGAAAGATTGCCGGCAACCGTCTCGGCGATGCCGCGCGCGCTCCTGCTCAGCGGACAGGCGGGGCTGGGGAAAAGAACAACCGCGCTGTTTCTGGCCAAGGCACTGCTCTGTGAAACGGAGCGCGCAGGGCAGGGGGCCTGCGGAAAATGTCCGTCTTGTCACCTCTACGAGGCCGGCAATCATCCCGATCTGCGAACCATCGAAACCGGGCAGGAAGACGCGCAGGCCATCGAGTCAGGGGACGAAGACTCGGCAACGTCGGCTCGCAAACCGAGCCGCCAGATTCCCGTGGAAGCGATCCGTGCCCTGGCCGAATTCGTCGCCACCACTGCACACCGAGGTGGCGCCAAGGTCATCGTGATTGTCCCGACGGAAGCCATGCACCCCAGTGCGGCCAATGCCTTGCTCAAGATGCTCGAGGAACCTCCGGGTGCTGCGACTTATTTCGTGTTGGTCAGTGACCGGCCCGACCGCGTGCCGCCAACCATACGCAGTCGCTGTTTCCGGGTGCCGTTTGCTGTGCCGGGGGCCGATACCTCGCTGGACTGGCTGAAGGGACAGGGAATAGGAGATCCCCGGCTGGCGCTGGCGCAGGGGGGCTTTGCTCCTCTGGCAGCAATGGAGAGGGCCGGTGACGCTGAGTTCTGGAATCAGCGCAAGGCGCTTCTGGATGAACTGGCTCGTCCCGGCTTCAATCTTCTGGCCGCTGCGGATCACGCCGAACCTATCGACGGGCCAGTAGTAGCCAGGTTGCTGTCCCAGTGGGCCTACGACCTGGTTTCGCTCAAATCCGGCGGGATGATCCGCTACCACCCCGATTACGCCTCCGTCCTGGTGTCGCTGGCGCAAAAGCTCCCGGCACTGGCGCTCATGGTCTGGTACGACTCGGTACTACAATACGGGCGTGCGGCTCAGCATCCGTTGAACAAGCGACTGGCTATGGAAAGTCTGCTGTCGGGCTACCCCGGCGCGTGAGTACGGAGGCACAGAACCGTTTGGACAACGATCGTCCCCAGAACTCCCGCCCCGGCGCGCTCTCGCTGAATATTCGCGAGAAGTCGATCCTGTACGCGGCTTATATGCCGTTCCTGAAGGGCGGTGGCATTTTCATTCCCACCACAAAGCGGTATCGGTTGGGTGATGAGATCTTCATGCTGATCGGGCTGATGGGGGACACCAACAAGATTCCGGTGGCGGGCAGAGTGGTCTGGATTACTCCGGCGGGATCCCAGGGCAACAAAGCGCAGGGGATTGGCGTGCAGTTCGGCGAGGACGAAGGCGGTGTCGCGGCACGCAACAAGATCGAGGAGCTGTTGGCCGGCCAATTGAAGATCAATCGCCCGACCCATACGATGTGAGAAAGAAAATGAAGCAGTGCATTCATCTACTTAATATAAAACAATAATTTGTTCGTAGATTCTCACTGCCATATCAATTTCCCCGAGCTCGCGGCCGACCTTGACGGCGTGGTCGAGGCGATGCGATCAAACGCCGTGACCCACGCCCTGTGCGTTTCGGTCAACCTCGAAACACTTCCCCAGGTTCTGTCGATAGCCGAGCGCTTCCCCAACGTATTTGCGTCGGTTGGGGTGCATCCGGACGATCAGGGCGGTGAGGAGCCCGACCTCGATCGCTTGCTCGCGTTATCCAGACACCGTCGGGTAGTCGCGATCGGAGAAACGGGACTCGACTATTACCGGCTGCATGGTGATCTGGAGTGGCAGCGTGAACGTTTCCGCCGCCATGTTCGGGCAGCGCGCGAGTCCGGAAAGCCGCTCATCATTCATACACGGGAAGCGGCTGCAGACACCCTCAGGATCATGAAGGAGGAAAACGCCGCCGAATGCGGTGGTGTCATGCATTGTTTTACTGAAAATCAGGCTGTTGCCGATGCCGCCATGGCGATGAACTTCCTCATATCCTTCTCCGGCATCGTGACGTTCAAGAACGCTCTTGCACTTAAGTCAGTGGTACGCGTGGTGCCGCTGGAACACATGCTGATCGAGACCGATTCGCCGTATCTGGCACCGGTTCCCTATCGCGGCAGGACCAACCAACCTGCATACGTCCGCTTCGTCGCAGAGGAAGTGGCGCGCCTCAAGGGGATTTCAGTCGAAGCCGTCGCGAGCGCAACGACCACCAATTTCTTCGAGTTGTTTAAGGACGCCGCCTAAACTGCGGGTTCGGGCACCGGCTTTGGCCGTGAAACACCGTTGTGAAAGCTTTGTGTTGGTCAGATCACAACTTCCAGCCGTCCCAAATTGGTAGGCTCGGAGACCTCATAGCCCTCCCAGAATCTCATGAAGACCCCTAATACGTCGACTGCAGCCGGGGAAAAGTAGTAGTAATAGCCGCCACCACCGTGCCTGTAGTAGACATGACAGTTAGAGGGCTGGCCTTTATCCTGGTACGCCCCGACGAGCATATTGCGAAAGGTAACGTTTACCGCCTTCGCGATGCGCGTCTTCTCGATGAATACGCAATACCAGCCCATCATCGGTCCCTCGGCCTCTGTACTGCCAGCATTGACAGGTCATTTTGACTTATTAATGAGTCGTCATTTTCACTGGAGGAGGATGAGCCGAATGGACCATGGCGGCTTCGCTCGCCTGGTTTAAGTACTGCGCATAATGTATATTATGT
>JACXTT010004037.1_pt1 | contig 22047 bp, 15 predicted proteins | sample 9270951 | NCBI WGS metagenome assembly JACXTT01 (sample SAMN15532306, study PRJNA645909) | rock metagenome | isolation source: weathered quartz diorite | place: Puerto Rico | collected 2017-06-21
TCTTGTCCAGCTTGCAGATGATGCACTTCCACATGGGCTCGCAAATCGCCAATATCCAAGACATCCAACTCGGCATGCGCGAAGCCGCGCGTTACTACGCCGAATTCCGCGCCAACGGCGCCGATATTAAAGTGCTCAACGTCGGCGGTGGCCTGGGCGTGGACTACGAAGGCACGCGCTCGCGCAGCTTCTGTTCCATGAATTACAGCATCGATGAATACGCGCACAACATCGTGCACGCGCTCACTGACATCTGCGCAGAAAAAAAATTACCGCACCCCGATATCGTCACCGAATCCGGCCGCGCCATGACCGCGCACCACGCCGTGCTCATTACCAACGTGGTCGACACCGAATCCGCCCCAGGCGCCGACTCGGTGCCCAAAGCCGCCGACCACGAACCTGCCATCATCCGCGATCTGTGGCAAACGTTGGCGACACTTTCCGACCGCTCCGTGGTCGAGGCCTATCACGACGCCGCCTACCGCCTAACCGAAGCGCAAGGCATGTTCAGCCACGGTGTACTCACGCTCGCGCAACGCGCCCGCGCCGAACAAATTTATTTCGCCATCTGCTGGAAAGTACGCGACCTATTGCAACCCAGCAGCCGCACGCACCGCGAAATTTTGGACGAGCTAAACGAAAAACTTGCGGATAAATATTTCTGCAACTTCTCCCTATTCCAATCCATGCCCGACCACTGGGCCATCGACCAAATTTTCCCCGTGGTCCCGCTCAATCGCCTGAACGAACCCCCGACTCGTCGCGGTGTGATGCAAGACATCACTTGCGATTCCGACGGCAGCATCGATTTATATGTGGACGGCGAAGGCATCGACTCCACCTTGCCGCTGCATCCGCTGCGTGAAAACGAGCCTTATTTGCTAGGGATTTTTCTGGTCGGTGCTTATCAAGAAATTCTCGGCGATATGCACAATCTCTTCGGCGACACCGATTCGATTCACGTTGAGATGAAGCCGGACGGTGGTCATCAGTTGTCGCAAGCCAAGCAAGGGGACACCGTGGACTCGGTGCTGCGTTACGTGCACTTCAGCGCCGATGATTTGCTTGCCTCCTATCGCGCCAAGATCGAACGCGCGAAATCCCTCAGCACGAAAAATCGCGATATTTATCTGGCTGAATTGTCGGAAGGGTTGAGGGGGTATACGTATCTGGAGGATTAGAGACCCGGATGCTCCATTCGGGCTACGGTTATAATGGCTATATCCTATATTTTGCTAGGATTTTAGTGCCTATGGGAATAACCTCTGTTAAGAACTGTTGACAAATTGTATACACGGACCCATTCTTAAGACTGATAGAAATAGTGACCTCGCCAGTTCGTCCCTGATTAAGCACGTGTCTAGTTGACACGTCACGAGCTGACCGAGGTCCTTTCTATTTCTGCCCCTCAAACAATCAATAATGGCCGGCAATCCACAATACGCGATTCTCTTGGATGGTGGTTTTGTAACCAAAGTCCTCGAACAACGACTGAATCGTTTTCCTGAGGCTGCCGATATTGCGGCAGAGTGCGGACGAATTGGCGGCCTTGGGGATTTGCCACAGCACGATCTGCTGCGTATTTATTTCTACGACGCTCAGCCACTCTCCGGAGTATTTCACAACCCGGTTAGCGGCGCACAGCTCAATCTTGGCGTTACACGGGTATACGCTAACCACAAAAGCTTGATCGACAAACTTGAACTAACGCCGAACTTTGCTGTTCGTCTCGGGGTAACGATGATGCACGGCTGGCGTTTAGGCAATCGTGCGTCAGCAAGTTTAGCCCGAAACCCACGAGCACCTACCGCCCAGGATTTTGTGCCCGACATTGAACAGAAAGGCGTGGATCTCCGTATTGGGTTAGATATCGCGCGGCTTGCGCTACGCGAAAAGGTGCGAGTCATTGTTGTCGTAACAGGTGACAGTGATTTAGTGCCAGCGTTTAAGTTTGCTCGACGCGAAGGAGTAAGGGTGTACCTCGATACGTTGGGGCGAACCACGCACGTACGCCGGGAACTCAAAGCGCACGCAGATGTTGTTTTATAGATATCGAAGTTACACCGAATACTAAATTGGTAAACTGTCACTTAGTTTTGTACATGGCTAACGTTTCTTTAATCCATCGGCATGGCGCCAGAGATACCACGAGCCGACCGAGCGGAACGGCTGCCAGCAATCGGTCACCCGCTGAAAATCGGTTTTAGTGGGTTTGCGGCGGAGTTGGTAGGCAGCCCTGAATCCGCTCTGGATACCGAAGTCGTCGACAGGCAATACATCCAGTCTGCCGAGCGTGAAGATCAGCAGCATTTCGACCGTCCAGCGTCCGACACCGTAAATCTCTATAAGGCGCAGGATCAATTCTTCGTCGTCGAGGCGCCGTGCTTGCGCGCGGGTCGGGACAATTCCATCACGTGCCTTGGCGGCGATGTCGCGGATGGCGGTGACTTTGTTGCGCGAGAAACCGACCGAGCGCAGTCGCGCGAAGTGCATTGCTAGTACATCATGTGGCTCGGGGAATCGTTTGTTCGGATAAAGCGCGACGAAACGGCCGAGAATGGTTTCGGCGGCGCGGCCGTGGAGTTGTTGGTGCGCGATGGCGCGCGTCAGGCTTTCATAAGGTGACCGGCGCTGGGGCCGAAGTGTGCACGGACCGATGTCACGGATCAACCGCGCCATCGTGCGATCAACGCGGCTGAGATGTTTTACGGCGGCTTTGAGTTTGTCATTAAAAGTTGGCACGGGAATCCATTTTGCCGTTTCCTTCAAGTGATTTCCCTGTTCGAAACCGGCCGCACTATTTCTCTTGCTTCAAGCGCGTAAGTAGCTGCGTCTTCATCGTCTCAGGCATACCGAGAAAGTTGGTCTCTACCATTCCGAGCAAGGCCTGCTTGTTATCCTTGTCCCAGCCGCGAAACTCGGCGGCCATGGTTTCCACGTATTCGCCGCGCTCCGCTTCGGGCATCTTCGCAAACGTGTCGCGCGCTTCGTCGAGTTTTTTCTGCATGTTGCGCATCGATTCCAGCATCATGCGCAGTACCCCGCCGCCCATGGGCGAGTCCGATACCTGCTGCAGCGCTGCCTTTATTTCTCCCGGTTTGCATTGGGGTACGGCGGAAGGCATCGCGGTCTTCATGCGTTCCAGCAACGTTCCCAGCTCATCGACTTCGGCGCTGGTCAGCGGCGGGCCCTCTTGCATGGCCTGCATGGCTTTCGTCATGTCCGGCATGGTGCCCGGCTTCCCGGGGCTTGCTTTGTCTTGAGGATTGACGCCGCGCTTTGCCTGTTCTTTCGCCATCATCGCCTGAGCCTGCGCCATCTGGTCTTTCATCATTCCTTCCATGCCCGGCGGTATAGACATACCGCTGCCCATACCGGACATGGAAGGAATCCCGCCCGACCGGGCTGCGCCGACAGCAGCCGGGGACGGTATCGAACGGCTGCCAGGTATGGATCCAACGCCAGGTATTGTCCCGTGTCCGCTCAACAGGCCTGTTAATCCGCCGCCGGGGCCGGCGATCGGCAAGCCGCACGGCCCGGCACTTGAGAGCATTTTGTTAACCTGTCCATCGACGAAGTTTTTGACGATACTCTTCACGAGATCCTTGGCCATGAAGGCGAGTGGCCCGATGGCCTGGGCAGGAAGGGACAGCAAAGTCATCAATAGGATGCATTCAGCGATGCGTTTCATGGTTGTTCCTCGGCGGACTTTGTAAAGTACGCGGCACATTATCGGTGCAGTTAGGATGGCGCGTCGAATTTCCCAGTATACAGAGCGACGCGGAAATCATCGCGGTCAGGCTCGATTGAAATGGGAAATCAGGGAGTCTGAGTGAGCTGCCCCCGATCGATTGCGACGAGAAACTATTCTACCTCGCCCTTTTTGAGTTTCAGCCGGATCGCCTTGATGCCCATCTTCTGCAATTGGGCGGCGGTGGTGTCGAGCTGCTCGATTTTCTCGTAGGGGCCGAGGCGCACACGGTGATACTCGCCCTTGCCCTCGATGGTGATTTTCTGGATATGCGCCACCAGGCCGGATAGCGCAAGCTTGGCCTTCATCTGATCGGCTTCTTCGTAACCTGCGAAGGAACCCGCCTGCAAGATGTAACTGACGCCCTCTTCCGGTTTGGCTTTGGCGGTCTTGGTCTTGCTGCGGCGCTCGGGCAGCACGGTCTCGGTTTCCGGGAGAATGGTGTAGAAATCGAATTTCGGCTTGGGAGGTTTCGCGGGTTCCGGTTCTTTCTTGGCGGGTTTTTCCGCCGGCCTGCTGAAACTGGAAAAGAAGTTCCCGAGCCCGCTGCGGCCGTCACCGCGGTGGGAGTACATCTGCCACAGCATCACGCCGGCCACGCCGATGCCGATGCCGACGAGGAGCAACAGCCAGCCGGGCTTTCGAAAACGGCTTCTCGAGGATCTTCTGCGTGCCTGGGCCATGCGTCTAATTTACATCGTCTCCGGAGTCGACACACCCAGAAGCTTCAGTCCGTTGGCGATCACCTGACGCGTTGCCACGATCAGGTTGAGGCGGGCGTCGCGCACGGCAGTGTCATCCACCAGAAACGTGTGTGCGCTGTAGTAGGTGTGAAAGTCATTGGCGAGTTCGCGCAGGTAATAAGCAAGCTGATGCGGTTCATGGGTTTTAGCGGCTGCTTCCAGCACCTCCGGGTAACGCGCCAGCCGCTGAATCAGCGCCAACTCATGCGGCTGCGTCAAGCGCGTGAGATTCCGGTCACCATTTGCCGGATCGTGGCTGAATCCCTTTTCCTTCATCTGTCGGAACACGCTGTGAATGCGCGCGTGCGCGTACTGCACGTAAAACACCGGGTTGTCGTTGGACTGTGACTTGGCCAAGTCGAGGTCGAAATCCATGTGCTGTTCGCACTTGCGCAGCACGTAGAAGAAACGCGCGGCATCGTTGCCGACTTCGTGCCGCAGCTCACGCAGCGTGACGAACTCGCCGCTGCGGGTGGACATCTGCATGCGCTCGCCGCCCTTATAAAGGATGGCAAACTGCACCAGCAGCACGTGCAGCTGTTCCGGGTCATCGCCGATGGCGGCCAGTGCCGCCTTGATACGCGGCACGTAGCCGTGGTGATCCGCGCCCCAGATATCAATGACCTGGTCGTAGCCGCGTTCGAGCTTGTCCATGTGGTAGGCGATGTCGTGGGCGAAATAGGTCTTCTGGCCATTCTCGCGCACCACCACGCGGTCCTTTTCATCGCCGTAATCGGTGGAGCGGAACCACAGCGCGCCTTCCTTTTCGTAAACATGCCCGCTTTTTTTCAGGCGTTCGATGGCGCGCTCGGCGGCACCGTCTTCCACCAGGGCGCGCTCGGAAAACCACTGATCGTAAGTAACGCCGAATTCTTCCAGGTCCTGGCGAATATCGTCGAGGATGACATTAAGGCCAAGGTCGAACACCTTGCGATAGGTTGCGGCACCGAGCAACGATTTGGCGCGCTCGATCAGTGCGTCGATATGGATTTCCTTGTCTCCGCCTTTCAGTTCATCGGGCGGAATCTTCTCGAAGACGTTGGCGGCGGCATGGCGATACTTGTCGGCGTTCTCGCGATGGAGCGTCGCGCCGATGTCATAGACATAATCGCCTTTGTAACCGTTGACCGGGAAATCGAACTTTTCGCCGCATAGTTCGAGGTAACGCAGCCACACGCTGGTGGCGAGAATGTCCATCTGCCGGCCGGCATCGTTGATGTAGTACTCGCGGTGCACCTGGAAGCCGACGGCATCGAGCAGGTTGGCGAGCGTCGCGCCGTAGGCGGCACCACGCCCGTGGCCGACATGCAGCGGGCCAGTGGGGTTGGCCGAAACAAATTCCACCTGCACTTTGCGCCCGGCGCCCATTTGACTGCGGCCGAAAGCCTCGCGTTTTTCCAGAATATCGCGCACCACCGTGTGGTAGGCGTCGGCGCTCAGGAAAAAATTGATAAATCCAGGCCCAGCAATTTCAACCTTGACGATTTTTTCAGACGCGGGCAAAGCCTTGGCGATTTTTTCCGCGAGTTCGCGCGGCTTGGCGCGCGCCTGCTTGGCCAGCACCAGCGCGATGCTGCACGCGAAGTCGCCGTGCTCCTTGGACTTGGTGTGATCCACCGTGATGGTGGCACCGTGATTCGGCGGCAACGCGCCGGAGGCCTCGAGACCGGCCAGCGCCGAGGCGATGAGATTTTCGATGTGGTGCTTCAAGGGATGTCCGAAATTGTTCGTAGTCTCTGCATCAGGCGTTTAGCCCTCACCCCTTGCCCTCTCCCGCAAACGCGGGAGAGGGGGAGTCAGTTGGCTTCAAGACGTAAATCTTGTTTTGTCTTGAAGCCAGAGGCGTTGACCGGACGCCGATTCTACCGGCCCGGCGCGGGCGCGAGAAGCCGTGACTGCGGCGCGGTGGCCGGTTACGGTTCAGACGCCTCGCTCATGAGGTTTTCCACTTCCCGCAGGTTCGCCCGTTTCATCGGTTTGCCGTCCACCGGGCTTAACGGCGATTCGCGCGCCTCGCGCCGGTCGAAGATGCACAATTCAATCGGAACATTGTCGGCGGTGAAGCGGTAAGCCGGGAACGTCTCCTGGCGGTCGTCACCGAAACGCAGACGCCGGTCGGTTTGCTCGTAGGGGATGCTGTGTTCCTGCAACCAGAACCCGATTTCCTCCGGGGTATCGGCGATGAGGTGAATCTCGATTTCGCTGGCCGAGGTGACGGTGCCGCTCAATACCGGCCCCACCAGGCGCGGATCGAATTTGGAGAGAAAACGCATGGCATCGGCGGCGAGTTCGCGCAGCCGGCGCACGCTTTGGTTGAGACGGCCTGCGTGAAACAGGCGCAGGTATTCTTGCAGTGCGGCATCCACTTCGTCATTACCCGGGAGATGTTTGGTTTCGGGAAGACCGAGACGCGCGGCCGCCTTGCGCTTGGCGGTATGGAAATCACGCACGCCTTCCTCTGCCATGATGCGCGCGGCGTCGGTTGCGATGTGTCGACGTAGCTCATCCGTGGCCGGTGAGTTTGGTTTGGACCGGTGCCCGGCCTGAGAAGCGCGGAACTTGTGGCGCATCAGAAAAGTTTCTCGCGCACGTTTTCCGGGACCTTTTCCGGTACGGTATCCGGGGCCGTTTCACCTTCGAGACCGGGAAGGTTTTGCGGTGTTTCCGTGCCTTTGATGAAATATTCTTCCATGGCTTGCGAATCGTCGGGCGTGGTAGGCTTTCCGGTTTCGCTGTTGATAGTGATGCGCACAATAGTTTCCGGCGGGATCAGTGGCTTTTCGGGAACGCCCTCGAGCGCCGCGCGCATGAAATCGATCCATACTGGCAGCGCCGTACGCCCACCGGTTTCACCGCGACCCAGCGACACGGGTTGATCGAAGCCGATCCAGGCCGTTGCCGCCACTTCGCTATTGAAGCCCGAAAACCAGGCGTCGTGATAATCGTTGGTGGTTCCGGTCTTGCCGGCCAGGTCCTTGCGCCCCAGAACCAGCGCACCCCGGCCGGTGCCGGAGCGAATGACCTCCTGCATCATGCTGGCCATGAGGAAGCTGACCTCGGGGCTCAGCACGCGCGGCGCGTATGCTGGCTTGTCCTTGTCCACGGCCGCAGCCGTTATTACGGCAGCGGGTGGATTTTCCTGTGCATCGCATTCACGACAGATGACGGCGGGCTTTGCCTGTTCGAGGACATTGTGGTTCGCGTCCTCGACACGCGCGATGAAATAAGGAGTGACGCGGAAGCCGCCGTTGGCGAACACGGTAAAGGCATTCACCATCTGCATGGGAGTTGCCGAGGCGCTACCGAGCGCGAGCGACAGGTTGCGCGGAATCTTGGTCGGGTCGAAACCGAAACGCTCCATGTATTCGACGGTGTAGGTTACACCGATGGCGCGCAACAGGCGCACGGCGACGAGATTGAGCGATTGCGCCAGCGCCTTGCGCAGGCGCGTCGGGCCGAAAAATTTTTTGCTGTAGTCCTCGGGTCGCCATTCCTCCTCGGGGGAATCGCCGCCGTCCATGACGATTGGTGCGCCGCTGACCGTGCTGGCGGCGGTGAAGCCCTTGTCTAGCGCCGCGCTGAAAATAAAAGGTTTGATGCTCGAACCGGGTTGGCGCTCCGCCTGAGTGACACGGTTGAAACTGCTTTGGGAAAAGTCAAAACCGCCGGTAAGTGCGAGCACGGCGCCGTCGCTTGGGCGCAGGGCCACGAGCGCGCCGGCCACTTCCGGAATTTGCGCCAGCCGCCACGGGCCGGCTTCTATCATCTGTTGCGAATCTTCTATGGCTTCAAGATAAATAATCTCGCCCGGCTTAACCACGTCGGCGGCATCCTTGGGGGCATTACCCAAAGTGTTTTCGTCAATATAACGCCGAGCCCATGACAAGCCCCCCCAGCCGATCTCGACCGTGGCGCCGTCCTGGGTATAGACCTGCGCACTTTTTTCCTCAACCTTGAGCACCACACCCGGCAACAGACCGCCCACGATGCGGAAATCCTTGAGGGCGTCGTCGAGATACTCGGCGTCGGGTTTGCCACCGAGCGTCACGTGGCCGGCCGGCCCGCGGTAACCGTGTCGGCGTTCGTAATCCAACAGGCCGGTACGAAGCGCCTTGACCGCAGCCTGCTGGTGCTTGGCATTGAGAGTGGTGTAAACGTGAAAGCCGCCGGCGTAGGTTTTCTCGTCATACGTCTGGATCATGTACTGCCGTACCAGTTCAGCCACATAGGGTGCCGCGGTGTCCGCTTGGAGTGTGTGCTTGGCGGCGGCCAGCGGTGAAGCGATTGCCACGGTGCAGGCCGTTTCATCGATATAACCGAGATTCAGCATCTGTTTCAGGATGGCATTGCGTCGTTCAAGGGCGTTCTCGGGGTTGGTCAGGGGGTTGTCCCGTGACGGCGCCTTCGGCAGGCCGGCGAGCATCGCCATCTCCGGCAGCGTCAGCTGCTGGAGATTCTTGCCGTAATAAATCTGGGAGGCCGCGGCGAAGCCGTAGGCGCGGTGCCCGAGGAATATCTTGTTGAAGTAGAGTTCGAGTATCTGCTGCTTGCTCAACTCACGTTCGATTTTGAAGGCAAGCAGGACCTCCTTGATTTTACGTGTGTAAGTTTTTTCGGGACTGAGAAAAAAATTGCGAGCCACTTGCATGGTGATGGTGCTGGCACCCTGTCCGGTCGACTGGGTGCGCAGGTTGTGCAACGCGGCTCGCAGGATGCCGACGAAATCCACGCCATGGTGATAAAAGAAGGAACGATCTTCGGCTGCCAGCACTGCCTTGATGAGCATGTCCGGCACCTCGTCGATTTTTACCGGAATGCGTTTTTCTTCGCCGAACTCAGCAATCAACTCTCCATCAGCGGTGTAGACCCGCATGGGCACTTTCAATTGGGTGCCCGACAGGTCTTCGAGAGAGGGCAGCGTGGGCGTGAGGATAAGCGCAATCAGGGTGAGTATCACCACTCCGCTCGCAAACAGACCAAAAAGTCCGATAAGCGCCAGTTGCCAGCGCTGGGCAGGCAAATGTTGGCGGGTCCAGCGGGAGAAAGAGCCCCCAGAATCATTCATAGATAGTCGGCAAGACTTGTGGAAATTTGTGTCAGGGAGTATCCGGAATCCGACGCGTCGGGGAGTATAAACCACTGCCTGTCCAACGCGGTATTTATGATCGCCCGTTCTGTTTCCTGATAAAAATCTGCTGAAAAACCCATAAAACCCGGCAAATTCAATGATTTGTCATTTTTGGATTCTATGGTCTATATTTGGTTTTAGCATTTAATCTACATTAGATGTATCAATCATAACTCATGGATTTAGAGAGGAAAATAAAGTGAATGCCCTTTCGGGATTATTTTCCAAAAAGAAGCCGCCACTGATAGGGATCGACATCAGCTCCTCCGCCGTCAAGGTGCTCGAGCTGAGCAGAAACGGCGAACATTTGCGTGTAGAGCGCTACGCGGTGGAGCCCCTCCCCCAGAATGCGGTGGTTGAGCACGCGATCACGGAAGTCGAACAAGTGGCGCAGGTGGTGGAACGCGCCATCAAGAAATCCGGAACGAGGGTCAAACACGCCGCGGTCGCCGTGCCGGCGGCGCACGTTATTACCAAGACCATCAAGATGGCGGCTAACCTGAGTGATCAGGATCGCCAGACACAGGTGGAAATGGAAGCGGATCATTACATTCCCTATCCGTTGAATGAAATCAATCTCGATTTCCAGGTTCTGGGTCCTTCGGAAAGCAACCCGGAAGAAGTAGATGTGTTGATGGCCGCCTGCCGCAAGGAGATCGTGGATGACTATCTCGCCGTCATTCAGCAACCGGGTCTGATGCCCATGGTGGTGGATGTCGAAACCTACGCCATGGAAAACGCCTTCTCGCTTATCACCAGCCACATGCCCGGTGGCGGCATGGAAAAGACCATCGCTGTGCTGGATATCGGCGCCACCGCGACCACGATCAACGTGGTGCATAACAATCGCTCGGTTTATACCCGTGATCACGCCTTCGGCGGCCGTCAGTTGACGGAAGAAATTCAGCGCCGCTACGGCCTGTCTTATGAGGAAGCGGGGCTCGCCAAGAAACAGGGCGGCCTGCCGGACAACTACCAGACCGATGTCCTGCGACCTTTCATGGAGGCCATGTGCCAGGAAATCATGCGTGCCTTGCAATTTTTCTATTCCTCAACGCCGTTCAACAGCGTGGATCAATTGTTGCTCGCCGGCGGTTGCGGGCAGATTGCAGGTATCGATGAACTCGTGGCGGCGCGCATTGGCGTGCCGGCGATGGTGGCCAATCCTTTCGCGAGCATGTCACTGGCCTCGCGCATCAAGCCGCAGCATTTGTCCAATGATGCGCCCTCGCTCATGATCAGTTGCGGGCTTGCCATGCGGAGCTTTGACGTATGAGCACGCGCATTAATCTTCTTCCTTGGCGCGAGATGCGCCGCAAGGAGCAGGATCGTCAGCTACTGACGATCGCCGTGGGTGCGTGGATCCTGATGGCTGTGGTCATCTTCTACGCCCATGTGCACGTGAGCGCCTTGATAGAAAATCAGAACAGACGTAACGACTTTCTGAATCAGGAAATCACCAAGGTCGAAAAAGAAATCAAGGAAATCGCCGAGCTTAAAAAGAAGCGCGCGGATCTGATTGCGCGCATGAACGTGATCTATCAATTGCAGGGAGATCGCACCCAGGTGGTGCACCTTTTCGACGAGCTGGCGCGCAAACTGCCGGATGGCGTTTATCTTGCTTCCTTGAAACATTCCGGCAACAGTATCGCGCTGCAGGGCGTAGCCCAGTCGAATGCCCGTGTTTCGGCGCTCATGCGTAACCTGGCCGCTTCGGATTGGTTTGCCGAGCCGGAGCTCGAGGTCATCATGGTCAAGGCTAAAGGGAGCGAGCGTGTGAGCGAGTTTTCGCTCAAGGTCAAGCAGGTCGCCAAGCAGTTGAAGAAACTGGAGGATACCGGCACATGACGCTGGACGATCTGAAAAATATCGACCTCAACAATCTTGGTTCCTGGCCGGTGCCAATCAAGATCGGTGCCATTCTGGTGGTGTGCGTCATTATTCTTTTTGCCGGTTTCTGGTTTTTGATCCAGGGAGAGCTCGATGAATATGGCGCTGCGCAACAAATGGAAGCAGGCTTGCGCGAGACCTATATGAACAAGAAGGGTCTGGCGATCAATTTGCCGGCCTATAAACAACAGATGGAAGAAATGGAGCAGACCTTCGGCAGCCTGCTGCGGCAGCTTCCCAATACCACGGAAGTCCCGGACCTGTTGGTGGATATTACCCAGGCGGGTTTGGGTCGCGGGCTGGAATTCACGCTGTTCCGGCCGGAGAAGGAGCAACCCAAGGATTTTTATGCCGAGATGCCAATCAGCGTCGAGGTTCGCGGCAACTATCATGAGCTGGCGTTGTTTGTCAGCGACGTTGCGGCGCTTCCCCGCATTGTCACGTTTGGCGACATCAATATTGTCTCCACCGGAAAGGACGACAAGCTGACTATGTCAGCCAAGGCCAAAACCTATCGCTATCTCGAGGAAGGCGGTGTTGCCAAGCCGGTTCCAGGCAAGCCCCGGGAGCGGAGGGGATAGCCATGAAACCGGTAATACCATTGCTTATGGTGAGTCTGTTTTGCGTGACGCTGAGCGGTTGTAGCAGTGATGGTTTGGAGGACCTGCGTGAGTTCATCAACACTGCCTATGCTGACAAGAAACCCAAGGTGGAACCGCTGCCGGAAATCAAAACACAGGAAACATTTATTTATAACGCGTCGAATCTGGTCGATCCTTTCGCTGCTTTCAATCTTATGCCCCAGGGGCAGAAAAGCGCGAGCGGCCCTCGACCTGATCCGAACCGGCGCAAAGAGCCGCTCGAGGACTATCCGCTGGATTCCCTCAAGATGGTGGGTACCCTTATGCGCGGCAAGCAGGCATGGGCCGTCATCCAGGCGCCGGACGGGACCGTTTACCGCGCCCAGATCGGCGATCACTTGGGGCAGAATTCCGGCATGATCAACAAGATCACCGAGGAAAAAATCGATCTGATCGAACTGATACAAGGCACGATGGGCGATTGGGTCGAGCGTGAAGCGAACCTGACATTGTTGGATTGAACTGGACAAACAGAGGCGGGAAGACCATGAAACAGAAAACTCGAATCTTGCGCACCGTGGCGCTCGCGGCCGGCCGATGCTTGGCGTTTCTGGTTGCCATAGTCGGGGTATCCGCCAACGCGTTCAGTGCGGAAATCCAGTCCATCGTTTGGGAACCGGGCAGCGATACGCCGGTGTTACAAGTGCGCGCGACCGGTGAGAGTTCGTTTACCACCCAGGTGCTGGAAGACGGTCAGCGATTGCGTATCAGCTTTCCGGACAGCAGCATGGGGCCGTCGCTTGCCGAGCTTCAGGGTTTGGACAAGGTAAAGGGGGTATATCCTTATCTTGCCGATAACGGTACGACCGTGGTGGTGGATTTGCTGATGAACGAGCCCGGCCAGCTCGATGTGCAGAAAGCTGAATACGGATACCGCGTGATGGCCTCCACGAAGGCGCCGGCTGCGCCAGCGGCGGTTGCCGTCGCATCACCGCCCGTAGCGGTTACGCCGCCAGCGGCGATGGAAACGCCGGTTAAAACCGGGGAGCCCGTTGCGGAAAAACCCGCTACCGCCGAGCCGGTACCAGCTGCCAGCCCAGCCGCGGATGAGAAAAATTCCATCGAAGACATTGTCTACGCCAAGCTGCCCGGCGATCGTATTCAGGTCACCTTCAAGATGACGAAGGTGCCCACGGAGCCGAACGCTTTCACCATTACTAATCCGGCGCGCATATCGCTGGATTTCCCGAATACCCGTGTCGGACTCGAAAAGAAGAATCTCTCGATCAGGGAAGCGGCCGTGACCAACGTAACCGCCATCGAGGCGGAAGATCGCTCACGCGTGGTGCTGAGTCTGATCAAGCCGGTCGCGTATTCCACGAACATTGAAGGCAACAATTTTATTGTGACCGTGGAGGCGCCCGTCAGCGCCATCGCCGGAGCGGTCGAGCCCAAGACCACGCATTTTGCCAGCACCCACAAGGCCGGAAAGTACAGTGTGAAGGGCATTGATTTTCGCCGTGGACCGCAGGGCGACGGCAAGATCATCATCAGCCTTTCCGATCCCACCGTGGGTATCGATATCCGTGAACAGGCCGGCGAGATTATGCTCGATTTCCAGAATACCTCCGCGTCCGCCGAGTTGCAGCGTCGACTCGACGTGGTGGATTTCGCGACCCCGGTGCAAACGATTGACACTTTCGCGCAAGGCAAGAATACGCGCATGATCATCACGCCCAAGGGTAAGTATGAACACTTGGCGTACCAGACCGGCAATATCTTTACCATCAGCGTTAAACCGGTGATCGAAAAGCCGGATGAAAAAAAGGTGGACGAGTTCGGTTATTCCGGGGAGAAGTTGTCGCTCAATTTTCAGAACATTGAGGCGCGCGCCGCGCTCCAAGTGCTGGCGGATTTTACCGGCCTTAATTTTGTCGTGAGCGACACGGTCAAGGGATCGCTCACGCTGCGCCTGAAGGATGTGCCGTGGGATCAGGCGCTCGATTTGATCCTTGACAGTAAAAATCTGGCAATGCGTCGCAAGGGCAATGTCATCACCGTGGCGCCGGCACCCGAAGTGGCGGCCAAGGAAAAGGCCAATCTGGAGGCGACCAAGGCAGTGATCGAACTCGAGCCGCTGGTGTCGGAACTCATTCAGATCAATTACGCCAAGGCCGATGATATTGCCAGTCTGCTCAAGTCCATCAAACAGGTAACCACGGCGAACGCCCAGGAGCACCCGGTTTTTGGGAGCAGCGCCACGGGCGCTACAGTTGAAAAATCTTCGATATCCAACACACTGCTATCGCCTCGTGGGCAAGTAACCGTGGATGCGCGCACCAATTCTCTCCTGATTCAGGATACGCCGGGCAAAATTCGGGAAGTCCGCCAACTGATTGCCAAGCTGGATCAGCCCGTGCGTCAAGTGATGATCGAATCCCGTCTCGTGGAAGCGACCGATAATTTCAGCAAGTCGCTTGGCGTGCGGTTCGGTACCAAATATACCGATACTTCGGCCAGCGGTCGGACAGGAGCGGTCTCTGGTTCGGTTGCTGACAGTTCTTCCATTGTCTCGGCCGGAACGCTGACGGCCACTTCCGACGGTCTCAATGTTAATTTGCCTTCCGCCGGTATTGGCAGCTCACCCGCTGGAGCCATCGGCCTTACCCTAGCCAAGATCGGTTCGAACGGCGGCCTGTTGAATCTGGAGTTGACGGCGTTGGAACAGGAAGGCAACGGCAAGATCATTTCCAGTCCGCGTGTCATTACCGCCAACCAGAAATTGGCACTCATTGAGCAAGGTCAGGAACGGGTGTTCACCACCAACGTGCTCGGTGTGGGTTCCGTGGTGACAAAGAAGGCGACGCTGAAGCTGGAAGTTACACCCCAGATCACACCGGATGATCGTATTAACATGGAAGTGAACATCACCAAGGACAATTTTGCCGACGCCGTCACCGGCGTGTTGAATGTCAAACAGGTCAAGACCCAGGTGCTCCTCGACAACGGTGAAACCGTGGTCATCGGCGGTATCTACGAACAGGACAAAAACGATACTATTACCAAGGTTCCATTCTTTGGGGATATTCCTCTGCTGGGTTGGCTGTTCAAGAGCAAGGAAGCCAAGGACAACAAGACGGAACTGCTGATTTTCCTTACCCCCCGGATTCTCTCGGATAACCTGAGTCTGCGCTAACCATCTCGACAAGCGGACCGGCTGCCGAAGGCAGCCGGTCCGCTTGCTTTATGGGCAGGATGCTGGCATACCTGCGCCATGAGCCGGCCGGATAATATTTTCCTGATCGGCCCGATGGGAGCAGGCAAATCCACCATCGGGCGTCATCTTGCTGAGTTGTTAGACAAGGATTTTCGGGATTCCGATCAGGAAATCGAGAAACGCACCGGGGCGGCTATTCCGCTCATTTTTGAAATCGAGGGTGAGGCGGGCTTCCGCAACCGTGAATCGTCCGTTCTGGATGACCTGACGCGCCTGTCTAATCTCGTTCTGGCTACCGGTGGTGGCGCCATTCTGTCAACGGATAACCGCAAAATTCTGCATGAGCGAGGCGTCGTGGTATATCTGCACGCTCCGCTGGAAACCTTGCTTCAGCGCACACGCCGTGACCGCCACCGCCCCCTGCTGCAGACGGCGGACCGGCGCCGCACGCTGGAAGATATCCTCAAGTCGCGCGAGCCGATTTATCGCCAGGCCGCGGACATGGTCATCGAAACCTCGCACCGCTCGCCGGTGAGCGTGGCCCGCGAAATAATGCGTAAACTGGAATCGCATTTAAAAAATGAAAACCTTGCCTCTTGATCTCGGAGACCGGAGCTACCCGATCTATATCGGTTCCGGCCTGCTTAACCAGGCCGATTTGCTGAAAAAGCATATCGCTGGTAGCCGGGTCGCCATCGTGACCAATACCACCGTGGCGCCGCTTTATCTTGCCAAGATGCGCGCTCACTTGAGCAAGTTGAAACCGGTGGAAGTGATTTTACCGGATGGAGAGCAATACAAAACGCTTGAGGTATTGAACCGGATTTTCGACGCCTTACTGGCGGCGCGCTGCGATCGGCGCACCACGCTTATCGCGCTGGGCGGTGGTGTCATCGGCGATATGGCCGGTTTCGCCGCAGCCTGTTACCAGCGTGGTGTTCCCTTCATCCAAGTGCCGACCACATTATTGTCGCAGGTGGATTCCTCGGTTGGTGGCAAGACTGGTGTTAATCATCCGCTCGGCAAAAACATGATCGGCGCGTTCTATCAGCCACGCGCGGTCATCGTCGACACTGACACGCTCAACACCTTGCCGGACCGTGAGCTCTCCTCCGGACTAGCTGAAATAATCAAATACGGTCTGATCCGTGACCCTGAGTTTTTTGCATGGCTCGAAGTCAATTTGGACAAGCTGCTGGTCCGCGATTCTGAGACGTTGGCAGACGCGATTCACCGTTCGTGCCGCAACAAGGCTGAGGTGGTAGCCGCGGACGAACGCGAATCCGGTGTGCGTGCCACGCTCAATCTGGGTCACACCTTTGGTCATGCGATCGAAACCGGTATGGGTTACGGCGCGTGGTTGCACGGCGAGGCCATTGCTGTGGGCATGGTTATGGCGGCGGACCTGTCACGCCGGCTCGGGTGGCTGACAACCGCCGAGGCTACGCGCATTGAAAAACTGATAAAGCATGCGCGGCTTCCGACGCGTGCGCCGGCGTCGCTTTTGCCTGCACGGTTTCTTGAACTCATGGCCATAGACAAGAAGGTGCAGGACGGTCGTTTGCGGCTGGTGCTGCTCAAACATTTTGGTGAAGCTGTAGTAACAGACGAATGTCCGCGTGTCGAGCTTGAAGCCACGCTCGCGTCTATGCGTGAGGTGGCGTGATAAAAATTAGACAGGATTAACAGGATTAATTTTTTTCATAAAAGCCTTAATCCTGTTAATCCTATTTTTAATTCTGTAAATCCTGTGAAATTTTTCTGATTATGCTTGCTGCTTACGCTGCCACTGACAAAACGTCGCGCGGACGACGATACCACGAGGCCGCTCCGGCGAACCGCTCCGAATACCAGCGCGATCGCGACCGCATCATTCACAGCGCTGCTTTTCGTCGCCTGGAATACAAAACCCAGGTTTTCATCAATCACGAGGGTGATCTGTTCCGCACGCGCCTGACGCACTCTATTGAAGTGGCGCAGATCGCGCGTTCCATCGCCCGTGCACTGGGACTCAACGAAGATCTGACCGAAGCGATTGCGCTCGCGCACGATCTTGGGCACACGCCTTTCGGTCACTCGGGCCAGGACGCGTTAAATGAATGCCTGCGCGATTACGGTGGTTTCGAGCATAACCTGCAATCCTTGCGCGTCGTGGACGTCCTGGAAGAGCGCTACGCCGAATTTCCCGGGCTGAATCTAACCTTCGAGACACGCGAGGGTATACTCAAGCATTGTTCACTCAAGAATGCCCGCGAGCTGGGTGAACTGGGAAAGCGATTTTTGGAAAAAACCCAACCAGGCTTGGAAGCGCAACTGGTCAATATTGCCGACGAAATCGCTTACAACAATCACGACGTGGACGATGGATTGCGTTCCGGATTGTTGACGATAGACCAACTGAGGCCTATTGCACTTTTCGCCAATCAATATGACGAGGTGGTGCGACGTTACCCGGACATTCCTCCACGTCGGACCATCTATGAAACCATACGCCGTATGATCAACCAGGTAGTCACCGATCTCATCGAAAACAGCCGGCGTCGGATCGCGCAGTCCGGGGTCAAAGACATCGAGGATGTGCGTCGCCACCCTGAATCTTTGATCACCTATACCCGCGAAGTAGCCGAAAAGTCACACGAACTCAAGCGTTTTCTGCGGCAGAACCTGTACGCGCATGAACGCGTGACCCACATGATGGGTGAGGCGGTGAAGATTGTGCGTGAGCTGTTCGAGGTTTTCATGAAAAATCCGGCATTACTGCCAGATCAATATCAGGACAAACTCAGACAACAGGACGGGGTGGGCGAGCCGGTCCGTATCGTGGCCGATTACATTGCGGGTATGACCGATCGTTACGCCATGCGTGAGTATGCACGGCTGTTGCCGCCTGATTGACTGGATAAAAGCCGTTTCCACTCAACCCCTTCTTTCTCCTTTTGCTCGAAAAGCCGCGTTTCCCAGCGAGTTCCATTGAACCGGCCTCGGTGGGCCGGTATACTTTTCGCCCCTTTTGCTCCTGTTTTTTCGAGGTTTTCGCGGGCAGAAGAACGAATTTCCCCGATTCGGGCAAAGCCCCCGCTGGTGAGTTCGAAAACGCAGAAGTGCGCCAGGGATAGCGCGGTCACGGAGCTAAGGACACAAACGGCTAATCGGCGCGTCAGAATGTAATGTCTGGTGCCGGATTGCCACCGACGGCAAATGTAAACGGTGAATGATTTTGGAACAGCATAAGACACATCAGGGTCTCTATGATCCGGCCTATGAGCACGACGCTTGCGGCGTCGGCTTCGTGGTGGACATGAAGGGTCGCCGTTCGCACAACATCGTCGCGCAGGCACTGACCGTTCTGCGCAATCTCATGCATCGCGGTGCTTGCGGTTGCGAGGAGAATACCGGCGATGGCGCCGGCATCCTGATTCAGATGCCGCATGCTTTCCTGAAGCGTGAGTGCGGCAAGCTTGGTATCAAGCTGCCCGAACCTGGCCATTATGGCACTGGCCTGGTTTTTCTCCCACGCGAAACTGTCGAAGCCCGTCGCTGTCAGGAGATGTTCGCCGATATCGTCCGCGAGGAGGGGCAGACCCTGCTCGGCTGGCGTAATGTTCCGGTGGATCATTCATCGCTCGGTCCGACGGCTTGCTCGGCCGAGCCCGTCTTCCGGCAGATTTTCATCGGCCGTGCCTCTGGCATCGCTGACGATCAGGCCTTCGAGCGCAAGCTCTACATAATCCGCAAGCGTACCGAGCACGCGATCCGGAATTCGGACCTCAAGGAACGTTCGCTGTTCTACATCCCGAGCCTGTCAGCGCGTACGCTGGTTTATAAAGGCATGCTCACGCCGACCCAGGTGGAGCCGATGTTTCCGGACCTGGCCGATCCCGCCGTGGAGTCGGCACTGGCGCTGGTACACTCACGCTTCTCGACCAACACCTTCCCGTCCTGGCCGCTGGCGCACCCGTACCGCTATATCGCCCACAATGGCGAGATCAACACCTTGCGCGGCAACATTAACTGGATGCGCGCGCGTGAGGCCCTGTGCCAATCGCCGCTATTCGGTGATGACCTGAAGAAAATTCTGCCGATCGTGATGGAGGGTGGTTCGGACTCGGCCACTTTCGACAACGTGCTCGAATTCCTGCACATGGCCGGACGCGAGTTGCCCCACGCCGTGTTGATGATGATCCCGGAGGCGTGGAGCGGGCACGAAATGATGGACGAAGACCGCAAGGCCTTCTACGAATACCACGGTTGCTTGATGGAGCCTTGGGACGGCCCGGCTTCGATCGCCTTCACCGATGGTACCGTCATTGGCGCCATTCTCGACCGCAACGGCCTGCGTCCCTCGCGTTATTACGTCACCAAGGACGGCTTGGTAGTTATGGCCTCCGAGGTCGGCGTGCTCGATATCCCGCCGGAGAATGTGCTCATCAAGGAACGCCTGCATCCGGGTCGGATTTTTCTGGTGGATACGCGCGCCGGCCGCATTATCGACGATGCCGAGCTGAAAAAACGCTACACCTCAGCGTATCCGTACCGGGAATGGTTGAAGCAGAACCTGGTCCTACTGGATCAGCTGCCGAAACCGCCGCCGCTGCCGGGGCCGGATCGTGCCACCGTATTGCAGCGCCAACAGGCGTTCGGTTACACGCATGAGGACCTGCGCATCTTGATGGCGCCGATGGCACAGAAAGGCGAGGAACCGGTGGGCTCTATGGGTAACGATGCCGCGCTGGCGGTGCTGTCGGGCAAGCCGCGTCTGCTCTACGACTATTTCAAACAGTTGTTCGCGCAGGTGACCAATCCACCGCTGGATGCCATCCGCGAGGAGCTGGTGACGCAGATCGAAACTCCACTGGGTCCCGAAGGCAATCTGCTCCAACCGGGTCCAGAAAGCTGCCGCATGCTCAAGCTCAAGACACCGATCCTGAGTAACGAGGAACTGGCGAAGATCCGCCACCTCGACCGCCCCGGTTTCAAGACCGTTACTTTGCCCATGCTGTTCCCCGCCGGGTCCGATGGACAGGGGCTGGCTCGCGCGCTGGAAGAATTGTGCCGCCAAGCCAGCGACGCCATTACCCAAGGCAGCACCTTCATCATTTTGTCCGACCGGGGAGTGGATTCCCGTCACATGCCAATGCCAGCGCTGTTGGCCACGGCCGGTGTGCACCATCATCTTGTGCGCGCCGGCACGCGCGTAAAGGTCGGTCTCATTGTTGAATCTGGCGAAGCGCGCGAGACGCACCACATGGCGCTGCTATTGGGCTACGGTGCGGGCGCGGTGAATCCCTACCTGGCCTTCGAGTCGCTGGACGACCTGATCCGTCAGGATCTGTTAAACGGCGTGGATCACGCGCAGGCAGTCAAGAATTACATCAAGGCGCTCAACAAGGGTGTGGTAAAGGTTATCTCCAAGATGGGTATCTCCACCATCCAATCTTACCGTGGCGCGCAGATCTTCGAGGCCATCGGGCTCGATAAAAAGTTCGTCGATCAATACTTCACTTGGACGGCATCACGTGTCGGCGGTATCGGCATTGACGTGGTGGCACAGGAGACGTCGCTGCGCCATCACCGCGCCTACCCCGATCGGCCGGTAGGCCCGCCCGAACTTGACTGGGGCGGACAATACCAGTGGCGCCGCGACGGCGAGTATCACATGCTCAATCCCGACACGGTGGCCAAGCTGCAACACGCCACGCGCGCCAATTCCTACGAGATGTTCAAGGAATTCTCCCATGCCTGTGATGACAGCGCGCAACATCTGGCAACGCTACGCGGTTTGATGGAGCTGAAACTTGCTGATCGGCCGATCCCGATCGAAGACGTCGAATCCGTGGAATCCATCATGCAACGTTTTGCCACCGGCGCGATGTCTTATGGCTCGATCAGCCTGGAGGCGCATGAGGCGCTTGCTATCGCCATGAATCAAATCGGCGGTCGCTCCAATTGCGGCGAGGGCGGCGAAGACCCGGAGCGCTACGGCACTGTCCGGAACTCTCGCATCAAGCAGGTGGCCTCGGGCCGTTTCGGTGTCACCAGCCATTATCTGGTCAATGCCACCGACCTGCAGATCAAGATGGCGCAAGGCGCCAAGCCCGGCGAGGGCGGCCAGTTGCCCGGCCAAAAGGTGTATCCGTGGATTGCCAAGGTACGTTTTTCCACGCCGGGTGTCGGCCTGATCTCACCACCACCGCATCACGATATTTATTCGATTGAAGATTTGGCACAGCTGATTCATGACCTCAAGAATGCCAACCACGAGGCGCGCATCCACGTGAAGCTTGTTTCCGAGATCGGCGTGGGCACGATCGCCGCCGGCGTGGCCAAGGCGCACGCCGACGTGGTGCTCATCTCCGGCCATGACGGTGGCACCGGCGCCAGCCCGCTGTCCTCGCTCAAGCACGCCGGCCTGCCGTGGGAACTTGGCGTGGCCGAGACCCAGCAGGTGCTGGTGATGAACAAGCTGCGCGACCGCATCGTGGTTCAGACCGACGGCCAGATGAAAACCGGCCGCGACGTTGTTATCGCAGCCATGCTTGGCGCGGAAGAATACGGTTTCTCCATCGCACCGCTGGTGGTGCTCGGCTGCATCATGATGCGCGTGTGTCATCTGAACACTTGTCCGGTCGGTATCGCCACCCAGGATCCGGAGTTGCGCAAGAAATTCGCCGGCAACCCGGAGCACGTGGTGAACTTTTTCCACTTCGTGGCGCAGGAGACGCGTGAGTGGATGG
>JACXTT010004038.1_pt1 | contig 22047 bp, 18 predicted proteins | sample 9270951 | NCBI WGS metagenome assembly JACXTT01 (sample SAMN15532306, study PRJNA645909) | rock metagenome | isolation source: weathered quartz diorite | place: Puerto Rico | collected 2017-06-21
TGGGCCTGGATCTGGTAACCAACCTGGTCGAAGTAAAACGGCAGATTGGGGTCGTGCCCGAGGGCATGGCTCTTTTTGGCAGACTCACCGGTTCGGAATATTTGAATTTCGTGGGACGCATGTACGGTCTGGATCGCGAGACAGCGGCCAAACGGACAAGCGAATTGCTGGAATTCATGCAACTGGTGAACCAGCCCAAGACCATGGTGACCGACTATTCCCATGGCATGCAAAAGAAATTGGCGCTCGCGGCCGCCGTGATTCACGGGCCGAAAGTACTCTTCCTCGATGAGCCTTTCGAAGGTGTGGATGCCATCGCCGCCGGAACGCTGAAAGCCATGCTGCAACGTATGATCGCGCGCGGCGCCACCATCTTTCTTACCTCGCACGTTCTGGAGATCGTGGAACGGCTGTGCAGTCACGTCGGAATCATTCATCGCGGGCGGCTGGTGGCGCAGGGCTCGATCGAAGAACTCCGGGCAGGAGTGGAAGCCCAGGCGGCAGGCCTGCCCGAGGGGAAGACACCTGGCGGTGCGTCTCAGGAAAAGCTGACGCTCGAGCAGATTTTTCTTCGCATCGTGGGCGGATCGCGACCCGCCGGACAGGAGCTATCGTGGCTGGGATGAATCAGTCCGCATGAATCCGTCGGCAATGGATCGGTCCGAATTGAATCCGGTCAAACCGCGGGGGCGCCGGCAAATGGCTGCGGTCGCCCAGTTGCGCTGGCGAGTCTTTGTCAACTCGCTGCGCACGTTTCGCGGCCGGTTGGAGCTCGCATCCCGCATCTTCATCGGCATTGCCTTCGCAGCGGGTGGCGTCGGCGGGGCGGTCGGCCTGGGCGGCGCAGCCTGGTACCTGATCGCACAGGGAGACGCCGAGTGGCTCGGCACTCTGCTGTGGCCGGTGTTTCTGTTTTGGCAACTTTTCCCTTTGATGGCGACGGCGTTTACCGAGAACCTGGAGTCCGCAAGCCTGCTGCGCTTCCCCCTGAGCTACCGGGCCTACTTGCTGATTCGCCTGGCATACGGCTCACTCGATCCGGCCACGACGGTCGCCAGCCTGTGGCTGCTGGGCATCGGTCTGGGCATCGGCGCCGCCAAACCGCAACTGCTCCCCTGGGCCGCGGTCGTGCTCCTGACCTTCGCGCTGGTAAACCTCCTGCTGGCAAGAATGGCATTCGCATGGCTGGAGCGTTGGCTGGCCCAACGGCGGACGCGCGAGATCATGGGCGTGATTTTTTTTGTTTGCATTCTCAGTCTTCAACTGGTCGGCCCCCTCATCGCGTTCTACGGGCACAAGTCCAAACCCGAAACCAGGCTTTGGGGACGGGAACTTTCCCAGGTGCAGAAACCGCTGCCGCCGGGACTGGCGGCGGCTGCGATTGAGCACGCCGCACAGGGGCAGCCGGGGAGCAGCACCATCTCTTTTCTACTTCTGGGGCTTTACGGAGTTGCCTTCCTGTGGCTACTGCATTTCCGCCTGCGTGCCGAATATCGCGGCGAGAATCTGAGCGAGGGGGAGCGGAACAGGATCTCCCGGGGAGAGCTGCAGGCGCTTCGTCTCGGCTGGGATTTGCCGGGAATGTCCGGACCCGTCGCCGCCGTCTTCGAGAAGGAAATACGCTATCTCAGCCGCAGCGGTCCCATGATGTTCACTCTGGTCGTTCCCTTGTTCATGCTGCTGGTATTTCGCGGTTCAGGGCAGGAACAGAGCCTGTTTTCGCACACACCCGAGCTAACCTTTCCCCTGGGGGCAGCGTATTCGTTGCTCCTGCTAACCAACCTTTCTTACAACAATTTCGGGGCCGATGGCAGCGGCATGCAGTTCTTTTTCGCCTCTCCCGTGCGCTTCCGCCAGATCATGGCCGGGAAAAACCTTGCGCACGCCGCCATCTTCACTCTGGAGGTAATTTTGGTTTGGCTCGGCACGAGCCTGCTCTACCGGCCACCATCTTTGCAGGCGACGCTGGCCACATTTGCGGCAATTTTGTTTGCCTTGCCCATCGATCTGGCGGCTGGAAATCTGTTCTCAATCTATTCACCCACCAGGATTGAGGCAGGCGTTTTTGGACGCCAGCGAGCATCGTTGACCACCGTTCTGGCGAGTTTTGGGGTTCGCGCCGTCCTGTTCGGGGGCGCGGCTCTCATGCTCTGGCTTCCCCGCCGATATGGAATCTCCTCGCTTGTGGCACCGGCCTTCTTGCTGCCGGCCGTCTTGGCCTGTCTGGCTTATGCGGCCGCGCTGAATCATGTCGACCGAATCGCTCTGGATCACCGGGAAACCATGATTTCGCAGCTCGGCCGGGCCTAGCGTGTGCCACCAGGTGCCTACACATCGGCCCTCTCGTCCCTTTCGGGCTCCGCGACGAAGCGGTAACCCACGCCGCGAACCGTGAGCAGGTGACGGGGAGTGGAAGGATTGTCCTCAATATAGCGGCGCAGACGAACCATGAAATTGTCGATGGCCCGAGTGTCGGTGTCTTCGTGCAGTCCCCAGACTTCTTCCAGAATCGACTTACGGGATACCACTCGCCCCTGGTTGCGGACGAGATGGCGCAGCAGTTCCGCTTCCATGAGGGTGAGTTGAATAATGTTTCCATTGGCGCGCAACTCTAGTTTTTCGAAATCGATGGTCCGGCCGTCGAACAAGAATGCATCGGCGGAATCCGGGGCGGAAGGTGACGCGGGACTCTGCCGCATCCAGTCACGACGGCGCATCAGTCCCTGCAAGCGTGCCAGGAGAATGGGAAGTTCGAAGGGCTTGGGAAGATAGTCGTCGGCGCCCGAAGCAAACCCCTTGAGAACGTCCTCGGGGCGGCCGCGTGCCGTCAGCATGAGCACGGGAACGAATTGTTTGGCGGCGCGCAGCTCGGCGGCGACGGTGAATCCGTCCTTGCCGGGAAGCATGACGTCGAGCACCACGGCGTCGAAATCCGTGCGCTTGGCGAGCGCGGAATCCTCCAATAGCAATTCCAGCGCGCTTTCGCCGTCGCCGACCACGGCGACGGAGTGGCCCTCGGCCTCCAGGTTGAACTGCAGCCCCTTGGCCAGGTGAGCCTCATCTTCAACGATCAGAACACGACCCATGCGAATCTTTCGCCCCAGTGTTGAGCGGGCACTCTTGGCCGCTGCCTTTGAGCTTGACCTCTCCCGGCGCCAATCGATGTCCCTGCCTACGGGGTTCGGAGACAGGAACGTTCGGGCCTACCTATCGGCCCCAAGTCACGCGCGGCGGACAAGCTTGCCTTGACTGAGGAGAGGAGGTTACGAATTCACCCGTGGCAGCTCCACAACCACCTTGGTGCCGCGCCCTTCGCCCTCGCTTTCGGCGAACACCCGGCCTCCGTGTTTGCGCACAATGGCCCGCACGATGAAAAGACCAAGGCCGGTTCCCTTCACGTGGCTCAACGAGCGATTGGAGACGCGGTAAAACCGCTTAAAGACGCGCTTTAGTTCTCCCGCCGGAATGCCCACCCCTTGATCCCGCACACTCAACGTAACGTGTTTCTCGTCGGGAAGTTCGACCTGCGCGGAAATCTCCACCCGGGCTCCGGAATATTTGACGGCATTGTCGAGCACGTTGGAAACCGCCGTTCGCAATTCTTCGGAGTCACCCAGAACACTTGCGCCCGCGCCGTTGGCGGATGTCTCATAGCGCAACGCTCCCGGCTGAAGGTGATGGCTGGTGCGGGCAACCTCCACGCACTCCTGCACCAACCCGGCGAAATCCACCGGCACTCGCCGGTCCTGCTTCTTGTTGGCGGCTTCGCCGGCACGGAGCACTTGCTCCACCGTACCCAGCAAACGGTCGGTATCGTCCAGCATCAGGCGATAGAACTCGCGGCGCTGGGCCTCGTCCACATCACGGTGCTGGAGGGTTTGCAGGTAGAGCCGGATGGAGGCGATGGGGGTTTTCAGCTCGTGAGTAACAGCATTGATGAAACTGTCATGTTGTTCGTTGCGGCGAATTTCACGCACCAGGAAGCTGGTGTTTACGATGAGCCCGGCAATCAGCACGGCGAAGAAGATGACCCCCAGGAACAGCAAAACCCCTTCGCGCCAGTTGAGAATAATCCAGCCGACGTTGAGCCCCACTGCCAGCAGGACCAGACAAACGCCCAGCACAACAAAGAAGGCGATGGCCCGGCGGCGGCTGCTGATGCGCATGGCAGGATTCTACCCCGTAAAAGGAAGGTGCGGGGGCGGACACAGTTGTCCGCCACCCTTGACGTGGATTTGGCTTGGATTTTGTTGCTGGGATTTCGTCCCTGAATCTGTTTCGACGGCCTAGACCGCCAACTCAAAGGAGGCGGGCCGGAGTGTCCGCTCCCCACTTCACTGCACTATCACTATGCGGAGACCAGTTCGGGCCTTGCCGTTGCGGGCGCTCCCGCTTCTTTTTCTTGTTGCCGCAATTCGGAGAGTTTTACCCGATAGACCTGGCGCGCTAGGCCCAGTTTCTTCAGTACCCAGATGCCGTACCAGTTCATGTCAATCTCGTACCACCTCAAACCATGTCGCGCCGAAACCGGGTGCGCGTGGTGGTTGTTGTGCCACCCTTCGCCGAAGGTGAGCAGCGCCACCCACCAACTGTTGGTCGACAGATCCTTGGTCACGAAGCGCCGCGTGCCCCAGCTGTGAGTGGCCGAGTTCACCAGCCAGGTGGTATGAAGTCCAATTACTGTGCGGAAAAACACACCCCACAACAGGAACGGCAGCCCGCCAATCGCCAGCATGATCAGTCCAAGCCCGATCATGGGGACATAGTGGTACTTCGTAATCCAAACATGAAATTTGTCTTTGGCCAGGTCAGGAACGTAACGGGCCAGGGTAGTCGTGTCGTGGTGCATCGACTTGCCGGTCAGAATCCAGCCCATATGTGCCCACCACTTGCCGTCGCGCGGCGAGTGCGGATCACCCTGCTGATCGGAGTGCTGGTGGTGAATGCGATGCGTGGCAACCCAGAAAATCGGACCGCCTTCAAGCGCCAGCGTCGCGCACGTGGTCAGGAAATACTCGACCCACTTGGGAGTCTTGTACCCACGATGGGTGAGCAGGCGGTGGTAGCCCATGCCGATACCCAGGCTTCCCGAAACCCACCACAGGAACATCGAAACCAGGAACGCTTTCCAGGAAAAGAAGAACAGCGCCGCGATGGCGCCTACATGAAACAGGCCCATAAAGATCGCGGTTACCCAGTTAATTTCGTCGTCTGCGGCCGCTTTCCGGTCCAACCCTTCGAGGTCGATCGCCATGTTTTTTCCCGTGCCCAAGTATTGAAATCCCTGGGTTTAAAGGTATCAGCGGCGAGTGAAGGTGACTGTAAAAGTTCTGTAATAGAAGGCAGGCAGGGCGTTACGGAGGTACTAGCCCGAACCACCGTGGATGACGACGGGACCCCCGTCTGGCGCGCTCGAGTGGCATGACGCGGAGATCGAGAGCGCTCGCGCCCGCGTCAACCGGACGCCGAGGCTCCTTTTACTTCGATTCCCGCCCACTTTTCCAGCAACGTGAGCGTCGCGGCATAGTCGAGATGTTCGTGACCGTCTTCGGTGGCCATCTCGTAGACTTCTTCCACCGTTTCAAGCGCCGGCAGCTTCACGCGAACTTCCTTGGCCGCTTCGAGCGCCAGGCGTATGTCCTTGTGCATGAGGCGCAGCGGAAAATTGGGAGTAAAGTCGCGATTCAAAACGAAAGGCGCCTTGTAATCGACGACGCCGGATCGAACCATCGATGCCTGAATTACGCCCACCAGGTTCTGGACATCCACTCCCAGCTTGGTAGCCAGGGTTAGGCCTTCGGCGAAACCTTCATAGATCAAGGCGATTTGCAGATTCATGGCCAGCTTGGCGGCTTGGCCTTTGCCGGTCTCACCCATGCGGAAAAATACTTTACCCATTGCGCTGAACAACGGCTTCACCGATTCGATCACCGACTCTTCGCCGCCCACAATAAATATGAGAGTGCCAGCGTCGGCCGCCACCTTCGATCCTGTCATGGGCGCATCCAGATATCGCACGCCGCTGGCGCCAACCCGTTCCGCAAACTGGCGCGTGGCGGATGGTGAAATGGTGCTGGAATCAACGATGGTCATGCCTTCTGCCAATGACTCTTCCACTCCCTGCGGCCCAAACAGTACGCTCTCGACCGCGCTCGTGTCGGAGACGCACATCCAGACGACTTCCGCGCCCCGCGCCGCCTCGGCAGGAGAAGCTGCGCGGCGCGCACCTTCCACTTCCTTGCCCGCACTGCGGCTCCACACCGCAACCTCGTGGCCGGCCTTGACCAGATTGGACGCCATTGGACGCCCCATGATTCCCAATCCTAAAAAAGCAACACGCATCCTGAGTCTCCCTGTAAGTTTCGCCAACTAAAGGCAAATCATGACCAGCAACAGGTCAAACCGCCACCTCACCGATTAGAACCGACGACCGCAATCGGGTCAAGCAATCCCGCGCAGATTTGTTTTAGAATCGGATACAGCGCGGCCAGAGCCAGCAGCAGGAAAACGGACAGAGCGACCGGCGGTCGAAATCACGCCGGCGTCGATCGACGTTGCACGCTGGATCCGACTTCGATCTGGTGTCGCCGATGCTGAAGAATACCCTGAAGAATTCCGCGCTTCGCAAGCGTGCCCGGCAGTTTGGCAGCCTGGTACGCCACTCCGTCGTCACTCCCCGCACCGGCAACACCCACAAGCCGAGCCTCGCCGGCAATGGCCAGATGGGTGTGACTTTCATCGGGCATTCTAGTTTCTTCCTCCAACTTGGCGGCGAAAATATTCTTATCGATCCTAATTTTGCCCGTTGGCTGTTTGTTCTGAAGCGGCTGCGGCAGCCAGGCTTGCAGGTGCGTGACCTGCCCCCGGTTGACCTGGTTCTGGTGACACACGCTCACTTCGATCACCTGCATCGGCCTTCGCTGCGCGCAATTGTGCGCCAAACCAAGCTTCGTCATCAGCCGGCGCCTACCATCGTGGTTCCGCATCATGTGTTCGATCTGGTTTCCGATCTGGGCTTTGACAACGTGGTGGAACTGGACTGGTGGAACAGTTACCGCCATCGCGGACTGACCATCACTCACGTTCCCTCGCAGCATTGGGGAGCCAGAGTGATCGAGGATTCACATCGTGGATACGGCGGGTACGTGCTGCGCAGCCACAAACACTCTCTCTATCACGCCGGCGACACGGCGTACTTTTCCGGCTTTCGGGAGATCGGCCAGCGTCTGGCGCCGGAACTGGCGCTGCTGCCGATCGGCGCCTACAATCCACCTTCCTTTCGCAGCGTTCACGCTAACCCCGCCGACGCAACCCGAGCCTTCCTGGATCTGAATTCGCGCTGGATGGTGCCCATGCACTACGGCACGTTTCGACTGTCGCACGAACCCATGGACGAACCCTTGCAACTCCTGGAGCGCGAGGCCAGGGCGGCAGGAATAGAAGATCGCGTGGTGGTGATGGAAGAAGGCGTGACCAGGTTTTTCTAACAACGCCGCACTGCCGGCGTTCGGTGATTGTCTCAATACGCCAGGAGAACTCGCAGGTCGCGCAGATTATTCCCCGTTGGTCCGGTGATGATGGCATCGCCCATCGACTCGAAAAACGGGTAGGCGTTGAAGCCCGCCAGATATGGTGCCGGATCCAGTCCGCGAGCCTGGGAACGTTCGGCGGTGCTGCCATCGACGATCGCCCCGGCGGCGGGACTGTTGCCATCGATGCCGTCGGTTCCCGCGCTGAGCACGGTGATCGCTTCACCCGCGATCCTGGAAGCGCAGGCCAGTGCGAATTGCTGGTTACGGCCACCCCTACCGCCATTCGCCACCTTCACCGTCACTTCGCCGCCAGAAAGCAGGCAAACGCGTCCCGACTTCTTGCGCAACTGTCGCAGGCGTTCGAGCAAGTGATCGATCGCGCGAAGGTAATCCCAGTCGTCACAGCGGTTGTCGATTTCGACGGAAAAGCCGTGGCGTTGCGCCTCCGCTTCCGCGGCATCTAGCAACGAGGCGTTGGACAGCAACGGCCACCAGCGCGAGCGGTGAAAGGCTGCATCCTCCGGCTTGGGCGTCTCCACCAGCGCATGGCGCCTGAACAACTCGCCGACGCCGTCCGGAAGTTGCTCGAGCATGTGGTACTTCGCCGCCAGAGTGTAGCAATCCTCGACGCTGCTGGAATCGGGCATGGTTGGACCCGATGCCAGAGCGTGCGGAGTCTTGTCGGGGACGTCAGAGACCAATAGCGAGACTTGCTGCGCCGGCGACGCAGCCGCCGCCAGCCTGCCTCCCTTGACCGCGGACAGGTGTTTGCGGATGGTGTTGATTTCCGCGATGGGTGCACCCGAGTGGACCAATACCCGGTAGGTGGCGATCAGATCTTCGAGCGAGATTTCGTCGTCGATCGGCTTCTCCACGATCGACGATCCCCCTCCGCTAAGCAGAAAGATCACAAGCGAGGATGCATCCTGGGCAGCAAGCGATTTCAATATCGCCTCCGCTGCCCGAATGGATTCCTGATTGGGCAGAGGATGGCCGCCGCGAAAATAGCGGAAGCCTCGCACTTGTGAAACGGGATCGACCGATCCGGCTACGATCCCTTCAAATCGGCTGCCGGCTTGCATTTCGAGAGAATTGACCATGGCATGGGCGGCCTTGCCAAGGGAAACCACCAGTACCCGGTTGTAAGAATCAAGATCGTGCAGATCCTCGCCGATGCGAAGCACACCCTTGTCACAATCCACGTGACGCTGAAAGGCCCGGTCAATGCTGGCCTCGGCCAGCGCGTGCTCGAACAGGTGGCGCGCGGTTACGCGCATGTCGAGAGCCAGCTTGCTGCGATCGGTGGCCGAGGGCATGGACAAGGATTATAAAAGGCCAAGCCGGGCGGCGTTCGTTCGGCTGTGCGCCGGGCAGGCATGCCGGCGGCCGCCAAGACATCTTGCCCTCGCCGGGAAGGAACCGGCCGCTAGAGGTTCACCGCATCTCCCACCCACTGTTCAACCGTTTCCCGCATCTCCCGCAAGCGTCCTTCAAAAAAATGGTCGGCGCCCGCGATAAAGACCAACTTCCTCGGCCCGGGAACTGAATCCGTGAGCGTTTTTAGCTGTGCAGGCGTTCCGAATTGGTCGCGGTCGCCGCTCACAAACAGCTTGGGCTTGGTGCAGGTCAGTAGAAAACTGAAGTCGTAAGTGCGGTCGCCGATCCTCGACACCGGCAAACCCAGTCCAATGGCCGCCTTTACCCGGGAATCAGCGCAAGCGGCCCGTAGCCCAACCGCCGCTCCAAAGGAGAAGCCGGCCAGAATCAGCGGCCGATGAAATTCGCCGTCCAACCAATCCAGGGCGGCACGAACATCGTCGAGCTCACCGTTGCCGTGGTCATGCTGCCCGTGGCTCAAGCCGGTCCCGCGAAAATTGAAGCGCAGCACCGGAAAACCAAAGCTGTGCAACGCCTTCATGGCGTGAAACACGACCTTGTTGTGAAGCGTTCCGCCAAACAGCGGATGAGGATGGCACACCACGGCGGCATAGGCGGCTTCGGGTTCGCCCGCGTTGAGCAACGCCTCCAGACGACCGGCAGGCCCGTCGAGAGCGAAGGAACGGATTACGCTGGAAGGGGAATTCATGGTGTGGCTTCAAGTCAAGATTGCATCAGCATCACAACCGAACACCGCCGCCGCTGCTAGGACACATTACCGCAAGCCGGTCTCCACCCTGGTCCAGAACGACCGTGAGTAGGATATCCTGTCGCCCATGGATGCCGTCTCCCTTACCCGACAACTCGTGGACATCGAGTCGATCACGGGAAATGAAGGTCCGGTCGGCGACTTTCTCCGTGATGAGCTGTTGCGGCGGGGCTTCCGAGCAGAGAAATTCCCCGTCGAGGGCGCGCGCGGCAACGTGTTCGCCACTTCGCCCGAGGAATCGCGGCCCGCGGTGGTTTTCTCCACTCACATGGACACCGTTCCACCCTTCATCCCTTCGACGGAAGACGCCGCCCGTATTTACGGACGGGGGTCCTGCGACGCTAAGGGAATTATTGCCGTGCAAGTTGCCGCGGCAGAACGTCTGCGGCAGGACGGCATTCACGTTGGTCTGCTTTTTCTGGTTGGCGAAGAGCGTGACAGCCTGGGCGCCAAGGCGGCCAACCGGGCCCCCGTGGGCTCGAAGTTCTTGATCAACGGCGAACCCACGGAGAACCGGGTCGCAGTTGCCTCCAAGGGAGCATTGCGGGTGGAGGTCATTGCTCAGGGACGCATGGCGCACTCGGCCTATCCCGAGTTGGGCGAATCTGCGATCGACAAACTGTTGACCGCCTTGCATCGCCTGCGGGCCATGAAGCTGCCCGCGGAAGACGGCATTGGCCCCTGCACCCTGAACATCGGCGTCATCGAAGGCGGCCGTGCCCCCAATGTGATCCCTGATAAAGCCCGCGCCCAATTGCTTTACCGCCTGGTCGGACCGGCGGAACAAATCAGGCGGGAGATTGTCGAAGCAGTTGGAAATCTGGCGCAAATTGAATTCGTGCTGGAAATCCCGTTCGTCCGTCTACGCACCCTCGACGGTGTGCCAACTATGGTCGCCTCTTTCACCACTGATATTCCCGCCCTGAGCAATTGGGGTCAACCCCTGCTGCTTGGCCCAGGATCGATTCATGTGGCCCACACCGATCGGGAATATGTGGAGAAGAAACAATTGTCGGACGCAATGGACTTGTATTGCGCGATTGCCCGCCGACTGGTGGGTGCTCCACCCTCATTGATATCGGAACCTAACCGGCACATAAAATAGCGCTACACATCATTGCGCATTACCCATGTAGACCGATATCCCATTCAATCTAGACTCCACTCTGCTCCGCCAGATTCGCGTGCTTGCTGCGCAAGAGGGCACATCGATCAATGCTGGCTCTACCATCTGCAGTCCGAAACCCTCCTTTGTCCTCCTCCACTGTGGCTGAAAACCTATAAACTGACGGCATGTCCACCCAAACCCTCAACGCCCTCTCCAAGGCATCTTCCGCCTACCTGCGTTCGGCCATGCACCAGCCCATCCAGTGGAACGAATGGGGTGAGGCGGCGTTCGCCTCCGCCAAGCGAGAGAACAAACCCATCCTGCTCGACATTGGCGCGGTCTGGTGCCACTGGTGTCACGTCATGGATCGCGAGTCCTACGACGATGCCGAAGTTGCGAAGATCGTGAATGAGCGCTTCGTGGCGGTAAAAGTGGACCGCGATGAGCGTCCCGACATCGACAGCCGCTATCAAGTCGCAGTGAGCGCCATCAGCGGGCAGGGCGGCTGGCCGCTTACCGCCTTTCTCACGCCCGACGGCAAGCCATTTTATGGCGGAACCTACTTTCCTCCGGAGGACGGTTATGGACGTCCCAGTTTCAAACGCGTGCTGTCTTCGATCGCGGACGCCTATCAGCAAAAGAATGGCGAAGTGGTCGACCAAGCCGTGATGGTGGAGGTCGCCATCGCCCGGGCCGAATCATTTGCCGAAAGCAAGGGCGACTTTTCTCCCAAGGTGGTTGACGAAATTGTCGAAGCCGCCGTCAAGATGTTCGATCCGCAGAATGGGGGTTTTGGCAGCGCGCCCAAGTTCCCTCATCCAGCTGTTCTTGATCTTTTGATCGACCAGCACGCCCGCTCGGGAGACGAAAGACTGCGCGACGTCTTCGTCCACACGCTCGAAAAGATGGCGCGCGGCGGTATCTACGACCAGCTCGCCGGCGCCTTTCACCGCTACTCGGTGGACGAGCGCTGGATCGTGCCTCACTTTGAGAAGATGTGTTACGACAACTCCGAACTGCTCAAGAACTACGTTCACGCCTACCAGGTGACGGGCTTGGAATTCTTCGCCAAAGTGGCTTCTGACATCATCCGCTGGATGGACGATTGGCTCAGCGACCGGGAGCGCGGCGGGTTTTACGCCTCGCAGGACGCCGACTACTCGATGGACGACGACGGCGACTATTTCACCTGGACCCGAGCCGAGATGCAAGCCGTCCTGACCGAAGCCGAGGCGGCCGTCGCCGGCCTGCACTACGACGTCAACGAAGTCGGCGAAATGCATCACAATCCCGAGAAAAATGTCCTGTACGTGCGTGCCTCGGTGGAGGAAATCGCCAAGCGGATGGGTTTGCCCCAGGAGCGCACTGGCGAGCTGCTGGAATCGGCCAGGAAGAAGATGTTGGACGCCCGCCTGCAGCGCCCAACACCCTACGTCGACAAGACAGTGTACGTCGGCTGGAATTCCCTTTGCATTTCGGCCTATCTCGAAGCCGCTAGGGTCCTGAACCTCGATTCCGTCCGGCGCTTCGCCCTGCGCTCCCTGGACCGCATTCTTGCCGAGGCCTGGCAACCGGAACTGGGTTTGCAGCACGTGATCGCGTATTCTGACGCTCCCTCTGGCCAGAGTGAGGACCGAAGCACGGAGCGGCAGCCCGTTCCCGGCCTGCTCGACGACTATGCCTTCGCTGCGGTCGCCTGTTTGGACGCCTATGAGGCCTCCGCCGATCTCAGCTACTTCAATTTCGCGCGTCGCATCACCGACAAGATGATTGACCGCATGTTTGATCCCGTATCCGGCGGCTTCTTCGACACGGCCACTCTCGCAGACGGCGACCAGAAACCGATGGGAGTATTGGGAACACGCCGGAAGCCATTCCAGGATTCACCTACGCCCGCGGGAAATTCCGTGGCCGCCATCGCACTGCTGCGAATCCACGCCTACACCAACCAGGAGAGTTATCGCGAGCAAGCCGGGCAGACGCTCGAGCTTCTCGCCGGTCTTGCCGGCAAGTTTGGCCTTTTCGCTGCCACCTATGGCATTGCGGGGGTGCACTTCTCGCGCCCCCATCGCCAGACCATCATCCTCGGAGACGACGATCTTGCCCGGCGGCTGCAGACGGAGGCCGCGCGTTTCTTTCGGCTCAACCAATCGATTCTCCGGTTGCCGGCCAATGAGGCCATCGCAGGGAATCTCCCGCCAGCTCTGGCGGACACGATTCCTCAGCTAACCCAACTCACGAAGGGAAGGTCAGCGGCTGTGGTTTGCTCCGGATTCACCTGCCAGCCGCCCGTCTTTGATGTGGCACACCTGAGACAAACTCTCGCATCCGCACAGAACGACTGACCGCGGAGCACTCGATGAGCGGACGATCGTCCGAGGAGCAAGCGAAACCCAGCCATTGCACCAGGCAAGAAGCGTAGCAAAACCAGACATGCGCTGGAAGGCACGCAAAAAAAGAGGGCTGACCATGCGATACGCAATAGGTCAGCCCAAATTTTAGTGAGCCGCTTGCGCGGTCTGTTACCGCCAGAATGCCCTTGCTCGGTGGCTCAGGCTACCGCTTCTGGCAATTGGGATTGGCAGGATTGCAAGTCGGCATTGGGCCCAATTCCGCATTTAGTATCGGGGTCGCAATTGCCACGTACGCACCAGCCAAGCCTACCATCAGGATCAACATCCTGATCGCACGTTTCATGCTTGGTTCTCCTAACGCTGCGAAGTCCCTGGGAGCGGAACCTCGTGGTTGCGGCATTATACAGAACGCGTGCGAACAGTCCAGATTTTTTTGGAACCGGTCGGCCGAGACTCCGGAAAGGCTGGGGAACCGGATTAGTATGAAATAGACAGCGATTTAGTTTTCAATCAACTACCCGATGACAGTAAATCTATTGCTTGAAGTTAAATCGGATTTTGAAGCTGGCACGGCGATGGCCGTAATTGATGCCCTTACTGAATCCGCCGAGTGTGTGCCAGCACCGGACGCAGGCCGCGCTCTGGGGGCAGGTTGCGTTCGGATTTCGAATCAGGGTTCCCCGTCTTCGGCGAGTATTCGTTCTGCGTGCGCGAGAGCGCGCGGTCCACCATGCTCTCAAACATGGGTATCAGGGAATCGGCTTGCGCCGGGCTCTGCAGATCGGTGAGGCTCTTTTCCCAGCGGTGCGACGTGAACAAATCCGACGACGCCGCGCGCTCTGTACTCGGGCGCAAGGCGTAACCGAACCAGATCGCGAGCGCCAGATTGTAAGCCACCAGGTTAGTGAGCTGCAAAATCACTTCCGAAGCGTGACCGCTCACGTGGAAGGCTAGCGAGCCTAATTCCACTCCGGCCGCCAGACCCAATCCGGTCGAAATTCCAAAACTGTGCTGTCGCCACGACACGCCCAGGTAACGGGAGAACACCATGAGGAACAAAACGAGTCCGACCTGGGCAACGCGTACACAACGTTGTACCGTGATTACGGCCTGTACGATCGGGCCCTGATCCCCGACCGGGCTCGATGCCGCAACCACGAAGGCTACCAGCAACATCACCAGCGCGGCCCATTTGAACAGAACCGACCCCAGATCCTTCAAGGTGGGGTAAGGGCGAAAGACGTCCAGGAAGATTTCGTAGATGATCATGAAACCGAGGACAAGGTTGACCGCAGAGCATGTCCAGTAAGTCCAAAAATACTGCTGATAGCTGCCATTTCCCCATTGCCGCATGGGGAATAACACGCAGAAGGTCAGAACCTGAAACCCTATGTAGGCGAAAAAAACAGGAAACAACCGGTTGAGTTTTCGTCTCAACATCGTCGCGCCCACTGCGAGTTGCAGAACGGGGTGGGCCATCCACAGAACGATTTGGGTATCGACGGTCATCAACCAAATTTTTCTGCCAGACCGGGGGCGCCACGGTTGACCGATTTGCTAGAGTGCATTCTCCTCAACTGTAACCTTAACAGTTTGCGCCCAAAGGGCAATGTACCAAGGTAATCCGAAGTAATGGTTACCACAAAATCGGACCGTCGATTGCGGTCAAGAAGGTTTCGTGCGCCACAGTCCCCAAAACTACTGATTCTGATCCAGGGAAAACAGGTCGAGAACGTGTCCCTTCCCGTCGATCAGCAGTACCCGCCCGCTATACACAACGCGTTCCAGATCGCTCGGCAGTTTGGGCAATTGGTCTTCGCAAGCCAGCGGGAGAGCCTGAGCCTGGTTTTGTATCTCGGTCGGCAAACTCCCGCCGCGATGGAGCTGGCGTTCCGCGCCCGAGGGCAATTCGGGACGCTCAGTGGCTGCGGCCGGAAGATCTGACGAATGCTCGCCAACGCAGGAGCGGATGATCCTGCGATCGCGCAGAGTAAACAAAGCTGAGGCATCGTCTGGCTGCGTCGCGGAGTCCGGTGCAGGCGGAGAATCGGGCGTGGAAGGGGAGGCCGCGGCGGGGGGCGTGGGTGCCGGACGGCCCTCGTTGGAGCTGGGGCTGGTCGGGGCAGCTGTGGGACTTGAGGCCTTGGAGGTGAGGAAGGTCAGCACCGCTTCCGGATCGACGGTTGCGGGTTTCTTGCCGGTGGCCGCTGCCGCACCTGTGCCCGCGGCGCCGCCGGCCAGGGTACCGATCGCCGCGCCCTTACCCCCGCCCGCAATCGCTCCGATGACAGCACCGAGCGCCGCTCCTCCGCCGATCTTGGTGACGTTGCTCTTGGAGTGCGACTCACCCTTGATCACCAGCGGTTCCACATGAAGTGATGCCGCCACCGTTCCCGAACTCACGGTGTTCAATACCAGATCGAGTTCGCCCGGTTCGCTCAGCCGGCCGGTGGGATGCGCATCCGTGACCCTGCCGATCACGTCGGCGCCCTTGGGATATAGCTCTCTGCCATTCACTTCGATGGGCTCATCCAGAGTCCCATGAAAAGTCTCCCCCATCTGGGTTTGTTCGCTGCTGAGCTTGTCGATCATGCGAACTTTGATGGTCGTACCCGAGGGAATTTCCAGGCTGTTCTGCGCCCGCGCGGGAAACCCAACCATCAGCAGAGAGAGAAGCGCCGCGGTCGCGACTGGGAAACTCTTGCGATTCATATCCTTTTTCACCTCGTCGAAGTATCGGCGGCCAGGCCAAAGCGGCGCTGCCTGTTGGGATGCGGCCGGCCGACCTGCGGCTGCATTTAAACAGTAGTGGCTTGCTCCGTGCATTCCCTGGTGAGGCGACGGCCCCCTAAAAAAACATGTTTTCCGATCATGACGCATCGCGTCGGCTGAAAATAAAGTACGAGCAGGCCCGTAACCTTGCAGGAATAGTCTCGTGCGCCTGGCTGGTGAGAATGATGTTGAACTCGCCGGAAACCTCCAGGCTATCGAGCAAAGACGGCCCAGCCTCGGGATCGACCGTGGCCAGATAGCTGAGAAACAGGCCGATGTCCCTCCCGCTCGGATGGCCCTGCGCCAGAAAAGAGAGCTCGGCATCCCCTTCGGCGAAGTGCCAACCCAGGGACGCCGCCAGGGTTACCGCCTTTTCATAGGAGCCCTCGGAGACCACTCCGGGAGCAGGGTTATCGAAGATCAAACGTACCCGGCGTTCGTCCTCGCGGCTGAACTCACGCACTTTCAAGGATCCCGACTTGGCCGTGGCTTTCCAGTCGACATGGCGGGCCGAATCTTCGGGCAGGTACTCCCGGATGCGATACAGATCGTCACCTCGTCCGCGGATAAACGTCTCATGCTCGCCGCTGATCAGCGGTAGGAGTTCGAAAAACTCGTCCGCCGGTTCCACCGGTGGAAAGACCCGAACTTCCCGCGAAAGCGCCACGCGGCGAGTCTTGGTGAGGAAAGCGAAAGGAAAGCGGGTCGCCAGACCAAAGCTGTTCTGCTGGTAGAGTCCGCGGCGCGGAAAGCACAATTCCATCTCGGCCGCGAGTTCGGCTCCGGCGGGAACATAGGGAAAGTAAACCGATTCGGTGAAAATGCCTTTCGTGGCGGCCTCCTCGCGCTCGGTGATACGCCGCAGTCGAAGGTCGCGCAAGGTTAACCACTGTCGATCACGGGAGCGTCCTGGGGGAAAGCCAAAGGTCGCCGGCTCCCATCTCCAGCGCTCCGCAACCCGCTCTTTCCGGAGTGGGACCACGCGGATGGAAAACGAAGGCAGCCAGCGCCGGCGGTTCCGCAACAGGATTCTGGCCTGAGCCGCCCGGCCGGCGAAGATCTGTTCTGGCAGATGCACATCCAACTCCAGTCCCCGCAAGACCAGGGCCGAGGCCAGGCCAGAGACCAGAACCGCCGCCAGCATGGCAGCCACAATCACGTAGAGCAGGTTGTTCCCGGTATTCAGGGCGGCCACGGCAATCAGCAGGACGGTGATGACATAGGCGATTCCGACCCGGGTTACTTCGTAGTCGAAAGCGTCACGCACCCGCCCGCCGGCAACCCGCCGTGCCAGGTAAGGGACAGTAGTTAGACCCACCACCGCGGCCAGCACCAGCGCGATTGACGAAAGGATCAGCGTAGCCCAAAGACTGCCAGCCCGGCGCGCCACCGTCGAAAAAAGGGCGGCGCCAAACGCCATCACCAGCCCGACGATGGCCAGCAAAAAACGTACCCAGACCTCCGGCATCTCGAAAGGCAGCAAGCGGCCGCGGGATGGGAGAGCGGGCCACTGAGCCCGCCTGGCGGGTGTTACCGGATCAACCATGAAATTGGTTTCACTGCTCGGAGGTTAGCACCGCGAGCAGGGAGCTTCAATCCGTATGACGTTGTCGAGAAAGGCGCTGAAACCACCTCGCAACCTTGGCGCTGGCCGCGTCGGCAACCCGCCCTGTTTTGGGAAAACGCGCACGCAGCTTTCTCAGCACGAGTCTGGCCCGTGGATATTGCGAGGACAGGACGACCAGCCCCACAAAAATGAACAGTATGCCCTGCAGAAAGGGCAGAAACAGCCCGACGATTCCCAGCAGGATGAAGCTGCAGCCGACGATCAGGACCAAAATCCGTTTGGGCCGGGGGTTCATGGTGAACAGGACCTATCCCCAAAGTAGCAGCTTCAAGAGGCTTGCGGAGGACGCGAAGCAGGACAATCACTTTCTTCTTCGGCGCCACCAGAAAAGAGCCGCCAAGACTACTAGTACGACCGCGATGACGAGGTTTGCATCCTGCACCCGATCGATTAAGGTTTCCCAGTGCTTTCCGAACAGAAAGCCAATGCCGGCGATCACGCTGACCCACAGCACGGCGCCCAGAAAATTGAAGAGCAAAAACTTGCGCCAGTTCATGCGCAGGACGCCGGCCAACGGTCCAGCGACGACACGCATTCCTGCGATGAAGCGTGCCACAAAGATGGTGGCGGCTCCGTAACGGGCGAACAAGTCTTCCCCTCGTGCGATCGCCCTCGGCCGGATCTGCAGGGTTTTCTGGTACCGCTCCAGAAGGCGGCGCCCGCCGTAGTACCCCAGGGCGAACCCGAGATTGTCGCCCAGTGTGGCGGCGCATACGCCGACGAGAATGATCCCGGGCAGAGCGAGTTTGTGTTCCGAGTACGCCAGAAAACTTGCCAGCAGGAGGATGGTCTCGCCCGGAACAGGCAATCCTGCGTTTTCGAGCAGCAGGGCGGCCCCTACTGCCCAATAGCCGTAGTGAGTGAGATAGCCGCGCAGAAGTTCAAAGAGATGATTGGACATTAGAGAGCTTGCTGGCCACTCCCGGAGAGAAATTCCATCATGCACGAGTTAAACCGTTCGGGGACTTCCTCATAGGGCAGGTGACCCACGCCTGCAAGCATTTCTATGCGGCAATGCTTGAATTGCCGGCAAAGTTCGTCGGCTGAGGAAGGATCCACCGCAGTGTCCTTGTCGCCCCACAGAAGCAAGGTAGGAATGTGAGAGATGCGGGGCATGGCGGATTTCAAGTTCTCAAGATCGTTGTTCCACGTACCCATTACGTCGAGCCAGTACTTGAAGGCGTTCGGAATACGCAAGGGGGCCGAGTAACCGGCCAGGGTTCCCGGGCGAATGCGCCTGGCGTCGCCATAAAGGCGTCGCAACATCAAATCGTGCGCCATTGCAAGGCCCGGCCCCAAGCGCAGAATCAGCCACGACATCGGTGAACGGGCCAAGAAAGGAGCCCAATGCTTGCCGTGGTCCGACCATGGGTTCACCGGGGCAACCAGAATCAGACTTCGCATCCGTTCGGGAGCAGCGGCGGCGGCCATCATGGCGACCGCTCCGCCATGCGAGGTTCCCAGCAGATCGCAGGAGGTTACGCCGACGCTATCAAGAAAGCGGAGAAGACGTTCGCCATGGGCCTGGAGGCGGCAATCCAGATTGGGGGGCCGATCGGAAAAGCCCACGCCGAGCATGTCCACGGCGTAGACGGTAGAATTCTCCGACAAAACCGGCAGGGCGTGGCGCCAGGAGAAAGAGTAGCCAAGCAAGCCGTGAACCAGTACCAGGGCGGGACCAGTTCCACCGCACAGATAACGCATGCGGTAGCCATCCACCGTGGCCCAGCGTTCGCGGATCGCTGGGGAGGATTGCGGTGCGGTTTCCGTCGCCGTCTTGTTTTTCACTTTGGGGTGGTCCGGTCGAGCGTAGCGCGCCCTATGTCAGCCTCGGCGTCACGGTTGCTTCTTTCCCAATAATTTCTTGAGCACCCGGATGCCCTTGTCCACGTGCTTTTCCTGCAAGAGGAATGGCGGAAGAAAACGCAACACGGTGTCCTGGGTGCTGTTGAACAGGACGCCCTCCGCCAGAGCCAGTTCGACCAGGGGGCGAGTCGGGACCGATAGCTGCAATCCCTGAATCAGGCCGCGACCGCGGACTTCTTGGACGGCCGCATATTTCCCAGCCAGTGACCGCAACCTCTCCTGCAAATAGGCACCCACGCGAGAAACGTTTTCCAGCAAGGCTTCGTCTTCGATGACGGAAAAATACTCCAGCGCCACACGACACGCCAGTGGGCCCCCGCCAAAGGTGGTGCCGTGCTGTCCGGCGGAAATCGCCGATGCGAATTCTTCCCTGGCAAGAAATCCTCCCAGAGGCAAACCGGCGGCGAGGGGTTTTGCGATGGCCACGATGTCCGGCATTACACCGAAAGACTGGAAAGCGAAGATGGTGCCGGTACGGCCCAGTCCGCATTGGATCTCGTCGAAAATCAGCGCCGCCTGGTGGCGATCAGCCAAGGCCCGGCACTCCTGAAGGAAAGCGACGGAGCATTCGTGGATGCCGCCTTCTCCGAAGATCGGCTCAAGCACGATGGCGCAGGTGCGATCGTCCACGGCCGCGCGCAACCGGGTGAGGTCGTCACGCGGGACAAACTTGACGTCTTCGAGCAGCGGTTCGAATCCCTTACGGTATTTTTCCTGCCCTGTCAGAGACATGGCGCCGAAGGTTCGGCCGTGATACGAACCGCTCAAAGCCACCAGTTGACTCTTGCCTTCGCCTCCGACGCGATGACCGGCCAGGCGGGCCAGCTTGATGGACCCTTCGATGGCCTCGGTCCCGCTGTTGGAGAAAAAAGCCCGATGCAAACCCGAACGCTGGCACAGCTTCTCGGCTAGGCGTCCCTGAAACTCGTGATAGTAGAGATTGGAAAAGTGGATGGCGCGCGCCGATTGCTCGCGAATCGTCTTCACGATCCTGGGATGGGCGTGTCCGAGAGCGTTGACCCCGAGCCCGGCCACGAAATCCAAGTAGCGGTTCCCTTCCCGGTCAAACAGAAAGACACCCTTGCCGCGCTCGAGAGCGATCGGGTAGCGATTGTAGGTAGGCAATAGAAAACGGCGCTCGCGCTCAAAGATTTCGTCGGTGTAGGTCATATTGGGGAAGCAACGATTCTATCGGAGTCGGGGCCGACTGCGCATGAAGGTCGGTTCAGTCGAGCGGGCTGCTTCAGAGTTTGAAGACCGTGCTGCGGAACCGATGTCGGGAGCCAAACCGAGCGGCAGAATGACCGCAGCGGCGCTTATTCGGCACTGCGGAAACCTGGTGCATGGCAGAAACGCGAGTCTTAAGCTACTGCCGTGCATGGAGTTACCAAACCACACATAAGCATTCCAAAAAACATAGCTTTACCGTGTCGTGGCTTCTATAATCAGGAAAGTCTTTTCTTTGAAGCAAGTTAGAGGTATGGCTTTGCACACTCCCGTGGCCCCGAACGTGCACATCTCTTATTCGGGTGACTCCCCCACCCCGTCCCAGGAGCCGTTGCGGTCCATGAACCGGGAGTTCCAAATCCGCTTTACAGCCGGCCTGCTGATTCTGCTCACTTCTGCAGCCGTAGTACTGGCGTGGATCAATTTCGAGAAGGAACGCGATTTCCTGATTCCCTGGGATGGCGTGTGGTGGATGGAAGCGGCCGGTAGCAATGGCGGACTGATCGCTGATCGAGTTGAACCGAACGGTCCCGGAGACAAGGCCGGCATTCGGGTTGGCGATCGCCTGACGGCGATCAACGAGCGCGAAGTGAAGGATACCGCCACGCGCATGCGGCAGGTGTACCGCATCGGCGCCTGGTCTAAGGCGAGTTACTCCGTGATCCGGCAGGCCGTGCCGGTAGACATCACGGTGATCCTGGTACCGGCGGAGCGTTCGCTCAACTACTGGCTTCGCTTTATCGCGTTGATTTATCTGGGGATTGGACTGTACGTTCTGTTGCGGCGCTGGACCGCGCCCAGTTCCACGCACTTTTACGTCTTCTGCCTGGTTTCGTTCGTCTTTTACGCCTTTAAGTTCAGCGGAAAACTGAACGACTTTGACTGGACGATTTACTGGGGCAACGTGGCGGCCTGGTTGCTGCAACCAGCCCTGTTCTTGCATTTCGTCCTGACATTTCCAGAAAGGCGGAACCTTGTCCGCAAGCATCGCTGGGTGGTGCCGGCAATCTATGTGCCGGGGATGCTGCTGTTCGGGATCCACATTTTCGCCCTGCGCTGGCTGAGAGCGACGGAGCGGGTGCGCTGGAACCTGGACCGAGTGCAGATGGGCTACCTGGCCCTGTTTTTCGTGGTGGCTGCCGCGGTGTTGTGGTTCAGCTACCGCCGGGCCAGCACGCCGATTTTAAGGCAGCAACTCAAGTGGGTCACTCGAGGGACGATTCTCGCGATCGCGCCGTTCACGCTGTTTTACGTGATTCCCTACCTGACGGGCGCGCTGCCAACTGCGGCCATGAAGGTCTCGGTTTTGTCGCTCGGCTTGCTGCCGCTGACGTTTGGTTACGCCATCTTCCGTTATCGGTTGATGGATGTGGACCTGATTTTCAAGCGTGGCATGGTGTACACCCTGGCGGCGG
>JACXTT010004039.1_pt1 | contig 22047 bp, 23 predicted proteins | sample 9270951 | NCBI WGS metagenome assembly JACXTT01 (sample SAMN15532306, study PRJNA645909) | rock metagenome | isolation source: weathered quartz diorite | place: Puerto Rico | collected 2017-06-21
CAATATCGCCTCAATTTTTATCCACCCTAATGGGCAGATTGCTATTTAAACATTGCTGGACTAATTTGGTTATAGATCTATAAAAAACTTACTGATAAGGGGGAATGTATGCTCATTATTCGTGGTCGCACACTTATAGCGGCACTAGTTTCTATAACGTTATCTGCAACAGCTACATCCGTGCTTGCACAAGAAAACTCTAACCCTGTCGCGGCTATGCCTTGGAAAAAAGGTGATCTGCAACTTGGCTCAAAAGCGGTAATTCAACTTGACGATGATGCGGTAGGACTTCTTGAGGCCGATAGCGGGAAATTTCTTGAATACACGGGGAATCTCGCGACACCTGGGTCTAGTATTGTTATGGGGCGTGATTGGTGGGCAGTTTTTGGATTTACTGAATCCGGCTACGTAAAAGACGATGACAAAATAGACGCCGAAGCGCTATTGAAAGAGCTCAAAGATTCAGATGGGCCAAGTAACGAAGAGAGAAAGAAACACGGGCTTGCACAGCTGCAAACTGATGGTTGGTACGTTCCGCCTCACTATGATCAATCTACTAAGCAATTAGAGTGGGGCCTGAGAATTCATGCGATTGGCGACCCTAACCCAGTCATTAATTACACTGTCAGAATACTCGGACGTCATGGCTACGAGCATGCAACTCTCGTATCTTCACCTGAGAATTTAGATCGCGATGTTGCCCAATTCAAATCGAAGCTTGCCAAGTTCGACTTCAATCAGGGTGAGCGATACAGTGAGTTTAAGCCTGGCGATCACGTTGCCGAGTTTGGTCTTGCCGCATTAGTCGCTGGGGGTGCCGCCGCAGTAGCCACCAAGACTGGATTCTGGAAAGTCTTAGCTGGTGCCCTCGCAGCAGGATGGAAAATTATCGTCGGTATTTTTGTGGCAGGTTTGGCTGCCATCAAGAATATTTTCAAACGCAATAAGTAATAGACGTGATATTTAGTAATGAGGTAATGCTCACGCTTTTATTGGTGGGCATCTACTTATTCGATTGCTTAATCCTTCTCTATTCCGATGAGCTGTTATTAGAGCGCCGCCTAAATAATCGATGGCATCCACTCTTTGGTTCTAATAAGTGGTTACTGGCCCAAAAAGAACCCTTACTGCTAAACCCCGCCACTCCATGGCGTCTTGTGTTACGCAGACGATGGTACAGTCAAAGCGCAAATGAACTGGAGGCAGGGGAACAAGAAATTAATATTGCATGTATTGATATGGCAGCCAAGTTCGCAACTTTGCTTATGGTTATGATGATTGTCATATTGCCAATTTTCCTATTAGTTGTGCCGGTCACGTTGCTCAAGATTACAGTCATCATTTGTTGTTATGCGTTAGTAATTTCAGTAATTGTTTCACTTGCTAGAAATTACAAGCCGCTAGGAATCTCAAAGGCTGAGTGCATAAAAATCTGCTTTGAGGCAGTGGCCTGCCCGCCACTTTGCATAAACTTACCGCGAAAGTTTTATCTTAAATCGAAGATATCATTACTCGATTTTTCTATTTTTGCCCCGTCTGATCGATCAGTTGCTTTAACGACAATCAAAGAACGAGCAAATCACAGACTTTTGTTTGTGGACAATGGATCGGCCGAATGCAATAACTTGCATGCACTGTTAAATCAAATTGATCTGGAATGCGTCAATGACAACAACTGAGATTGCAGTCATTTTGATTGGAGGCTTAGCTGGATACTGGCTTGTAACATTTCTGTGGGCATCTTCAGTTAAACCCAAAAGCGATGCTCCAAAAGAGGAGTCATCCCGCCCTGAAAATGACTTCAATCAGAAAAGAAAAAGCGATCAGAATGGATCTACTTCTACTTCAAGCACTCAAAACAACGAAAGCACTTGGTATGAAGTTCTGGAAATTAGCCGCGACGCCTCTGCATCTGAAATTAAGTCAGCTTATAGACGCATCATTGCTCAGTATCATCCTGACAAAGTTGCAGCATTAGGTTCTGAACTAAAAGATTTGGCTGCGCGAAAGTCTAAAGAGATTAACAAAGCATATGAAATGGGTATGGCCATGAGAGGCCATATTCAATGAAGGCCTTGCTGGCGTTGCTTTTAAAGGGCGCTTTAGGTAAATGGCTTGTTACTGTCGGCTCAATGTTTGTGTCTATGGCCGTCTATTCATTTAGCTATGGATGGTCGTTCGCGATTGGGTTTGTATTACTAATATTAGTGCACGAACTTGGTCATTTTATTGCTGCTCGTCAATGCAGTCTTGTTGTCGGTGCGCCAGTCTTCATACCCTTTGTAGGTGCATGGATTGCTCTTAAGGAAGAAAAACTCGACCCAAATGTTGAGGCCCATGTTGCTATCGCAGGGCCATTGCTAGGTAGCACAGCGGCTTATATCTGCTACTTGTTTGGTGTTAGTGGCCAAGGCCATATTTACATGGTCCTCGCTCAAGCTGGTTTTATATTGAATCTCTTCAATTTGATACCGCTGACGCCGCTAGATGGCGGAAGACTATCCGGGGTAATTTCACCAAAGCTCTGGCTAGTCGGGATTCCAATTCTCATTGGAGTCTTTATTTATTCGCCTAGCCCACTTCTTGTAATCATTGGAATACTAGCAATTCCAAGAGCATTGTCTGCATTAAAGCAGGGCGCGCATCAGAGTACGTTGCCAAGCCTTAATGAAAAAATTAAGTATGGGGGAATTTATTTAACGCTTGCGATTTCACTATGCGTGATGTGGCATGAAGCGCATGAATGGCTTTCTTAACGCCTACGTCAATAAAAAATAATGGGGGATCAATTAGCGACACTAAAGCATCTATATCCGGTGTTGCGATTGATGCTGACGGCAATAATTCAGCCGCAATGATCTTCACAATAGATCGAAAGAGAAACTATCTTTATATGTCAGTGCATAAAGATATAGACACAGCGAATGCTTCATCTGCGCAGTCATTTGTTTCTACATGTAGATAATGAATCAATTAGGGGCGCAAAGAACCCTCGGCCAACTCTCAAACTCTCCCATGTGCGGCGGCGTGTCCTGACTGACTATGTAGATTCGTAACTCAGCGTCATAAGTCGCACAAATGCCCTGCAAGAACTGCCCACTCGGCGGCAACATAAGCCATTGCTCGTTGTTGGCAACATCAGCGACACAGAACCCTCTGACCAGCACGCGGACCTTCTTGGGGAAGTAGCTATCCCACCGGCCTGATTGCAGGTGCGGCAGCTTGGCTACTGAGCCTAGCGGTAACTTGCCTCTGTCTGTGGGCCTACGGCCCCACGGTTTCAAGACTGTATTTCCCAGCTTGTCCCTAACGGGCAGCATGGCTTTGGGATTGGAGAAGCGCACCTCCCACTCCCGGTCATCGAACTGGTACTTAACCGCTCTAATCATCACTAAGCCCCAATCGTTTCTCGATGACCAAACGGCCTCCAACTCGGCGCGATGACGTTGGGCATATCACTACGATTGATCAGCGGCGCTGGGCATACCGTGAACTCCCCGTACTTCTTGTTGATCTGGTCGATGGCGGCATTGAGGCGCTCGCGTTTCTCATCCCGTTCGAAGAACAGGTCGCTCTGCATCGACTTGGGCTTGGGATCAAGCGCGCGAATGTGGACTTGATAAACGCCTTGTCCGGACCAGTGCCGTTTGAGAAAGTCTCGACACAGTTCATAGATCAAGAACCCATCATCACAAGGGAACGTGGTTTTGTATTTGGCTCCGATCCAGTCTTCACTGCTCAGCAGGCCAATGCTGAACTGTTGGGCCTGGAACTCATGCTTACGTAGTCGGCGTCCCACTTTCATCGCCATGTGCATCAGGTAGATCGAGATCGTTGCCAGATCACGAGTATTGGGTGGAATGACTTTCCCGTGTCCGATGGTCTTGGGGTCTTTCACTTCCATGTGTAGTTCGTCTGGGTCTTGGCCTTGGGCCATGTGCCAGATACGCCGTCCGATGTTCCCGAAGCGCCGGGATAGCTCGGAGATGGGCAACCTGTGCATGTCGCCGCAGACATGGACCCCACGCTGGGCCAGATAGCCGCCGATCCCTTTCTTGATACCGCAGAGGTCTGTTACTGGAACAGTGGAGAGCACTTCAGCTGAGCGCCAAGGCTCGATGATGGTGAGGCCATTGGGCTTCATCCGCTTGGCCGCCCACTTCGCCGTCGTCTTGTCACCAGAGATACCGACCGAGCAGAGAAGCCCTGAAGCTTCAAAAACCTTCTGCTTGATGAGTTGGCCGATACGCTGTGGATCGTGCCGGTAGTAGCTCTGGCAGTCGGTCAGGTCAAGGAAGGCTTCATCCACCGAGAAGATTTCGATCTCAGGGCAGATGTCTTCTAGGGCCTTCATGATCTTGGTGGAGACTTCGGCATAGCGGTCTGGACGTGCTGGGGCTTGGATCAGACCGGGACAGAGTTGCCGAGCTTTCTTCAGGTGCATCGCGGTCTTAACCCCGAATTCACGGGCCTCATAGCTGCTGGTGATGCAACAGGTGCCGCGCTCGCCATTGGTGACGGCAACGGGTCTACCGCGCCAGAAGGGGTTGTCGAGCTGTTCCAGGCTGGCAAAGAAGGCGTTCATGTCGATGAGCGCGATCATCCGGGGCCAGCGAATCACACCGGAGGCTGTTTTCTGAATTTTGGGTGTTGTCATCCACATGGTGGGGTTACTATCCGACTTCAATTTTGGGTTTTGTACCCAAAATTCATAAGTGCCTGATTTATCTGGAACTGACATGGACAGAAAACTTTCCCCTCGGCAGAGCGACCTGTTGGGCTTCATCCGGACCTATATGGCCGAGCACGAGTACGCGCCCAGCTATGAAGAGATGCGCAAGGCCATGGGCATCCGGGATTTGAAGTCGATCCACGAGCACATTCAAAAGCTGCAAGAGAAAGGTGCTCTGATCCACCACAAGCGAAAGCACCGCTCTATCGAACTGAAGTCGATAGAGGATTTGGATGATGTACCTGTCTACGGCAAAGTGGCTGCTGGCCTACCGCTGGACATTGCTGCCGAGGTTGAGCGGATGGTGACCATCCCAGATGGGTTGTTTCGTGTGCGACCAGACTTTCTTCTGCAGGTCGGCGGCGACAGCATGGAAGACATTGGCATCTATGAAGGTGATCTAGCGGGCATTAAACGTACCCGTTCAGTGCAACCCGGTCAGATTGTGGTGGCAATGGTGGATGTTGATGAGATGAGCCGAGATGAGCGCGCAGAGTGCGGGCTCAGCAGCACTGGAATCACTCTTAAACGTCTTGCCGCCTCAGGCTCGCGACTTTTATTGAAATCGGAGAACAAAGCAAAAGGATATGCCCCACTTGTGGTGAAGCCAGAGCGAGTGAGGATTGAGGGAAAGTTTGTGGGATTGGTGAGGGGCGGGTAAGCGACAGAAGCGGTCATCAGCAGAATGAATCTGCTCGTCGCATTTGTGCCAGAAGCAGATTTTCGGAACCCGTAATTTACTCGCCCAGAAATCTGCATGCTGGAGCATTCGCCCGACAGGTAATTGCGTTTGCGGTTTAATTAAGTACAGTGCTTGCACAACCTCAAGAAATATGGAACTTACGAATAATGTACCTGAGAGGAACAGTCAAAATGCAGTATTTAAACCGCGCTTAGGCAGTCCAATTGTAGTTAGGCGAACAGGAGGGTTCGATGACGATCGCACGTGAGAACAGAACTAAGTTCAACAACTCTTGGCCTGCCACATTTCTTTTCCCCACTGAAGAGGCATTGATCCAACGTTTGGCCAAGAACAATCTTGCGTCGATCTTTATGCCAGTGCGCTTAATACACTCAGACGATCATGGCTTTCACACACTGCTTTCACATTGCATTGATGCGTTGGACTATTTACCACTCCGCCCAGATTTCTCATTCGATCAAGTATGGAAAGCCCTTGATGCAGAGTTCTTCCGCCTAAAAGCTTTACCAGGCACTTCCTCAAATCAGTCCAGATTTTCTGTCTTCGCGAAGCATATCGCCGCAGACCCACTCGTGTCCCATTCGCATCACATCCTAGCGCCACATATTCCGCTTCAAACATGCGAGTTCTTTGCTAAGCGAATTCTGGACAGCACAGCGAATCCGAACGAACACTCAGAGCAATTCATAAAAAGAGTGGAGCAAACGCTTGGCGTCGCCCTACTGGCAGATATCCACGTGAAGTACGACAGCAATTGGCTCACGCCAGACAAGAAAGCTGACACACAAAGACGCCTCGGAGGGCTTATCAGATTGATTCTCGGAGGCAAGCAGATTGTGCTCGGGTTAAATAATTATCAACTATCAAGCGATCAAGTAGCCTGCCTAATGATAAGTACAATCCTTCCTCAATTTAGAAATGAGCGGTTTCATGGAACCGTACGCCCGCCTTTCCGTTCCAGCAGCGCTACCCTAAAGACCTACGCACACGCATATTTCCTTCTGATTTACGCTTACGCATTGATGGGCGAGGTCTTTATTTATCGAGGATTTAATGTGGTTAAATCTGCAGAATTAGTGGCTTCAACTCAGAATAATCTGTCTCTATTTCTCCAAGTGCTCGGCGATCAAATTACCGCCTAACAGTTGATTGAAGTCGACGCCGCTTCGCGGCGTGCCATAATTCAGTCGTTATGTGAAGAGAGGATTTGCTCCCACATGAAGACGGTCGTTAAATCCCCAATAACAATCGCCTCCAAAGCGACGTATTTGCCTTCGGCTCATAATGTACCTGAAACGCGGCGTTATGTTTCCGTATGAATAGAGAGGAGCGTATTCGACGCGTGCTGCTTGTCTGCTGTCATTTCACGCGAAACTCCGCCTATTATCGCGCGGGCTGGGACAAGAAGAAGCTCATCAAGAGCACAGAGTTCTGGAAAGGCATCAATGGAAATTGCATCGATATTGCCGTGCTCGAGTGGTGCAAACTATTCGGAGACAGAAAAGATCCCCATTGCTGGAGGAAGATCGCATCCGATCCAACTGGGTTCGAGGTGGGCTTGTATAAGGCACTACCCACGCCAAGCTCGGCAGAAAGCCATCAGCACTATATCGATACAATGCGAGAGTACCGCGACAAATTCGTGGCGCACCTAGACGACGAACTCATTGCGAACATTCCGGGTCTAGATGACGCGATTACGTCCACGCGCTACTACTACAACTACATCTTCAAGCACGAATCGTCGGGCATGTTCCTCACGATGTTCCCGGCGGACATTGGGAAGTACTATGAGAATTGCTTCGCCGAAGCGAGGAAGGAGTACTGTGCAATGGAAACATGAACAAGGCGCTCCTGAAACCACAATTCGCGGACGACACTTCTGGCACAGTAGCGGTCATTACAGGCGACTTCCGGCCAATTAAACCATTCCCATCTAGCCTTTAAGCGTCAGAGAGGCATCGCTTGGGCGCACGACGTCGGCAACGCGTGCGCGCTCGATATCACTTGTGTCTACGGAGCGTACTGGCTCAACCCCCACACCAATCGCCTTCTTGATCTGTATCTCCGAGCCAACGCTCGCCATTAGCTTCTGCAATTTGGAAAACTCCGAGCACCAGGTAGTCTCCATTTTTGTGTCTCGGTCGCGGCTTCGTGGTGTTGAAGGCACCGATGCGCCCACCAATCGAACCTGCATCGTTTGAGCATCAGGAGTAGCACCGATCTCAACCCCGTAGTCAGCGACACCCGGCTTGGCGACCACGATTCTTCCTTTGGAGGACCAAGCGGTTACCATCGTTTGATCTACGCGATATCCGAGTGTTCGCAATCCGTCCAACACTGCCGCTCGACGCGACTCTGCAGCAAGTTGGGCGTCTTCACTCGCCAGAACCTTGTCCGCCAATTCGAGAGCAGCTTCAATCAGGTCAAGCTGCCCGCGCTGCATTGCCAGCTGCAACTGCGCATGGGCGCTCTGGCATTCGGCACTTCGTATTTGCTCCAGACGTATTTGTGCAGCGTCGGCCTTGGCTGTTACGTCTCCCAGACGTTGCTCCTGCCTCACCACTGCAGCGAGGTCGATAATCAGTGAATCGGTAAGCAACGCTCGGCGAGCATCATCGCTTTCCTTTTCAATTTCGCCGGCTCGCTCTTTCAGCGCCGCAGCTGGTTCCACTCCCAACAGTTCAATCTGGACCAAAAGCTTTCCAAGCCGTGCATCTACTGCCGGGACGACAGCATTCTTGGCAAGCCATGCGGACAAGCTTTCCTCTGTCATTCCACTGGCCAGCCGCTGCGCCAAAGATGCGTCAGTCCTCAATGACTCAACCTGAATTCTCTTTGAGAGAGCGGAATAAGCGGCGGAGATCAACCGACTTAGAGCTTCTTCCTTATTCTGCTTGGTAAGCGTCTGATCTTCGGAGGCCCTAAGCAGCTGCTCGGCCATTTCCGGATTGGAAACTTCAAGCGCGGCCGCAAGGGTCTTGGCGCCAGCAACAAGAAGGCGTTGCTTCTCGCGCTGTTGCTCAAGGCGTCGCTGCGCCTCTGCGAAAACTCGTTCCTTCTCAGAACGAATAAACGCCTCAGCCGACTCAATTCGAACCTGAAGCCCATGTACGCGCCCTGCGTTCATTTCGGTCTTTAGATCCTGTTGGACCCGGAGGATAGTCGCTTGTAGATCGCTCGAAAGCGCATCGGCTCGGTCGGCTGCCTTGCTTAAATCTCTGCATGCTGAGGAAAGGCGAGCCATCGCGCTCTCGCATCGCCCTATTAGCTCTTCCTTGGTAACAACACGCACCACTTTTGGGCCGCTCATACCTGCGCCACCATTGCCTTCTGAATTGCCTGCTCAAGGCGCTTTTGCTCGCCCCTTGCGTCGTGGTACCAACCGTGTGAAGAAACCCGATGCACAGCAGGAATCGCCCGGCTCAATATCTTTGGCCGCCATACATCGCGAGCCCGTGCTGTCGCCAAATGACCGGCATCATCGGTTGGACTGTCACACTCGATGGCGATTGCGAAATGGCCGGCACTCGAACTCTCGACGGCCAGGTCCACGCTAAATGTGTCGCCGCTTTCGCCCCTCGTCACTTGCATGCCGAGGGACCGAATATGCTCCTCAACAATCCCAACAAATCCGTCACGCTCTCCGTCCCCCTTCTTTGCGGGAGCGTGCGCCTGCAGGCGCGTGGCGGACAAGGATGCCATTTCCAAATCCCCTGAACTCACTTTACTGGAGTAGTCAAGGTAGCCTTGCAGGTAGTCACGCGGCTTCGAAGGAGGACGACCAGTAGACAGCATGTCTGACACATCAGAAATCGGCATAGAGGTCACCAATATGACCTGCATGCGTGCGCGAGTTACTGCGACGTTCAGTCGTCGTTCGCCACCCTTCTGACCGAGCGCGCCGAACACGCGCCTAAAGGACCCTTGTGCGTTGCGACCGAAGGTAGTGCTGAAGATGACCACGTCACGCTCATCGCCCTGAACATTTTCGACGTTCCGGACGATGAAGCCCATGTCTTCGCCGTCTTGTGTTCTGACCCGTTCTGCGTTGTAGGCGTTCAGGAATGCCTCATCGGTTGCTGCTCGCTCTTCGATTGCCTCGTGAACCAGATCAGCCTGCTTTTTGTTAAAGGTCACGACGCAGGTCGAGGGACGATCTTTTTGGCTCCATAGCTTTGCCAATTCATCAACTACACGGGCAGCTTCGTCAGGGTTCGTTTGGGCCTGATACACCCCATCGACCCTCACTAACTTGATGGGCCGCGCCCGACGGACTTCTTGGTCGGGATTCTTCGCAGGGACGCTCAAGGCACCTTTATAGAACGCCGCATTCGAGAACGCTATGAGTTCGCGGTACTTTGAGCGATAGTGAATTTGAAGGGTGGTTGCTGGGAAGCAACCTGCAGCCAAGGCGAGAAGGTCAGGGCAGTCCTTGATTTCCCTTCGATTCCACTTTTCTTCGACGATGTCGCGTTCTTCTTCGGACGCGAAATCCTCAACACCACTCGCCTCAAGCTCTTCTTCCTCTTCAGCGCCCCTGGACGAGAAGAAGCTTGTGGGAGGCATCTGCTTATCGTCGCCGCTGACGACAGCGCGACCAGCTCGGAACATAGAGGGCACGGCATACTCAACTAGTAACTGTGACGCTTCATCAAAGACCACAACATCAAACAAATTGGCAGTGCGAGGTAAGAGCTGACTAACGACATCAGGGGTCATCATCCAGACGGGCCTCATTCGCATGAGTCCGATACCGCGCCCTTCATCAAAGACTTCACGTAGCCGCTTCGTCCTTACCCCAGTGAGGCGGGTAATGCCCTCCCATCTCGTCAGGTTTCCTAGCTCTGTCGCATCAATGTCCTTTTCCAGAAGCTCGCGGTTCTTTTGGCGAAGAATGGATTCTAGGTCCGCGAGCTTCCGCTGCTTGGCCTCAATTTCAGTTCGCTCGCAGAGAAGGTCCGGATACTCATGCTCAATACGGCTTTTCCAGGCGAGCAAGGCCTCCTTCCGGACGGTCCTCCGAACGACGCTAATGAGATCGTCTGGCCGCAAAGGAGCCAACTTCTGATCGTGCGGCCGAAGCTCTTTGAACACGGCCATGGCCTCAGGCCCCACCTTCGAGGCTCTTGCACGAAACTGTTGATATGCGGGAAGCGTACTAAGCGCTCCTAGTAGGTAACGGACGTCGTCAGAAGCAGACCTGTTTGCGTTGATGGTCGCGAGCCGCTGCGAAACCCATCCTTCTTCGACAATCTGCTTCAGCGCCTCCAAAGCTTGTTTGCTTCCTTCTCTCGCGTGGTGCTGCGCTAAGGTGGACTCGTAGGCATTTTCAAACTGGTCGTAAGCAGCTTTCGCCGCCGAAGCGACCATCTGCTCGACTTCCTTAATAGCCGGGCAGGCCAAAAGCGCCTTGGCATCAGAACGAATGTTGTCTACAACGGATGAGATACTGTCGCACGCCTTGGCGATGTCGTCTTCCGTCGTTACCGCAGCGGAAACAGAAAGTCGAACCAGCTTGGCGCCGGCTTTAAGCCGTTGGCGAAGAGAGCGAAGGTCGCGCTCGCGAGCGAGCAGTGGGAGGTACTCTTCAAAGCTCGTGCTTTGAAACGTGTTCTGGTCCAGCCATTTTCTCAATTTTCGGCGATTTGACAATCGGGTAAAGGACAGCTTTCCGAAGAAGCCGACTTGCCTTGAAGCGATTTCGGCGCACGATATCCAGGTCGCTAGTGCCTCTTCGGCCAGCGATTCATTTAGCTTGCGAATGCGCTCGTCTCCAGCAACGGCATCCAGGCCGCGCACCGCTGACGCCGTATCCTTGGCCACTTGCCAGGCCTGTTCCGCCGGGGGACGCTGACCTGCAGCTCCCTTGAACAAATCAAGCCACTGAGAAATCGCCTTCCAACGCTCGTCCATGAGAGCGCTGAATCGTTGCTTGTTTTGATGAATCCAGCCCTTAAATTCTTCAGGGTCTTTGATGCCTGTTGCGAACGATGCCTTCTTAAGCGAGTCCTGCCGGTTGGATTCACGAATGGCGAATTCAGTGAGAGACTTCTTAATTGCGATGACAACGCCTTCGTCGGCTGCGAAGGACTTGAAAACGCTAAGCGGGCTGCCTTCGTACTTCGAGCGCACCCACAGCCCTGCCAAAGCAGAGCATTGGTCCTCCACGCTTTCGACCGTCGCGCTTGTCGCATGAGCGAATGTAGGACGGATACCGGGAATCGCGATCACCGGCCCCTGTTGCTCGATTCCTATTAGCGAGCAGAGCAACTGTCGGTAGCTACGACCCGAAGTGTCATCAAGCTTGTGCAGCAGCTTGTGATAGGCCGTCAGATCAGATTCCAAGCCCTCAATCTGCGAGGAGACTTCCTTCCGAGACCGGCGCAAGGCCTCGCCAGGCCTTGCGGGGAATCGCAGGAGAGCTTCCACTTGCTCGCGGATCGAGCGAACCACAGCTTGTCGATCACGCTGGGGATCGACCACGCTCACTAGCCTACCGCCAAGCCCCTCAGCCTCTAGTCGCTTCTGGACAACCTTTAGGGCGACCTGCTTTTGACAAACAACTAGCACGCTCTCGCCGCGTGCAATGCAGTCTGCCACGATGTTGACGATGGTCTGGCTCTTGCCGGTTCCAGGGGGGCCTTCCACGAGCAACCCGGGCCTATCGCGTGCCTTTAGCACAGCGGCTTCTTGGCTCGGATCGGATTCAACTACATGGAAGCGCTCCGGTGAGCCGCTTGTTGACTCCCGGCCGCTGTCTGCCTGCGTAATTCGGAGGGCGGATTCCAGTGCGGTGCCGGACGGAGGTATATGGCGAAGCTGCCGGAGGTCTTCCGCAATCGCTTGACCGGTAAACTCAGCATTGAACAAAGCGGCGCTGCACACTAATTTACGCTCGCCAGATTTAAGCTTCGTGTCCTTTGAGGGAACTTCGACGATTTCGCGCCCAGTCGGAGCGATCAGTCGTCCGAATAGATCGATCACCTCAGCCGCCCGAAGCGATGGCCTCGAAAGGACCTCCTCCCGTACCTGCTTGAATCGCTCCACCTCATCAGGAGTGAGCAACACGGATAGCGCAGGGTTCAGCCGCACTTCCTCCCGGGTTTTGTCGAAGGAGATAACGGCATTGTTCACGTTGCCGGAAGCCATCTCAATAGCCACAGGCCAAAGCAATACCGGCGCGATACGCGCCGTTCGTTGCTCACCCTCAGCCGCCGCGCTTCGAACAACTATGAATGGAAACCCGAGATAGCGGCCGTCTATTCCGGTCTCGCGTCTGAAAGTCTGGGCATTGCTGATTAGCTTTCGAAATCTAGATAGCAAGCCGTCACGGAGATTGAATACATCTGGATCAACGGCGATAGGCGCTTCACCGCGACGCAGAAGGTGGTCCAACACCGCTCCCGCCGGACGAGTCCCAGAGCCCATCTCCAAGAGGTCCACGCGAGCCGTCGTTTTTCCGACGATAAACCTCACCAACGGACCCTGCTGGATCGACTGATCCACTTTCTTGCCGAAGTGCTCCAAGAGCGAAGACACGTATTGCTGCTTCGGCGGCTCCCTCCAAGCCTCTTGCGGAATTGAGAGGAGAAGCGTCGCGCGCGAAAGTAATATTCTTCGCTCGATTCTAAAAGCATCCGCCCATTCATCGATTCGCGGAATTGAGCAGCGCGAAAATCCAGCAATCCTCGTGTCGATGAGTTGATAAAGATCGCGCCGAGGGAGGACTAACTGTTCGCGCGCCAGCTCCTTTCGGAACGACCCAATGGAATGCTGCTGGGCCAAGGTCGTAGCGTCCTCGACCAGGGCCTCCAGCGGCATGAACTGCGAGTGCTCTGCGGTGACCAGAATCACCAACTCTTCGTCAGAGAGTCGGTCATGCTCCATCAGCCCGGCGAGGCCGTCATGACGAGCCTCTGGGTAAAGCTCTCTCAGAAGTGCGCGCTCCGCGTCGAGATTGGCACGCGACGTCGAGAGTGCAACAACTCTCAGCCGAGCTTCATCGAGGGAGACTTTGAGCTGGGCCGCCTTTTCGCGGACGGACGCTAGCCTCGCGCTCAGCTGCGTAAGCCAACGTTCCCGACCGATTTGCGATAGCTGCTTTGAAACCGGTCCGTTCACCAAGCCATAGCCCCGATCTGGGTGCTTAAGTAGCCAGGCAGGGGAAACAATCTCGCCACTAAAAATCAGCGGCAGGGACGAGTTGAGATGCATCAGCGCGACGGCGTGCTTCTCGTCATCGTCTAGCTGATCTTCCAGTGAAATGCTTCTAACGGCAGAGGCAATTGTCTTTCCGGCAGAGGCAGCGTCTAACCACGTAGCCAACGCTCCGTGCAACAAGGTGGATTTGGATTCTTCCCACTGCGCCGCCTCGGCAGCGCTGAGCGCGTAGAGGTTGGGGTCCCTAAATGCCTTCCCGCCAAGCGACAGCTCCGGGCCTGACTCACGCCCTTCGTTGGGACCTTCGTCGAATACGGCAGGGCTACGCCCTTCCATCCATTCGCTAACTTCCGTCCACTTCCACCGCTTCAGCGGATCACGAGTTAGGAGTCCGCGAAGGAGCGAACGAGCCGCGCCTTCAATTGTTTTGGGGATGGGGATTCCGCGTGTGACGACATGAATCTGAAACGCCTTGTCGTTAATCCCAGCGAAGCAGGCGCCAGCAGTGAGATGCTCCAGGAGAATCACCCCTAGGCTCCACCAATCCGACGCAACTGACACGCCGCCGACAATGGCCTCCGGGGCTGAGTATCTTGAAAGCTCCAGAGGCGAAACTGACTCAAGATCATAGTCCGACAAGCGGGCTGACCCAAAACTCGTGATAACGAGGTCTAGCGGCTCTTCAGATCGGAGAAGCACGGATTTCGGGGTTATTTCTCGGTGCCGCAAACCCAGTTCCGCAAAATCCCTAAGCGCGCGCCCCAGTTCGTCGGCTATGCGTTTGAAGCTGGCCTCAGAGCTAGCCTTGAACAAAGGAGCTTCTTCGAGGGAGAGTCCTCGAATGAATTCGGAGACCTCGAAAGCCCGATCCTGAAATCGTCCGGTTTCGAGTAAAGCTGGAATGTGGTCAGGATCGAGCTTCTGAAGGACGGTCTGGACACCGGTATCTGGCTCAGCACCCGATCTATAAAGTGTCAGAACGGCGCTCGCGTCACCCTTCTGCACCTCAAACAGTTCGCTGGACTCATGTAGGCCAGGAAGTCGTCTTTGTACCTCCCAGCCTTCAATGACTGTCGGCGCAACAGACTGCTCAGCCTCGGGGCTGGTTTCGGAACTGGGGAGATTGGCACCACATGTCAGGCACAGCACATCCCCGGGGTTGTAAGGGTGTCCATTGGGACAAGCCAACGTTGGCGTGGTCGGAACTTGTCCCAGTGCGGATACCGCAGAAGTTACTGTCTTGACGGGCTGGTCTACCAAATCCCAGCCGCAAAACGCGCCATTAAAATCGCCTTCACAAATCGCCTCGGAACTCGGACGCTCGGCCCCGCACTGCGGACACACTTTGAAGAAGCTCATTGCATCAGCTCACGGGAGTTGGGGCCTCGGTGGTGCGGCACCGATGTCCGTTAGTAGCAAGTAAATCCTGCAATCGACCAAGGTCGCCCGGACGGGGGATTCCCGCCATCCACGCCGAACCTTCGTCATCCATCATGAAGTCGAGACGGTCGTCTTCCTGCCGGCGTTGCCGGTGGTAAGAAGCGAATCGTTCCTCGCCTATCTTGGTGAGCGTGGTCAGCCTTTGATTGTCGCTGCCCCGTAACGCAAGTGTCTGTCCTGCGCTCGCGACAAACGGGTCCGACACGAGCGCATCGATCAAGCCGTCAAATTCAGTAAGTAGAGGTGAGAGCGCTTCCAATGGGCGTCCAGAGAAAACCAGCACGTCCACATTTCGCTTCGCCTTTAGCCCCGTCAGCAAGTGATGGAGTGCATATCGCTGCTCAAAAGGCTCGCCTCCAGAAATCGTGACGCCGTCACACGCAGCGATCCAGATGGAGAGGTCTGAAAGCAGCGAATCGACGTCGATATCCGGCGTACGCGCAGCCCAGGTGTCGGTTGAAATGCACCCCGCACATCTGATCGAGCAGCCCTGAAACCAAATACCGAGCCGGCGTCCCGGACCGAGCGCGTGTATCGGGTAGTGAATTCGGGATATGGCCGCCAGCATTACACTCACCGCTTTACCAAATTCAACGTGCCGATCTGCCCCGACGCGATGGATACAACCATGAACTTATCTCCTGCTGCCGCGTTCCCATCAAAAAGCGCGCGCGCCAAGGGATTTATGAGGTGCGCTTCCACCTTGTTTCGTATACCGCGGCCACCATTAGAAAGATCAGCCAAACAAGCTTGCTTAAGTGAATCGGTGGCTTCGATGCTCAGCGCAATTTCGATGCCGAGTTGGGACTGCAAGTCGCCCAGCAACCCTTTGCACATCCCTTCGAATATTTGCGACGCCACATCATCGCGAATGAAGTCGAAAACGATCACATTGTCACCAATGCGATTCAGGATTTCGGGTCTATTCAGCGTCGTCTTGAAGTACGACTCAATTTCAGACTTCACCTTTTTCTGGATCGACTCGTGATCGTCCGCCGCCGAAACGTTTACTACTCTCTGTCCACTCGGGTCTAAGCGATAGATGCCAAGATTGGAAGTGAAAATGATTAGGGTTTCGGAGAAGTAAACCCTGTCGCCACGGCCTGATGTGAGCACGCCGTCATCCAACACCTGAAGAAACTTGTCCAAGATTTTGGGGTGCGCCTTCTCGATTTCGTCAAACAATACGACCGAAAAGGGCTTCTCGCGCACGGCATTGGTCAATTCACCACCCACGTCATAACCCACATAACCGGGCGGCGCCCCGATGAGGCGCTGGTCTGCATGCTCAGCGCTGAATTCGGACATATCAAATCTGATGTATGCGCTCTCGTCACCAAACAGAAGGCTTGTGATTGTCTTCGCCAGTTCTGTTTTACCAACGCCCGTTGGTCCGGCTAGAAAAACCACACCCCGAGGCCTGCCGCCGCGACGTGTGCCGCCGAAACCGACCACCGCACGCTTTACGATGTCGAGAATGTGGGTGACGGCGTGCGCTTGCCCTTTTACTCGGCGCGTGACGAACTCCGTTGCGCCCAAAACCTTTTGCCGATCGATCTTGGCCCAGGGGTCTTCTGTAACGCCAACTTTGTAGCGACGCACCGCATCCGACATCTGGGAAAACGGCAGCCCCTCTGCACGTCCAAGCTGCACAATTGCCTGTACGTCGAGGAGGAGCAGACTTTCCGTTTCATCGACGAAAGTCTGGATCGCGGCCTGTTGGTCCACTGGCGTCGCCGCAGAAAAGCCGGCGAGCCCTTTGATCATCGAAGTGGCCAATCCGCGACGGGCTTGGTGATCAGGCTTGGCGATTGGAATGTGACGAGTGCGTGGATTTCCGATCAGCATCCAATCCGGAAGATCGCCTTCTTTATCAGTGATCCATATAACGCTATTGAAGAATGGCTTTGACGGCGTTCCGAACGGCCGTGCTCTCGCGTTGTGCGAGGCGATCAGTGCCCTCGTAAACGAGTTGTGTTCGGCCTGCGCCAAAACATCGTTTCGAACCACGAGGCGTGACGCGAAGTCTGCGACAAGCGCGATGGGCGCGCCGGACAATCCAACAATGCGCTCCAACGCGGTCGAGAACTCTTCTATGGCGACCGGCGTCCCTTCCGCGATTCCAAGCTCGGCCACCAAGGCCTGAATGGATTGTGCAGTATCAGTTGGCGACGGTACCACGCGAAATCCGTGGATTTGTTCATAGGACACAACGGCGCGATACCCAAACGAGCGAAGCTCCATCGCAAGGTGTTGTATCAGACCTTGGGGCGTGGCCGAGCCGTCCTCTCCACGCGTGATCTGCAAATCACGAACGTTACCTGAGAGTACGAACTGGCTCTTTAGGGGCAGGAACCGAATGAGGTCCCTCAGCCACCTTGGCTTTTCATTTGAATCGTTGGCGCTCACAGTTCCTCCCAACGCCGAAGCCACGTTAAGCGGCGACACCGCCCTCGGCAAAGACCCTTTCTTCGCCGACTTTTAATGGCATCCAGACTACAGAATAAATCCGTCCTTGTAACGGGTTACGTTCATTTTTAGGAGGCGCTACGGCTCCGGAAATAGGAACACGTTACACCCCGGGAGTGGGCTGCCCCGTGGTTCGTTAGCACTTCCGACCTAATAGCTTCAGTGCCCTAAAAAAAGAAGCACGCTACCGGCTTGCTGAAGAGTATCTACTCGATCCTCGCCTGGAGTTAGTTGAGATCGCACAATTGCTTGGTTATTTAGAACAAAGCTCTTTTAATTGCAGCTTCCAGCGCTGGGCCCAATGCACGTCAAGCGTATTTCGGAAATCGCTGACTCTTTGTTGAATCTTTTGCAGGCGGCGTATTGGCGATGATATTTGTTCATTGCACAAGACCGCTTTCGCCAATTAGCTGCTTAAGCCGCCATTCGATGTTCGTAGAAAGGGCGCTCTCTTTGATCGAGTAAGTTCATAGCACTCGCTAGGATTCCGTTTGAATCTAGCCATTGCTCAGTAGCCACTGCTGTCAGAGGAATAATGCACCGATCATGACCAGCGGCTGATACTTCTTGCGGCGGCTCATCAGTAATGGCGGCAAATGAGTCGAGAGCTTCATTTCCATCATCCCAATGCGACCACAGACAAGCCACCTGCATCAAGAAGGCTGGTCTAGGAATGAAGTGTAGGATGACGTTTTCCTCTTTCTCACCAGGTCTCAGATCTCGTCCCTCAACACGATGCTTGGAAACGTTTTCGTAAAAGCCTGTCATCAGTACGATGGCATGAGTATGTCCAAACTGGCCTTTCCAAAATCTTTCTAGGTTGTCTCTTCGGGCGTTGTAGAGGCCTGGATACTTCGTATCGTAAAAGGCTGGCTTTCCTTCAGGTCGGCAGTGATAGCGCATCGGACGGATAAGCCGCTCGCCTTTTTCAACGATCACAACCGGCGTATAAGACATCGGAAAAATGCGAGCGTCTGTTGGCTTAACATCCTGACGCTTTAATGTCCCAATCTTCTTCAAAAGAGATTCAACTTTTGAGCTCGAGATTCTTTGATCTTCGAGTGCCTTTTTAGTGGACCCAGATTCAAGCGCTTTCTCAGCCTTCACCAGTCGCGTTTTTTGCTTAAAAAGTTCTGCTTCTAAATTCTTCGACTGCTGAGCTTGATACGTTTTGATCAAGGCGTGAATACGCTCTTCGTCTTCAGATTCAGGGTAGTAAAAATTGGCTTCCATGGCCTTTGGAATTTTGATCCGGTCATCCGTTAGTCGCTTACGAAAAACATTCTCAAACGCTGCCAAGTCAGTCTTGGCCTTCATGGCGGCTCGGATGACTTTCAGTTCTTGCTCGACTTGGGCGGAATAGCACATGCTTTGATTATGAACTCAATAATACGTACCGTTGTACTGGCCCTATCGTTAACATTACCGTTTCAGTCAGCAAGTGCTGCCGACGTAGAAGCGGGCTTTAGCCCCGGTGATGCCGAATCACTTGTTCTAAGGGCCATTGGAGAAGCAAGCAAGACGATCCGCATGGCGGCTTACTCCTTCACCTCAAAGCCTATAGCAGTCGCTTTGGTGAAAGCTCACAACAGAGGAGTAGATGTGCAGGTCGTGCTCGACCGCTCACAAAAGAAGGAGCGGTATACCGGAGCCACGTTCTTGACTAACGAAGGGATCTTAGTCCGTATCAATAGCAACTACTCCATCATGCATAACAAGTTCCTTGTTATAGATGGCAAGACCGTACAGACAGGCAGCTTCAACTACACCCGATCCGCAGCAGAGAAGAATGCCGAGAACGTAGTGCTGATTAACGATGACATGAAGACGGCCAAGCAGTACGAGACTGAGTGGCAGAGACTGTGGAGTGAAAGTGAGTAAAAAGTGTTATGGATTCCACTGTCGTACATAAGCGCATTTTACCAGCGCATGTTCATAAATCGTTTTTGCGTGATGCATTGCCCTGGAAGCAGGAAAATCTTTTACAAGTGCAATGCACTTATCGAATTGCCCGAGTTCTCGGTACGCCTCCGCCTTCAACACTCTGTCTTCGACCACAGCATCATCGAATTCATTCACTAAGAAATTAAGGTTAGACCGCTCCAGATCACACAGTGGGGCGTCTACCTTCCGTATTCTTCGATAATCGTTGCCACCCCACCACGCAAACAGCCTTATATGGAGCATCCTATCTTCTGGTAGCTGGGCATTATTCAAGAAGGCCATATACCGCTCAAATGGTGGAATTAAGTATGGGAGAGGGTCATTGGGCCTGATGCTCCTACCGTGCCAATCTTCGATCTCATCGATCGTTTTTAGATCTTCTAACCAAACTGCCGATTCACAGGTTCTGCAAAGCACTATGCGTGGTTGGTATTTAGAAAAAGTTTCAGACTGAAACTCGAACATAATGGTGCTTCGAATTTCGGTCTTGCCGTCAGTCCAGCAGTTCAGATTGTATAAATTGCCGTCATCACCATATATCAAGGTCTGCTTGATAGGTGCTTTGCAATATTCGCATTCCCTGACCCGTACGGTATAAGGCTGCATCTAAGTGCAATCTCTAGCAGTGATCGTGACCTCGGCACCTAATACGCCATCATTTCCAAAATATCGATGTCGAAATTTCAGACCTTTATTGATCATATTTTTAGTATACGGATCCGTACAATGTTCTTGGATCAGATTGCTTTGAATACGACCCTGTAACCCTTCAGCAATTAATTGAGCGCCCGGCTTGTGCGGAAATGTATAGTTATGCGTTATCACTCCGTCTGAATAAGAGCTTTTCTCCTGGCGACCATTAGGAGCAATTTGAGCTGGCAAGTGTTGATTATATTTTTCTACGAAGTCGCGAGCGGCATGATCCACTTCAATCGATACAGTCATAGGAGCCTCGCCACTGATACCTGCAATACTTGTGCACGGCAGGCAAAGAAAATAAGTAATAGCAAATACAGATAGTTTTAATTTACGTCCACTTATAGTCCTTAGCATCAGCTTTCTTTCTTTGTTAGCGCAATCGCCACAATCGCGCCGATTATTGCCCCAGGTATAGTGCCCGCTATGGCACCGCCAAACCCTGCAACGCCAATGAAAGACCCTATAAAACCGCCAATCAGAACTGGCCACAAGTAACCGCTGAGTATGAGCGAAACAATAAAAACAACGCCGATGCCGATCAAGATTGCATGCATGGCGGTTCTACAGAAATGGCCACATCAAGCTGTAGAGGGTAAAAAGTATCGCGTAGGCTAACGGATTCTTTTCTTGGCTCATCCAAACAGGCTTGCTCGCTGGATCACCGTTAATACGGTTGATAGTCTTGCTTATGCCTATAACTATGTAGATGCCAACAAGTATTTCCATTTATTTGCTCTTAGACGCAATTCATCAAAGGACCATAAAAAACGCTGAGCAGCTAATGATTGAACCTAGGATCGTTATTGGTATGCCGATACCAACAGGGCATAAGGCTAATCCAATGACACCGACTAATAGGCCGAGCCTAAAAGTATTAGCTGCCTTACGTTCCTTCTCTTCTTTATCCATGGTTACCCCTCTATACGGCGCTTTGGCGCTCATTTTATAGATGACATATGTCCGTCGACTGTGAGTCTCATATCTTGGAATGTCCATGTCAATGGACCCCGCCAAGATCAAGACAAAGGCTGCTATCAGCAAAGCATTTGGCAATGCGCTGAAAGAAGCTCGCTTGAACAAAGGGTTATCGCAGGAACAACTCGCTCTACAGTCAGGAATTGACCGGACTTACGTTGGAATGTTGGAGCGCGGAACTAGACACCCGAGCCTGGCTTTTCTCTTTGCCATAAGCCCGACACTTGGTACCACTCCCGTCGAATTAACAGGACGGGTACAGAAATTCTTGAAAATGAAGTCATAGAAAATCTGCCGCACTTTTTTCTGACACGGTCTCCCCCGCCTCTCCTAAAAGCCACCCCCCACTTCGGATTTCGTTTTTTACAGCCAGAAATCTGAAGCTTAAAAACCGCCGCGGATAAAACTCGCGGCGTACAGCTCTCTCGGCTTGAGCAATTCCGCTCAATGACCGAGACCTCCCCATGCTGTTCCTTGAATCCGTCCTCGTACTACTCGTCACACTCGATGTGGCGTGTTCCATCTGGCCTGAGCTGCGGATGCTGCTTCGCATCCTGGCACTGCGATACGCGGGAGTACGGCCATGATCGAATACGGCCTGCTCATCTTCGGCGGTGTTGTGCTACTGCTCATCAAGCTGCCCACCCACTGGCTGCTGCGCCTCCTGGGCTACAGCCTGGCACTGGATCTCGCCGTATCCGGTATCACCCTCGTGATTCATTGGGGAACGTTCTCTGGTGTGATGGCAGCCACCATCGCTGGGCTGTGCACCAGTCTTGCAACCGGACTGTTCCGACGATGTGTCGGTTACATCCGCAACGGCCTGTACCACCCAGGCTTCTTCAACCTGATTCCACAAGCCCGCTAACGCGGGCTTTTTAATTTCTGGAGACATCCATGGATATCTACCAAACCGTGACAA
>JACXTT010004040.1_pt1 | contig 22044 bp, 17 predicted proteins | sample 9270951 | NCBI WGS metagenome assembly JACXTT01 (sample SAMN15532306, study PRJNA645909) | rock metagenome | isolation source: weathered quartz diorite | place: Puerto Rico | collected 2017-06-21
GTGTGAATCTTTGTGCAATTCGGTCGTGCAGTACCTGGCGATTCGCCGGGGCGATGGCCAGATTGGCGACAGTATAGGGCAATTGCGAGCGTCCCGAAGCGGCTGCTTCGGTACTTTGCGCAGATTGTCGCTGGCGGTGGGCGGTCATGCTCGATCCACTGACCCGATAGACTTCCAGTGCCCGGCTCAGGCGCTGGGGGTCATTGGGGTGGATTCGCGCCGCCGATTCCGGGTCGATGACCGCGAGTTGGTCGTGCAGGGCCTGCCAGCCGAGGCGTGCCGCCTCCGCTTCGATTTCGGCACGGATCTGCGGATCGGCCGCCGGCATGTCTGCCAGCCCCTCCAGCAACGCCTTGTAATAAAGCATGGTGCCGCCCACCAGCAGCGGAATCTTGCCGCGCGCGGTGATATCGGCCATCGCCGCCAGCGCATCGCTGCGGAACTCGGCGGCCGAATAGCTTTGTGCCGGGTCGAGAATATCGATCAGGCGGTGCGGAAACTCCGCCAGCAGCGCTTTCGAGGGCTTGGCCGTGCCGATATCCATGTCCCGGTAAACCAGCGCCGAATCGACACTGATCAGCTCGCACGGCAGCACCTTGGTCAATTCGATAGCCAGGTCGGTCTTGCCCGCCGCCGTGGGGCCCATCAGGAAGATCGCGGGCGGTAATGCCTTGGAGCCCTTCATCAGCGACCACGCAGGAACAGTTTGTCCAGATCATCCAGCCCGAGCTGGGTCCAGGTGGGCCGACCGTGGTTGCACTGGCCGCTGCGCTCGGTGTTTTCCATATCCCGCAACAAACCGTTCATCTCCGCCAGGGCCAGGCGTCGATTGGCGCGAATCGCGCCGTGACAGGCCATGGTCCCGAGCAATTCGTTCAAGTGCGCCTGGATGCGGTCGCTGGTGCCATATTCCATCAGGTCCGCCAGTACATCCTGGACCAGGCGATTGGCCTCGGCCTGCTTGAGCAAGGCCGGAATCTGCCGGATCGCCAGGGTTTCCGGGCCCAGGCGCTGCAATTCGAAGCCCAGGCGCTGGAACCAGCTCGCATGCTCTTCGGCGCAATCGGCTTCGCGCTGGCTGACCGCCAGGGATTCGGGCACCAGCAACGGCTGGCCGCTCAGGCCTTCGCTGGCCATGGCGATCTTCAGGCGTTCGTACATGATCCGCTCATGGGCGGCGTGCATGTCCACCAGCACCAGGCCCTGGGCGTTTTCGCTGAGGATGTAGATACCCTTGAGCTGCGCCAGGGCATAGCCCAGCGGCGGGACGTCGCCCTGGCTGTCGGGCAGGGTGGGCGATGCCACCGGGTCCGGCAACGGCGCGAAAAATTCGCGATAGACGCCCTGGGCCTCGGCGGCAGGCGGCATCGGGGTGGATTGCGGGCGGTACTGATATTGATAACCGGCCCCCGAACCCGAACCGGCGCTGGAAAACGCAGGCTGGGCCTGGGGCTGCTCCAGCACATTGGCCGCCAGGCGCATTTCGCCCTGCGGGCCGAACTCGCCGGCCTCGATCCCCGTCGGCCGGACCATGCCGGCGACCGCGGCGGGCGCGGCCAGTTGATCTTCCGGGCGGACATCGCCCAGGGCGCGATGCAGGGTGCCGTAGAGGAAATCGTGGACCATGCGCCCGTCACGGAACCGCACTTCGTGCTTGGTCGGGTGCACGTTGACGTCCACCACCGCCGGATCGACCTCGAAAAACAGCACGAAGGTCGGGTGCCGGCCGTTGAACAGCACGTCGCGATAGGCCTGGCGCACCGCATGGGCCACCAGTTTGTCGCGCACCGCGCGGCCGTTCACATAGAAATACTGCAAGTCCGCCTGGCTGCGGGAGAAGGTCGGCAGGCCCACCCAGCCCCAGAGGTGCAAGCCATTACGTTCCACTTCGATGGGCAGGGCCTGTTCAAGAAAACCCGCACCGCACACCGCCGCCACGCGCCGGGCACGGGCCGCATCGTCGTGGGCCTCGTGCAGGCTGAGAATGCTCTTGCCGTTATGGCGCAGATGAAAGGCCACATCGAAACGCGCCAGCGCCAGGCGCTTGATCACTTCCTGCAGGTGATCGAATTCGGTCTTCTCGGCCTTGAGGAACTTGCGTCGCGCCGGGGTATTGAAAAACAGGTCGCGCACTTCCACCGAGGTGCCCACCGGATGGGCCGCCGGCTGCACCCGGGCCTCCATGTCGCGGCCTTCGGTCTCCACCTGCCAGGCCTGGTCGGCATCGCGGGTGCGGGAGGTCAGGGTCAGGCGGGCCACGGAGCTGATGGAGGCCAGGGCCTCACCGCGAAAACCGAGGCTCATGACCCGTTCCAGGTCTTCCAGGTCGCGAATCTTGCTGGTGGCGTGACGCGCCAGCGCCAACGGCAGGTCGTCCGCGGAGATACCGCTGCCGTCGTCGCGCACCCGCAACAGCTTCACGCCGGCCTGCTCGACATCCACATCGATGCGTTTGGCGCCGGAGTCCAGACTGTTTTCCAACAGTTCCTTGATCACCGAAGCCGGGCGCTCGACCACCTCACCGGCGGCAATCTGGTTCGCCAGTCGCGGGCTGAGCAGCTCGATACGGGCGCTGCTGTTCAAGGCTTCGCTCATTGTTTGGCCGCCAATTCAGCGCCAGGAATGGTCAGGGTCTGCCCGACCTTCAGTTCGTCGCTGCTCAGGTTGTTGGCACTGCGCAAGGTCGCCGGCGAAACCTGGTAGCGCACGGCGAGCATGGCCAGGGTCTCGCCCGGCGCCACACGATGGTCGCGCGGCCCCTCGGCGATCTTGCCGGAGTCCCGCAGCCAGGCGATATAGGTGCCTGGTGGCGGGTTCTGCTGGAAGAACTGGCGGATACCGGCGCTGATGGACCGCGCCAGTGCCTGCTGGTGATTGGAGGAAGCCAGCTTGGACGCCTCGTTGGAGTTGGAGATAAACCCGGTCTCCACCAGGATCGACGGAATATCCGGCGATTTCAGCACCATGAACCCGGCCTGCTCCACGCGCTGCTTGTGCAGCGGCGTGACCCGGCCGATGTTACTCAGGACCTTCTGGCCGACATTGAGACTGGAGGTCAGCGAGGCGGTCATGGACAGGTCCAGCAACACGCCGGCGAGCATCTTGTCCTTGTCGTCGAGGCTGACGTTGCCGGCACCGCCGATCAGGTCGGAACGGTTCTCACTGTCCGCCAACCAACGGGCGGTCTCGGAGGTGGCGCCGCGATCGGACAGGGCGAACACCGAGGCACCGAAAGCCTGAGCCGAAGGCGCGGCATCCGCGTGAATCGAGACGAACAGGTCGGCGCCTTTCTTGCGGGCGATCTCGGTGCGCCCGCGCAGCGGAATAAAGTAGTCGCCGGTACGGGTCAGCTCGGCGCGGTAGCCCTTCATGCCACCGACCTGGCGTTGCAGTTCGCGGGCGATGGCCAGCACCACGTCTTTCTCGTGCTGGCCACGGGAACCGGAGGCACCCGGGTCTTCGCCGCCGTGGCCAGCGTCGATCACCACAATGATGTCACGCTTGCCCGCCGGCGCCGGCGGCAGCTTGATCGCCGGTTCCGGCGGCGTGACCGGGACCGCGGGCACGGTCGCCACGGCGGGCGTCGGTGCCGGTGCCGGTGTTGGCGCGGCATCGGCGGCGTTGTCGAACAGATCGACCACCAGGCGATTGCCATACTGCGCGTTCGGCGCCAGGACGAAACTTTTCGGGGTGACGGCCTTTTTCAGGTCGACCACCACCCGCAGGTCGGTCGGCGTGCGCTGGGCCGCCCGCACACTGGTGATCGGGGTGTTGGCAGTCGGCACGTTCATCGGCCCGCCCAGGGTCGCGCCGTTGATATCGATCACCAGCCGATCCGGAGAAGTCAGGGTGAACACGCTGTGCTGCACCGGGCCGGACAGATCGAATACCAGTCGCGTGTTGTCCGGGGCCCGCCACAGGCGGACACTCTTGACCTGTGTCGCCGCCAAGGCGTCAACGGCCAGTGCCGCCAGCAACAATCCCACGACAGCCACCAACGCGCGAATGCGCATACCAAACCCCATCATTTATTTGATTTCCAATGCCAGATCGGCACACCAGGAGTCGCCTCGCGCGCCCTGGGACAACAGATACAGCGAACGACCGCCATTATGCGGGCTAATGGTAATGGTCAGGTCGGGCTTTGGCAAAAAGCCCTCGCCACGCCGGGGCCACTCCACCAGGCACAGGGCCGCGCCGTCGAAATAATCGCGAATCCCCATGTATTCCAGCTCTTCCGGGTCGACCAAACGATACAGATCGAAATGGAAGGCACGGATATCACCAATTTCGTACGGTTCAACCAGCGTAAACGTCGGACTTTTCACCGCACCGGCATGACCGAGGCCGCGAATGATGCCCCGGGACAAGGTGGTCTTGCCCGCCCCGAGATCGCCCTCGAGGAAAATCACCCCGACGCCGCGGGTCGCCTCGGCAATTTTCCTGCCTAACGCAACCATGGCCTCTTCATCGGGCAGTTGAAGGGTTAGTTCAGACACGGTGATTGCTCCTCCAGCAACTGTCGAATGACCGGGATAAGATCGCTGGCCGCCAGTCCTCGGCCGATTTTTCCCAACTGCTCGCCGGCGCTGGCGTGCAGCCACACCGCCAGGCAGCTGGCTTCATAGGCCGGCAAACCCTGGGCACGCAGTGCGCCGAGCAAACCGGCCAGGACATCGCCAAGGCCCGCCGTGGCCATGGCCGGATGGCCACGTTCGCAGCGCGCCAGGCGCCCGTCCGGCGCGGCGATCAGGCTGCCCGCGCCCTTGAGCACGCAGATCGCCCGGTATTGCCCGGCCAGCCGGCGAGCGGCGGTGGGACGATCCGCCTGCACAGCCGCCGTGGTCATCCCCAGCAAGCGCGCCGCCTCGCCCGGGTGCGGGGTGATCACGCTGTCCACCGGCAGCGTGAAGCTACCCGCGGCCAGCAGGTTCAAGGCGTCGGCATCCCAGACCTGCGGCACGTCGGCATTCGCCGCCAGCGACAACAGGCTACGGCTCCAGGCGGACTGGCCGAGCCCCGGGCCGACCACCAGCACACTGGCCTGGGCCAACACGGTCATCAGTTGATTGGCCGACTCGATCCCCAGCGCCATCACCTCCGGCAGCCGAGCCAGGGCCGCCGCCACATGCTCCGGACGGGTCGCCAGGGACACCAGCCCTGCGCCATTGCGCAAGGCTGCTTCGGCGGCGAGCAGGATCGCGCCGCCAAAACCCCGGTCGCCGCCGATCAACAGCGCATGGCCGAACTGCCCCTTGTGGGCGTCCAGTTCTCGTGCGGGAAGGCTCGGCAGCGTGGCGAGGGTCAATGACTGAATATCGGAAAAAGGCGGTTTGGTCTGCGGCATGCGTCGTCGGGCTCTGATGTCTGGCAGAATTATACGCACCAAAGCCTAGGTTTCTCCTGTCTCATGCCTGTAAATAGCGTCGACCTTCCCGCCCTCGCCCAGTCCATCAAGGAATGGGGCCGTGAACTGGGCTTTCAGCAAGTCGGCATCGCCGGTCTTGAGCTGGGCGAGCATGAACAGCACCTGCAACGCTGGCTCGACGCCGGCTACCACGGCGACATGGACTATATGGGCGCCCATGGCAGCAAACGCTCGCACCCCGACGAGTTGGTGCCCGGCACGCTGCGGGTGGTGTCGTTGCGCATGGACTACCTGCCGGGCGATACGCAGATGGCCCAACGCCTGGGCCAACCGGAAAAAGCCTATGTCTCGCGCTACGCCCTGGGCCGCGACTATCACAAGCTGATCCGTAAACGCCTGCAACAGCTCGCCGAGCGTATCCAGCAGGTCATCGGACCCTTTGGCTACCGTGCCTTCGTCGACAGTGCGCCGGTACTGGAAAAAGCCATCGCCGAACAAGCCGGGCTCGGCTGGATCGGCAAGAACACCCTGGTCCTCAATCGCAAGGCCGGCAGCTACTTCTTTCTCGGCGAGCTGTTCGTCGACCTGCCGCTGCCGGTGGATGCCCCCCATGCCACGGAGCATTGCGGCCGCTGCACGGCGTGCATGGATATCTGCCCGACAGCGGCGTTCGTCGGGCCCTATGTGCTGGACGCGCGACGCTGTATTTCGTACCTGACCATCGAGCTGAAGACCGCGATTCCCGAGGATTTGCGCGCACTGATCGGCAACCGGGTGTTTGGCTGCGACGATTGCCAGATCGTCTGCCCGTGGAACCGTTTCGCCCGCCCTTCCGGAGAGAGCGACTTTACGCCCCGGCACAGCCTGGACAATGCCGGGCTGGCCGAGCTGTTCCTGTGGGACGAAGAGACCTTTCTGAAAAACACCGAGGGCTCGCCGCTACGCCGGGCCGGTTATGAACGCTGGCTACGTAACCTGGCCGTCGGGCTGGGTAATGCGCCTTCGACCATTCCGGTGCTTGAGGCACTCAACAGCCGCCGGGATTACCCCTCGGAGCTGGTTCAGGAACATGTGCAGTGGGCGCTGCGCCAACATGCCGAGCGCGCGGGGCGAATAGAGTGCGTCGAACATCCAGCGCCCTCGCCCTGACTTGAATAGACACTGCAAAGCCTGAGACCGATGAATGAACATCGATCTCACAACGACTAGGCTTCGTCGTTATAAACGAACTTCGGCATTTCCCAGTGAAAGCGAATGGCCAACAGGCGCAGCAGAAAACCACCGAACAGCGTGATCAAAATGGCCTGTTCGTGGGGCATCTGCCAATAGGTGCAACCGAGAAAGCACCAGGCGGCCGCAAAAGAGACACTGGCATAGAGTTCACGACGGAACACCAACGGAATATCGTTGCAGAAAATATCGCGCAGCACCCCGCCAAACACCCCGGTGATCACCCCACTGACCGACGCTACCATCATGCCCTGGCCCATTTCCAGGGCGGTCATGCTGCCGATCAGGGTAAAGGCCACCAGGCCCAGGGCATCGAGCACCAGGAACAGTGAGCGCAAGTGGCGCATCAATGGGGCGATGAATACGGTCACCAACGCGGCGACCGAAGTCAGCACCAGGTATTCCGGGTGCTTGACCCAGGTCAGCGGGTAATGCCCCAGCAACACGTCACGCACCGAACCGCCGCCGAGGGCGGTGACACAGGCGATCAGCACCACCCCGAACCAGTCCATGCCGCGTCGTCCGGCCGACAATGCGCCGGTCATGGCTTCAGCGGTAATGGCGACGAGGTAGAGCATCAGCAACATGATGGCGATCCGGGCAGGAGAAGGCGCGCAGTCTACTGACTTGCGCTGCGCCCCAAAAGAGCACAGCGCGGGAATCACCGGTGGCAATCAGAACTTGATGAAATGCTTGCGGTAGTGCTGCAACTCGGCGATCGATTCGCGAATATCGTCCAGCGCCAGGTGCGTGCTGCCCTTCTGGAAGCTGTCACGCACTTCCGGGGCCCAGCGGGCGGCCAACTCTTTCAAGGTGGAGACGTCCAGGTTGCGGTAGTGGAAATAGTTTTCCAGCGCCTTCATATGGCGGGCAAGAAAGCGCCGATCCTGGCAGATGCTGTTGCCACAGATCGGCGACTTGCCCTTGGGCACCCACTGCTCCAGGAAGGCGATGGTCTGCGCCTCGGCCTCGGCCATGTCGATGCGGCTCTCGCGCACGCGCTGGGTCAGCCCCGAACCGCCATGCTGGCGGGTGTTCCACTCATCCATGCCGGCGAGGATCTCATCGCTGTGATGGATCGCGATCACCGGACCTTCAGCCAGGGTGTTGAGGTTGCTGTCGGTGACGATAGTCGCCATTTCGATGATGACGTCGGTGTCCGGGTTAAGCCCGGTCATCTCCAAGTCGATCCAGATCAGGTTCTGTGGGTTTTGCATGGGTTGGCTCCTCGGCGTAGCCGCACAGTTTAGCGCAGGCCGCGCTTGCCGGGCGTGCTAAACTCGCGACCGCTTGACCCTTACCGCCGATTCAACGACACGGAACACCCATGGCCAAACGCCAGCTCAACCGCCGCCAGAACTGGCGCATCGAAAAGATCCAGGGCGAACGCGCCGCACGCGCCGCCAAACGCGAATCCCAGGTCGTGGAAGCGCTGGAAGGCGGCGACCTGGGCCCCGAGCAGACGGGCCTGGTGATCGCGCACTTCGGCGTGCAGGTCGAAGTCGAGGCGCTGGAGGGCGAGCTCAAGGGCCAGGTGTTCCGCTGCCACCTGCGGGCCAACCTGCCAGCGCTGGTGACCGGCGACCAGGTGGTCTGGCGTGCCGGCAACCAGGGCATCGGCGTGATCGTCGCGCAACTGCCGCGCACCACCGAACTGAAGCGCCCGGACAGCCGCGGTCAGCTCAAGCCGGTGGCCGCCAACGTCGACATGATCGTGATCGTCTTCGCGCCACTGCCCGAGCCCCATGCCAACCTGATCGACCGCTACCTGGTAGCCGCCGAGCACGCCGGCATCCGACCGTTGCTGCTGCTGAACAAGTTCGACCTGATCGATGAGCACAACGCTCCGGCCCTGAATGCGTTGCTGGCGGTCTATCGGCAGTTGGGTTATCCGTTACTGGAAGTGTCGGCCCATCACGGCAACGGCATGGAGCAGTTGCAGCAACAGTTGGACGGGCGCATCAGCGTGTTTGTCGGCCAGTCCGGGGTTGGCAAGTCCTCGCTGGTCAACAGCCTGCTGCCCGAGGTGGAAACCCGCGTCGGCCCGCTCTCCGAACTGTCCGGCCAGGGCACCCACACCACCACCACTGCGCGGCTGTTCCACTTCCCCGGCGGCGGTGAGCTGATCGACTCCCCGGGGATTCGCGAATTCGGCCTGGGTCATGTGAGCCGCGCCGATGTCGAAGCCGGCTTCATAGAGTTCAACGACCTGCTCGGCACCTGCCGCTTCCGCGACTGCAAACACGACCGCGAACCCGGTTGCGCCTTGCTCAAGGCCCTGGAAGACGGGCGCGTGCAGCAGCAGCGGATGAACAGCTACCGCTCGATCATCGCCAGCTTGCCGCAAGACAGTTACTGAGGCTGGGACTGCTGTAGGAGCGAGCTTGCTCGCTCCTACAGACTATCTATGGAGCGGTCTTGGGCTTGCCCGGCTCATCCATCTTCAACACACCATCCTCGAAGATGTTCAAGCGTTGCCGCAGCTCATGGGCTGGCAGCGGCTGCTTGTCGGCCGGTAGCGCGTTCGGGTCAGCCGGCGCCGCGCCCGGGGCAGCTTGTCCCTGGGGCGATGCCGGATTGGCCTCATCCTGGCCCTGTTCACCCTCAATGGCCTTCTGCGCCTTCTTGGTCAGCACCACGATATCGATGCGCCGGTTGACCGGATTGAACGGATGGGCCTTGTCGAACAGCGACGACGAGGCGTAACCCACCACCCGCGCCACTTGCTTGTCCGGATAACTGCCGGCCACCAGGGCCCGACGGGCAGCGTTGGCGCGGTTGGCCGACAACTCCCAGTTACCGAAGTCGCCCGTGCCGACATACGGCTTGGCATCCGTGTGACCGCTGATACTGATCTTGTTCGGCACCGCCTTGATGGTGTCGGCCATGGCCAGCAGGATATCTTCGAAGTAAGGCTTCAGACGTGCACTGCCGGAGTCGAACATCGGCCGGTTTTCCGCGTCCGTGATCTGGATGCGCAAGCCATCCGGGGTGATCTCGAACTGGATCTGGTCCTTGAACTTCTGCAGTTCCGGGCTCTCGTCGACCTTTTTCTGCAACTCCTGCAGCAACAACTCCAGGCGCTCTTTCTCCACCTGCTCGGCCATGCTCTCGACCTGATCGGTGTCGACCGTGACCTTGTCCGGCTGCGGCTGGGACTTGACCTCCGGGTTGAGGGTCTTGTCCGGTGCCAGCACCGGCGAACCACCCAGGTCGATGATGTAGGGCGTACCGCTCTCGGAGAAGCCGATCGGGTCCTTGAAATAGCCGGCGATGGCGATCTTCTGTTCCGGGGTTGCGGTGGACAGCAGCCACAGCACCAGGAAGAACGCCATCATCGCCGTCGCAAAGTCGGCAAAGGCGATTTTCCAGGCGCCGCCGTGATGCCCGCCGGCAAAGCGCTTGACGCGCTTGATAATGATCGGCTGATTGTTTTCCATGACTCAGCGACCGCGAACCGCTTGTTCCAGCTCGGCGAAGCTGGGACGGTGCTTCGGATACAGGACCTTGCGCCCGAACTCCACCGCCAGCGAAGGCGGCATGCCGGAGGCTGAGGCCACCAGGGAAGCCTTGATCGCCTCGTAGGTGTTCAGTTCTTCCTTGGCATCGTGGGTCAGGGAGGTCGCCAGCGGGCCGAAGAAACCGTAGGCCGCGAGAATACCGAAGAAGGTCCCCACCAGCGCCGCACCTACGTGCAGGCCGATGGACTTCTGGTCGCCCTCGCCCAGGGAGGCCATGGTCACCACGATCCCCAGTACCGCCGCGACGATACCGAAGCCGGGCATGGCATCGGCGACGCCGGTCACGGCATGGGCCGGATGCTCCAGCTCTTCCTTCATGGAGAACAGCTCCATGTCGAACAGCCCTTCCAGCTCATGGGGCGCCATGTTGCCGGACGACATGATGCGCAGGTAGTCGCAGATATAGGCGGTCATGCGCTCGTCCTTGAGCACGGCCGGATACTTGGCAAAGATCGGGCTGGCGGCGGCGTCTTCGATATCGCCCTCGATCGCCATCATGCCTTCGCGACGGCTCTTGTTGAGGATCTCGTAGATCAGCCCCAGTACCTCGAGGTAAAAGGTGTGGCTGAAGCGCGAACTGAACATGCCCAGGGACTTCTTGACCACGTGCATGGTCATGTAGCCCGGGTTGGCCTGCAGGAATGCGCCGAACGCCGCACCGCCGATGATCATCACCTCGAAGGGCTGGATCAGGGCGGCAATCTTGCCGTGGGAAAGCACGTATCCACCGAGCACGCTCGCGAATACGACAATGATGCCGATAATTTTAGCCATAGGTAGAGAGTACTTACTGAGTCGGGTTCAAGGTCATATTCGGAAGTTAATCAATCTCTTCTTCTACTTATCGGCAAAACTGCGCCAGACTATAGCCAGTTCAGGCGAAAAGCCAGAAAACCGGCCACGCAAAGCCTCGCCAGGCCGATTGCGCAGCGCCTGCCCAGCCCTTTGCGGGTCTGTTAACAGTGATGATGATCGCGTCCGAATATGGCTAACGAAACGACTGTCCCCACGCAAAAACCGAACACGCTGCAGGGCTGGGTCAAGCTGCTGCAAGCCGTGCGTTTGCCCGTCCCCCAGGACAGTCACGACCGTGTCTGCCGCGTCATCCGCGACAACCGCAGCTCACTGCGCGACATCGCCGAGTTCATGCAGGACAGCCCGGCCCTGGCGCTGAGCGTCATCTGCGAAGCCAACCAGCATACCCACGGCAGCATGACCGAGCCGGCGGAAAACCTGGAGGTGGCGATCAATCGCCTGGGCTTGAAGCGCACCGAGGAACTGCTCGCGCGCCTGCCGGCCCGGGCAGCGGAGGAGATTCCGGCAACCTTGCGCCAACTCCAACTGATCAGCCAGCACGCCAGCCAGCAGGCCAACGGCCTGTTCGCCGCCCGCCTGGCGCGCCTCTGGCAGGACATCCATTGGGGCAGCCTGTTGTTTCTCTCGCCCCTGTGGCCGCTGGCCCTGACGCACCCGAACCTGCTCGAAGCCTGGGAACTGCGAGTGATCCACAAGAATGAGCCGGCAGCCGCGGTCGAGCAGGAACTGTTCGGCATACGCCTGCTGGACCTGTGCCAGGCACTGGCCGATATCTGGCGCCTGCCGAACTGGGTCACCCAGGGCTATCAACTGGTGCAAAACGAATTGCGCACGCTGGCCCGCGTGCTGCACATCGCCCGGGACAGCGAGCACCGCCTGCACCAGCAACAGCAGCTCGACGCCGATCCGGAGCTGCGCCGCTGGTTCAACCAGCCCGCCAATACAGTGCTACTGGCCAACGGCCTGGCCCTCTCGGCGCAACAGGCCTGGGACAGTCCGCACCACCTGCGCTGGCAATACCTGACCAGCCTGTACCTGCAGCAATCCATGGACGAGCTGCAGCAGCAACTGCACCAGCAGGCGGCGCAGAGTGCCAACCAGCACAGCATGGCGGATCTCTGGCACCCGGCCGAAGCGCTGGTCTGGCGCGGCAGCATGCGACGCGTCCACAGCGACCTGCTACCGGCGGCCGATCCTTCGCCCGCAGCCCTGGCGATCTGGCGTAAACATTGCGCCGAACTGCTGGCCGAACCCAGCCGGTTCACCAACGCCATGCACCTGACCGGCGTCGCCCGCGATGCGTTGAGCAGCTGCGGCCTGCGCCGGGTCATGATCCTGATGGCCGACCGTACCCAGAGCACCCTGCGGGTGCACCAGATCGCCGGGTTGGCGAAAGAGTCGGCCAGCCTGGTGCTGAAAGTCAGCCCGAGCCCGGTCCTGCAACGGCTGCTGAACCAGCCGGCGCAGATTCGCCTGACCCCGGCCAACAACGCCCAGTTCTCGGCCCTGCTGCCCGCCAACCTGCGGGCCCAGTTCCCCGGTACTCACCTGCTGCTGCGCTCCCTGAGCTGCAACGGCCGGGTGATCATGCTGGTGCTGGCCGACCAGGGTGGCGGCCCGTTCTCGGAAATGACCGTGCAGGCCTTCGGCAAAACCGCACAGTGCATCGAGAAGGCGCTACACGCCTTTACCAACCGCGGTGCATGACGCTGCGCTACAATCCTCCCTTTTGCGCCCAGGAGACCTCACATGCCTGACTTCTCTGGCTTGCCGTTGGTGATCGAGCCCAGCGACCTGCTGCCCCGTCTCGACGCCCCCGAACTGATCCTGGTGGACCTGACCAGCAGCGCCCGCTACGCCAGCGGGCATATTCCCGGCGCCCGCTTCGTCGATCCCAAGCGCACCCAACTGGGCCTGCCGCCGGCACCCGGGCTGATGCCGCCGCAGGACCTGCTCGAGGCGCTGTTCGGCGAACTGGGCCACAACCCGAACGCGGTCTACGTGGTCTACGACGACGAAGGCGGCGGCTGGGCCGGACGCTTCATCTGGCTGCTCGACGTCATCGGTCACGGCCGCTACCACTATCTGGATGGTGGCCTGCACGCCTGGCTGGGCGAAAACCTGCCAGTCGCCACCGATACCCCCGCCGCCGTCGGCGGCCCCGTTGCCCTGACCCTGCACGACGAGCCCACCGCGACCCGCGTCTACCTGCAAAGCCGCCTCGGTGCCGCCGACCTGGCCATCTGGGACGCCCGCGGCCCGCTGGAGTACAGCGGCGAGAAAGTCCTGGCCGCCAAGGGCGGACACATCCCCGGCGCGGTGAATTTCGAGTGGACCGCCGGCATGGACAAGGAGCGCCAACTGCGCATCCGCCGCGACATGCCGCAAATCCTTGCCGACCTGGGCATCACCCCGGACAAGGAAGTGATCACCCACTGCCAGACCCATCATCGTTCTGGCTTTACCTACCTGGTCGCCAAGGCGCTCGGTTACCCGCGCGTCAAAGGTTATGCCGGCTCGTGGGGCGAATGGGGCAACCACCCCGACACCCCCGTAGAGATTTGAGATTTCCAAGGATCCTTGATGAAAAAGCGTTTGTTCATCCTCAGCCAGTACCTGCTGCCCCATCACCTGCTGTCGCGCCTGGCCGGCTGCATTGCCGAATGCCGCGTGCGCTGGTTCAAGAACGCCTTTACCGCCTGGTTCGCCAAGCGCTACCAGGTGGACATGTCCCAGGCGCTGGTCGAGGACCTGACCGCCTACGAACATTTCAATGCCTTCTTCACCCGCGCCTTGAAAGAAGGCGCCCGTCCACTGGATGAAACCCCGGGAGCGATTCTCAGCCCGGCGGACGGCGCGGTCAGCCAGCTCGGTCCGATCGAACATGGCCGGGTTTTCCAGGCCAAGGGCCACAGTTTCAGCGTGCTGGAACTGCTCGGCGGCGACGCGGCCGCTGCCGCTCCCTTCATGGGCGGCGACTTCGCCACCATCTACCTGTCGCCCAAGGACTACCACCGGGTCCACATGCCCCTGGCCGGTACCCTGCAGGAAATGGTCTACGTGCCAGGTCGCATTTTCTCGGTCAACCAGACCACCGCTGAAAACGTACCGGAGCTGTTCGCCCGCAACGAACGCGTTGTCTGCCTGTTCGATACCGAGCGCGGGCCGATGGCCGTGGTCCTGGTAGGCGCAATGATCGTGGCCTCGATCGAAACCGTCTGGGCCGGACTGGTCACCCCGCCCAAGCGCGAACTGAAAACCGTGCGCTACGACGAGGCCGCCCGCCAGCCCATCCATCTGGAAAAAGGTGCGGAACTGGGCCGCTTCAAACTAGGCTCCACCGCCATCGTGCTGTTCGGACCACAGCAGGTACAATGGGCCGAAGGGTTGGTTGCCGGCTCCCCCGTGCGCATGGGACAGGGCTTGGCCTCCCCTGCCTGATATGCACTAGGCTTGAAAGGCTCGCGGGCAATTTTCGCGAGCCCGCAAGGCCTGGGCAGGGGCAACGGGTCGCGGCCGGATTCGGCTGGCAAGGTTGCAGCGCTCCCGCAATCCTGCCGGTGGTATGAAATATGCTGCCATCTTTTTTGTCATCCTGGCCTGTCGCTGGCCCAGGCTGTTTAGCTGCAGGAGTTGGACTGCTACATGAGTAATCCGAGCCCCCACCTGTTGTTGCGCGCACCGACGCCCACGCAGTTGAGCTTGTCTTTCTGCGATGCGACGCCGCGCGACCTCAAGCGCTGGATCGCCGGCCTGCCGAAAGCCAACCTCGGGGAAACCGCTCGCCTGCTGTATCAGGGCCTGGGCGAACTCAACCTGTTGCTGACCCCCAGCGAAAACCGCCTGCAATTGCTGGAGCTGCTGCGTCCCGAGGTGTACTACGTCTGCAGGCACCTGGAGCGGCACTTCCTCAACCAATCCATCGTCCTCGACGAACGTCCGAGAAAAGTCGCCAACCTCTGCCAGGCCCTGCAAAACCACTTGGCCATCGGCTACAAACAGATTGCCATGCGCGTGGTCTCACGGGGCGGTAAAGAGCGCACTCCCCTGCTGAACACCGCCATCCAACGGGCCCTTCACTGCCTCAACGGCCCCCTGGTGCGCGCCAGCCAACTCTACTGCCCAGTACCGGAGAGCCTCTGGTTCGAGGTGCACCAGCTCTATCAACTGGCCCGCGCCCATCAGATACACAACAACCCGGTGTTCGACGAACAGACCAGCCAGGCGCTGCCCCTGAGCATCGAGCAAACCTACATCGTCGCGCTGCTGCTGGGTTGCGCGCGCAGCAACCAGATGCGCCAGAACAACATTGCCCGGCTGACCGAGGTCCTCGAACCCTGGAGCGCGCTGGTCAAGCTGCAAGGCGCCGAGCAGGCTTCGAGCCTGTTTGCCATTGCCCCCGGTAGCGACGCCCCACCGCGCTACACGTCCTTGTTCGCCACGGAGCAACTGCCGAACCTGATCGGGATCGACACCCAGCCCCTGGTCGAGGCCATCAAGGAGTACCTCGATCTGCCCGCCGACCTGCGCGGCCAGTCACGGCTGCAGGTGCCCAGCGGCTTGAGCCTCGACGTGCTGCAGCACCTGAGCGCCGCCTGGGGCGAAGCCGCCGAGCGCACCTTCCAGCGCACGCCGGGCCAGGGCAACCTGACCCTGTGCGTCGGCATGAGCGCATTGCACTTCTACCTGGGGGGCCAGCGCTCCTTCAGCGATATCCTCAAGATCCCGGCAGCCAGCAAGATCGCGCAATTCGCGGCGCAATTATCCAACAGCGCCGAAAAGGATGCCTGGAACCACGCCTTCGACGCCCAGCGCAACGGCGGCGCCGACACGCTGCTGCCCTACGAGGAAATCCAGTATCACGTCAGCGATGCCGACAGCAGCCAGGCCGCCTTCAACAGCGCCGAAGACTTCCCGACCCATGGCCTGCTGATCATCAACCACAGCCCCGGCGGTTACTGCCTGGCCTGGCCCAAGGAGGTGCCCGCCCAGTTGCAGGCCGGCGAAATGGTCGGGGTCCAGGATCCGTCAAGCCAGGGCTGGAGCGTGGCCGTAGTGCGCTGGATCCGCCAGGTGCGCAGCGGCGGCACGCAGATGGGCATCGAGCTGATCGCCCCGCATGCCCAGCCTTGTGGCCTGCAGTTGTTGCGCGGTAGCGAAGGCAACAGCCAATACCTGCGGGCACTGCTGCTGCCGGAGATCAGCGCCATCGGCGTACCCGCCACGCTGCTGGCGCCACGCCTGCCATTCCAGGAAGGGCACAAGGTGGTCATCAGCAGCAACGGTGAAGAGCGCCGCGCCGGGCTGAGCAAGCGCCTGGCCAGCACCGGCAGCTTCAACCAGTTCGAATACCGCTTGCTCGAACAACCGGTGACGCCAAAGACCGATCCGAGCGCCGGCGGTCTTGGCGTTGCCGAGGACGATTTCGGCTCGCTGTGGAAGATCCTGTAAGCCGGACACCCATCTGGGCACGCCCCTATAGGAGCAGCCGGTCGACGCTCGATTGCTCGCGATGGTGCCTCAGGCGCCGCGGGGTATCAGGCACCCCGCGTTATCGTTGACGTCCATCGCGAGCAAGCTCGCTCCTACAGTCGATCACGCACGCCCAGCAGATACAGCACCCCATCCAGCCCCAGGGTCGAAATTGCCTGTTTGGCTGACTGCCTGACCAACGGCTTGGCCCGGAACGCCACGCCCAGTCCGGCAATCGCCAGCATCGGCAAGTCATTGGCGCCGTCGCCCACCGCGATGGTCTGCTCCAGGCTCAGGCCTTCCTTCTGGGTCAACTCACGCAGCAGGTCGGCCTTGCGCTGGGCATCGACAATCGGCTCGATGGCCACGCCCGTGCATTTGCCATCCACCACTTCCAGTTCGTTGGCGAAGACATAATCGATGCCCAACTTCGCCTGCAACTGCTTGGCGAAATAGGTGAAGCCGCCCGACAGGATCGCCGTCTTGTAGCCCAGGCGCTTCAACTCGGCGAACAGCACTTCGGCGCCCTCGGTCAGGCGCAGCGAGGCGCCGATGGCGTCCAGCACATTCACATCCAGGCCCTTGAGCAACGCCAGGCGCTCCTTGAAGCTGGAACGGAAATCCAGCTCACCGGCCATGGCCCGCTCGGTAATGGCCGAGACCAGATCGCCGATGCCGGCGGCCTTGGCCAGTTCGTCGATGACTTCGGCCTCGATCAGGGTCGAGTCCATGTCGAACACCGCCAGGCGACGGTGGCGACGAAACAGCGAGTCTTCCTGGATGGCAATGTCGGCGTTCAGCTCCTGGGCCGCGCTGAGGAATTCCCGGCGCAAGACCTGCGGATCGGCCAGTTCACCGCGCACGGAGAGCTCGAAGCAACTCTTGCTGAAGGTGGACGCCGCGTCCGACGCCGCGTGTGCCGACAGACGGTCGATCTGCACCACCTCCAGACCGTGCCGCGCGATGATCGACGTCACCCGCTGCAGCTGCTCGGCCGTGACCTGGCGACTCATCAGGGTCACGACATGACGCTTCTGGCTCGAGCCCGCCATCCAGTCCTGGTACTCGACCTCGGAAACCTGGGTGAAGCGCACCTGCTGCTCCCGTCCCGGGGTGCTGGCCTCAATGTCCTTGAGCGACGACGAAGACTGCGCGGCATTCGCAAATTCGACCAGGATGCCGAATGCCAGGCTGTCGTGGATAACCGCCTGGCGGATATCGAGAATGTTCACAGCACCTTGTGCCAGCACGCCAGTAATGGCTGCGGTCAGACCCGGACGGTCCTCTCCGGTGATGCTGATCAGGACGATTTCGCGCAAAGCGCACCCCCGCTCGTTAAAAAAAACGCATTCTACCCACTTTCACTGACCATCGGGCACAGCCAGCGCTTTGCCGGTCTAGGGCCTCTCGTTATACTGCGCGTCAACTTCACGGACAAAAGAGCCGCGCTCAGTGAACCGGCCCACGCCAGTCAAAACCGATAACTTCTTCCTGCTGATCTTCCGGGCATTGCGTCACCGCCGTGTACCGCTCGCATTGCGCATCGCCAGCCACAACGTGATTCTCGTCGCGCTGGCGCTGGTGATCTACGCCTGCGTGATGGGATTGCAATTCAAGGAAGCCATGCACCAGCAGGCCGATGCCCTTGGCCAGAGCCTGACCACCCAGACGGCCACCTCCGCCACGGAACTGCTGGTGTCCAACGACATCCTCAGTCTCAACGTGCTGCTGAACAACCTGACGAAGAACCCACTGGTGGCCCACGCGGCGATCTACAGCGTGGATAACCGCATCCTCGCCGAAGCCGGCCAGCGCCCGAAAAACGGCCTGCTGGGTGAGGCCGAGGGCCTCTACCAGACCAAGATCACCTTCCAGGACGTGACCGCGGGGCACCTGCGCATCAGCCTGGACATGGCGCAATTCCAGCAGCCGATGACCATCAGCCTGCAAAGCATGGGTATCCTCAGCGCAATCCTGCTGGCCTTGGCGCTGGCCCTGAGCCTGCGCCTGGGACGGCACATCTCCACGCCGCTGCTGCAACTGCGGGTCTGGCTGCGGGACATGGACGAACATACCCCGGCAACCCAGCGCCAGGATGAAATCGGCGACCTGGCGCGCCAACTGCATTCGCGCTTCGCCCCGGTCAAGCCGGAACCCGAGCCGGAACCTGAAATCGAGTACGACGAAAACGACTACGCCGAGGAAGAGGACGCCGAGCCGGCCTTCGAGGTGCGCAACCTGCGCGACCCGAGTTTCGACGAGACGGCAGCGGTCCCGGCGCCCAAGCCGGCGCCTCGGCATATCGTCAGTAGCGAAGAAGATGAACAGGACGGCGAAGACCCTTTCGCCGACCTGCGCGAAAGCCCGCGAACCGCGAGCGGCGCGATAGCGAAGCCGCAATCGGTCGCGCCGCGCCAGCCTCGGCACAGCGCGGTGCTGGCGGTGCAACTGGGCGCCCAGGAGCAATTGCGGCGCCTGCCGCGCGCGCGCCTGACGGAACTGCTGGACCGTTACCGCGACTGCCTGGACCAGGCCGCCTCGCTGTATGAGAGCGAACTGCATACCCTGAACGACGGCAGCACCCTGATGCTCTTCCACACCGAAGACAGTGGTGATGACTACCTGACCAACGCCATCTGCTGTGGCGAGCTGCTCCGGGCCCTGGGCCACCAGTTGCAGATCGAGGTGGCCGATAGCGGCATCACCCTGCAATTGCAGCTGGGTCTGACGTTGGGGGACGAGTTGTTCGGCCTGAGCCAGATCGACCTGCTCCTCACCGAAACCGCCCAGGACGCCCTGGCGCTGTCGCAGCACAGCCGTAACCTGCTGCTGGTGGAGCGGCGGATCAGTGATGACCTGCTGATTCGCCAGCGCGCGCGCATTCGGCCGATTGCCAGCCCCGAGGGTGCTTGCTGCGTGGAACGCTTGATGGAACCGTATCCGTCGATGCTGGAGCGACAGCTGGCGAGGATGCACGAGACCCGGGCCAAGGGCTGATAGCGCCCTTTCAGCCCCAATGGTGCCCCCTGTGGGAGCCGGCTTGCTGACGATGGCGTCTGCTGGATCGCGGCAAAACTCAAGGCCCTCATCGCTGCGATGCGGCGTCCCGACAAGCCAGCTCCTACAAGGGCCTGGCATGACGATAGCCCGGCGTGGACGGCCCAACAAAAAGCCCGCATTCGATGCGGGCTTTTTGTTGGCTGGGCACTGGCCTCAGAAGCGAAACACTTCCATATCCGTGCGGATCGGCGAGGCCATCGGGATCTTCGGCTTCTCGGGGCTGGCCTGTTTGACCGGCGCCGGGGCCGGGGCCTTGCGGTTTTCAACCAGCGGCGCCTGATTGGCCAGCGGCTTGAGCGCCACGCTCATTTGCTCGGCCAGACGCTGCAACAACTCACCCTGGGCCTGGACCTGCGCCGCCGACGTCCCGGTGTGCTGCTGCTCCAGGTGAACGATGCGGTTATCGCGCACCTGTCCACGACGGTCGAGCAAACGCCACTGGGCATCGAGGATCGCCGGTTGCCGGGCACCGGAGTCCAGTCGGGTAATCGACAACAGCACCTGCACATCCGGGGTGCTTCCGGCAATCGCCGGCGCCAGTACCACGCGCTGGCTGTCCAGGCGCCAGGCCAACTGACGCACCAGCAGCTGATTGATATCGGAAGCCAGGCTGCCCGCCCAGCGACCGTCGACCGACGCCGTCAGGCTGCCATCGGGCTGACGCTGCAGCAGGCTTTCGCGTTGCAGGTAATCGGCCAGGGAGATCGGCCCGAGCACCACCGACATCCCCGCGCTTTGCTGAGGCTGGCCCGGCGTGCCACTGTCCAACTGATACAGGGAAACCGGCTGGTGCACGCTGCATCCCGCCAGGCCCAGCAGGCCGGTCAGCAGCGCAATAAAAGGAAGGCGCAGAACAGTCATCATCCCATCCAGGTGGCCGCCCTATAGGGCCCTGCCACAGTTTAATCCAAAAAATCGTTTGGGCACGCCGCCGCGCGGCTGCCGCAAGAGGCGCATATCATCCGTGAATATGCGCCGTGACTCCAGTGCGCGCTAGCGATCTTCCTGCTAAAACGCTGAACGAACAGCTAAACCGCTTTAACTGAGACCTTCTACCAACAAGGCATCGACCCGCTGGAAGCCCCGCGGCAGCTTGTTGCCACGCCGGCCACGCTCACCCTTGTAGTGCTCCAGATCGTCGGCCTTGAGCGACAAGGTGCGCTTGCCCGCTTGCAGCACCAGGGTCGCGCCTTCCGGAATCACCGCCAGGTCAGTGACGTATTCCTCGCGGCTGGCCACCCGCTCACCGGGAATCCCGATGATCTTGTTGCCCTTGCCTTTGCCCAGTTGCGGCAGGTCGCTGATCTTGAAGATCAGCAGCCGGCCTTCGGTGGTCACCGCTGCCAGCCAGTTCAGCTCACGGTCGGCCACCGGCCTGGGCGGCATCACCTTGGAACCGTTAGGCAGGCTCAACAACGTCTTGCCGGCCTTGTTCTTGGCCTGCAGGTCTTCACCCTTGACCACGAAACCATAACCCGCGTCGGAAGCGATGACATACAGGGCTTCGTCTTCGGGCAGCAGCACGCATTCGAAGTTTGCCCCCGGCGGCGGGGTCAGGCGACCGGTCAGCGGCTCGCCCTGGCCACGGGCCGAAGGCAAGGTATGCGCCGCCACCGAGTAGCTGCGCCCGGTGGAGTCGATAAACACGGCGAATTGATTGGAGCGTCCCGGCGCCGAGGTCTTGAAGCCATCACCGGCCTTGTAGGAGAGGCCCGTGGCATCAATATCATGGCCCTTCGCACAACGAACCCAACCTTTTTCCGACAGAACGACCGTTACCGGTTCGGTCGGCATCAGCTCGTTTTCCGACAAAGCCTTGGCTTCGGCGCGGGAAACAATCGGCGAACGACGGTCATCGCCATAGGTTTGTGCATCGGCCAGCAGCTCAGTGCGTACCAGCTTCTTCAGCTTGGTTTCGCTGGCCAGCAGTGCCTGCAGCTTGGCCTGCTCCTTGAGCAGCTCATCCTGCTCGGCGCGCAACTTCATCTCTTCCAGGCGCGCCAACTGCCGCAGGCGGGTGTCGAGGATGTAGTCGGCCTGGATCTCGCTGAGGGCGAAACGCTCGATCAGCTTGGCCCGCGGGTGCTCCTCGGTGCGGATGATATGAATCACTTCATCCAGGTTTAGGTAGGCGATCAGCAAGCCGTCCAACAGGTGCAGACGCTTCTCGACCTTGTCCAGGCGGAATTTCAGGCGACGGCGCACGGTGTTGACGCGGAACTCCAGCCACTCCACCAGCAAGGTCCGCAGGTTTTTCAACTGCGGCTTGCCATCCAGCCCGATGATGTTGATGTTGACCCGGTAGCTGGACTCCAGGTCGGTGGTGGCGAACAGATGCTGCATCAGTTCGTCGAGGTCGATCCGGTTGGAGCGCGGGATGATCACGATACGGCACGGGTGCTCGTGGTCGGACTCGTCCCGCAGGTCGGCGACCATCGGCAGCTTCTTGGCCTGCATCTGCGCGGCGATCTGCTCCAGCACCTTGGCACCGGAGACCTGGTGCGGCAGCGCATGGACGACGATATCGCCGTCTTCGATGCGATAGACCGCGCGCATGCGCACCGAGCCACGACCGGT
>JACXTT010004041.1_pt1 | contig 22038 bp, 17 predicted proteins | sample 9270951 | NCBI WGS metagenome assembly JACXTT01 (sample SAMN15532306, study PRJNA645909) | rock metagenome | isolation source: weathered quartz diorite | place: Puerto Rico | collected 2017-06-21
GACGGAACCATGGCGCGGGTGCCGCAGCTCGAAGAGTTCTGCGGCCGCCACGGCCTGAAGATGATATCGGTGGCTGAACTCATCCGCTACCGGATGAAGCACGAGCGGTACATCCAGCGCCGCGCCGAAGGCTGCATCGAGACAGAGTTTGGGGAGTTCCGCACCGTGGCCTATTCAAGCGAAATCAGCCCCGAGATGCATCTGGCGCTGATCCGCGGAGAGCCCGCCGGACACGAGAACGTACTGGTGCGGATGCATTCGCATTGCGTATATGGAGATGTTTTCGGGTCTACGTTCTGCGATTGCCGGAACCTGGTGCATGAATCCATGCGCAAGATTGCCCAGGAAGGACTGGGCGTGCTGGTCTACCTGCACCAGACCGGACCGGGTCTCCGCATCGAAAAAGACGAAGGGGGCGTGAATCGTATGGTCTCGCACGGCCGTGATTTCATGCATTACAGCGGAGCGGCGGGGCAGCGGCAGCTCCAGCATGAAAGCGGCATCGGCGCCCAGATCCTCTCCGACCTCGGCCTGCACACCATTCGACTGCTTACGAATCACCCGCGCAAGATCGTGGCTCTTGAAGGTTTTGGTATCGATATCGTGGAGCAGGTGCCGGTGACCAAAACACCGGTCAAAGCCCATGACTGATCTTTTTGAAACTTTTCGCCCGACGGATGCGTTTAAGCCAGGGAAAGGCCGTGTAACCATGAAATCCCGTACCATTACCTCCGCTGTCGCTTTTCTGCTGTTTGCCGGCTTGCTGCCGGCCGCGGATCAGCAGTTGGTGAGTTTGCTGATGCCGGATGCCAAAGTGGTCGCCGGTTTGAATGTAGAGCAGGCCAAAAACTCGCCGTTCGGCCAGTTTCTGCTGGCGCGTGTCCAGGCGGGCGACGACGGCCTCGCCAAACTGACGACCCTGACGGGCTTCGATCCGCGCCGGGACCTCCAGGAAGTCCTCATCGGTACGGTGGGCGAACCTGGCCAGAAGAAAGGCCTGGTGCTGGCACGTGGCACATTTGATACCGCGCGGATTTTCGCGGCGGCCCAACTGGGTGGACATACCGTCGAAACCTACAAGGGCGTAAACATCCTCACGGGTAATGAGGATTCGATGACCCACGCCGTGGCGTTTCTGGATGACTCGATCGCGGTCGCGGGAGACCTGGATAGCGTTCATGGCGCTATTGACCGGCGCTCCAGGGGCAATTCGCTCGACCCCACGCTGGCTGCCAAAGTGGATCAATTGAGCAGTTCGCTCGACGCCTGGTCCGTATCCACCGTCCCTTTCGCAGCGCTGGCCGATCAGAAAGTGCCGAACGTCAACCTGAGCCAGATGCTGAACTCCAATGTGCTCAAATCCATCTTGCAAACCAGCGGCGGCGTTAAGTTCGGCGCGATCATCCGGCTTTCCGGCGAGGCAGTCGCGCGCTCCGCGCAAGATGCCACCGCGCTGGCCGACGTCGCGCAGTTCCTCGGCAACATGGTGCAGGCCAATGCGCCGGCAGCAAGCGCCGCGGCGATCACAGCATTGGTGCAGAGTATCAGCGTGCAGGCTGACGGCAACACTGTGAAGTTCGCCCTGTCGATTCCGGAGGCGCAGTTCGAAAACTTTATCAGCACGGCCCAGCAGCACAAGAGCGTGCACGCGGCGCCCAGCAAGCTCTAGATTTACTTCGTCAACTCTTTCAGGAACCGCGCATCCGGCTCTTCGAAGTAGCGGTAGAGATAACCGCTCAGGCGCGGCCGGACCGTCTGCATCCAATCGCTCGGATCGCTCCATATCACCCCGCGTGGGGCTATCGCCGCCACCAGATCGGAGAAGTCCCAGCGCAGCGCGAAACCGGGAATCTCGGCATCGTGCAGGTCACGGCTCAGCGGGTTGTCGAGCGCGGTCTTCAGGCTGTATGGCGTGTGATCCAGCCAGATCCGGCCGAGGCGCGGATCGATGGCGGCGGCTAGAAGAAGCCAGACCCCTGAGACGCCATGAGCCATACCGCGGATCGAGGAGGCGTCGACATCCGACCGCGAAGCCAGCAGGTCCACGCCGCGGATAATATCGCCCGCCCGCATCCCCGCCAGATTACGGCCGATCATCAGCGCGCGGGTGTTGGTGACCCAGTCCCCGAGAAGACCACGCCCGTGAGTGGACGGCGTTCCGCGCGGCGCCAGCGAAAGCACGACGTTGCCGGACTTCGCCAGCTCTTCCCCAAGTGATGGCGCGCCGTCCACCGTTAAGATCGCCGGTTTGCGGCCTGCCGCATGCGGCAAAAAGAGCGTTCCGGTGATCTCCAGTCCAGGTTCGGTCTCGATAGCCACCTGCTGCGTATCGATGCCGGCTCCCCTGGTTTCGCCAAGTACACGGACGGCGCCGGCGCCCGGAAGCGCGGCCCACTTTCGAATCTCTGCCAGCATTTCCTCACGGGTACCGGGGGATTGCTTGCGGCGGAAGCCGTCGTGGATGACCTCAGAGAGATCGCGGCCCTCCACCTGCCCGGATTCGGTGGCCTGCAGTTCGAACGGCGGCGTCAGCTCCACGTGCTCCTCCTTCGCGCTGCCGTGGCCATCTTTCAGCCAGCGGATCATCCAGCCGTAAATGGCCTCGCGATCTTCCACCGGAGTGCCGTGGCCGCCCGGACCGATGGCCCACGCGATCTTGTCTTTCGCCCCATAAACTCCATACCAGTCCGAAGCCTCCTGATAGGCATGTCGCGCGCCCTCGATCGGGAAAAAATCTCCGACGGTGGAAACGATCAGCCAGGGCTTGGGCGCGAATAGCTCGACGTAATCCGCCACATCGAGGCCCGATGCGATGAAACCGGGGATGCTTTGCTCGGAGTCGCCCGTCGGGCCCGTGAAGAGCAGGCGATAGGTGTTCATGTAGCAGGCGGGAGCCGCCACTTTGATGCGCGGGTCGAGCGCCGAAATATAGGTGGTGAGCGTTCCCCCGCCGGAGCAGCCGGTGCAGCCGATCTTGTCCCCCTCGACTTCCGGGCGGCTGATCAGGTAATCGAGCGCGCGCTTTGCATCCCAGATGCGATAGCGCGCGAAGCTTTCCCCGGCCAGCAGGCTCTGCGCGCCCGCCAGGGTGTGCTGATCCGTGGGTCCGCCGCCGAGCGAAGCGTGCAACCGGCGGTCATAGGCTTGCTGCCGCTCTCCCTGGCCGACCGGATCGTAAGCCAGCACCACGAAACCCTTCATCGCGAGGTTGGCCGCAATCTGCTCGACCGCCGGCTTGCCCTCGGCCCAGTGCCCCAGGGGCAGCAGCACGCCGGGATACTTTCCGGCTTCAGTGGGACGGTAGAGATTGGCCGTCACGAAATATTGCGGCAGGCTCTCGAAGATGACGTTCTCGATCACGTACCCTCTTCGATTGATGCGGCCCGTGACGCGCGCGTTCAACGGTCCGTTATAATCCGGCAGCCCGCCGATCAGCTCCAGAATCTTCGCGCGCACCCAGCGCTGGCGGGCTTCAGCCTGTTCGACTGACTGCACGGCTTTGACGGCGGCTTCGCGACGGTCAAGCTGTTGCTGCGCGATATGGTCCATCCAATTCAGAAACGGGTCCTCGGCGAAGAGGCTCGCGCAGGCGAGAAACATCAGGGCTGCGTATCGCATGTCTTTAGGATTTTCTCCAGAATATCTGGGATCTCAAATACGGCACGGTTCTCCACGAGCGCCGCGTTGGCGCGAAAACGCTTATAGTTCTCCGGCTGCAGCAGTTCCGCCACGGCCTGCACGATGAAGCGGAAGCTGCGCAGCACAAGGCCCGCCTGCTGTTCCACGATCCAGTCGGCATTGTAGCGCTCCTGCGGGAGGGTCCAGGCGTTCCGCTCCACCAAGGCCGGTAGCTTCATGGCCAGCGCCTCGCTGATACTGCCCGGCCCCGGTTTGCCGATAAAGAAATCGGACAGGCGCATATAGTATGGCACCTCGCTTGTGAATCCTTCCACAAACATCGGAATGCGGCGTGGCAGTGCTCGGAGACGCCCGGCAAGCGCCTCGTTTCGGCCGCAGATCAGGATAAGCTGCGTCCTCAAGCCCGAGACATCCAGACGGCGTGCGATATCCAGCATCACGTGCGAGCCGTGGCCGCCGAACAGCACCAGGCCCGTGGGCAGGTCGGGATCGAGACCGAGCTTTTGGCGTTCCGCGCGGCGGTCGAGATCGACGGATTCATAGTACTTCGGCGCCAGGATCATTCCGGAGGTCCGGAAAATGTGCGCGTCATCATGGCCCATGGCCCCAGCTTGTGCGGCGGCGCGTTCGGTGCCGCAAACGAAATACTGCGGCTGGCGCTCGATCCAGAAATGCGGCGGATAATCGGCGAAATCGGTGAGAACAGTTACGTAGGGAACGCCCGGCAGCGCGCGCCGCAGGCTCTCTCCCATGGCGCGGTTGAAATTCGGCACTAAGGACACCACCAGGTCCGGCCGGTCCCCGCGCCAGAATTTCTCGAGCAGCCGTACCGTGGGCCGGTGGTACAGCCGGATGACGCCGTGCATCAGCCGCACCATCTGCGGCGAGCCCAGCGTCCAGCCTTTGCGCAGCATCAGATTGTATATGTCCTGCAGGCGGAGGCTGGTGATCCGGCGGAAGATGTCCAGCGGATCGAGCAACTCCTGCAGGTTGACCAGATGCACCTCCCATGGGCGCTGCTGTGTTTCGATGACCTGGCGCAGGGCGTTGGCGGCCGCGCGATGTCCGCCGCCCGCGTCGAAAAACACCAGGTCGATTCGTTTCATTCATTAAGATGATTGCATGGCGGCACCTTCCGCGCTTCCCGCGATTCTGATCTTTGCCGCGACTTACCTGGTTCTCGCCATCGGCCGCCTGCCGGGATTCCGCGTGGACCGCACCGGCGCCGCTATCATCGGCGCCACCCTGATGGTCGCCTGCAACGTCCTCACCGTCACCGACGCCGTGGAAGCTATCAATACCGACACCATCCTGCTGCTGTTCGGCATGATGATCGTGGTGGCGAACCTGCGGCTCTCGGGATTTTTCGCGCTTGTGACCGAATGGGTAGTGAAGCACGCGCACCGGCCCCTCGTCCTGCTCGCTGCGATCGCCGCCGTCTCCGGAGTTTTCTCGGCGTTCTTTGTGAATGACACCATGTGCCTGGTGCTCACGCCGCTGGTCCTGGATATCACGACGCACCTGCGCCGCAATCCCGTTCCCTATCTGCTGGCCGTGGCGATGGCGTCCAACATCGGCAGCGTCGCGACCATGACGGGGAATCCGCAGAACATGCTGCTGGGCAGTTTCTCGGGAATTCACTATCGTGATTTTGCCGCCGCGCTATCGCCGGTAGCGGCCGCGGGATTGGTGGCCGTGGTCCTTGTGATCGCGCTGGCCTATCGCTCTGAGTTTCTGCGAGGCGCGCCCAAAGTTGTCATTCAACCGCCTCCGGTGCGCGTGCACCGCGCACTGGCCTGGAAATCGAGCATCGCTTCGGCAGGCATGATCGTCCTGTTTTTCCTCGGCTGGCCCATTTCTAAGGTCGCGCTGGTGACGGGCGCCCTACTACTGGTAACGCGCCGTGTGAAACCCGAGCGCGTGTACGCCGAGATCGACTGGTCATTGCTCGTCCTATTCATCGGACTGTTCATCGTGGTGCGCGGCGTGGAGAAGACCTCGCTTTCCTCCGACCTGTTCGCCATCGCGTCGCGCCTGCATCTGGAGGGGACTGCTGTGATGAGCGCATTCGCCGCGGTGCTCTCAAATATCGTCAGCAATGTGCCGGCCGTGCTGGTCTTCCGGCCTTTTATCCCGCACCTCGCCGATCCCAAACACGCATGGCTCACGATCGCCATGTCATCCACGCTTGCGGGCAATCTTACCGTGCTTGGATCGGTGGCGAACCTGATTGTGATCCAGCGCGTGCGCCACCAGGTGAGAATCGGCTTCTGGGAATACGCGCGCGTGGGCGCTCCGCTCACGGTGGTCACGATCGCCCTCGGCGTACTCTTGTTGGGTTGAAAATCGCGTGTTAACGTGAGTGCAGCATGCCAATCACCACCCTGTTCAGTGTCACGGTATTTGTTATGGGGTTCGTGCTGGGTGCGATTTTGGTCGCGCTATGGATGCGTGGCCGGGTGGTAGAGCTGGACGCCGCGCGCCGGCTGGCCGAAGTGAATCTCTCCTCGGCGCAAAGCAGCTCCGGTAAGCTGGCGGAGACGTTTCAAGCCCTGGCTGACCAGGCCTTGCGGACCACCCAGCAGACGTTTCTGGACTCGGCGCGCTCCACGCTTGAAACCGTGCGTGTCGAGATGACCGGCGACATGACTCAGCGCCAGACCGCTGTGGAAACCGTGGTCAAGCCGCTGACCGAGTCCCTGGCGAAGCTGGAAATACAGGTGCGGGAGATCGAATCCGCCCGGCAGCACGCATTCGGCGGCATCGAACAGCAGCTCCAGACGCTGTCGCAGCGCGAACTCGAACTGCAAAAGGAAACCGCGTCTCTCGTCACGGCCCTGCGCGCTCCACAGGTGCGCGGGCGATGGGGCGAAATGACGCTGCGGCGCGTCGCCGAGCTCGCCGGCATGGTGGAACGCTGCGACTTCTTCGAACAGGAAACCCAGGAGACCGAGAGCGGCCGCATTCGCCCGGATGTGATCGTGCGGCTGCCGGGAGATCGCACCGTGGTGGTGGACGCCAAGGTGCCGCTCACCGCCTACCTGGACGCCATGGCCGCCACCTCCGACGCGGAGCGCCGCAACGCATTCATGCGCCATAGCCAGCAGGTCGCCAAGCATGTCGATCAGCTCAGCCACAAGACATACTGGCAGCAGTTCCAGCCGGCGCCCGAATTCGTCGTGCTCTTCCTCCCCGGCGACCATTTCTTCAGCGCCGCTCTCGAGCACAAGCCCACGCTGGTGGAGGATGCGGCGCGGCTGAAGATTCTGATAGCGACTCCTTCGACCCTCATCGCCATCCTCAAGGGCGTGGCCTATGGCTGGCGGCACGAGCGGCTGGCCGAAAACGCCGAGCAGATCCGCCAGGTGGCGGCCGAGATCTTCGACCGCATCGTGACGCTAGAAACGCACTTCAACGATGTCGGCCGCTCGCTCGGCAAATCGGTGGAAGCGTACAACCGCTGCGCGGCATCGCTCGAATCGCGACTGTATCCGTCGCTGCGGCGCATTCGCGAGCTGGGCGCCACAATCGTCGAGGAGCCGCCGGCGCCCGAGCCGGTCGACGTCGTGCCGCGCACGCCCGGGCTGTTTGAAACGTCCTAGAAGGATCGCAGGTGCGCGCCTTCCTTCTCTTCCTGTCCCGGCGGAAGCCGCTCCGCCGGTGGATGGAAACTTCGGCGCTGGCCCGCCGCCTGGCCGCTCGATTCGTCGCCGGAGACAGTCTCGCCGACGCCCTGGAGGCCGGGCGCCGCATCAACCGCGAAGGTATCTCGCTCACGGTCGACCATCTGGGCGAGAACGTCACCTCTCTGGCCGAAGCGGAGGCATCGCGCGATGTCTACCTGAGACTGCTCGGCGAAATGGCCGATCAGAAAATCGACGGTAATGTCTCGATCAAACTCACCCAGTTCGGAATCGATATCTCGGAAGACGCCTGCGGACGAAATGTGGAGCAGTTGGTGCGCCGCGCCAAGGAACTCAACAGCTTCGTGCGCGTTGATATGGAATCGAGCGAATACACCGAACACACGCTCCAACTCGTCACCCTCCTGCACGCGCAACACGGTGCGGTAGGCACGGTGATTCAAGCCTATCTGCGCCGCAGCGAGAAGGACGTCGAAATGCTTTGTCAGCGGGGCATCCGGGTCCGCCTCTGCAAGGGCGCCTATCTCGAGCCGGCGGAAGTTGCTTATCAGGCCAAAGCAGATGTTGACCGCAATTTCGTGCACCTGATGAAAACCCTCCTGGCCGCCGGTCCTTATCCGGCCATTGCCACGCATGATGAGAAAATGATCGACGAGACAAAGAGCTTCGCCCGGAGCCGCCAAATCGCGCCAGATAGCTTTGAGTTTCAAATGCTTTACGGGATCCGGCGCGACCTGCAGCGGCGGCTGGTCGCCGAGGGCTACCGGCTCCGTCTGTATGTGCCGTTCGGTAAAGCGTGGTATCCATATTTCATGAGGCGATTGGCTGAGCGCCCGGCCAATCTTGCGTTTCTCGCGCGCAATTTTTTCCGGGCATAGAAGGCTTGCGGAGCGCGAAACAGAAACTTTACACTGAGAGGGGGCGTCTAAAGGGCATGCGGTACTGGGGTCTCCTCGCGGGCAAACTGGCAGTCTCCGCAGCGGCTTCCTATGGCCTGCTGATGGCCATTAACTCCCTCTGGCCTGCGCCCCTGCTGCTTTACAACGTTCGGGCATCCCGTTTCGGCTTCGATCTCCTCTACACGGCGGCGGTTGGCATCTGGTTTCTGGTCTCTGCCGGGCTGCTCTATCTGTGCATCCTGGACCAGCGCTATCGTTGCCGTGTTTGCCTGCGTCGCCTGCGCATGCCCGTCGAAACGGGTTCGCGGAGCCGCATGCTGCTGCTGGGGCGGCCGCGGATTGAGTATATCTGCCCTTACGGCCACGGCACCCTGAAAGAGGAAGAACTGCAAATCTCAGGCCTCGATAATCCCGAGTGGACCGAGAGCGGCGATATGTGGGACGAGCTTTGCGCCGCCTCCAAGGACGCTGAGCCGCGCCCGTGAGCGGCGCCGAAGAACCGGGCGCCGGTTCCGGTCGCGTGCCCGCCTGGCGCGTGGCGGCGGCAATAGTAGTGCTCGCTGGCCTCGGGCTGTTCGGCGCGCTGGTGGCCCCGGTATATTGGCGCAATTTTGAGTTTGAGAAGTTTTTACACCAGTCCCGTCCTGCCTCATCAGAGGAGGCGCTGCGGCAGAGTATCCTCGACAAAGGCCATTCCCTCGGTCTGGACCTCCCGCCGGATCATCTGCAAATCCGCCACGCACCGGGGTCCGGCGGCGGCGAGCTGCGCTATGTGGTCCGGGTGAGCCTGCCTTTGTACACCGTGGATCTGCATTTTGCGTCCAGCATCTCAACAGGTTCCCAGTAAACGCGCTCGCCGAACGGTATAGAAATTGCTCGCATTGCTACAATAGGAATGCCCATGGCCCGTAACAGGAAAGAAGTGAAGGTCCGGGTCCCCAGGGACGCGAGGCTGGCCCGTTTCCTCATGGGCCCTTTCGGGAAGGTCATCCTGGTGGCCTTCGTCCTGCTGGTGACCTCAGGAGTTCTGGGCTTCACGTACTTCTACGTCAAATACTCGCGGCTGATCGATCAGAAACTGAGCGCGGGCCCGTTCGCCAATACGTCGAAGATATACGCGGCGCCTAAGATGATCGGCGTGGGCGACCCGGTTTCGGCCGCCGAGATCGTTCTCGAGTTGCGGCGCGCGGGGTACAGCGAGTCGCGCGGCAATCCCATGGGCTGGTTCAACGTGCGGCCCGACGCCATCGAGATTTTTCCGGGCCCCGAGTCTTATTTCCGCGACGAGCCGGGCGTGGTCAAGTTCGCGGCCGGCCGCATTTCCCAGATCATTTCACTCCAGGACAATACCGACCGCCCCCAGTTTCAGCTCGAGCCGCAGCTCGTCACCAATCTTTACGACCGCAATCGCGAGAAGCGGCGGCTGGTGCACTACGCCGACATTCCCAAGGTCGTGATCGACGCCATCATCTCCGCCGAAGACAAACGCTTCTTCCAGCACGCCGGCTTCGACCCGTTCCGCATCGTCAAGGCGGTGTACGTGGATTTGAAGCAAGGCCGCAAGGCCGAGGGTGCTTCCACGCTGAGCATGCAACTGGCGCGCAGTTTCTGGCTGGACAACGACAAGAGCTGGGGTCGGAAGGCGGCCGAGATGATGATCACTCTCGAGCTGGAGCAGAAGTTATCGAAAGAAAAGATTTTTGAATTTTATTGCAACCAGATCAACCTCGGACAGCGCGGATCCTTCGGTATCCGCGGATTCGGCGAAGCCGCGCAGGCATACTTCGGCAAAGACATCCGGCAGCTCACTGTTCCCGAAGCCGCCGTCCTGGCCGGCCTCGTGCAGCGGCCCAGCTACTACAACCCGTTCCGCCACCCCGACCGCATGCGCGAGCGGCGCAACGTGGTGCTGTCCCTGATGCGGCAGAACGGCTACATCAGCGAACGCGAGTACGCCCTGGCGTGCGACGCGCCCATCCAATTGGTGTCGACCGGGTCGGAATCCGCCGAAGCCCCGTATTTCGTGGACCTGGTGAACGACGACTTACAGTCCCATTTCCAGGACAAAGATTTTCAGTCCAGTTCCTATCGCATTTACACTACGCTCGATGTGGATCTGCAGCGCGCCGCTGTGGAGGCCGTGCGCGCCGGCATGCAGAACGTGGACGAGCTGTTGAAGAAGCAGCGCCGCCACAAGAACGTGGAGTTCCACGAGGCGCAGGTGGCGCTCATCGCTCTCGATCCTCACACCGGCGCTATCAAGGCGCTCACCGGCGGCCGGAATTACGGGACCAGCCAGTTGAACCGGATATTGTCGTTCCGGCAGCCGGGCTCTTCCTTCAAACCATTCGTCTATGCCGCGGCGCTCGATACCGCGGTCGATGGCGGCTCGCCGATTTTAACGCCGGCCACCATGGTGGACGATGAGCCGACTACTTTCTGGTTCGACAACAAGCCCTACGAGCCCGGCAATTTCAAGCGGGAGTATCACGGTGAAGTGACGCTGCGCCAAGCCCTGGCCCACTCGATGAATATCGCCACCATCAAAGTCGCGGAGATGGTGGGCTATGACGCGGTGGTGCAGTTCGCCAAGAAAGCAGGGCTCAACGAAGACATCCAGGCCACGCCCGCGGTGGCTCTGGGGTCTTATGACACGACGCCGCTCGAAATCGCCGGCGCTTATACGGTCTTCGCCAACCAGGGGATGTACGTCAAGCCCAACTGGATCTCCCTAGTGCGCTCCCAGACCGGCTCCATCATGTATCAGAACAAGCCGGAGACGCGGCAAGTGCTGGATCCACGCGTGAACTACCTGATGGTCAGCATGCTCGAGGAAGTGTTGCGGTCGGGGACCGCCGCTGCTGTCCGCGCCCGCGGATTCACGGTTCCGGCCGCCGGCAAGACGGGAACTTCGCGTGACGGCTGGTTTGCGGGATTCACTTCCGAGTTGCTGTGCGTGGTTTGGGTGGGCTTCGACGATAACCGCGAGCTGAATCTCGAGGGCGCGCACTCGGCGGCGCCCATCTGGGCGGACTTCATGAAACGCGCGCTCGAATATCGCGCCTACCGGGGTGCCAAGCCGTTTCAGGCCCCGGACGGCATCGTCTCGGTCGAGATCGATCCGCAATCGGGCATGCCCGCCACCCCGTTCTGCCCCCTGACGAAGAACGAGGTTTTCATCGCCGGCACGCAGCCGGTGGGCACGTGCCCGCTGCATGGCGGATCGAATCCGGGCGCTACGCATGTGGCGGGTTGGGACGTGCCTCCGCCGCCGACAATTGGACCCCAAAATGGCGCGCAAATCGCTTCTAATGACCCGCGATTGCGCCATCCGGCCGCTGCCGGCGCGGCGGCCGCGCCCAATTCGCCGGCAGACCACTCTCCCGATCACCAGGATCAAAAACCAGAAAAGAAGAAGGGCTTATTCCGACGGCTGATGGATGTGTTTAAATAGAGCCTGGGAGACGGTATGATTCCCGGCCTTTGGTTTTGCCTCGCTTCATTGCTCGGGCCCCTCGCAGTAGTTTCCGCCCAAAATCCCCTGCTGGATACACCGAAGGTTGCAGAACGCCGGGACTCCGCCGTAACGCCGCCGGCCCAGGCCGTCTCGCTGCCCCCGGAAAAGCGCGCTGACATCCTGATGGCGCGCAAAATGTACCGGGAAGCTGCGGAAACCTACAAGGAAGGTCCGCTCGGTTCCGCCGTCATTCAAAACAAAATTGGCATCGCCTACCACCAGATGTTGCAGCCCGAAATCGCCAGGCGATACTACGAGCAGGCTATCAAGTTGGATTCCACGTATCCGGAAGCCATCAATAATCTGGGAACCATTTATTATTCAAAGAAGAGTTACCGCCGGGCAATCAAGTTATACCGGCGTGCGTTGAAGCTTGCGCCTGAATCCGCTTCCATTTACAGCAACCTGGGCACCGGCTACTTCGCCCGCAAAAATTACAAGCAGGCCGCCGAAGCATACCAGAAGGCCCTCACGCTGGACCCTGATGTTTTCGAACACCGCGGTTCCTGGGGCGTCATGCTGCAGGAACGGAGCGTAGAAGAGCGCGCGAAATTCCATTACTACCTTGCCAAAACGTACGCCAAAGCCGGGATGAACGAACGCGCGCTGCTCTATATCCGCAAAGCGCTGGAAGAAGGATTCACGGAGCGCAAGAAGCTCATGGAGGATCCTGAGTTCGTCTCGATCCGCAAGCTGCCCGAATTCCAGGAATTGATCGCCATGGAACCGCGTGTTCTATAGCGGGAAGGGCACCCGCCGCACACTTGGCGTGCTGATTCTGCTGGCCCTGGGCGCGGCCGCGGTGAGCTGCTCCCGAACCCGAACGCCCGCCGTGGAGCGCCTGGCGATTCTGCGATTCGAGAATCTGACCGGCGATGATTCGCTCGATTGGATGGGCCGGGCCGTTTCCGAGGTCCTGAGCGCCGACCTGGCCGGTTCGCAAAACGTCCACCTCATCTCATTCTCTCCGCTACACGCTTCCGATCGCGCCCTTGGGCCGCGCCCGCTGACCGCTCCGGGGATCTCCGCCGAGCGGCCTGCGGCACTTCTCTCCGGCGTCAACCGCATTCTTTATGGGCGCATTTCGCGCACCGCCGGAAGACTGCGGCTTGACGCTGCGATATTCGATTCTTCGCGATCGACGGTGGAGCGTACGCTCGCGGCCGCCGGCAGCGAGGCCGCGGGCATCATTCGCCTCGCTGATTCCCTGGCAAGTGAATTGGCCGGCACGCGACGTCCTTTCGAGACTCAGAATACACAGGCGCTGCGTGAATATTGCGCCGGAATGGAGTTTGCCGGCCCAGCCGAAGCAGCGGCCGCTTTTTCGCGGGCCGTAAAGGCTGATCCCGATTTTGGCCGGGCACTGGCGGCCTGGGCGCAACTGGAGGCGGCCCGGAACGACAAAGCGGAAGCTCAACGAATTCTGGCGCTCGCTTCGGCGCAGGGGCGCTCGATTTCCGAGCTTGGGCGCGCCCGTCTCACAGCCATCAGCGCCGAACTGGCCGGCGACACCGCTCTGCGCGCGCACGCGCTCGAAAGCATGGCTCGTCTGAATCCGGCCGACATGAGCCTTCTGCGCGAATTGGCGCAGGCCCACCTGAATGCCCGTCAATATACGGCTGCCGCTCGAGACCTCACCAGCGCCCTTGCGCTCCAACCGGACGACGCCGGGCTGCTGAATCAGCTGGGTTACGCCTACATGTACGCGGGGAACCTGGCCGCGGCTATCCGGGCTCTCGATCAGTACAGGACGCTCAGGCCTGCCGATCCTAATGCCCTCGATTCACTGGGCGACGTAAATTTCGGTCTCGGCGAATTCGCCAAGGCGGAGCACTATTACCGGCAGGCTTTCGAGAAAGACCACAACTTCAACAGCGGCGCCGAGTTGAGGAAGGCCGCCCAAGCCCGATTGATGACGGGCGACATCAGCGGCGCGGATACGATTTTCAACCAGTATTTTGAAGCTCGCAGGAACGCGAAGGACTCGCTGGCGGAATATCGCCGTGCCGAATGGGAATTCCAGAGCGGCCGCAGGCGGCAGGCGATCGCACGCCTGGAGGCGTTTGCCGGTGGGTTGCCGTCGGAGCAGGCGCTCATCCTAGCCCCGCAAGCCTACACGCAACTCGCGCTGTGGGAATTGGAACTTGGCAATCGCCCGCAGGCGCTGGAGTACGCGACGCGGGCCGCAACACGGCAGGGCTCCGGGCCCGCGGCCCTTGCGCGCTTTCTCACCGAACCCGCGGCCCCGCCTTCGGAATGGAGCGCGCGCGCGGAGAAATTGCTGCCCGGCCCGGCACAGGAGAAAACCAGAAAAGTGATGCTCGCCTATACTCTGCTGTTGCAGAAGGAGTTTCGGGCGGCTGCGCCGCTTTTATCGGACCTGTACCAGCACTCCGCGCCCGATCCGCAGGAGATTCTGCCTGTCCTGGTAGCCTGGGCCCAGGTGGAGACGGGCCGCTCTGAGGATGCCGCCCCCCTTCTCCAACGGAATCCCGTGCCCGTCATCAACCCGGAGATGTCTGCTTCGCTCGCGTTTCCCCGAGTGCTTTTCCTGCGGGCCACGGTGCTCGACAAGCAGGGCCGGCGCGACGATGCCCTCGCCCTTTACCGGCTGTTCCTCGCCCTTTCCGGACCAGACGCACAGGCGTTCGGAGAAGAGGCTCGGGCGCGCCAGGCTCTCGCCAGATAGCTCAATCCGGCCGGTACTCGACCACCACTAGCGTAATGTCGTCCGCCTGCGCGGCGCTGTCCACAAACGCCTTCACGGCCGCCAACACTGCGTCGTGCAGCGCGGCGCCATTATCATGCGCGTGCGCCACCGCGATCTCTCGAAGTTGCTTGCTGCCAAAAAATTGATGGCGCAGATTCTCGGCCTCGGTCACACCATCGCTATAGATCACCAGCCGGTCCCCAGGCGATATCTGCCTCTCCTCCACCGGGAACTCGGTCTGCGGCAGCAGGCCAGCGGGCATGGCCGTGGTCTCAAGGTACTCGTAGCGGCCATCCCGTGATAGGAGGATCGGCGCACAGTGGCCGGCGTTGATGTAGCGTAGCCGGCCGGCGCGGTCGAGCAGGCAGTAGAAAATCGTCGCGTACTTGCCGCCATCGGTCCGCTCGTACAAGAAGCGGTTGATGTGCGCGACTTTATCGGACATGGCCGCGGATCCCTCGGAAGCGGTGAGAAACGCGCCCTGCAACAGGGATGCAAGCAATGCCGAGCTAACTCCCTTGCCGGAAACGTCGGTGACCACGGTAGCCCAACACGATTCGCTGACCGCGATTACATCGAAGTAATCACCGCCCACCTGGTGCGACGCCATGCTCGAGCCCCATGCGCGAAACCATCCCTCCGAAGGCAGCCGGCGCGGAAGTAAACTCTGCTGGATGGCGCGCGCCACGCTCAACTCCTCCTCGATCTTCTCCTTCCGCCGCTCCTCCGCAAGCAGCCGCGCGTTCTCGAGGATGGTAGAAGCTTCGATGGCCAGCGTTTGGAGCAGCTCGCGGTTTCCTCCCGAAAGATCCGCCGCCAGGGAGCGAGAATCCATGTACAGCACGCCCACTGTATCGTTGTGTGTCGAGAGAACGCTGGTTGCCTGCCCGCCGCCACCGCTGATTCGCACCAGCGGAAGGCAAACCACGCTGCGCAGGTCGAGATCGGCCACGCTATGTTCCGAGCTTGCTTCCCCCGCCTGGGTATCGAAGTTCATGGAAAGCAACTCACGGCGCTGCTCCAGGGCGCGCTGCATGACGCGGCGTGGAACGCGCAGATCGGACTCCGCAAGCGGCCTGCCCCGGTTATCGCGCGCCACCCGCACCTCGAGATCGTCCTCGCGCCGCAAGAGCAGGAACCCGCGTTCGGCGCCCGTCACCGTCAGAGCGGCGTCCACCACCGCATTCAATACCTCTTGGGTAGAAAACCCGGTCTGCAATGTCCGCGCCACTTCCAGCACGGCACGCAGTTTCGCCAGGCTCGTACCGGCTCCTGTTTTGACCGCCGGTTCCTGCGCGGGCAACTGTTCCATGAGCCGCTTGAGCTCGACGCCATCCAGGGCAAAAATCAGCTGGTAGGAATCGGACACGCCGAATTCGATGCGGTCGGAGTTGCGCAAGATCTGCCGCTCGACCCGCGTGCCGTTCACATAGATCCCGTGGCGGCTGCCCGAGTCTTCGATCACATACTGCCCGTTTTCCAGCAGGATCTGTGCGTGGTTGCGGGATGCGCGGCTGTCGCGCAGGACCAGTTGATTGTCCGTCTGCCGGCCAATCTTGAAGGGCACAGGCTTAATTTCTACGCGCGTCCGGTGGCCGTTAGGATCGACCACCACCAACGACGCGGGTCCGGCAATGGCGGATACAACCTCCGGAACCATCAGGCGGTGCGCTTGGATCGGGAACGGTGGCCCAGGCCGTCGGGCTCCATCACGGCCTGCCCAGCCGCCACTTCGCACGCGGCCTGCTCCATCTCACGCGCGCGCAATGACTGGCAATGCGAGCAATATCCGCCGACTTCGGTCCGCGCCAGCAGAATGTGGAATCCGAAGTGACTTTCGATTTGCCGCCGCAGCCTTTGCAGAGGTTCGCCAAAAAACTCCTCGACCTTGCCACAGCGCAGGCAGATCACGTGCGCATGCTCCTGCTTCATGCGCGTCTCGTAGTAATGCTGGTCGCCGCCGTAGTGCATCAGGTCCAGCTCGTCCACCAGGCCGCCCTGCTTCAGCAGCTTGAGCGTGCGATAGACCGTCACGCGATTCAGCTTGGGATCTCGTTCTTTCGCCAGTTGGAATAGGCGCTCCGCATCCAGATGCTCGCCGCTCTTGTCGATGAGTTCGAGGAGCAACTCGCGCTGCCGGGTAAGACGCACACCTTGCTTTCGGAGGGATCCCTTGATGGAATCAACAGCCATGTGGAACGCCACTCACATTCTAGCAGGGTACCCGGCACGGACTTCACCCGAAACCTCGGCGGCCTGATGGCAATCGCCCAGCGGATCTTAGTTCCGAACTAACTCTTGTCCCCGGCTGCTTACCTCTGCCTCGGGCGCAAAGTCAACGGAATATCCGAGCGGCTCCAGAAACTCGCGAATTAAATCGAGGACTTCCTGGTCCCGTGTCCAAACCAGAACCATGTCCTGCACTTCAGATTGAACCTGCATGTGGCGCTTGCTGAATTAATATCAGATCTCGATCCCGTTGTATAGCCCTAATTTAACCTGAGTCCGTGTCAAAGCGCACACGAGCGTGCCCGCTCAATTTCGGGTGACAGTTGCACCCAGACTACCTTTGGCCAGCCGGACGTGAAGCGATGAACCGGGCGGAGCCGTGCTGCTGTCTTTGACGATTTCGCCGGATTCCATGGTCACGATGGCGTACCCACGGTCCAGGATACGGAGAGGGCTCAGTTGCGATACCTTGGCTGCCAGTTCCTGGGCCCGGCCGGTGCGGCGAGACAGATCGAGCCGGATCGCCTGCCCGATGGAGGCCAGAGCGGATTCCAGCCTTCGCCGGTCCCGCGCGAATCGCGGCCGCGGATCGTAGTAGCGGAGTCTCGATTCGAGCCCACGGTGCTCCCGGTTGGCGGCTTCAACCATGGCCCGCATGCGTTCCCGCAGCCTAAACCCTTGCTCGTCAACGCGTTGCAGCCGACGCCCAATCAACCGGTGAAACACGGCTAGTGCCGGCTGGATGCCTCGCTGCTCCAGGTCCCGCCGCTCCATGGCGAGACGGTAACGCGCCGCCTGGGTCATATGCCGGCCCAGTGTCTCAATGCGGACCTGCAACTCCTCGCGCGTGCAGACGATCAGCTCCGCGGCGGCCGAAGGCGTAGGGGCGCGCAGGTCGGCCACGAAATCGGCAATTGTGACGTCCGTCTCGTGCCCGATGGCCGAAACCACCGGCACCGGGCAAGCCGCAATCGCCCGCGCCACCGCCTCTTCGTTGAACGTCCACAGGTCCTCGAGCGACCCCCCGCCGCGCGCCACGATCACCAGTTCCGCCCAACTCGACCGGCCGAAATATTCGAGGCCGCGCGAGACTTCCTCAACCGAGCCTTCGCCCTGCACCGTCGCCGGAAACAGCCGTACGTGCAATCCGGGAAACCGGCGCTCGAGAATCTGGAGCATGTCCGAGATGACGGCTCCGCGGGGCGACGTAACGATGCCGATGCGCCGGGGGAAGCGCGGCAAGGGCCGCTTGCGCGCCGGATCGAACAAACCTTCGGCGGCTAGTTTCTTCTTAAGCTGTTCGAAAGCGAACTGCAGCGCCCCGTGCCCCTGCAGCTCTAGAAACTCGACCAGCAACTGGTACTCCCCACGGGCCTCGAAAACGTCGATCCGCCCGCGCGCCACCACCGCCACGCCATCCTGCGGCTTGAATTTGAGGTACCGGTGCGTGGAGCGGAAGCAGACGCAGCGCAACTGCGCGTCGCGCTCCTTCAGCGTGAAATAGTAATGGCCGCTCGTGGCGAGCTTGGTTCCGGATATTTCGCCCGCGATCCAGACATCGGGAAATTCGCGGTCGAGAATCCCCCGAATCGCCGCGTTGACTTCGCTGACGGTGTAGACGCGCCGCTCGGGGAGAAATTGCAGTGCGAATTGTTCCATTTCCCTGCGCCCTATTCTAGCGAGACTGTCGTGGCGTCTCCACAGTGTAGGCGCTTTATCGACATCACAGGGCCACCGCGTGCCGTAAGCAAACACACCTGAAACGTCTTAGCGGTCACATCGTCCTGGCGCGTGAATTGCAATTCCTCGCACGTCATGCGGGCACGATTCCTCTCGCTCATGATTCACGCGGCCGCGATCGTGGTGCTGATCGCGATCTCCACGCGCCCCGTCCCTCGTCTCGCGCTACCAGCCGTGGCGCGTCTCGTAGACCCGTCCCCACGCAGGCTGGTGTCTCCATACATGCATCACGGCGGCGGGGGAGGTGGTGAGCGGTCTCTATTGCCCGCGAGCCGCGGCAGGCTTCCCAAACTGGCCCGGCGCCAGTTCACCCCGCCTTCGACGCCGCGCGATGTGGACGCAATACTCGTGATTGAGCCGGCCCTGGTCGCAACGCCAGATCTTCGCCTGCTGCAGCCGGCGCTCCTGCGGATTGGCGATCCGTTCGGCCGCGACGGTCCGGCATCGAGCGGTCCGGGCTCGGGCGGTGGAATCGGGGCAGGAAACAACGGAGGGATCGGAGACCACAATGGCCCCGGCTTCGGCCCCGACGACGGCGGTGGAATCAGCGTAGCCGGAAACAGTGGCAGTATGACAGCGCCTGCCGTGCTCTACCGCGTAGATCCCGAATTCTCGGAAGAAGCGCGTAAAGCCAAGTACCAGGGCACCGTCGTTCTGACCATTGAAGTGGACGAAGACGGAAGGCCGCGAGGATTCCGCATCGTGCGCGGCCTGGGCTTAGGCCTGGATCAGAAAGCTCTGGACGCGGTAGCGCAGTGGAAATTCCGGCCGGCGACGCGCAACGGCAGGCCCGTGCGCGCACCCGCCACGATAGAAGTCAACTTTCGGCTGCTTTAAGCGTTCTCAGTAGAACAGATACTTGCGCCACTGCTCGTCGCTCTTGCCCAGCAGACGCATTAGGTGGCGGCTGGTATGCAAGCTGAATGGCCGCGGCTGGCGGGTCAACTTCATGCCGGCTTCCTCCGGCGTGCGGCTCCCCTTGTGGTTGTTGCACGGATGGCAGCAGGCCACCAGGTTTTCCCAGGCCGATTCCCCGGCACGCGAGCGAGGAATCACGTGATCCAGCGTCAATTCAGCCGAGGGCAACGTGCGCAAGCAGTACTGGCAAGTGTAGCGATCGCGCATGAGGATATTCTTCCGCGAAAGAGCGCGCGTCTGGTGCGGGATACGGCGGTATTCCAGTAGGCGGATGACGGAAGGCAGCCGCATGCTGTGGCGCGCCGAGTGTACCGCGTTCGCGGACTCCTCCTCCGCAGCAGCCACGCCCTTTAGCACCAGTACCAGGGCGCGGCGCGCCGCGCAGATGTTGATCGGCTCGTAACTCGCGTTCAGCACCAGCACCGGCTTCTGCAGCCTGCCCATACTCGCCATCTCAGGAAACCTCCGCGATCTGGTTCGCCGGCTCGAACAGCCGGCGGCCCACGCGCGCCAGCGCCAATAGGGTGACCGCTTTCGCTCCCGCGCGCTTCAGAACCAGCGCACAGGCGCTGGCGGTGGCGCCGGTGGTCATCACATCGTCGATCAGCAGGACGCGCCGCCCCTCAACCGAGCCGGGCTTTTTCACCTGGAATGCCCCTTCCACGTTTTCGCGGCGACGGGCATTGCTCAACCCGGCCTGCGTCGCCGTCGCGCGCGTGCGGCGGACTACGTTGCTCATCGGAATCCCGCAGCGGCGCGCTGTGGCGCGAGCCAGCAACTCCGATTGATTGAACCCGCGCTGCCACTGGCGCCGCCAGTGGAGCGGCATGGGCACCACCAGGTCGAACTGCCGGTCTCGCGGCAACGCCGATGCCAGGAGCGCGGCCAGCGTCTTCGATAGCGGTTTCATCCGGCCGTACTTAAACAGATGGACCAGCTCGCGAAGCGCGCCCTCGTACGATCCAAAGCAATATGCCGCATCGAAGCCACGGGCTCCCGCGCGGCACAGCCGGCAGCGGCCCTGCTCATCGAGCGGAAACGGATTCAGGAAGGGCGTCCGGCAGCTCACGCAGAAATACTCGGCGGCCATGGGCAACGGACTCGCGAGACACCGGCCGCAAACCGGAACCCGAGTGAACTCGCTTAATGCCGTTTTGCAAATGCGGCATTCGTCGGGGAAAACAAGCGCAAAGAAGCCGTAAGGAACCTTTTGGAGAACGGAGGGAAGAGCTACGGGGAAACCTGACCAGAGCCGGCTACTCGAGAAGACTCACCTCCGCATGCCGCTGCTGTCTCATAGTTACCCTCTAAGTCAAATTCTAGGAAGCGCCGCACAGTGTTGTCAAATCAGCCGGTCCTACTTACAACTGCGGCACTGGTGGTTTGACCGGCGTCCAGGGCAGCGTACCTTTGCGGCGTACGTGCCGTCGGAAGACTTTATCGCCGGCAGTAACGTATAACGTCTGCATATCCGATCCGGCGAAAACGACGTTCGAAAGCGGCCCGCTGTGCGGCTTGTTGATGATGGCAACCACGCGCCCCGGCTGGTCGCACACCTGCAGTCCGATACGCGTAGTCACGTAGAGGTAACCGTCGGTATCCACCGTCATGCCGTCGGCGCCGCTGGCCGAACTTTCGTCGGAGGTTTCGAGACGGTAAAACGGCTGCCCATTGACCAGCGACCCATCGCCTTCGATCTGAAACGACCATACCCATTTGCCGGCCGAGTCATCCACCAGAAGAAGTGACTGATCGGGCGACAGCCGGAGGCCGTTCGGAAATCCGATTCCCTGGTGGACTACGCGCTTGTTATGCTGCGCGTCGATGAACCACACCTGTTTGTGCTCGGGATCGCTGAAATAAATCTCGCCCCGCTGGTTCACGACGATGTCGTTCGAGTTCACGCCCTCCGCGATCGCCGTCTCGGTTCCATCAGGCGCATACGCCACAATGCGCTTGCGTCCGTTCTGGCAGGCATAAAGCCGGCCGTCGGGACCAAACATCAGGCCATTCGCCCCGCCGCTGTCTTCTTTGAAGACCGTCACCTTCCCGCTGCCGTCGATCTTATGAATGCGGTTGTTGGGAATGTCGGTAAAGAAAACGTTGCCGTCGCGATCCACCGCCGGACCTTCCGTAAACTTGTGGCCCTGGCTGACCATCTCCCATTCGCTATCCGGATCGAGAATAGTGGTCACGAAGTGCCGCTCGCCGCCCGCGCGTGATTTAGCAATCGGCTTGGGATAATCGCGCCACAGCCATCGCAAGGCGTCCGGCAGAATCGCCGATCCGTGTTTGCCGTTGTGGCCTTCGGTGCCAACGACAAAGGTTGAATCGTAACCGGCGTATGCCAGCGCCGCCGCCACGTCCTGGTTGGCGAGATACCAGCTTCCGGCATAGAGATTCAGATCGTTCTTGCCGTCCTGCAGGAATACGCGCAGCGGCTTTGGCTCGGTCTTGCGGATCAGTGACGCGTAGATCTCGCCGCCGCGCAAGTTCGTGAAGCTGCCGATGAAGCTCAGCACGCGGTGGAACACATCCGGGCGATTCCAGGCGGCGGTGAAGGCGCAGATGCCTCCGGAGCTCGAGCCGGCAATGGCGCGGTCGTTGGGATCCGCCGACAGGTCATAGCTCTTCGCCACTTCCGGCAGAATCTCTTCGATCAGAAACCGCGCATAGCGGTCGCCCAGCGCATCGTATTCGAAACTGCGGTTGAACCGTGCCTGCTGGCCCTCGGCGCGCGCC